>Ga0307506_10000275_pt1 | contig 11126 bp, 7 predicted proteins | sample 25_S_MG_FD_202175 | JGI IMG/M metagenome (GOLD analysis project Ga0307506, IMG submission 202175) | Soil microbial communities from Populus trichocarpa stands in riparian zone in the Pacific Northwest, United States - 25_S | ecosystem: Environmental > Terrestrial > Soil > Riparian zone > Trees... | reverse complement strand
ACGGGCTCAATGGCTCGGCCCACGGGCGCAATGGCTCGGCCCATGGGCGCAACGGCTCGGCCCATGGGCGCAACGGCTCGGCCCACGGGCGCAATGGCTCGGCCCACGGGCGCAATGGCTCGGCCCACGGGCGCAATGGCTCGGCCCACGGGAGCAATGGCTCGGCCCACGGGCGCAACGGCTCGTCCCACGGGCGCAACGGCTTGGCGCTCGGACACAAGCTCGCAGTGGCCGGTTTGACACACAGAACTCCATTGGACCGGCGAGGAAGGCGGTAACATCCATGGCAACCACCAACCGCGACCGCATCGACAAGGCGCTGGAGCTCCTCAGGAGTGGGCTCGGCCCCTTCGTCGAGCGCGAGCTCACGAGCACCTATCAGGACGGCACGGCCGCGGAGCTGAGCCGGCTCCTCGGCGAGGATCGCCTGAATGCCAAGAAGCCGGCGGCCGAATGGGACGTGTCGATCCTCCTCAAACTGATGTGGGATTCCTGGAACGACGTCTTCCGCAGAACCCTCGGCCCCGCGGAACGCGGCCTCGTGGGCGAGCTGCGCGGCCACCGGAACAACTGGGCGCATCAGAAGACCTTCTCTAGTGACGACACCTATCGCGCTCTCGATTCGGCCGGACGGCTGCTCACCGCCGTCTCCGCACCGCAGGCGGAAGAAATCGAGAAGATGAAGACCGAGCTGCTGCGCCTGCGCTTCGACGAGCAGGCCCGCAGCGAGAAGCGCAAGAGCGCCGGTACGGCCATCGAGAGCGCGGTGGCGGGCACCCTCAAGCCCTGGCGCGAAGTCGTCACACCGCACAAGGACGTGGCGAGCGGGCGCTACCAGCAGGCCGAGTTCGCCGCCGACCTCTGGCAAGTGCATCTGAACGAAGGGACCGACGAGTACAGGAACCCCGTCGAATTCTTCCGCCGCACCTACCTCACCGAAAGCCTGAAGTCCATGCTGATCGGCGCCGTCCGGCGCCTTTCCGGCCGAGGCGGCGACCCGGTGGTGCAGCTCCAGACCAACTTCGGCGGCGGCAAGACGCACTCGATGCTGGCGCTCTACCACCTGTTCTCGGGCATCGCGCCCACCGAGCTCGCCGGCATCGACCCGGTGATGCAACAGGCGGAAGCCGAAGAGCTACCGACCGCCAAGCGCGTCGTCCTGGTGGGCAACAAGATCTCGCCCGGCAACCCGGTCACCAAGTCGGACGGCACCGTCATCCGCACCCTGTGGGGCGAGCTCGCGTGGCAGCTCGGCGGCAAGAAAGCTTTCACCCGCATCCAGGCCGACGACGAGAGAGCCACCAGCCCCGGCGACGTGCTCCGCGAGCTGTTCGTCGAGTATGGCCCGTGCCTCATCCTGATCGACGAATGGGTGGCGTACGCGCGCCAGCTCCACGACCAGAGCGACCTGCCGGCGGGAGGCTTCGAGACCCAGTTCACCTTCGCCCAGGTGCTGACCGAGTCGGCCAAGCTGGTGAGCAACTGCCTGCTCGTCATCAGCCTGCCCGCCTCGGACACCTCCGGCTCACCGCACACCCAGGCCGACAACGTGGAAGTCGGCGGCCAGCGCGGACGGGAGGCGCTCGACCGGCTGCGCAACGTCGTGGGCCGCGTCGAATCCTCCTGGCGCCCGGCGAGCGCTGAAGAGGGCTTCGAGATCGTCCGTCGGCGCCTCTTCGAGCCGATCTCCGATCCGGCGCAATACAAAGACCGCGACGTCGTGGCGCGGGCCTTCGCCGACTTCTACCGGACGCAAGAGGCAGAGTTTCCGCCCGAGAGCCGCACCGCCGACTACGAGAAGCGCATCAAGGCCGCCTATCCTATCCATCCCGAGATCTTCGACCGGCTCTACAACGACTGGTCGACCCTGGTGAAATTCCAACGCACGCGCGGCGTGCTGCGCCTGATGGCGGCGGTCATCCACAGCCTCTGGGAGAAGGGCGACAAGAACCCGCTCATCCTGCCAGCGAACATCTCCATTGATGACACCCGCGTCCAATTCGAGCTGACGCGCTACCTCACGGACAACTGGGTGCCGGTCATCGAGACCGACGTCGACGGCCCCGGTTCGCTGCCCCTGCGGATGGACAGCGACGTGCCCAACCTCGGCAAATTCTCCGCCTGCCGCCGCGTCGCGCGCACCATCTACCTCGGCTCAGCGCCCCTCACCCAAGCCGCCCACCGCGGCCTCGAGGAGCGCCGCGTGAAGCTCGGCTGCGTCATGCCCGGCGAATCCCCCCAGATCTTCGGAGATGCCCTGAGAAGGCTCGCCGGAGCCGCCACCTACCTCTACCAAGACGGCGCGCGCTATTGGTACTCCACCCAGCCCACCGTCACCAAGCTGGCGGAAGACCGCGCCGAACAGCTCAAGCGTGAGACGGAGAAAGTCGTCCACGAGCTCGACCGCCGCCTGCGCGCCGACCTGGCCAAGAAAGGCGACTTCAATCGCATCCACGCGCTGCCACCAACCGGGTATGACGTGGCGGACGACCCCGATGCACGTCTGGTGGTGATCGGCGTCGATCATCCCTACACCAAAGAGCCGGGAAGCGCGGCCGAGACCTTCGCAAAGGCCATCCTGGAGTCGCGCGGCAACGCGCCCCGCCTCTACCGCAACACCCTCGTCTTCCTCGCCGCGGACAAAACCCGCCTGCAGGACCTGGACGAAGCGGCCCGCAAGTACCTCGCCTGGGAGTCCATCCTGGCCGAAAAGCTGGTCATGAACCTCGATCCCCAGCAGGTCAAGCAAGCCGAGACCCAGAGAAATACAGCCGATAGCGTCGTCACCGCCCGCATTCCCGAGACTTACCAATGGTTGCTGGTGCCCGGCCAAGAGAAGCCGGAAAACGCCGTCGAGTGGCAAGCCCACAAGCTCACCGGCCAGGACACCCTGGCCGCGCGCGTGAGCAAGAAACTCCGGAACGACGAACGCCTCCTCACCGTCTTCGCCGGCACCAGGCTCCGCATGGAGCTCGATCGCATCCCCCTCTGGCGAGGAGATCACGTCGAGGTCAAACAACTCGCCGAGCACTTCGCCCGCTACCTCTACCTGCCGCGTCTCAAAGACCCCACCGTCCTCTGGGCGGCCGTCCGAGACGGAGTCAGCCTCCTGTCCTGGGCTCAGGAGTCCTTCGCCTACGCCGACAGCTTCGACGAACCCACCGGCCGCTATCGCGGCCTCCGCTCCGGAGACCTCCTCCACACCTCCGCCGACAACCTGGCCGGCCTGCTCGTGAGGCCCGAGGCCGCAAGGAGGCAGCTCGAAGCCGCCGCCGCCGCAGCGGCAAGCGTCGCTGTGTCCATGGGAGCGACGAGGTCAACCTTTTCGGTCGACGGACCAAGCGGCGGCACCGGCCGCCCAACACCGGCCTCAGGTCCCGCGCCGGCGCCCATCCCCAAACGCTTCCACGGCAGCGTCACCCTCGATCCCACCCGCGTCGGCCGCGATGCCTCGCGGATCGCCGACGAGGTCATCGCCCACCTCTCCGGCCTGCTGGGCGCTACTGTGACGGTGACGCTGGAGATCGAGGCCGAGATCCCCTCGGGCGCTCCGGACCATGTGGTGCGGACGGTCACGGAGAACAGCCGGACGCTGAAGTTTACGAGTCAGGGGTTTGAGAAGGAGTAAAGATGCCTTCGGCAGAATCTACCTACCTCTAGGAGCGCGGAAAATCTCTCGCTTTCTCGATCTGAGCCTGAGAGAGTTCGATGGGAGCGATAACCTTAGCGTTCCTAAACGACGCTTCTTCGAGAAGACTGCCAAAAAAATGGCATCTGCTAAGCCGGGCATCATCGAATTCCGTGTCTTTCAATGAAGCATTGGCGAAATTTACATCTGCAATGGCAGTACCCTCGAAGGAAGCCTCAGAGAGGCTCGCCATAGCGAACGATGTCGACTCTAATCCAGCACCCCGAAACTGTGTCCGGTCAAGCCTTGCATTATAGAAATTCGTCTCCCTCAGGCTAGCGAGATTGAAGTTCGCACCCTCGAGGTTGGCATCTGAGAAGTCTGCGCCGTCCAAAAATGCCATCTGAAAAATTGCTCCCCTCAGGTCCGCCTTCACGAAGATTGCGCCATCAAGGTTGGCTTCCCTGAAGTTCGCTCCTTCAAGTCGGGCGCCAGCTAAATCGACGCGCCGCTTTTCGCCAAACCCAAAGCTACGGCTTCGGCGACCGATGGCATCAAGAATTTGCTGGATATCAGAACGCGGCCTTTTCTCTCCAGAACTCTCGTAGTCAGGCGCATTGGTCGCCACTCGAACGAAATAGAAAAACAGCTCCATCACCCTCCAGTACTCCCTTGAGGAATCCTTAGAGATGCTTTCAAGTGCCTGTACGCCTCCGAGCCTCTTCATTAAATTATCTTTGTCTGCTAGGTTTCCCAATGCGACCGAGAAGCGCTCAGTAATTTGTCCGCGGTGGGAAACAAAAACATTTTTAGCTGTAAAATAGAGACCTGTGAGCACCAGCGCGCCGCCGATAGTCTGGCCGATAGTTCTCATGATCTCGTTCTCGGCCTGTATTCGGTCGAGTGCCACGTTTGTAATTGTATTAGCCAGGGTGAGCCATGCTCTGGATTTCCAGAGTACCCAAATCACCAACCCCAAACTTCCAGCAAGCAATAACGGGACCACTGCGAACTCGCATATAGCCAATAAACGCTGAAACACAACGCGCGCAAAAACACGGAGGTGGAACACAAAGCGCCTCAAACGTAGTTGCATAGAAGTCCTTTTCGCCACCCTGCCCTTAGCTCGCGTTATAAGCTTTTTCGTTTAGGAGCTTCTCGATATCGGCCCTACGATAGTTGAGTTCCGGGTGCTTTTCGTCGACATGGCGACGAACCACCTTGTACAGCTCAATGTCATTAGAAGCCGCCATCGGATGACCACAAGGGCAGACAATAGCTCGCTGCATAATGCCGGTTCCTCCTAATAGACTATCCGGAATCTCACGCCTGTTACTGTAAGTTTAAGGAGATCCTTACAGCGAGTCAAGGCGAAGCGTACTCGGCCGAGGGCGTGGATTTTGTCTTAGAGTGCTGGGATGATAAGTGCCTACGAGACTTTGTTCCTCAAGCTAGTCGACCTCACACCTCTTCTGTGGATCGCACTCAGGGCCGGCATACGCGGAGTAGAGGCCTTTCCAGAAAAACTACTCACGGCATTATACTTTTCTCTATGTCCAATATCAGACCGCTCTATACCCTTCCCAACTCCTCCCCGATTCTCAGGTTCGCCTTCCGCGCTTCTTGCCTCGCTACTCTCCCACCCACCCTCGTCGCCTCCTACACCACCCAACTCGTCGCGGCACGCCTCGACGACGTCTCCGTCCTCGGCCACCCCTTTTTCGAGCCTCCGAGCCTTCCCGCCATCACCCTCTTCGCCTTCGCTGCACTCGTCGCGTTGCTGTCGCTCCTCGCAACGCTCGCACGTCCTCTCCGCCTCCTGGTCCTCCCCGGTCTCGCGGCAGCCTACGTCTCCTACTGCCTGGCCTACGGCCCGCTGTATCAGCCGTTCGCTCTGCTCCTCTGGAGATTCTCCCGCCACCACCCGCCCCTCCCTCTCTTCGTCGCGCCGTACCTCACGGCCACCTCCGCCGCTGCCGCTCTGTCGGCCGCCGGCGCCGGCCTTGTCCTCCTCGTCAAGCTTCCCGGTCTCGCCGCCAAGCCGGACGTTCACGGGTCCGCCCGCTGGGCGGACCTCAAGGATCTCAAGGCGGCCGGAGTCGTGCCGCCGCATCCTGCCGCCCGCACCATCCCCGGTCCGGAGGGTCTCTTCCTCGGCCTCTACACAGATCCCCGTGGCCGGCGTGTCCGCCTCTATGACAACGAGCCCCATCATGTGATGCTCATCGCGCCGACCCGTAGCGGCAAAGGCGTCGGCTACGTCATCCCCAACCTGCTCAACTACCGCCACTCCGCCGTCGTCCTCGACGTGAAACGGGAGCTCTACGAGGCCACCTCCGGCTTTCGGGCGAACGAGCTCGGGCAGGATATCTTCCTCTTCGATCCGACCTCGAGCCACACCTCCTGCTACAACCCCCTCGACGAGATCCGCCTGGGACCGCACGAGGTCCGCGACACCCAGAACATCGCCGATCTCGTCGTCGACCCGGAGGGCTCGTCCGAAGCGCGGAGCCACTGGCAGCTCACGGCGCACGAGCTGCTGACCGCCACGATGCTCCATCTCAAGTACACCCAGGAGGCGGCGCAGACGCTCACCGGCTGCGCCCAGTTTCTGTCCGATCCCAAGCGGCCGATCCACAACACCTTGAAGGAGATGCTGAATGCGCGGCACCTCCCCTCGGGCGGGCATCCGCTGATCAGCTCGATCGCCCGGGCGATGACGGACAAGGCTCCCGAGGAGCTGTCCGGTGTCGTCTCGACGGCGCTCTCCTACTTGAGCCTCTACCGCGATCCGCTGGTCGCCGCGGCGACATCGTCGAGCGACTTCCGCATCCTCGATCTGGTCGAAGGCGAGCGGCCGGTGACGCTCTACATCGCGGTGCCGCCGTCGGATCTCACGCGGACCCGGCCGCTGCTGCGGCTCTTCCTGAACCAGCTCTGCCGCAACCTGACCCAGAGCCTTGACCCGGACCGTCGCGAGGTGCTCTTTCTCCTCGACGAGTTCCCGGCCTTGCGCCGGCTGCTCTTCTTCGTCGACAGCCTGGCCTACCTCGCCGGCTATCGCGTGCGCGCCCTGATCGTCACCCAGGACATGGCGCAGCTCCAGGCCAACTACGGGACGCACGAGTCGATCACCGCCAACTGCCAGGTGCGCATCGCCCTCACCCCCAACCGGCCGGAGACCGCGCAGATCCTCTCCAACATGCTGGGCACCTTCACCGTCCACCATGCCCACACCACCCGGCGCTCCGGCGGCCGGCTCTTCGAGTCGAGCACCACGCCGGCCGAGGTCAAGCGGCCCCTGCTCACCCCGGACGAGGTGCTCCGGCTCCCCGGCGACGACGCTCTCGTCTTCCTCTCCGGCCGGCCGCCGGTCCACGCCACGCGCGCCCGCTACTTCGAGGACCGCGAGCTGCTGCGCCGCAGCCGGCTCCCTCCCGCGAGGCTCTCCACATCTCTTCGCCCAGCTCCCGGCGCCGCCCTCTTGCCAATAAAACTAATGACGTAGTATAAACACCGACCAGCACGCACCACCTTGGCTTCGAGCCCAGTCGCATGCAGTAAAACGTCCTTTGTCGTCTTACGAGAGGCCATGGCTAACTCAGACCTCGCTCACAGCCGATTCCTCGGCATGCTCCAGTTCGAGCTCGAAGAGCTCGCTGGATTCCTCGACGATCCAGACATCGTCGAGATCATGGTCAATCCCGACGGACAGGTCTGGCTCGACTCCCACGCCTCCGGCACGCGCCGCGCCGACCTGGTCCTGGAGCCCAGGCGGACCGAGAGCCTCCTGGGCTCCATCGCTTCTTTCTTCGGCAAGGAGCTCACCGGGCAGCACCCCACCCTGGAAGCTCTGCTGCCTCACTTCGGCTATCGCATCGCCGGCGCCGTGCCGCCCGTCTCCGCCGGGCCGATGCTGACCATCCGCAAGCCGCCCAACACCATCTACACCCTCGACGATCTCCAGGACCAGGGGCTCCTCAGCTCGCTCCACAGGAGCTACCTCGAGACAGCTCTGCGCGAGCGCAAGAACATCCTCGTCTCCGGCGGCACAGGCTCCGGCAAGACCACCTTCGCCAACGCCCTCCTCCGCGAGATCTCCGCCTTCGCCGGCACCGACCGCTTCGTCGTCCTCGAAGAGGTGCCCGAGCTGCAGCTCCACGCGCCCAACACCGTCTTTCTGCGCACCACGCCGACGCTCCCGCTCGCCGCGCTCGTCCGCCTCACCCTCTGGCTCCGCCCCGACCGCATCATCGTCGGCGAAGTCCGCGGCGCCGAGGCCCTTGACCTCCTGAAGTCCTGGAACACAGGACATCCCGGCGGCGTCACCACCATCCACGCCAACTCCGCCGCATCCACCCTCTCCCGGCTCGATCAGCTCGCCATGGAGGGCGGCGCCGCATCCCAGCGTCGCCTCATCGCCGAGACGATCGACCTGATCGTCCATATCGCCGGTCGCGGTACTACGCGACGCGTGCAAGAGCTCTCCGTGGTCCGCGGTCTCTTGGCTGACGGATCGTCCTTCGATCTCCTCCCGCTCTCCAAAGAAAGGCCCTCATGTGCAAGCTGAATCGAACGGCGCTCAAGGAAAAGGCGCGCCGCGGCCTCCTGGCCGCCAGCTTCCTCCCTCTCCTCGTCCTCCTCTGGGCGGCTCCCGCCGTCGCCTCCACTTCGGGAGGCACCATGCCATGGGACGGCCCGCTCAACACTCTGGCCGACGACATTCAGGGACCGGTCGTCACCACGGGCCTCATCTTCGCCATCGTCATCGGCTGCCTGCTTCTCGCCTTCGGCGACTTCGCCACCGGTGGCAAGCGCATCGTCTTGACCGTCATCGCCGGCTCGATCGCACTCGGCATCATCCGATTCTTCACGGCGCTCGGGCTCGTCGGAGCCCTGCTGCGATGAGCACGTCTTCTCCGGAGGGGGAGGTGCCGACGCCCCTTTCTGCTCCGGTCCATGTGGCGCTGATCACGCCGATCCTCATCGCCGGCGTCGAGCGGCGCTTCGCGATTCTCGAGGGCGGCCTGCTCGCCGTCCTCCTCCTCGCGATCGGCATTCATCTGCAGACCGTCGCGCTCGCCGCGCTCGTCCTCTTCGTCCTCCACCCGCTTCTCCAGAAAGCGGCGAAGCGCGACGCCCAGGGCTTCGATCTCTACGTGCGATCGTTGCGCTTCCAGTCCTTCTATCCGGCGCAGGCGCACCCGGACGCGCCGACTCTCCACCGCCCGACCTTCGACCGTCACCGCTGAGATCTCTCATGGGCCGCAGGCGCAAGCACCCACTGTCCGTCGCCGATCTCCTCCCCTGGGGAGCGCTCGTCGCTCCCGGGATCATCGCCAACAAAGACGGCTCGCTTCTCGCCGGCTTCGAGTATTGGGCGCCCGATGTCGATTCCGCCACTGAAAACGAGATCGCCGCCGTCCAGCGCACCATGAGCCAGGCCCTCTCCGGGCTCGGCAACGACTGGATGGTCCACGCCGACGCGATCCGCGCCGCCAGCACCACCTATCCGGCCGGCGGTGCCTTTCCCGATCCGGTCACCGCACTGATCGACGAGGAGAGCCGCACCGCCTACCAGACCTCGGGACGCAACTTCGAGACGCGGCTCTCGCTCGTCTTCACCTGGCTCCCGCCCGACGACCGCGAGAGCCTGGTGCAGCATCTCCTCCTCGATAATGCACGAACCTCGGCCGCCGATGGACAGGTCCATCTGCGGACGTTCGAGAAGCGTCTGGAGGATCTCGAAGGCATCCTGTCGTCCGTCTTCGGCATCCGCCGGCTCTCCTCGGAGGACCTGCTCACTCACCTCCACGCCTGCCTCACCGGTCTCCAGCATCCCGTCGCTGTGCCGCCGACGCCGTGCTATCTCGACGCGCTCCTCGCATCGGAGAGCCTGGTCGGCGGCCTGGAGCCGCGGATCGGCGACAACCACCTCGCGATCCTCGCTTTGACCGGCCTTCCACCGGCGACAACGCCGTCGCTCCTCTACCGGCTCGATCAGCTCGCGATTCCGTTTCGCTTCTCCAGCCGCTTCCTGCCGCTCGACGCCGCGACCGCGGTTTCTCACATCGGCCGTTTCCGCACCCGCTGGGCCAACAACCGCCTGAGCATCTTGCAGATGCTCAAGGAGGCGGTCTTTCCGCCCAACCCGGCGACGGCGCAGCGCGAGACGTTCGTCAACCGGCACGCGCTCACCATGGCCGCCGATGCCGACCTCGCGCTCGCCGAGGCGAGCCAGGGCTCGGTCGCCTTCGGCTACTACACGCCCGCCGTCCTCCTCCTCTCCTCCGATCCGCGCCAGCTTGACGAATGGGCCGGCGAGTTTCTGAAGCTCATCCGGCACCGCGGCATCGCCGCGCGCCGCGAGACGTTCGGCGCCATCGACGCATTTCTGGGCACCCTCCCCGGCAACGGCACCAACAACGTCCGCCGGCCGTTGATCCATACGCAGAACCTTACCCATCTCCTCTGGACGGCAAGCGTCTGGGCCGGGCAGCCGACGAATCCCAATCCGCTCCTGCCGCCCGGCAGCCCGGCCCACGTGTGGGCCGCGACCGGCACGACGCCGTTCCGCCTGAACCTGCACCGCGGCGATGTCGGGCATACGCTCATCGTCGGCCCGACCGGGTCGGGCAAGAGCACGCTCGTCGCTCTTCTTCAGGCGCAGTTCTTCCGCTATCCCGACGCGCAGGTCTTCGCCTTCGACAAGGGTTACTCCTCCTGGACACTCGCGACCGCGGCCGGCGCGAGCCACTACGACATCGCGAGCGACTCGCCCGAGGGGCTCGCGTTCTATCCGCTCTCTCACATCGACGAGCCGCAGGAGCTGCTCTGGGCGACCTCCTGGGTCGAGCAGCTCCTCGTGCTCCAGGGGCTCACCCTCCTCCCCGAAGAACGCGTGCTGATCCAGAAGGCGCTCGAAAACCTTGCGATGAGCCCCATCCGCACGCTCACCCTGCTCGTCGCCAAGATCCAGTCCAACCGCCTGCGCACGGCTCTCCGCCCCTACACGCTCCTCGGTCCCTACGCCGGTCTCTTCGACGGCGACGCCGATGCCCTGCGGACGAGCCGCTACACGGTCTTCGAGATGTCCAACCTCATGGGCATCGACAGCAAGGCGGTGATCCCGTTGCTGCTCTACCTCTTCCGGCGCATCGAAAAACGGCTCGACGGACGACCGACTCTGATCGTTCTCGAAGAAGCCTGGACGTTTCTCGCCCACTCGCTCTTCGCAGAACGGATCGCCGCCTGGCTCCGCGAGCTCCGCAAGCTCAACGCCGCCGTCGTCTTCGTCACGCAGTCTCTCGCCGATCTCCATCAGAGCCCGCTCCGCCAGGTGCTCTACGAGAGCTGCCCGACCAAGATCCTCCTCGCCAATCCGGAGGCGACCGCCGAGGCGACGGCGGCTTTCTATACCTCGATCGGCTTGAACGAGCGCATGTTGCGCGTTCTCGCCGAGGCGACGCCCAAACGGCACTACTACATCTTCACCCCC
>Ga0307506_10000273_pt1 | contig 11177 bp, 8 predicted proteins | sample 25_S_MG_FD_202175 | JGI IMG/M metagenome (GOLD analysis project Ga0307506, IMG submission 202175) | Soil microbial communities from Populus trichocarpa stands in riparian zone in the Pacific Northwest, United States - 25_S | ecosystem: Environmental > Terrestrial > Soil > Riparian zone > Trees... | reverse complement strand
CTGGCCCCCTCTCCCACCCGTGCTCCCGCGGCCTGGGAGAGGGGGAACAGAGCCCAGGGAAGCTTCCAACGGCGCTGCCGGCCGGGACCGGAGAGCGCCCGGGCGGCACCGAGCGAGAAAGTCTCAGCCGTAGGGGTCCATCTCTGGTCCGTTGTCCGTTGTCGGATTCAGCCACTGGGAGAGGAGAGAGGCGACAGAGAAAAGAGCGCGGAGCATAGATCCTCCTGGCGGTACGGCTTCAGGTGGCTCTCGGCATGAGAGGCGCTGAGCCGTCCACTGCTTGTAGAGTGCCGAAGCGGATGCCTGGTGAACAGCCTCGGGATGCCCTCCCCTCTACGCAGAAAGCCGAGCGCGCGCCACCGACAGGATTCAGGACGCGGCTGACCGGCGTCGGGTAGAACCCGACCGGCGTCGGGTTGCACCCGACCGCAGTGATGACGGCGCTCACTGGCGTCGGATTGCCGTTGACAGGAGTCAGCTTACCTCCCGCAGGAGTCGGCTCAACGCTGACCGGAGATCATCCCATCCCCAGGATTGAAATCCTGGGCTGGCCACTCTTGTCCCTGCGGGACGGCTACCGTTCGGCTCAATCGAGAAGGTCTTCCCCGTTGAATTCGACTCGGTGTCTGACGTCGGCGGCGAAGAAGAAGATCTGAAGATCTGGCGGAGAGCCCCTGGCTCTGGGCGTTGGCGATACACTGACTGCGCGACAGGAGGCCGGTATGACTGTTGACAGCGGGGGACACCAGCTATCGGAAAGAATGGCGCTGAAGCTGCGCGAGCGGCTCGACCTGTCAGCTTCGGAGCTGCTTCAGAAGGTTGTGCGTGCGGAGCTGGGCCGGCAGGAATTGCTCGCCGCAACGGACCGCTACGTTGCGGATCTGGTCGCCGAGGTAGGGCCACCCACCGCAGCTCAGCGCACGCGCGCCGCCGCCGTCGCGCGGCGGCTTGCGCGGCGACATCGTGGAGAAGGTCTGCCAGGAGCAGCCAATGCCGAAGATTGACACCGGGAGGCTCCCGGCCGACATGGCCGCCGCCCCTCCCCATTCTGAGGCGCCGGGGTACGAGCCGCGCACCCCTCTCGGGCAAAAGCTCATGGTCCTCCGGAGACAGATCGCACGCTCTGGGGAACCCTTGCTGGATTGGGAGGACCTCGACCGCGAGATCGCGGAGAGGCGGGGCGAGAGATCGTCTTGACGCGGACCTTCCTGGATGCCGGTGTCCTGATCGCCGCAGCAGGCAGGCCCGCAAAAGTAGGGGAGGGGCTTGCCCGGGCTTGCCCGGGCTTGCCCTCTCCTGTGTGGGCGGACGGCTTCCTTCCCCTGGAACCCTCAATTCCGAACCCACCCTACCCAGGGATGAATCCCTGGGCTGCATGCCCTTGCACGACGGGCGGCTCAAACGAGCCGTCGTACTTCTTGTCAGACCGTTCGAGGTTTGGATGAGCCGTCCGAGTGCTTCAAGGGTCCGTCGTAGCCTATGCCGTCCCATCCCTCTGGAAAAGCACCGACGTCAGCCTGCGATTGCGCAACGCAATCCAGCCCCGGTAGGGGCGACAGCATGTAGCCTGGGGCGTGAGCCCCAGGTTACGGGACCCCCACCGATCAGGAAGCCCCGAAGGGGCGGAAGAAGCAGGCCGCGACGCCGTGGATTCGACGATCGAAGGACGATGTAGACGCGGACATTGGTGAGGCTGGCAGGGTCTGCTGTCGGCCCTTCGGGGCTGTGGGATTGTGGTTGGGCCTTTCCTTTCCTCACGCCCCAGGCTTTATGCTGTCGCCCCTCCGGGGCTGAGATGGCTTCGGCGGCTTGAGTTGCCCTGGCCGCCGTGGGCGACGATCACGAATTCGGTTGGCGCAGCGCCTTGTGGTCGTAATCTGGCGCGAATTCGATCTTGCCCTGGAGGTCGAGGAGGTTCTTGCGCTTCTTCGAGGCGATGAACACCCGCAGGGCCTCATCCACGAGGTCCTTCTTGGTCTTGATTCCGCTGAGCCGCGAAGCCTCGGCCACGAGGTCGTCGTCGAGCACTATGTTGGTTCTCATGAGATCTCCATACACCTCCCTATACACATGGTAGCACGTGAGGCCGGCGGAGGGGCGCGGTCCAGGCCCCTGGCCGCGGGGCGGGTTCGGGTGGCACCTATTTGGGGGCACCTATTTGGGCATTGCCTCTTGCGTTGACGATGATTCTGAAGAGGTGTAGGCTAGTTGGAAGTCGAAGAACCAGAGGGAAATAGCGCGATGCAGACTGCCGATCACCTTCGCTCCCGAGGGACAGAACAGCCTGACGAAGGATCAAGGCCGGGCAGGAGGCCGCAACGTCCAATCTAGGTTGGGCGTAACTGAGGGGATGGCAACCGGTCTGTTGCACACGTCGATCTCGATAAAGCGCGGCACGAAATCCAGTTTCTATTTACCGGCGAAGTCTGGAGGTCACTATGATCGCGTTCATTCGCGCGAGGTTTCCCAACACGCCTGCAGACCAGGTCTGGTCTGACACAGTCGCCTCCAACTGGATGGATCCCGCGATTCCGTTCAGCTTGGCTCACTACTGGAGGGTGTCGACGTTCCAACAAGTCGATGTGTCCCACGTCAACTTTCCCCCGGTGGTCGTGAATGATCCACGGCAAGGCAAGAGCGACGATCGCGATCGGCTGGTGCGCGCCGTTCTCCAGGCCGTCGATCAAGCCTCTCATCCCAATTGGAACCAGTTTGACCGGTGCATCATCTTCTTTGCGCAGGCTCCGACGGACCTTTTTGGTGGCGGGACGCACATAGCGCCCAACGGCAAGGTGATTACGGCAGCGGTCTTTGATCTTGCGAGCGGGTTCGATCAGACCTGCCAAGAAGTAGGCCATGCGTTCGGACTAAGCCACGAGCTAGGCGCTTGGTACACCGACGCCTACGGGAACTACACGAACGAGTACGGCTGCCCGTACTCGGTGATGAGTGCCGCACGTGATCGCTCCTTCACTCGCGCGCCGGATCCTCGCTTGCCAGGCGTGCAGGGACCTACCCATCCGCAAAGGAGCGTGGGACCGTACATACCTACGGCGCACCTGTACATCAATCAGTATCACGCCGTGAATCCGAATGGCGTGTTCAATCATCCCGACTCGGTGTCGTACCTGTCGACAGCCTACGAGAACACGGGGGTCAATGTGCGGTTGTATGCGCGTGATGTAGCGATCACGGCATGGCCGAATCGACGGACCGTTCTGGTGGTGGTGCCCCCGATCGTGTCCAGTGGAGACACTCACTTTCTCGAATTGCGCCGCAAAGATAGTGCATACGACGGGGGCATCGGCAACGCATCAATAATAATCCTCGCGGCGAACTTCTTTGTTGGGAATGGTGCGGTACCGGACCCCAGCACGCTTCGTCTCCGCTACGTCGATCGCATCGACCTCGAAGCGGCCGAAGGCGACCTTGACTATCACTCATTCAGCGGTCGATTCGTAGTTCGTGTGAGTAGTTCCGCACCCGACTTTGCTTCGGTGAACTTGAGCATCGGGGGAGGAAATGCCTGGCAGAACTTCCGTCTGACACTCGACGAGCAGATCAATAACCGCATGCCGACTGGCGCCAGTGACTGGAACCCTGCACTCGTCTCACCCTGCCCTCTTAAACCAATAGGTGGGTACACCTATCGAGTCAATACCTTTCAGACCTTTTTTGTTCTCCAGGCTCACTCTGCGGGATACGAGGCGCCAGGCTACACGTGGAAAGTGCAAGGCGTGCCGCTTGACCCGGCCGGCAGCGCGTTGAGTCTTCAAGTTTCGTGCCGAGACAATGCCCGCCACCAGTTGAGCTCATCCGCGTTGCACACGGTGCAATGCGCTTACCGGGTCAAGAGCGGAAGGCTCGAGCTTAGTGTCCTTAGTGCTTTCGCCGATATCGACCTCGGGATCGAGGTTACGGTGGGCGAGACGTCCCCTTCGGTTATGAAGAACTACTATCCTGACCGAACCCTGTGGACAAATGTGCGTGCCGACAACCTGGGTATCGAGTGGGATGATGAGTACCAAGCGGAAGCGGCAGCTTGCTGGAAGCGCTTTCTTTCTAACCGCTTGCAGGAGATGGTTGTGCCCCACCGTGGCCCCGGAGATCCAGATCCGCCTTACTTTGAACAGATCGGCATACGCGAGATGATCCGTATTCTCTCCGAACGTGACCCGCAAGCAGCACGCGCGGTCGCTGCCGTAGTCGCCGACAGGGCAGCCATACAGATAGATCATGTTTTGGAAGCAGCTCTGCGTAACATCAAGAGAGCGTTGGGCAGTTGAGGCCCCGGCGTCTGCCCGAGTCCAATTGAGTTGCAGAGATGGGATTCATCGGCGCGCTTTGTTCCAGCACTCGCAGATGCCAAGCAGTGGTGCAAGAACTCAGGGCCACTCAGCGTGTAACGGTTCTGCTATTGGCGAGTTCATCACGGTTCGCAGTATGGGCCGCTCGGAGTGCAAAGGGGAGGCCATCCGCATGGCTACACAGTTGCCTGCGTCAGTGCTGGTTTCAGTCATCTCAACTTTTCCATGTTGCGGTCAGATCCATCATTCCATCGGGGGGGCGGCCAACAGGTCGCTCAAGCGGACTGCCACGCCTTCGGCGCGTCAGCCGCTTAGCTCTCGCTTAACTCAAACGTTGGCCGTCGGGAACCATTAGGAAGAGCTACGGGCGATTGCTTGGCGCCGCCCTGCAGCGGCGGCAAGGCCCGGTCGTGGAAAACCGGTAACCCTGTCCGTCTCTTGCGAAAGAGGCCTCGGCAAGAGGAGCACCATGCCCGACACACTCGCGGCGGCGCAGAAGAAGATCTGGCGGGAGAGGCCGAGGGCGGAGCGGATGGAGATGAGCCTGGCGATCATGCTGAGCTGCTGGCCGAGATAGGTGTCCGGGAAGACGGTGGCGAGCGGCGGCTGGCTGTCGAGGGCGTTCTGGACGAGGGCGTTGTTGTCGAGGGCGCGCGTGGTGACGCCGGCGGCGGCGCTGACCAGGAGGTTGCTCGAGGGGCGGCCCCGGCGGGCACCTATTCGGGGAAGGTGTGTCTCAGCACTTACTCTTCTTCGGGTGAAGTGAGTATTGAAAGAAGTTGGCGTGGGCCAGAGTTTGTTCTGGCATCTCGAAGTAAACCAAGCCCCTCCAGCCTGATCGTAGCGGCTGTCCGTGAGACCCCGTAGCGCTGCATGAGATCACGAGTAACCCGTTTGTAGTCTTGAATATTGCAGGATTGATTGTCGACATATAGGGCTCCAAAGCCTTTGTCGGAAATGTCAAAAGCTTTGATGGCGCGACGGAAGTCGGCAACGAAATTTGTTCGAGGCATCAAGAGACTTGCGGCGAAATAGTTCGCCTGAAATTCCATTCTTGCGATATCCGTTCCATCTTGTGCCGCTTGGCGCTGCAGCACAAAGTCTCCTTCGTCGCAGGTTTCGCCGATCAGGTACCTACCGTGCCGAAGTAAATGATGCGCCAGTTCATGCGCGAGGGTGAAGCGGTCACGGCCGCGCCTCGCAAAAGGCTGCTTGTAGACATGTATCTCAAGAGGGTTAAAAGTTATCTTGCCGAGAACAGAGTTGTCATGTTGGGCATGCCCCGGCGGGACATCCAAGGAGACCTGAAGATTGCAGAAGTCCTGCTCTTTCGAGCATATCGAGGTGAGAGAGACCTCTCCCGAAACGTACCCAATCTTGCCGAGTGCTTCGGTGCTTCGCTCCTCAAGCTCAGTTTTTTCTAGGAATTGGACTTGGCTTGAGAGGCGGTTGCGATGGTTGGAAAACTGACTAATTTGTATAGGCGTGAGCTCGCTTTCGATCAGAAAATCTTCAAAAAAGTCCCACAATGAGTTAGTAGCACGTGTAGGTGATTGGAGGTAAAGATCGAAGACATCGCTCTTGAAATCAATTGATGTCAGGCCATGCTTGACGAGGGATGAGGTGTCAGCGGCGGTAATCCGCATGCTTGCCGAAGGTGAGCGCCGCAGTTCCCATTTGAAGTTCGTCGGGTCGAAGTAGCGCAAAAGGCCAATGCCCTTAGATTTCGCGAACGCTAGAGTTCCTGATTGAAACGGGGCCGTGCTTGCTAAGATTGCCTTTGAGTTTGCAGCGCCGACTTGCTGGACTTTGGCAAAAAATTCCTCTACGTCGTCAACTGGTACAGTATGCGAGTAGTTCTTGCATTCAACAAGAACGACAGCAGAAAATTCCTGGGCTCCAGGAAGGTAGATTTCGATGGCCACATCAAAGATGATCTCTGTGCCGCGGTCTTTTGAGTAGTATCCTTTCCTCCGGAATAGCTTGCAGCAAGACTCTTTGGCCCAGAATCGATCAGAGGAGATTTCCCCCTGAAGGAGGGTATAGATGTTCTTCTCAAGAAGATTGCCAGCGATTGTCGAATTCATAGGTGTGCAGATTTAGGCGCAACACGACACTCTTTGCGCCAGTCACTTGCCCGCTTTGGTTGCCACTGCCCTACAAAAGCCGAGGCTGGGGGTTGCCGTGAGTTCTTCATCTTCATCAGCTAGCTTACAATGTTCCTTCAATCGCGGCAATATGGCAGCTCAAGCGGCTGCCATTCCTCAGGGGGGCGCGGCTTGGCGAGGAGGGGGCACTGCGGCGGGCTGGCGGGCGCTTACCCCTTCGTGGGATCGAGCCAGGAACATGCCGAGAGTCGATATGATATCGACGACGGCCACCCTGCAACTTCGACGTACTCGACACGGCTCACAGGTGGTGGGATCGGCACTCCATCCTCACGCAACCCATCGAGATGGAATTCAATCGCCTCGCGGATCTCAGTCTTCACTTCCTCGACCGTGTTCCCGGTGGCAACGCACCCCGGTAAATCGGGCACGTAAGCCGAATAGTTTCCCGCCGCCTTTTCGATGACGACCGCGTAGCGCGCCACTCTCAGCTCACCCCATGAACCCCAAATTCGGGTGATTGAACCGCCCCAGATTCGGGAACACCGTCAACAGATCCGTGCTGCTCACTCCGAACCACCGAGCCAGCGTCGCCGAGTACTCGTCGACCGAGGTCGTCGGAATCCAGCGCCCTTCGCCCGCGTCGTCCGGACCATCCACCACCAGCGTCGGCACCTGGCCGTAGAGATCTCCGCCTTGGACGGCTCCGCCGACGATGAGTTGGTGGTTGCCCCAGCCGTGGTCGGAGCCGCCGCCGTTTTCGGGGTAGGTGCGGCCGAAGTCGGAGGCGGTGAAGCTGGTGACGTCGGAGGCGACTCCCATTTCGTTGGTGGCGTTGTAGAAGGCGAGAAGGCCGGTGCTCAGCTCGTCGAGGAGGTCGGCGTGGGCGGTGAGCTGGCCTCCGTGGGTGTCGTAGCCGTCGGCGGCGCAGAAGAAGATCTGGCGGGAGAGGCCGAGGGCGGAGCGGATGGAGATGAGTCTGGCGATCATGCTGAGCTGCTGGCCGAGATAAGTTTCCGGGAAGACGGTGGCGAGCGGCGGCTGGCTGTCGAGGGCGCTCTGGACGAGGGCGTTGTTGTCCAGGGCGCGCGTGGTGACGCCGGCGGCGGCGCTGATCAGGAGGTTGCTCGAGGGGAGGCCGAGGAGGCTGCGGATGGCGAGGGAGACGGGATCGCCTCCGGGGCCGTCGGTGAAGGCGTCGAGGCCGAGGCTGCCGTAGGGGGAGAGCTGGTATTGGGTCACCAGATTGCCGACCTGAAGGATGTTCGAGCCGGCGAGGGACATGCTCATCGAAACCTGGGCGTTGCCGTTCAGGCTGTTCAGGAGATCGGCGGTGCGCCCGCCCCAGCCGGTGGCGGGCGGCTGGTCGGTGATCGAGGTCTGCCAGTGGACCTGCTGGTCGCTGTGCGAGAAGAGCTGCGGCGGCGCTTCGACCGTGCCGTTGAAGAGCTGGGCCTGGGTGAGCGGCGCGACAAGCGGTCCGACGTTGGTGAGGATGGCGAGCTTGTGCTGCGCGAAGAGGCTCTGCAGGCCGGGCGTGGAGGGGTGCAACCCCCAACTGTGGCCGTTGCTGTTCAGCGGCGCGATGGGCAGCAGGGAGGCCTGCGGCAGGGCGAGGAGGCCGCGGCCGGCCGCGTATTGGGTGTATTCGCTGCCGAGGCGCGGCACGAGGAGATTGTTGCCGTCGTTGCCGCCGTAGAGGAAGACGCAGACGAGGGCTTTATAGTCTCCTCCGGTGGCGGCGGCGGCGATGCCTCCCAGATCGAAGAGGGTGCGGACGATCGAGGTCGTCCCCACGGCGGCGCAGAGGGAATTGCGGAGGAATTGGCGGCGGGTGGTGGCCATGACGTTCTCTTTCTTCCTCAGCTCAGCGTTGAACCAGATATTCGGGTGAGGTCACGATCAGGCGGATGGCGGCCTTCGCCCGGTTGGTGGGGTTGTTCATGTTCGGCGAGCTGATGGTATTGATCAGGATCGTCCGCATTTGCGACGACATGCCGTTGGCCATGAGGAGCAGGTTCAGCGAGTCGACGAGCTGCGTCGGATTGCCGCCGAGCGCGATCTGCGGCGAGAGATTGAGCGTGATGATCTCGGTGCCCTGGTCATAGCCGTGATAGATCATGTAGCGCATGAAATTCGCGGTCGAGATGGTGGTCGTCTCGGTGAAAATCTGGAATTCCGGTGCGGTGAGACCGGCCTGCGCCACCGGGCCGGGGAGCGAGAAGCCGGGCTTGAAGAAGTTGAAGACCGTCGGCGCGCGCAGCGGATTCTGTCCCAGGCCCCAGGTGGGATCTTCCAGATACCAGAGATGGAATTTGCCGCTCGGCGCCGTGCCGTTGAAGGCGCGCAGCAGGCCGCCCAGGCGGACGATGGGCTCGCGGAGGTGGCCGTAGCCCTGGTTGGTGGTGACCGCCTCGGCGCGCGCCTCGTAGTCGAGCAGGATCGCGCGGATCACCGCTTTCATGTCGCCGCGCACGCCCTGGCCGTTGTTGTTGAACGCCGAGGCGACGCGGTAGACATAGCCGGGGCTGGGATTGCTGGTCACCAGCCGCTGGATGAGCAGGCGGGCGAAGAAGGGGCCGACGTTGGCGTGGTTGAAGATGTTGTCGAGCGCGATCTGCAGATCCTGCTGCGGCGACAGGCCGGCCGGCGTCGAGGCGCCGTCGAGCAGCTTCTTCGAGCCTTCCGAGTGATGGCTCGTCCAGGCCACCATCGGATGGCGGTAGTCCTGCGGCGGCCAGTAGAAATCATACGGATCGTTCGTATCGCCGGCGGCGAAGCTCCAGCCGGTGAAGACGCGGGCGAAGCCTTTCACGGTCTCCTGATCGTACGTCGCGATCGGCAGGCCGTCCGCGCCGAGCTGCAAGGTGCCGTCGGGGAAAGTCTTCAGCAGGCCGATCGAGAAGAGCTGGAGGATCTCGCGGGCGAAGTTCTCGTTCGGATTGCTTCCTCTCTGGGGGTTTTCCTTGTCATTGCTCAGCATGTCCAGGTAGACCCCCATCGTCGGGCTGAGGGTTACGTCCTGGAGGAGCGTGCGGAAGTTGCCGAAGGAGTCGCGTTCGAGCAGGTCCATGTAGGACGCCATGCCGTCCGGCGCGTTGCCGACGTCGCCGTCGACGTCCGAGATGACGAAGATCTCCGAGAGGGCGAGGGCGACGCGCTGGCGCAGCGGATCCGGTCCCTGCACCGCCTGCTTCCAGATCGACTCCATCACCTGCTGCGAGGAGGCGTCCTCGCCGGCGGCGACCGCGGCGTCGAGATAGGCGAGATGCGAGGTGAGCGGCACCGCGAATTGCTGATTGAGCCAGGCGTCGAAGCCCTGGGACTGGAGCGACGTGATCTCCTGCGAGGTCGGCCCGTAGGTCGCCTGGTGGAGGAAGCGGGCGGCGTCGCGCGCCGTCGGCGGTCCGGTGGGCAGCGCCGGCGGGGCGGGCGGCGGGACGAAGACCGTGCCGCCGGTCGCCAGGCCGAAATGGCCGCGGATCTCGCCGGTCGGATGGCTCGACGTGTGGATGTTGAGATAGACGCGGCCGGCGCGGATGGCGTCGACGATCTGCTGCACCGTCGCCGTGCCGACGGGCACGAACGTCCAGAGGAACGAGCCGTCCTGCTGTGGCGTGGCGCTGTCGATGTCGAAGAGGATCTGCCCGTTGGTGCCCGGGTCGGCGGGGCCGTGGGTGTGCTCTCCGGTGACCGCCGTGGTGAGGTTCGAGTAGGTGAAGCGGAGGACGGCCGAGGCTTCGTCGCCGGCGAGGAGGAGCGTCGCCGAGCCGGAGCCGGGACTCTGGACGCCGGCCTCCGGCACCAGGGTGGCGATGAAGAGGGTCGCCTGGTGCGTGATCGTATAGAGAGCGGAAGTCAGCGAGCTGCTCGCCAGGCCGCTCTTGTAGGCGATCGCCTTGACCGTGGCGGTGTTGGGCAGGCTCATCGCGCTGCTGTAGAGCGTGCCGGTGGTCGTCGTCGGCACCGAGCCGTCGGTGGTGAAGCGGATCGAGGCGCCGGGGGTGCTGGTGAAGAGGGAGAGGGTCTGCGTGCCGTTGTAGGAGCCGGGTGGGGGAGTGAGCACCGGCGGCGCGACGACCGTCTGGTCGATCGCCGGGTCGGCGAAGTAGCCGTTGACGTCGATGATGAAATGCACCGTCCCGGTCGGCTGGCCGGTGAGGACCGTGACCGCGCCGTCGGTGCCGAGAGCGAGGGCCGCGTTGTTGGCGCGGACGACGTTGGCCCTGTAGTTGAGCGTCGAGGTCCCGGGAGTGGCCGTGCCGGCGGGGTAGAGCACCAGGAGGCCGGCGGAGGTGGGGCTGACGACGGTGACATTGGCCGAGACGGCGGCGGCGCCGGTCGAGATCCCGCAGTGTCCGGCGAGATTGACGAGGCGGGTGCCGCCGGCCGCGAGGGCCGGGCCGCCGAACGTGCCGGCGGTGTTCCGCGTGTCGATCACGCGGCAGGGGGTGACGGTGAAGAAGCTCGTCTGCGCCGGTGCCACCGCCGGCGAGAGCAGGGTGAGCAGGGCAAAGGCCCCGGCAAGGACGAGAGCCTTCGGGTAAAGCCTGGCCACGCGCATGGCATTTGCGAGCACCACCACACCTCCCTGGAGACGATCTGTCAGGACTACTGGAGATAGCTTATCAAGCCTATCGACGAGCGTCAATATTCAGGACCCTCTCCCCCTGGCCCCCTAGGCGCTAACTTTGGCGGTGCCGTGGACTTTCCTCCCCCCTGGGCGGGAGGCGGTTGGGAAAGGGGGGAGGTTAGGAGGGGG
>Ga0307506_10000272_pt1 | contig 11192 bp, 10 predicted proteins | sample 25_S_MG_FD_202175 | JGI IMG/M metagenome (GOLD analysis project Ga0307506, IMG submission 202175) | Soil microbial communities from Populus trichocarpa stands in riparian zone in the Pacific Northwest, United States - 25_S | ecosystem: Environmental > Terrestrial > Soil > Riparian zone > Trees... | reverse complement strand
GGGCCTCGACGCCCTGATCCCGATCGGCGGCGACGACACGCTCTCGTTCGGCTTGCGGCTGCACGAGGAGGGCGTCCCCGTGATCGCGATCCCGAAGACGATGGACAACGACGTGCACGGGACCGACTACTGCATCGGATTCTCCACGGCGGTCACGCGAACGGTGAACTTCGTGCACCAGCTGCGGACGAGCGCCGGTTCCCACGAACGCCTCGCGGTGGTCGAGGTGTTCGGCCGCTACAGCGGCGAGACGTCCCTGATCGCCGCCTACCTGGCCGGGGTCGACCGGGCGATCATCTCGGAGGTGCCGTTCGAGATCGACCGGCTCGCCTCGCTGCTGATGGATGACAAGCGGGCGAACCCGAGCAACTACGCGATGATGACGATCTCGGAGGGCGCCACGATCGTGGGCGGCGAGATGGTCCAGGGCGGCCCCGAGGACGCGTACGGGCATAAGAAGCTGGGCGGGGTGGGCCAGCTCACCGCAGAGCTCCTGAAGGAGCACACGGGCGAGGGCATGATCTACCAGCAGCTCGGCTACCTGATGCGCTCGGGGAGCCCGGATTCGCTGGATCTGATGGTCGCGATCAACTACGCCGTGATGGCCGCCGACCTCGCGATCGAGGGCGTCAGCGGGCGGCTCGTGGCGTTGCGCAACGGCAACTACGTGAACGTGCCGCTCACCGTGCTGGGCCAGGGCGTGAAACGCGTCGACGTCGACTCCTTGTACGACCGTGAGGCCTACCTGCCGAAGATCCGGCACGTCGACGGCAAGCCGATGTTCCTGTACTGAGCCGTTCCGGCGTACCGCTAGACTCGCTCCCATGGCTCCCTTCCGTGTCGACCTGCGTTCGGACACCGTGACGACCCCGTCCCCCGCGATGCGCCGGGCGATGGCCGATGCCGAGGTCGGCGACGCCTGGTACGGCTCCGATCCCACGGTGAACCGCCTCCAGGAGCTCGCCGCCGAGCGGCTCGGCACCGAGGCCGCGCTCTACGTCCCCACCGGCACGATGGGCAACCAGATCGCCCTGCGGCTCCACGTGCAGGGGAGCGGGCACCTCGTCGCGAGCTCGAGCGCTGCCCACGTCGCGACGACCGAGGTGATGACGTCGGCCGTCCTCTCGGGGATCGCGTTCCGCACGATGGATCCCGGCCCCCGCGGATGGATCGATGCCGCGCAGGCGGAAACGCTCCTCGAGCCCGACAGCTACTACGAGGTCGAGGAGGTGGACCTGCTCGCGGTCGAGAACACGGCGGGCGCTGTCGGGGGACGGGTGCTCCCGATCGACGAGATGCGCGCCGTGCGCAAGGTCGCGGACGACGCAGGCGTGCCCGTGCATCTCGACGGCGCCCGGCTGTTCAACGCGGCCGCGGCGTCGGAGGTCGACGCGGCGGAATGGGCGAGCGAGGCCGACACGATCATGGTGTGCGTCTCGAAGGGCCTCGGCGCGCCGATCGGCTCGCTCCTGTGCGGCCCGGCCGATCTGATGCCGGAGGCCCGGCGTCTGTGGATCCTGTTCGGAGGCGCCTGGCGCCAGGCCGGCATCATGGCGGCGGCCGGCATCGTGGCGCTCCGCGATGGGCCGGCGCGCCTTCACGAGGACCACGAGCGGGCCCGGCGGCTCGCCGACGGCGTCCACGAGATCCTCCCCGGGGCGATCGATCACGAGCAGGTTGAAACGAACATGGTGTTCGTCGACACGGAGGCGGTGGGGCTGCCGGTGCTCGAGACGCTCGAGCGGCTGGCCGCCCTCGGGGTGGGCGTCACCCACAGCGCCGGCAAGGTGCGGATGGTGACCCATCTCGATGTCGACGACGACGGTGTCGACGCGGCGCTGGACGCCTGGCGCTCCATCGCCTCCGACACCGCGAAGGAGGGTTGATGAGCCTGTTCACGAAGCACGTTCCGGCCGAGGTCGCCGACCGGGTCCCGCCCGGGCAACGACTGGTCAAGAGCTGGCCGGTGCTGCACTACGGCCCCGTCCCGAGGTTCGACGGCACGGAGTGGGATCTCGAGGTCTCGGGGCTCGTGGACGATCCCTTCACGCTGAGCTACCAGGAGCTCCGCGACCTGCCGAACGTCACGGTTGACGCCGACATGCACTGCGTGACCGGCTGGACCACGCTCGACAACACGTGGGAGGGCGTGTCGTTCCGCACGATCATGGAACTTGCCAAACCGCAGCCCGAGGCGAAGTGGGTGATCGCTCAGTGCGCGTACGGCTACACCTCGAACCTCTCGCTCGAGGCGATGGCCGACGACGACGTGCTGCTCGCCTGGCGGAACCACGGCCAGGACCTCGAGCCCGATCACGGCTGGCCGCTCCGACTCGTCGTCCCCAAGCGGTACGCGTGGAAGAGCGCGAAGTGGCTCACTGGGCTGGAGTTCAGCGCGAAGAACAAGCGCGGGTTCTGGGAGGTGCGGGGTTACCACATCCACGCGGAGCCCTTCGCGGAGGAGCGGTACACCCACCAGGAGGGCCGCGGGGCCGAACTCGAGCCCTAGGCGAGCGCCCGGAGCCGGGCGATGTCGGCGGCGTGCCGCTCGGCGTCGCCCGGCGTCTCCAGCACGAACGACCAGGCCGCGACCTCCGGGCGGGCGAGGATCTCGCGCCAGCCGTCGATCCCGATGTGCCCGTCGCCGATGTTCTCGTGGCGGTCGCGGCGTTCGCCCCGGGGGAACATCGAGTCGTTCGCGTGGACGAGCCCCACCCGCTCCGTGAGCCCCTCGGCGGCGAGCTCGGCGAAGAGCTCGTCCACGCCGTCGGGGGTGTCCAGGCCGTATCCGGCCGCGAAGAGGTGGCACGTGTCCAGGCACAGGCCGACGCGGTCGTCGCCGGCCGCCTCGAGCAGGGCCGCGGCCTCCGGGATCGTCGAGGCGACCGCGCCCGACGTGCGGGCCATCAGCTCGACGAGGACCGTGACGTCGTCGGCATCGCCCGCCGTGCGCCGCAGGCTCTCGGCCGCGCGCTCGAGGGCGTCGTCGCGGTCGCCGTCGGTTCCGCCTGCGCCGCTGTGGAGGACGAGCAGGTCGACGCCCATCCGACCGCAGGCGAGGACCGTGGCCGAGGCGAGCTGACGTGACCGCTCCAGGAATGACGGGTTCGGAGCGGCGATGTTCACGAGATAGGGCGCATGCGCCGCGAGGGGACCGAGCCCGGAGGTCCGCCAGGCCTCGCGGAAGGCGGCTGCCTGGTCGTCGCGGATCGTCGGTCCGGCCCAGGCCCGCGGGTTCGACACGAAGATCTGGGCGCAGTCGGCTCCCCGGTCGTGGCACTCCTTGACGACGCCGCGGGTGGCCTCTGCGCCCCGCCGGACGTGCGCGCCGAACCTCACACCATGAACAGCGTGATCGTGTCGCCGAACCGCACGGTGACGCCGACGCCCGGCGACTGGCTGAACACGACGGAGCCGGTGGTGCCGGGCACGGTCTGGAAGTTCAGCACGAGGCCCTTCGTGTCGGCGAGCGTCTGCGCGGCAGACTTCGACAGACCCCGGAAATCGGGTGCCGGGAACTGCTCCGGGCCTTTGGAGACGGTGAGCGTGATCGTCGAGCCGTAGGGGGCCTCCGCACCCGTCGGTGACTGGCTCATCACGCGCCCTTCCTCGATGTCGTTCGAGAACTCTTCGGTGATCGAGACCTGGAAGTGCTGGGCCTCGAGGCGCTTCGTGGCCTCGTCCTTCATCTTGCCCACCACGTTCGGCAGGTTCACGGGGGGCGGGCCCTTGCTCACCACGAGCTGGACCTCGCTGCCCTTGGGGGCCTGCGGGGTCGACGGGTCCTGGCTGAGCACCGATCCGGCCGCGACGTCATAGTCGTACTTCGACATCGTGACGGTCGGCACCAGGCCCGCGCTCCGGAGCAGGTCCTTGGCCCGCGCGAGCGGCTTGCCCACCACTTCGGGCAGGTCCACGGGCGGTGGACCGAGCGACGGCACGATCACGACGGTGGCGCCCTGGTCCAGGGTGGCCCCGGGGGAAGGCCGCAGCTTCAGGGCCTGGCCGGCGGGCACCTGCATCGAGTACTGGCCTGCGGCCGTCTTCACGACGAACCCCAGGTCGGTGAGCTGGGCCGACATCTCCTGCACCGTGAGACCGCCGGTCGGGGGGACGGTCGCCTGGTGGGGCACCAGGTAGGTCCAGGCGCCCCAGGCGGAGGCCGCCAAGGCCGCCACCACGAGGATCGCGAGCGCTACCTGCTTCCAGCGTCGGCGTCGTCCGCGCTCCACCCGGGGGATCGTCTGGGTCTGGGTCCCTGCGATGGCGACGGCCTCGGTGCGCTCGGTGTTGTCGTCGCCGTCCGTCACCTCGGGCATGTCGTCGATCAACGCGGCGAGGGACCGCGAGGCCTGCAGGGACGGCTCGACCGCCTCGATATCCCGCCGCATCTCGACGGCCGACTCGGGCCGGAGCTCGCGGTCGCGGTCCGTGGCGCTCGCCACGAACCCGTCGAGCTCGGCCGGGATCGACGGCACCGTGGCCGAGGGCACGGGCACGCGACCGGAGAGATGCTTGTACGCGATCGACATCGCCGTCTCACCCGTGAACGGGAGCTTCCCGGTCAGGAGCTCGTACGTGACGATGCCCAGGGAGTAGAGGTCGCTTCGCGGGTCGGCCGGCTCGCCGCGGATCTGCTCGGGCGCGAGGTACTGCACGGTCCCGGTCACGGCGCCCGCCTGGGTGGCCCGCCCGTCGGCGTAGGCGCGCGCGAGCCCGAAGTCGGCGACCTTCACGACGCCGTCCGTGGTCACGAGCACGTTCTCGGGCTTGATGTCGCGGTGCACGATGCCCTGCGCGTGCGCGTGGCCGAGCGCGAGCAGCGTCTGGCGGACCACCTCGCATGCCTGTGCCGGCTCGAGCTTGCCGTACAGGTTCAGGAGATCGCGCACGCCCCGGCCGCGCACGAATTCCATGACCATGTAGTAGATGCCGTCGACCGCGCCCCAGTCGTAGACGGCCACGATGTTCGGGTGGGAGAGCCCGGCGGCCGCCCGCGCCTCACGGCGGAAGCGGTCGACGAACGCCTGGTCACCGCTCAGGGATCGATGCAGGACCTTGATCGCGACCTCGCGGGCGAGCACGGTGTCGTGCGCGCGGAACACCTCGCCCATGCCGCCCGCGGCGATGCGTTCGAGCACCGTGTAGCGCCCGTCAAGCGTGACGAGTGCATGGCCTCCGGTCCCATCCGGTGGCGCCGGGTGGGTCATACTCCTGGACGTGTGGATCTCCTCCCGTTCGGGGAAGCGCTCGGGGTAGCGAGGGGAGCGCGTCCGCGAGGATTCTACGGTCGGGAAAGGGCGGAACCGTGGAGGTTGAGGCAACTGCATCGGCCGATCTGGAGGCCTCCTTGGACCGGATCGAGGCCGCCGTGGCAGCGGGGAACACCGACCTGCGAGCTCTGGGGTTCTGGAAGGTTGTCGCCCGGGTCAAGCCCGATCGCCTGCTGGTGCACGAGCACGCCGACCAGATCGGGCGCATCGACACCGCGGCGTTCCGTGCCGGGGTGCGGCTCCGGGTCCCCGTGTGGGCCGGGAACCTCCTGCTCGGGGCCGGGATCGTGGCGGGAGGGATCGCCGTGTGGCTGGCGTTCGCCTGGAGCACCTCGTTCTGGAAGGGGCTCGCCCTCCTGGCCGCAGGCGGGATATGGGCGGTGGCGGTGCATTCGCCGGCGCACTGGGCGGTGGGACGCGCGATCGGGCTCCGTTTCACCGACTATTTCCTGGGGGGACCGCCGCCGCCCCGGCCCGGGCTGAAGACCGACTACGCCACGTACCTGCGCGCCGACCCCGACAGCCGGGCGTGGATGCACGCGAGCGGGGCGATCGCGACGAAGCTGGCGCCGTTCATGGCGCTGGCGTTCTGGCCGGCCTCGGGCGCACCAGGGTGGAGCGCGATCGCGCTGCTCGCGCTGGGCGCGTTCCAGATCGTCACGGACGTGACCCTGTCGACGAAGTCCAGCGACTGGAAGAGATTCGCGCGCGAGCGGGCCGTCGCGAGGTCCCGCGAGCCGTAGACTGCCTGCGCACCACCGGGGAGCTCGGGCATCCGGGCTGAGAGGCCGGCACCAGCGCCGGCGACCCGAACGACCTGAACCGGGTAATGCCGGCGGAGGGAGCGATGGCAACGTTCGATCCCCGCGCGCTGCGTGTGTACGTGGTCACCTCCGGCACGCTCGTGTCCGGCCGCGGGCACCGCGAGATCGCCGCCGCCGCGATCGAAGGCGGCGCGACAGCGATCCAACTCCGAGCCCCTGAGCTCGACGACCCGGCGTTGCTGCCGCTCGCCCGCGAGCTGGCCTCCAGGTGCCGCGAGTCCGGCGTGCTCTTCATCGTGAACGACCGCGTCGACGTGGCGATGGCGGCCGGAGCCGACGGCGCCCACGTGGGTCAGGACGACGAGCCGGAGGCCGCGCGGGCCACGCTCGGGCGCGGCCGGGTGCTGGGGATCAGCGTGCGCGACGCCGAGCAGGCGCGCGCGGCCGCCGCCGCGGGCGCCGACTACCTGGGCGTGACCGTCTGGCCCACCGCGACGAAGCCCGAGGCGGTGGGCGAGGGCCTGGAAGGCGTGGCCGCGGTGGCGGCGTCGACCCCGTTGCCCGTCGTGGGCATCGGCGGGATCGACCTTTCGAACGCGGGGCTGGTGGTGCGGGCCGGCGCGGCGGGCGTGGCGGTGATCTCGGCGGTGGCAGCCGCCGAGGATCCTGACGCGGCCGTCCGGGAGCTGCGCGCCGTGGTGGACCGATCGATGGGAAGGGATGACGTATGACGGACCAGGTGACGGGCAAGGCGACCGCCGAGCTGTTCGAGCAGGTGATCCTCCGGCGGCTCGGCGCCGCGGACGGCGACGTGCTCGTGGGCCCTCGGCACGGCGTGGATGTCGGCGTGGTGCGGGTCGCCGACGGCGTCGCGATGGCGCTCACCGCCGATCCCGTGTTCATCGTGCCCGCCTACGGGTGGGAGCGCGCCGCGTGGTTCGCGGTGCACATCCTGGCCTCGGATGCCGCCACCAGCGGCCTGCCCCTCCGGTGGATGGCGGTCGACCTGAACCTGCCGCCCGAGGTATCCGACGGCGATCTGACGGCGCTGTGGGATGCGTTCTCGCGCGCCTGCGGCGACCTGGGCATCGCGGTGGTGACCGGGCATACCGCCCGCTACGACGGCTGCGCGTGGCCGATGGTGGGCGGGGCCACCTGCATGGCGCTCGGCGACGCCGACGCGTTCGTCACGCCCACGATGGCGCGGCCGGGCGATGCGGTGGTCGTCACGAAGGGGGCGGCGATCGAGGCCACGGCGCTGTTCGCGGCCACGTTCCCGGACCGGCTCCGGGCCGGCGTGGGCGACGAGGTCGTGGCGGCCGCCGACGCGCTCTTCGAGCGCATGACCGTCGTGCCGGAGGCCGTGATCGCTCGGAAGTTCGGGCTGCGGGACCGGGGCGTCACCTCGATGCACGATGCCACCGAGGGCGGGGTGCTGGGCGGCCTCCTGGAGGTCTCCGTGGCCTCGGGAACCGGCATGAGGATCGATCGCGACGCGATCCCGGTGCCATCCGAAGTGCGGGCCGTGTGCGACCACGTGGGCATCGACCCGTACGTCTCGATCAGCGAAGGCACCCTGATCGCCACGGTCGTGGCCGACCGGGCCGAGGCGTACGTGGCGGCCCTCGCCGATGCAGGGATCGCCGCCGCCGTTGTGGGTCGCGTGACCGAGCCCGGCGACGGCCGCGTGCTGGTCGTCGACGGCCACGAGGAGCCGCTCGAGCACCCCGGGCTCGACCCCTTCTGGGGCGCCTTCGGGGCGTGGGCGGCCGGCGCGTAGGCTGTCGCGCGTGGACCTGCTCTGCATCGGAGACGTGATGCTCGACGTCCGGGTGGACGCGGGCCGGCTCGCGCGCGGCGGCGACGTGCACGGCCGCGTCGTCGTCCAGCCCGGGGGCACCTCCGCGAACGCCGCGGTCTGGGCGGCGTGGGACGGCGCGACGTCTCGCGTGCACGGCGGCGTGGGCATGGACCTCCCCGGCAGGCTCTTGGCCGAGGCGCTCCGAGACCGCGGGGTGAAGATGCACCTGACGCCGTACGCGGACGCGGCCACCGGAACGATGCTCGTGGTGCACGAGCCGGGCGAGCGCTCGATGGCGGCCGACCGGGGGGCGAACGCCCGCTTCCGCGCCGACGAACTCCCGGGGATGCTCGTGAGCGGCTCCGTGCTCGTCTCCGGCTACCTGCTGCTGCACGAAGACACCCACGCCACGGGGCTGGCCGCGCTCGAGCGCTCCGTGTCGCCGTTCGTGGCGGTCGAGGCGGCGTCATGGCCCCTGGTGGAATCGTTCGGGGTCGATCGGTTCTTCGAGGTCACGGCGAAGGCGACCGTGCTCCTGGCGAACGAGCACGAGGCCGAGGCGCTGACCGGGCTCGCGGGGGAGGCCGCCGCGACGGTGCTCGGAAAGCGCTTCCCGATCGCGTGCGTGAAGCTGGGCGCCGAGGGGGCGGTCGCGGTGGTCGACGGGACCCTGCACCGCGTCCCCGCTGAGGAGATCGAGGAGGCCGACCCCACAGGCGCGGGGGACGCGTTCGACGGGGTGTTCCTCGCGTCGATCGCGCGCGGCGCCGAGGTCGACGACGCGCTCCGGCGGGCGTGTCACGCGGGCGCGCTCGCCGCCGCGAGCCTGCAGACCTGGCGCGAGGACGGCGCGACGTGACGCTCCGCGTCGGGAGCGACGTCCAAGAGGCGGTCGCGGAGGGCTCGGCCGTCGTGGCGCTCGAGACCAGCGTGATCGGCCAGGGGCTGCCGTCACCCCGCAACCTCGAGTGCGTCGACCGCATGGGCGGTGCGATCCGCTCCGCGGGAGCGCTGCCCGCGTGGATCGGGGTGCTCGATGGCTCCGTCACCGTCGGGCTCACCGACGAGGAGCTCTCGCGGTTCGCCGTACCCGGCGCCGCGACGAAGGTGGCGCGCCGCGATCTCCCCGCGGCGGTCGCGGCGGGCACGCTCGGCGCCACCACGGTGAGCGCGACGATCTGGGCCGCGGCGAGGGCGGGGATCCCGGTCGGCGCGACGGGCGGGATCGGCGGGGTCCACCCGGGCGAGGATCCCGACGTGAGCGCCGACCTTCTGGAGCTCGCGCGTACGCCGGGGCTGCTCGTGTGCTCCGGTCCCAAGTCGATCATCGATCCGGCCGCGACGGCCGAGAAACTCGAGGAGCTGGGGGTGGCGATCGTCGGGTACGGCGTTGACCGACTTCCCTTCTTCCTCGCGACCGAGGCGCCGGTCGATCTCGAGCACCGCGTCGATACGGCCGAGGGGGCCGCGGCGCTGCTCCGGGCGTCGCTCGATCTGGCCACGCGCTCGACCCTGGTGGTCTGCAACCCGGTCCCACCCTCGATGGCGATGGACGCCGGCGAGGTGGCGGCGGCCGCCCACGAGGCTGAGGCGCGCGCCGATCGCGCCGGCGCGCTCGGGAAGGCGCTGACGCCGTTCCTGTTGGCGGCGCTCGCCGAGTTCACCGACGGCCGCAGCCTCGAGGCGAACCTGGCGCTGCTCGAGGACAACGCCCGGGTGGCGGCCGAGATCGCCCTGGCGGCGGAGCGGTGAGCGAGCCGGCCCGCACCCGACCGCCTGCGTCACCCGCGGCGCGGATCCGGCGCAACGCGATGGCCGGGGCGATGGGACCGGTCGGGTTCCTCGCGGTGTCGTTCGCGATGGCGCTCCTGCGTCCCGAGGTGATCCGCGCCCAGGGGTGGGCGAGCTGGCCGAGCAGCATGGCGGTGGGTGACCCCGCCGGGGTCGGCCAGATCATGGCCTTCCTCTGGCTGGCGGGCTGCTACCTGGCGTTCGCGCTGGGGGCGCTTCGTCCCGCGCTCGGCGACCGGCTCGCGACGGGAGGGTTCCTCGCGATCGCGGCGGGGGACGTGCTGCTCGCCTTCACGACGGACGGACCCGGCGCGGCCCGCACCTGGCACGGCGTGCTGCATCTCGTGGGGGTCACCGTCGCGACGGTGGCAACGCTGGTGGCGACGGCCGGCGTGACGCGCGCGACCCGCGACCGTGCCGACTGGCGTTGGTGGCGCCGGGTCGCCTGGGTGCCGTTCGCGGCGGCCGCCCTCGGCCTGTTCAGCGTCGTCGACGAGGGGTGGGCCAAGGTGGTCTACGTCATCGGGATCACCCTGCCGGCGGCGGTGATCGCATGGTTCGTCTACCGCGACGCCGACCGAACGGTCCGGCTCGAGCGCGACGCTACCTGAGCCAGGTCTTCCCGATCGCTTTCGAGAAGTTCCACGCGTAGCGCATCGACTTGGGCTTCTTCGACTCGCCGCCACGGCGCGTGAGGAAGGTCACGGGCACCTCCACGACGCGCGCGTGCTGTCGGAGCGCCTCGATCGTGACCTCCGACGTCCAGAACTGGTCCTGCACGAGGATCAGCTTTCGGAGCGTTTCGGCACGCGTCGCGCGGTAGCCGCTCGAGATGTCGGTCACGCGCTGACCCGTGAGGATCGTGACGACCCACGAGAAGAAGTGCACGCCGGCGTGGCGGACGAGGGACCCGCCACGCTCGAAGTCCCCGAGCATCCGCGAGCCGTTCACGTGGTCGGCGCGCCCCTCCACGATCGGCGCGATCAGGATCGGGATCTCCTCAGGCAGGTGCTGGCCGTCGGCATCGAGCGTGACGACGATGTCGGCGCCGAGCTTGAGGGCGACGTCGTAGCCCACCCGCAAGGCCATCCCGCCTCCCCGGCGGATCGGGAGGCTCGCGACGAACGCGCCCGCCGCGCGCGCCGCGTCCGGGGTACCGTCATCCGAGTGGTCGTCCACGACGATCGGCACGACGTGGTAGCCGTCGATCGTCCTCGGCATCGCCTCCAGGACGGGACCGAGGTTCTCGGCCTCGTTGAACGCCGGCGAGATCGTGACGACCTTCGGGCCCTCGGGGATCCGCCGGGCCGCCTCCTCCCAATCGAACCGTTCGACCGCGAGGGCCTCGACGAGCTGACGGATCGCCTGCTCGGAGGTGTCCGAATGCCCCTGGAGGCGGAACAGCATCAGGAACAGCACCACGGCCGCGACGACCAAGAGCGCGATGATCCGCCGGTTGTTGCCCGGCGTGAAGTTGAACGTGTCGAAGACCGGGTTCAGCAGGTTCGGGAACGCCGCGAGCAGCACGACCGCGAGAGCCGCGAGGAGCGCCATGATCAGCGT
>Ga0307506_10000271_pt1 | contig 11296 bp, 2 predicted proteins | sample 25_S_MG_FD_202175 | JGI IMG/M metagenome (GOLD analysis project Ga0307506, IMG submission 202175) | Soil microbial communities from Populus trichocarpa stands in riparian zone in the Pacific Northwest, United States - 25_S | ecosystem: Environmental > Terrestrial > Soil > Riparian zone > Trees... | reverse complement strand
GTTGTAATTCGCCGCCGGCGTGTACTTCACCGTCTTGTCCTGGTTGATCACAACCGCGCCGTGCGCGCCTTGCGTAACCGACGTCACGCTCAGCGTGTCGTTCTCCAGATCGGTATCGTTGCCCAGCACAGAAATGTCGATCGTCCCGTCCTCGGCGACCGTCGCCGAATCAGCGACTGCCACCGGCGCGTCGTTGACCGCTGTCACGGTGATCGTCACCGTCGCCGTCGCGGAACCGCCGTTGCCATCGCTGATGGTGTACGTGAAGCTGTCCGGACCGTTGTAATTCGCCACCGGCGTGTACTTCACCGTCTTGTCCGGATTGATCACCACGGCGCCGTGCGCGCCTTGCGTAACCGACGTCACGCTCAGCGTGTCGTTCTCCAGATCGGTATCGTTGCCCAGAACTGTGACGTTCACCGTCCCATCCTCGGCGACCGAGGCCGAGTCGGCGACCGCCACCGGCGCGTCGTTGACCGCCGTCACGGTGATCGTCACCGTCGCCGTCGCGGTGTGGCCGTTGCCGTCGCTGATGGTGTAGGTGAAGGTGTCCGCGCCGTTGTAGTTCGCGGCCGGGGTGTATTTCACCGTCTTGTCCGGGTTGATCACCACGGCGCCGTGGGTGCCCTGGGTGACGGACGCCACGCTCAGCGTGTCGTTGTCCGGGTCGGTGTCGTTGGCGAGGACCGCGATATTCACGGTTCCATCCTCCGCCACCGTCGCCGAGTCCGCGGCCGCCACGGGCGCGCGGTTGGCGGGGAGGACGGTCACCGCGACGGTGGCCCGGCTCTCGCCGTTCTGGGCGTCGACGGCGACGTAGGTGAAGGAGTCGGGGCCGAAATAGCCGGCCGCGGGGGTGTAGGTGACGGTGCCGTCCGGGTTCGCGGCGACGGTGCCGTGCGTTGCCGGGGAGACGGCGCCGACCGTGAGCGGCGGGGTGCCGCTGTCGTTGGCCAGCACGGAGAGGGTCACGGCGTTGTCCTGAACCGTCTGCGCCGTGTCGTCGGCGGCGAGCGGGGCGAACGTCGCGAGGAAGGTGGCCTGCGCCCGGGTGGGGGCCGGGGCGTTGAGGTTCACGCTCTGGACCTCGATCACCTCGCCGGCACCCGCGGTCAGCGTGCCGCTCTGCGATGCCGTCGACGAATCTGTGCTCGGCAACGTGCCTTCGAAGAGGCCGGTCGCCGCCCCGGTTTCGGTCAGATTCAAGGACTCCTCGTCACCATTGCCGAGCGCGCGCAGGATCACGGACAGACTGTCGACCTGGCCCGGATCATCAGCCACAGGGTTCTGGACGCGGACCCGGACGGCGGAGCGCAGCGGATAGGTGGCGACGGTCTGGCCGCGCAGATTGAGGAACGACGCCCACGAGCCGACCACATGCGCGGTCGCCCGGCCGTCGTAGGCATCGGCCGTCACCTCGTCCGCCAGAAATTCCGGGCTCGGACCGTAGAGCGTCTGGAGCTTGCCGTCCGCCTGCGCCGGACCGGTCGCGAGCTGGATCGTCCCTGCGAAGACCGACGTGCTCAGCCCGGTCTCCGTCAGCGTCGCGGTCGCGGCGTCGCCGCTGAAGCGGCTGTGCAGGGCGACGGTGACCGTGTCCGCGCTGTTGGCGGCGGTGTTGGCCGCCTGGTTGAACATCCGCAGCCGGGCCGTGCCGCCTTCCAGCAGCTCCGTGGTGGGGATGCCCGCCTCGTCGATGAAGTCGAGCTGCGAGTAGGAGGCGATCACCTGGTCCTTCGAGCTGGTGTATCCGAACGCGTCGAGGTGCTCGGCCTCGAAGACGACTCCCGGCGAGGCGACCTGGAGCCTGCCGTTGCCGGATGTAGAGCTGGAAGAGGCGTCCAGCGGGATCGAGCCCTTGAAGATGCCGGTGCTCAAGCCCGTCTCGGTGAGCGGGAACGACTCCGTATCCCCGCCCGCGACCCGCAGGGTCACTTGCGCCGAGTCGACCTGACCCGGCTGGTCGACGTTGTGGTCCTCCACCTGCACGTAGACCCGCGAGCCCACCGGGAAAGACTCCGCCGGCAGGCCGTAGGCGTCCACGAAAGCCGTGCGCGAGCCGGTGAGCCCGGCGGACGCGAAGGCGCTGCCGAACGGATCGGTATAGATCGCCGTCAGCAAGTCGAATTCATGCGGCGGACCCGGCGCTTCCATGGTTTCGAGGAAGCCGCTCCCCTGCTGACCCGGACCGAGGCGCAGGAAGATCCCGCCGATGAAAATGCTCGTATCCGGACCGGTCTCCGTCAGCGTGATGAGCTCGACATCGCCCGTCAGCTCCGTCTGGAGGCGCACCTGCGTCGTCTCGGCCGCCGACGGGTTGCCGTTGGCGAACCGGCTGACCACCCGCACGAAGGCCTGCGACGACTCTAGATACGTCGCCACCGGCTGTCCCTGCGCATCCACGAACAGCACCGAGCTGCCGGTCATCGTCACCTGCGCCCGGGTGTGCTGCGGCGTGTTCGAGTTGAAGTGATCGCCGGTCGCCACGTCGCCCGGGTAGGTCGCCAGGACATTCGCCTGCGAGCCGCCCGGCGCGGTCGGCAGAGAGCCCTCGTACACGCCGGTGTGGAAGCCGGTCTCGAGGAGCGCCACCGACTCATTGTCACCCGTCTGCAGCGAGGACACGTCCACCATCTGAGAGTCCCGCGACTGCGGATCGTCCTGCGTGTGGTCTTCGAGCCGCAGACGCAGGCGGTCGCCCACCGCCGTGCTCGTCACCGGGCGGCCGAAGGCGTCGAGGAACACCAGGCGCGAGCCCGCCACGTGCGCCGTGGCCTTGGCGTCGTAGGCGTCCGCCGTGACCTCTTCCGGCAGGTAGTCCGGCGACGGACCCTGGAGCGTCTGGAGCTTGTCGTCCCCCTGTGCCGGACCGGTCGCGAGCTGGATCGTCCCCTCGAAGACGCCGGTATTCGGACCCGTCTCCGTCAGCGTCGCCGGCGCGGCGTCCCCGGCGTACCGGCTGTGCAGCACCACCGTCGTCGTGCCCAGGTTGAACGGATCGGAATCCGCCTGCTGGCTGATCAGGCGCAGCCGCGCCGTGCCGCCTTCCAGCAGCTCCGTGGTGGGGATGCCCGCCTCATCGATAAAGGCGAGACCCGAGAAGACAGCCCGCGCCTCGTCCTTCGAGCTGGTGTATCCCGCCGCGTCCTGATGCTCGGCGGTAAAGAAGGTTCCAGGCGAAGAGACCTGGAGCGCCCCGTTCCCCGAGGAGAAGCTGGAGGACGTCTCCAGCGGCAGCGAGCCGACGAAGACACCCGTGCTCTTGCCGGTCTCCTGGAGCGACAGCGGCTCGGTATCGCCGCCCGGCACCGCGACCGTCACCGGCGCGAGGTCGAAATGGCCCGGCTGGTCGAGATTGTGGTCCTCCACCCGCACATAGATCCGCGCGCCAATCGGATAGGCCGTCACCGCGGCGCCATAGACGTCGACGAAATCGGTCCGCGAGCCGGTCAAGCCGGCCGTGGCCGTCGCGCCGCCGAACGGATCGTCGTAGGTCGCCGTCAGGGTGTCGAATTCATGCGGCGGACCCGGCGCTTCCAGGGTCTCCAGGAAGCCACTCGCCTGCTGACCCGGACCGAGACGCAGGAAGATCCCGCCGATGAAAATGCTCGTGTCCGGACCGGTCTCCGTCAGCGTGATGAGCTCGACGTCCCCCGTCAGCTCCGTCTGGAGGCGCACCTGCGTCGTCTCGGCCGCCGACGGGTTGCCGTTGGCGAACCGGCTGACCACCCGCACGAAGGCCTGCGACGATTCCAGGTACGTCGCCACCGGCTGACCCTGCGCATCCACGAAGAGCACCGAGCTGCCGGTCATCGTCACTTGCGCCAGGGTGTGCTGCGGCGTGTTCGAGTTGAAGTGATCGCCGGTCGCCACGTCGCCCGGGTACGTCGCCAGCACGCCCGCCTGCGAGCCGCCCGGCGCGGTGGCCAGAGAGCCCTCGAAGATCCCGGTGTGGAAGCCGGTCTCGGTGAGCGTCACCGGCTCGTTGTCATTGCTCTGCAGCGAGGACACGTCGACCATCTGAGAGTCCCGCGACTGCGGATCGTCCTGCGTGTGGTCCTCCAGCCGCAGGCGCAGGCGGTCGCCCACCGCCGTGCTCGTCACCGCGCGGCCGAAGGCGTCGAGGAACACCAGCCGCGAGCCCGCCACGTGCGCCGTGGCTTGCGCGTCGTAGGCGTCCGCCGTGACCTCCTCCGGCAGGTAGTCCGGCGACGGACCTTGGAGCGTCTGGAGCTTCTCGTCTCCCTGCGCCGGGCCGGTCGCGAGCTGGATCGTCCCCTCGAAGACGCCGGTATTCGCACCGCTCTCCGTCAGCGTCGCCGGCGCGGCGTCCCCGGCGTACCGGCTGTGCAGCACCACCGTCGTCGTGCCCGGGTTGAACGGATCGGAATCCGCCTGCTGGCTGACCAGGCGCAGCCGCGCCGTGCCGCCTTCCAGAAGCTCCGTGGTGGGGATGCCCGCCTCATCGATAAAGGCGAGACCCGAGAAGACGGCCCGCGCCTCATCCTGCGAGCTCGTGTATCCCGCCGCGTCCGGATGCGCGGCGGTGAAGATCACCCCGGGCGAGGAAACCTGGAGCGCCCCGTTTCCCGAGGAGAAGCTGGAGGACAGCTCCAGAGGCAACGAGCCGACGAAGACGCCGGTGCTCTTGCCGGTCTCCAGGAGCGAGAGCGGCTCGGCATCGCCGCCCGGCACCGCCACCGTCACTTGCGCGAGGTCGAAGTGCCCCGGCTGGTCGATGTTGTGGTCCTCCACCCGCACGTAGATCCGCGAGCCGATCGGGTAGGCCGTCACCGGCGTGCCGTAGACGTCGACGAATTCGGTCCGCGAGCCGGTCAGGCCGGCCGTGGCCGTCGCGCCGCCGAACGGATCGTCGTAGATCGCCGTCAGGGTGTCGAATTCGTGCGGCGGACCCGGCGCTTCCAGGGTCTCCAGGAAGCCGTCCCCCTGCTGACCCGGACCGAGACGCAGGAAGATCCCGCCGGTGAAGACGCTGGTATCCGGACCCGTCTCGGTGAGGGTGACGAATTCCGTGTCCCCCGTCAGCTCCGCCTGGAGGCGCACCTGGGTCGTGTCCGCCACCCCCGGGTTGCCGTTGGCGAACCGGCTGACCACCCGTACGAACGCCTGCGACGACTCCAGGTATGCCGCCACCGGCTGCCCCTGCGCATCCACGAACAGCACCGCGCTGCCGGTCATCGTCACCTGCGCCCGGGTGTGTTGCGGCGTGTTCGAGTTGAAGTGATCGCCGGTCGCCACGTCGCCCGGGTACGTCGCCAGCACGCCCGCCTGCGAGCCGCCCGGCGCGGTGGCCAGAGAGCCCTCGAAGATCCCGGTGTGGAAGCCGGTCTCGGTGAGCGTCACCGGCTCGTTGTCATTGCTCTGCAGCGAGGACACGTCGACCATCTGAGAGTCCCGCGACTGCGGATTGTCCTGCGTGTGATCCTCCAGACGCAGGCGCAGGCGGTCGCCCACCGCCGTGCTCGTCACCGCGCGGCCGAAAGCGTCGAGGAACACGATCCGCGAGCCCGCCACGTGCGCCGTCGCCTGCGCGTCGTAGGCGTCCGCCGTGACCTCCTCGGGCAGGAAGTCCGGCGACGGACCCTGGAGCGTCTGGAGCTTGTCGTCCCCTTGCGCCGGGCCGGTCGCGAGCTGGATCGTCCCCTCGAAGACGCCGGTGCTCGGACCGGTCTCCGTCAGCGTCGCCGGCGCGGCGTCCCCGGCGTACCGGCTGTGCAGCATCACCAGCGTCGAGCCCGGATTGAACGGATCGGAGTCAGCCTGCTGGCTGACCAGGCGCAGCCGCGCCGTGCCCCCTTCCAGCAGCTCCGCCGTCGGATTGCCCGCCTCGTCGAGGAAGGCGAGACCCGAGTAGACGGTCCGCGCCTCGTCCTTCGAGCTGGTGTATCCCGCGGCATCCGGATGCTCGGCGGTAAAGATCACGCTGGGCGAAGAGACCTGGAGCGTCCCGTTTCCCGGCGAGGCGCTGGAGGACATCTCCAGAGGCAGCGAGCCGACGAAGACGCCGGTGCTCTTGCCGGTCTCCAGGAGCGAGAGCGATTCGGTATCGCCGCCCGGCACCGCCACCGTCACTTGTGCGAGATCGAAGCGGCCCGGCTGGTCGATGTTGTGGTCCTCCACTCTCACATAGATCCGCGAGCCGATCGGATAGACGGTCACCGGAGCGCCGTAGACGTCGACGAAATCGGTCCGCGAGCCGGTCAAGCCGGCCGAGGTCAGGGAGCTGCCGAAGGGATCGGTGTAGGTCGCCGTCAGCAGGTCGAATTCGTGCGGCGGCCCCGGCGCTTCCAGGGTCTCCACGAAGTTGTCTCCCGGCTGTGCCGGACCGAGGCGGAGGGTGATCCCGCCGGTGAAGAGGCTCGTATCCGGCCCCGTCTCGGTGAGGGTGACGAATTCCGTGTCGCCCGTCAGCGCCGTCTGGATGCGCACCTGGGTCGTGTCGGCCGCCGCCGGGTTGCCGTTGGCGAACTGGCTGAACACGCGCACGAACGCCTGCGACGACTCCAGGTACGTCGCGGCCGGCTGCCCCTGCGCGTCCACGAACAGCACCGAGCTGCCGGTCATCGTCACCTGCGCCCGGGTGTGCTGCGGCGTGCTCGTGTTGTAGTGGTCGCCGGTCGCCACGTCGCCCGGGTACGTCGCCAGGACACCCGCCTGCGAGCCGCCCGGCGCGGTCGGCAGCGAGCCCTCGAAGATCCCGGTGTGGAAGCCGGTCTCGAGGAGCATCGCCGATTCGCTATCTCCAACCTGACTACCGCCTTGCAAAGAGGTCACGTCGACGATCTGGGAGTCGCGCGACTGCGGATTGTCCTGCGTGTGATCCTCCAGGCGCAGGCGCAGGCGGTCGCCCACCGCCGTGCTCGTCACCGCGCGGCCGAAAGCGTCGAGGAACACGATCCGCGAGCCCGCCACGTGCGCCGTCGCCAGAGCGTCGTAGGCGTCCGCCGTGACCTCTTCCGGCAGGAAGTCCGGCGACGGACCCTGGAGCGTCTGGAGCTTTCCGTCCCCCTGTGCCGGGCCGGTCGCGAGCTGGATCGTCCCCTCGAAGACGTTGGTGTCCGCACCCGTTTCGGTCAGCGTCGCCGTCTCGGCGTCCCCGGCGTACCGGCTGTGCAAAGCCACCGTCACCGAATCCGGATTGTAGGGAACGGAGTTGGCCTGCTGGTTGAACATGCGCAGGCGCGCCGTGCCCCCCTCCAGCAGCTCCGCCGTGGGCCGGCCCGCCGCGTCGATGAAGTCGATGCGCGCGTAGACGGCCCGCGCTTCATCTGTCGAGCTGGAGTATCCCGCGGCGTCGAGGTGCTCGGCCGCGAAGACGGTGCCCGGCGAGGAGACTTGCAGCGTGCCGTCCCCCGAAGCTCCGGAGACGGCCGAGAGCGGCAGCGAGCCGCTGAAGACGCCGCTGTCCTTGCCCGTCTCCAGGAGCGACAGCGATTCGGCATCGCCGCCCGGCACCGCGACCGTCAGTTGCACGAGGTCGAAGTGGCCCGGCTGGTCGGCGTTGTGGTCTTCCACCCGGATGTAGACGCGCGCGCCCACCGGATAGCTCGTCACGGCGGCTCCGTAGACGTCCACGAAGGTGGTGCGCGAGCCGGTCGTCCCGGCGGTGGCGGTCGAGCCGCCGAAGGGGTCGTCAAAGGTCGCCGTCAGCGTGTCGAAGCGGTGCGGCGGCCCGGGATCCTCCAGGGTCTCCACGAAACCGTCCCCCGTCTGGGCCGGGCCGAGACGCAGGAGGATGCCGCCCTGGAAGACGCTGGTGTCCGCACCCGTCTCCGTGAGGGTGACGAATTCCGTGTCCCCGGTCAGCGCGGTCCGGATGCGCACCTGGGTGGTGTCCGCGGCGGCCGGGTTGCCGTTGGCAAACTGGCTGAACACCCGCCCGTAAGCCTGCGAGGACTCCAGGTACTCCGCCGCGGGAAGCCCCAGGGCGTCCACGAAGAGCACCGAGCTGCCGGTCATCGCCGCCTGCGCCTTGGTATGCTGCGGCGTATTCGTGTTGTAGTGGTCGGCCTCCGCCACGTCGCCGGGGTACACCGCCAGCACACCCAGTTGGGAGCCGCCCGGCGCGGTGGCCAGCGAGCCCTCGTAGACGCCGGTGTGGAAGCCGGTCTCGGTCAGCGTCACCGATTCACTGTCGACAGCCTGACCGCCCTGGAGGGCGGTCACGTCCATCATCTGGGAGTCCCGCGACTGCGGGTCGTCCTGCGTGTGATCCTCCAGGCGCAGGCGCAGGCGGTCGCCCACCGCCGTGCTCGCCGCCACGCGGCCGAAGGCGTCGAGGAACACGATGCGCGAGCCCATCACCGGCGCCGCCGCCTGCGCACCGGGCATCTGCGCCGTCACCTGCTCCGGCAGGTAGTCCGGCGACGGTCCCCACAGCGTCTGGAGCCTGCCATCCGACTGCGCCGAACCGGAGGCCAGCTCGATCGTCCCCGCGAAGATACCGGTGTCGGCGCCCGTCTCGGTCAGCGTCACCGTCTCCGTGTCCCCGGACCGCGCGCTCTGCAGCGACACGACCGTCGAGTCCGGGGCATAGGGAACGGTGTTGGCCTGCTGGCTCAGCAGCCGCAGCCGCGCCGTCCCCCCTTCCAGCAGCTCCGCCGCCGGCTCCCCCGCCGCGTCGACGAAGGAGAGGGTCTGGGCCGAGACAGGCAAGGACGCCACCGGCAGGAACAGGACGGACAACAGACAGACAAACAGCAGAACAGGCAGGCGGAAGGGCATCGGACATCCTCCGTTGAGACAGCAAAGACAAAAAAACGACCAGGCCTGAGACAGGATTCACCTGGAGTGACGTGCAGGCCCAAAACGTTTCACGCGACTCGACCAGCCGGAATTCACCTGATACGCAGAGAGGTGCGGAAAGTTTCATAGACTGGGACACGAGGAGGAGACAACCGTCATGACGACCCGTTGCCGCTGGGCAGGACCGGACCCGCTCTATCTCGCCTACCACGACGAGGAATGGGGCGTGCCGTCCCACGACGACCGCCACCTCTTCGAGATGCTGATCCTGGAGGGCGCGCAGGCCGGGCTGGCGTGGATCACCATCCTGCGCCGCCGGGAGGGCTACCGCCGCGCCTTCGACGGTTTCGATCCCGCAGCGATCGCCCACTACGGTCCGGAGAAGACCGCCGCCCTCCTCGCGGACCCCGGGATCATCCGCAACCGCGCCAAGATCGACGCCGCCGTCGCCAACGCCCGCGCCACCCTCGCCTTGCAGGAGGAAGGGCTGAGCCTCGACCGCTTCCTCTGGCAGTTCGTCGGTGGCAGCCCGCGCCGGAACCACTGGCCGAGCCACTCCCAGCTCCCGGCCGAGACGGCGGAGTCGAAAGCCATGAGCAAGGAGCTGAAGAAGCGCGGCTTCAAGTTCGTGGGCCCGACGATCTGCTACGCCTTCATGCAAGCGGTGGGGATGGTCAACGACCACACCCTGGACTGTTTCCGGTACCGCGAGCTCTAGCTCCCCCGGCCGCAGCCGGGGGCTTGCCCGCGGGTTCGGGTGGCACCTATCGGAGCACCGTGCAGATTCAATCTGCCCTGCTCCACATTCAATCTGCACCGCTGCAGAACGAGAATGCCCCGCCGCACATTCAATCTGCCCTGAGGCAACTTCAATCTGCCCCAGGACATCTTCAGTCTGCCGCGTGTCCCGTTCAATCTGCCCTGAGGCATCGTCGATCTGCATCGCTGCAGATTGAAGATGCAGCGGAGCATCCTCGTTCTGCAGCAGGGTAGATTGGCGTTGCGCCAGGACAGATTGAATCTGCGCCAGGGCATCCTGGACCTCCGGCAGGGCATCGCCGCTCTGCGCCGGGGCATCCTCAATCCGTCGCCCTCCTCTCAAGCTCTGCCGCGATCCGCGGACCGGAGTGAGGCGCCGCCACCACATCCACGAGAGGGCCATCCAGAGAGCCTTCCATGTCGCTGCGAGAACAGCCGGCATCACCAAGCACGCCACCTGCCACAACCCTGCGGCACTCCTTCGCGACCCATCTCCTCCTGACCGGCTACGACATCCGGACTGTCCAGGAGCTAGCTCCTCGGGCGCAAAAGCGTCAAGCCGATGATGATTTACACGCACGTGCTCAACAAAGAGGAAGGGGAGTGCGGAGCCCATGGACATCCTTTGACCGGGGCGTCGGCTTTTACGTCGAAGCAAATCGTGTTGACGAGCATTAGGAAGAGGTGTAGGATCGTCGTAACCCTAAGCTTCAGAGGCGATTAGCCCGTAGAGGGCTGCCGCTTGTCGACGACTTCGGGGAAAGACGAGTGACGATAAGGTAGCTGCCGGCCGTGTGCCCGCATAATATCGATCTAGAGGTTATGCGTTGGTACGGAATAGGTAAGGCCAGCTAAAGGAACTCAGCATGGATGAGGTGCACGTGGGTGACTTAGCCGAGATCCTAACAGCCTTAATCACGGCTGTCGGTATCTTTCTGGCTTACTTTGAACTACGTCGGAATACCCGAATCCAGAGAGCCCAGTTCCTTCTTGAAACCACGGAGAGGTACTTTGGTGAGTCTGAAGCTCGTCGGCTGTTCTACGACATCGACTATAACAGCTTCAAGTTGCAGTTTGTAAACGGAACACCTTCTACCGTCCAGCGTGGTGAAGAAGATCCGAAGCCGTTTCTGGGTAGTGACGAAGAACGTTGGCTCGACAGTCTTCTCTACACATTTGACGTTATAGGTCGCATGGTGGAACTCAAGTCCTTGAATGTTCGGGAAGCCGACATCTTTGCCTTTCAAGCCAAAAGAGTGCTTGGCAATCACTATGTTAAAGCCTATGTCGACTGGGTCAACGAAGAGCGCGTAAAGGAAAATATCCGTATTCCAGCGCACCAAGCGGCGTATCGGCTTGTGTCTAGGTTTGACAAGCGCCAAGATAGGAGTCAAGTGGAGTACGCATAACCCCCAATCCCGGATAGGTTCAATACCGGATGGGTTCCACCCACTTCCAGAGGGATCGAGATTCCAGGAGTCGTCACCAACCTCTAAATCGGCGAAGCGATCAACCCCGGCCCTTCTTTGGGCTCGTTGGTCGATAGAAGTCGGTTCACCAGCGCGGCGGAGAGCACTTCTCACAGCCGCAATGGCGCTTAGGGATCGTCACGAAATAATCTGGACAGATCTCCTTTCCTCTCCCAGGATTCAGAAGATGACACGGTTGACTGCTCCGTCCGGCCCAACGGGCCGGGAGACTCCAGCCCAGGGCTGAGGCCCATAGGCCGATGCCCTGGGCAACAGGCCCCAGTCTTGCGGCCTGAAAGGCC
>Ga0307506_10000270_pt1 | contig 11297 bp, 10 predicted proteins | sample 25_S_MG_FD_202175 | JGI IMG/M metagenome (GOLD analysis project Ga0307506, IMG submission 202175) | Soil microbial communities from Populus trichocarpa stands in riparian zone in the Pacific Northwest, United States - 25_S | ecosystem: Environmental > Terrestrial > Soil > Riparian zone > Trees... | reverse complement strand
TCGGCCCCTCGTCCGTTCGGCGGTAGCCGGAGCGTCCGACCGTGGGCAGCGTGTCCCGGTCCGCCTCCCGGCCGTGCGCGGTCGCGCACGAGGAGATCGCCCCCATATGCACGTGTCGTTCCGCACCGCTTCGCGCTCGTGGGGAGCGTCACGGCCCTGGAGGCGCGCGGGCTCTTAGGTTGTTCGACTCCGGTGCGCGAGCGCGCGGCGACATATTCTCGTACGCGTTCGGTGCAGGCCCGGGGCTAGGCAACCGCGACCGGATGGGGTATACACATGGGACAACCCCCAGCCCCCGAACGGTGCACGCATGGAGCCTCGAGACGTCATAGCGAGTTCGCGCCCGACTCCCGGATCGGAACCCCGGTCGTCGCGGCCGTGGCACCCATCGAGCGCGGGAGGCCAGACCTCATCGACCCCTCGCAGCAGGCTCGTCGGTGAGGCGATCCGCCTCCTCGACCGCGTGCTCCGGATCTTCCCAGAGTAGTGTGCCCCGCCCATCGCGGGGCGGCGGTCCGTCAGCTCGTCACGGCGACGTCGTCGTACACGATGTCGTAGGTCCTGGAGGACGAGTCGCCGATCTGCACCGAGCTGATCTGCCCGTTCCCGAAGTTGCTCGTGACACTCAGGTCCATGACCTGCACACCGTCGAGCCAGACCTCCGACGTGCCCGACGAGCCCACGGTGACCTTCAACGAGACTTGGTGCCAGACGCCGAGACCGGCGACGGTCGCGCTCGAGATGGTGACACCGGTCGCGGGGATCCGGAGCAACAGGTGGTCCGTCCGATCCACCGAGAGGGACGCGACGACCGTGCCGCTCGAGCGGAACTTGATGAGGTCGATGTAGTTGGCACCTTGGCTCGCGATGTCGAAGTGATCTTGGAGCGCGACCGTGCCGGACGCTGCCGAGAGCTGCTTCTGCGCGTAGGCCGCGGTGCCGCTCGGGTGAGCTCGGGCACCCTGTGAGCCGCCGAAGCCGACGGATGGCTCCACGGCGATCCCGGTCGTGTTGTCCCATGCGGCGAGCGTGCCGCTCTCGAAGTCATCCGTGAAGCTTGGCGGAGGGACGACGCCGCCAGGCATCGTGATGGAGAACGGGGCGCTCAGAGGCGACAGATTGCCGACCGTGTCGACCGCCTGCACACGGTACTGATAGCTCGCGCCGGGCGTCAGTGCCGTGTCGTCGTAGGCGGTCGTCGAGGCCGTCCCGAGGGCCGAGCTGCCAGCGTCGGCTCGATAGATCGCGTAATGATCGACGCCGTGGTCGTCCGTCGACGCATCCCAGGTGAGATGCACCGCCGTGCCGTCCGAGCTCGCCGACCCGGTCAGGTTCGTGGGCGTCGACGGAGGCTGATCGCTCGTTGTGGTTCCGAACGTGAAGCGGGCGAACCCTTGCTGCCGACGGCCGTGCACGATCGAGAACTCTCCGCCTGCCACGATCCCGGTCGGGGTGGCCTCCATGGCGAACACGCCGAGCGGACCGTTCGAGTCGGGATTCCACGTGGTGAGCGCCCCCGTCGCCGCATCGAGCGCGGCGAACTTGCGTCGTGTGGTCGGGTTGTCGCAGACGAACGGAGCTCCCGCGCCGGTGCCGCCCACGCAGTAGGCGAGCTGGTGCCCGCCCGCGTACACGGTGCCGTCGCGCTGGACGAGCGCCTGCATGTCGCCGTCGAACTGGGCCGTCCACTGCAGGGAGCCCGCGGGCCACGAGAGTGCCTGGACCTTGCCTCCGGGGCCACCCTCCGCGACGAAGACCTGGGTCGCGGTCGGGGTGATGCCCTCGATGTAGTACAGGGGGTGATAGGCGAGCGGTTTGATGGCCCCGCTCGCGGCGTCGAGCGCGACGAGGTGTTGTTCTGCCCCGTTCCCGCTGATCGCGGTGAAGAAGCCGCCGGCGAGGACCGTCGACGATCCGTCGGTCACCGCGAGGCTATTGACGGTCTTGTCGGCCGTCGGACGCCATGTGCCGTTGAGCGCGAGGCTCGGGAGGTCGAACGCGGCGAACCGGGTGCGGGACGCCCCTGAGATCGTCGTAAAGTTGCCCCCCACGTAGAGCCGTCCGTTCGCGACCAGCAGCGCCGTCACCTCGGCGTTGGGCGCCGGGTTCCATGACCGTGCCAACCCGGTCACCGGATCGATCGCGGCGAGCCGGGAGTGGGCCTGGCCACCGATGCTCGAGAACGCCCCTCCGACGAACACGGTGCCCGTCGCAGGATCGACCGCCACCGCGTTGACGTTGCCGTTCGCGTTCGGGTTCCAGGTCGTCACGAGCGTGCCCGACGCGTCGAACGCGGCGAGGTGGTTCCGTACCACGTTGCCGGTGCCGAAGGTGTTGCCGGGCGGTCGGACGTTCGTGAAGTTCCCCCCCAGGAAGTAGCGATCCGCCGTGACCGCGATCGAGTTCACGCGCGATCCCGTGTAGTCGGAGGCTGACTTTCCGCCCGTCTGCCAGGTCGAGTCAGGCGTGTCGGTGCCGACCGTGGCGGCCGCAGCCCCCGTCGGCAGCAGGACGGCGACCATCGCCGCCACGAGCCCCATGGAAAGCGCGACCCGCATGCGGGTCCCGACCGGCGTGCCTCGAACAACCCCTCTGTACCCCATCATGGCCCTGTTCCCCTTACGTGGAGAGCGAAACGTCGTCGAACGCGACCGAGAAGGTCCGGCTCGAGTTCGCGTCGCCCAGCTGGAATCGGTCGGTCCCGGTGGTCCCGAGGTTCTCGGTGCGGCTCACGTCGTTGATCCGCACGCCGTCGAGCCACACCTCCACGGCTCCGGATGCCCCATTGATCGTCACGTGCACTTGCAGCTGGTGCCACACGCCCTTCGAGATCGCCGCGGCGCTCTTGGTCGACACGTTCGTGGCGGAGTTGCGGGAGATGATCCGCTGCGCCGACGTCACGCTGAGCGAGTAGAGCGACGCGCTGCCGTTCTTCAGCTTGATCAGGTCCAGGTTGTTCGCGCCCTGCGAAACGATCTTCACTTCCGCGGAGACCCAGACGTCGTTCAGCCGCGGGCTGAGGGTCTTATACGCGGAGCGGCCCCCGTTGGCGGTGCTGGTGCCGAGCGCACCCCAGGAGCCCGAGAAGACCTGGGTCTGCTGGGCGGTCAGGCCGTTCACCGAGGTCCACGCCGAGAGGTTCCCGGATTCGAACCCGTCGGAGAAGATCGTGGCGGGACCCGACGTGGTCGTGGCCGACGCCGACGGCGTCAGCGTGGACTCGTTGCCGGCCGCATCGACCGCCGAGACCCGATACGAGTACAGGGTCGAGGGCGTGAGCCCCGTGTCGTCGAAGGCGTTCGTGGGCGAGGTCGCGGTCGGTGTGCTCGCACCGTCGCGATAGATCGCGTAGTGGTCGACGCCCACGTTGTCGGTGGACGCTGCCCACGAGACGTGGATCGAGGTCGATCCGGTCGCCGTCGCGGTGGGGTCGCCGGGCTGCGTCGGGTCCTCGGTGTCGTCGACGGGCGGCGCCACCCCCAGGTTGAAGGCAGACACCAGGTCGTTCACGCCCGCGTCGCCGGCGTGCCGCAGGTATGGCAGGCCCATCAACTTCTCGGTGGTCTTCAGCAGGCCGTAGTGGGTGAAGAACGTGTTGCTCGTGGTGCCCGGTGTCACCCAACGGGAGGCGACGATCGTGGCCACGTGGCAGCTCTCGTCGCTCAGGTTCGCGGCGGCGAGGCAGTCCTCGTTGAAGGGGCGCCCGCCCTCGACGCCCTCGTCCCAGGTCACGAAGACCACGGTCGAGCCGTTCTGATAGTCGGGGGTCGCCATGATCTTGGTCATCTGATCGCGGATGAACGTGTCGCCCGCGGTGATCTTGTTCGTGCCCGTGGCGCAGTCGTGCATGTCGTTGCACTTGTTCGGGATGATCCACGAGTAAGTCGGGAGGTTGTTGTTCGCCACGTCGGTGTTGAACTGCGGGAACGGCACGGCCCACTTCTTGCAGTCGGTCGCGATCGGGGTGAACCACACGGGCGGGTTGTGCCCGGCGCTGTACTTGTTCTGTGCGCTCGTCTGGCAGTTCGTCGTCGCGTCCTCCGCGTACGTGCGCCAGCTGAGGCCCGCCGTCGGGATCTGGCCGAAGATGCTCGGCTGGTTGAGCGGGACCGAGACGCAGGTCCAGTCCTTGCAGGTCGAGGGGACATACGTGTCGCCCGCCACCGTGGCGATGTAGTCGGAGTGGCTCGGGTGCGTGATGGCGTGGTAGTCGGTCGCGAGCCCGCATTCGGTCGCCAGGTCGTTGATGTTCGGGGCCTGGTTGTAGACGGCCGATCCCTTGGGCCCGATGATCGCCCCGTAGCTGACGTTCTCGTCCATGATGATGACGATGTGCTTGATGGGCTTGAGCGCGACGCCCGACAGAGGCCCACACGCGCCCGTCATCGGCGCGGCCGTCGCGGGGATCGAGGGGGGCGTGACGCCCAGGGATGAGAGGGCGACCAAGGAGATGGCCGCCAGGGAAAGCATCCGACGTAGCACTGAAGTCCTCCTACGGGGCAAAGGGCGATGACGATGGGCTGAGGCTGAACGGCCTACAGCATGCCCCCCGGGTGCGCGATAGTGCAAGTAGACCTTCGGTCCGCCCGGGGGACCGAACGACCTAGATGGCCCGCAGGGCCGTCGATGTGAACGGCGCATCCGGTCATCGTCATCCTGCATGAGTGGCTAGACTTCCCTAGTCCGAAACGGACTAGGGATCGGAGCCGCTGATGGTGCCCAAGGTCGAGGTGGTGGTGCTGGGGTTGCTCGCCGGCGAGCCGATGCACGGCTACGACCTGCTCGAGCGGTTCCGCGAGCGGAGCATGGGGTTCTGGGTCGAGGTCGGGAAGGCGTCGGTGTATCAGACCCTCCATCGCCTCGAAGCGCGCAGCCTGATCGCCGGGCGGGCGCAGGACGGCCGCGAGGGGCCCGACCGGCGCGTCTACCGGATCACGAGGGCTGGCCGGTCGCGCCTGGCCGAGGGGCTCGCCGAGCGGTTCGCTCAGCTGGCCCCGTACGAGACCGAGGCGGGGCTTGCCCTCGGGTTCCTGGATCGCCTGAGCGTCGCCGAGGCCAAGGCGGCGGTCACCGCCAGGGACCGGGCGGTCCGCGACCTGCTCGACGCGCTGACCGACGAACGAGCGCGCTCCCGGGGGGCGACCGATCCGGGGCGTGCGCTACGCGATGCCATGCTCGACCGGCAGCGCGCGCTCGCAGAGGCCGAGCTCGCGTGGCTCGACGGGTTCCGTTCATCGCTGGGGAAGATCCGCCGATAACGCGGAGAGTGCTTCTCGGCCGCGTCGGGAGCCGACCGTAGGATGGGGACGATGCAGGCAGCGTTCTTCGATCTGGACAAGACGATCATCTCGAGGTCGTCCTCGCTCGCCCTGTCGCGGCCGCTGTTCCGGGCGGGCATGGTGACGCGGGGGCAGCTCCTGCGCGGGGCCTACGCGCAGCTCGTCTACCTGCTCGTTGGCGCGGACGAGAACAAGATGGAGCAGCTGAAGGAAGGCATGCTCAGCCTCACGCGCGGCTGGGACCGCGGCCAGATCGAGCGGCTGGTCGAGGAGGTCATCTTCGAGGTGATCGATCCATACGTGTACCAGGAGGCCCTCGACCTGATGGCGCTGCACCGGAGCGAGGGCCGCCGGATCTACATCGTGTCCTCGTCACCCGAGGAGGTCGTGCGCCCGCTCGCCCGGCACTTCGGCGTGAACGGCGTCATCGCGACCCGCCCCGGCGTGGACGGGGCGGGCCTCTACACGGGCGAGCTCGAGTTCTACGCATACGGCGAGCAGAAGGCCGAAGCGATCCGGAGCCTCGCCGAGCGCGCCGGGATCGACCTCGACGAGTCCTACGCGTACAGCGACTCGATCACCGACCTGCCGATGCTCGAGGCGGTGGGGAACCCGGTGGCGGTCAACGCCGACAAGGAGCTTCGCCGCGAGGCCGAGGAACGCGGATGGCAGATCCGCGACTTCCGTAGGCCCGTGCGTCTGCGCACGCGGATCCGTCAGGCGGTGCCGCCACCACGGCCCTCGATCGCGGCGGCCGTCGGGGTCGCGGCGATCGCGGCGGTGCTCGTCTGGGTGATCGCGCGCTCGCGCGTGGGCCACCACGACGACGCCTGACCGCGGGGTTTGCGAGGCTCCGAGCACCGGGTGTAGGTTCGAGTCGGGTGCCGAGAGGTACCCGCGAGGGAAGCAGAACCCACGCGCGAGTCATGCCGCGGGAGGCATGCTCAGGACCTGGGGGCGGTTGGTTCCCCGGCTCCCGAGCACGTGCAGACGAGACGCTTGATACCTGCTTCCCTCGCACTATGCCCGGGTCCGGGCCGGGATCGCGCTACAGCGCGGCCGGGTGTTCCAGCAGGTCGGCGAGGCGCTCGGCGCGCTCGGCGGCCTCGCGCGGCAGGCCCGCCGAGACCGACCGGGCGATCTGGGCCAGCTCTCGCTCCACCGATGGCGTGAGTCGTCCCGTGCGGTCGCGAACCAGGGGATCGAGCCGCGCGATCGCGTGATCGAGCCGCGCGATGGAGGTCGCGAGCGGGTTGCGACGGGCGCGGTACTCGTCGAGGGAGATGACCTGTGCCATGACCCCACGATGACACGGGGGTCTGACACGGTTGTCGTTTCCGTGTGGGCCGTTGGGCTTACGGCGCTTCGGATCCCACCGCTACGCGACCCGGACGCTCGTGACCGGCGCCAGGCGCTCGTGCGCGGCGAACCAGTGCCCGCCGGCGTCGCCCGAGCCCCAGACGTCGCCGCTGGTCGCCCCGACGTACAGCTCCTGCGTCGCGCCCTCGCCCGTCGAGCCGAACGCCTGGCGGAGCACCGTGAGGTAGGCCTCGTCCGAGGGGAGGCCGTCGCCGAGCGGGGTCCAGGTGACCCCGGCGTCGCGCGTGCGGTGGACCCGGAGCTTGCCCTCGGGCGTCACGCGGTCGACGTCGGCCACGAGCGGCACGACGTACGCGCAATCGGGGTCGGCGGGGTCGATCACGAGCGGGAACCCGAAGCCGCTCGGAAGGCCCTCGCGGATCGAGGTCCAGCTGCCGCCCTCGTCGTCGCTGCGGTAGACGTTCCCGTGGAACTGCATGAACAGGCGCTCCGGTCGCAGCGGGGCCCGGTGCATGTTGTGCACGCAGAGCGCGTTCGTTCCCTCGCGCTGCTCCTCGGGCATGTACTCGGGCACGAGGCCCGTGTAGCCGGTGCGCCACGTCTGCCCGCCGTCCTCGGTGATCCACACCCCCGCGGCGCTCACGCCGACCGCGAGCGTGTCGGGCTTGCCGGGCCATGTGCAGATCGAGTGCAGCGCCAGCCCGCCGGCCCCCGGGTTCCACTCGCCCGCGAGCCGCTCCTTCCACAAGGGCTCGTTCAGCTCCCAGTGCTCGCCGTTATCGGTGCTGGTGAAGAGCGCGGCCGGGGCCACGCCGGCGTACAGGACGCCGTCGGCCACCCCCGGCTCGATCCGCCAGATGCGCTCGAGCGAGGTCTCGGAGCCTTCGGGGAACGCCGGTCCCTCGGCCTGCTGCCATTCGCCGGCGGGGTCGTCGGTGAACAGCACCCGTGGCCCGTAGAACCCGCTCGTGACGCCCGCGAAGTACCGGCCGGTGCGCCGGTCGCGGATCGCGTACTCGACCACGTCGCCCGCGAACGCGCGCGTGACGATCGCGAACGACTCGCCCGTCGACGGATCTCCCTCCAGGACGAACAGACCCTTCTTCGTTCCGACCAGCAGCTCGGTCATGCGTACCCCCCTGAGATCGACGGGAGGACCTGCAGCACGTCGGCCTCGCCGACGGCCCCGTCCTCCCGGGTGCGTTCCCCGTTCACGAACACGTTCACGTGCGGCCGGACCCGCCCCTGCTCATCGAGGATCCAGCCGGTCACCTTCGGATGGCGTCGCTCCAGCTCGCGCAGCACCTCGCCCACGGTCGCGCCGGGGAGATCGTGGTTCGCTTCCCCTCCAGCTCGGTCGCGTAGCGGCGCGCGGAGCGTGACGACGGCCATCGGGCGAGCCTACCCCGGTCCGCCGACAGGCGCCCTTACGGGATGTTGCCCTTCACGGCGAGGAACCCTCGGCGGGCACGCCCTCGGCGTCGTAGCCGGTGCCGCTGGTCCTCGCCTCGGCGAAGCCGACCTCGCCGACCGTCACCGGACACACCGCGAGCCTATCGAGGTCAGGTCTCGCGGCGATAGACCGGATGCCGGACGATCGTGCGCATGCGCTCGGGCGCGGTGCGCGCGGGGTCGCTCAGGTAGATCTCGTGGTGCTTGCCGGTGGGCAGGTATCCGGCGGTCTTCACGAACGCGTACAGGCGTTCGAGGGTGGCGCGCTCGGCCTCCCACGGGCCGGTGTGCAGCGCCTGGGCCGCCGTGCCCTCGGCGAACGACTCGAAGCGCAGCCGGTCGATCGCGACGAGCTCCTGCTTCGCCGCGGTCTCCTCGAGGAGCTCACGGACGAGCGGGTCCGTGATGACCTCGGGCTGCATGATCATCAAGGTCCAGTCCCAGTCGGACTTGTCGTCGAAGTCCCACACGCGCGCGTTCGGGATCCACCACAGTCCTTCGAGCGGCATGACCGCGTACTCGATGCCGTGGTCCATCCCGCGGACCCGGAATTTCAGGCCGTAGGACACGGCGTACAGGGCCTGCACGGCTTCCTGGAACGTGGTCGATCCATTCGGGTCGCCGTGTCCGTCGATCATGAGGAACCGCATCGGCGGAACCTCCACCAGGGCGGGCTCGGCGTGCGCGCGATACAGGTCGCCCATCTGTCGCTTCAGGTCGACCTTCGTCGCGGTACCGACCATGGCGCACCTCCTATCGTGCTCACCGACAGCGTGCGCCCGGCGCCCGGAGGCGGCTCGGGTCGGGGGTCCCGGGACGGCCGGGCCGCGGGGGGGCCGGTCGGCCCCGACGCGTCAGCTGACGCCCGGCGGCCGGCCGAACTCGAAGTGCATCCCGTCGGGGATCAGGAAGTCGCCGCCCCAGATGAATCCCCACCGCCGGAAGACCGCGACGATCCGTTCGTCCATCGTGGGGGTGGCGCCGTAAGCGTTCTCGGGCGCGTTGATGTCGATCGCGGCTCCGTACGCATGGTTGGAGGGCGGCGCCGTCGGGTCGCGCGCGACCGTCCGGGCGTTGAAGCACCCCGCGGTGGAGTGGACCAGGCTGCTCAGCCCCTCCCGCTGGATCTGGCCGAGCGCGTGGATCAGCGGCGGGAGGAACGCGGCGTTGCACGTGACGCGGCCCAGCAGCGGCACCGACTCGGTGCGCAGGTGCCCGGCCACCCATCCCGGGTCGATCGTGAGGTACGCGGGGTCGTGCGGGTCGACCTTCGCGGCGAACTCCCCGAAGAGCTCCTTCACGACGACCGGCGGGTTCACGCCGCTCCCCACCCGCATGTAGGGGGAACCGCCCGGGGCCACGGTGCGGATAGGGGTGCCGTCGGGGATGAGCCCGGCCACCAGGCGCTCCCAGCCGCCCTCGGTCATGGTGCCGGCCGGAAGCGCCAGCAGGTAGCGGTCGTCCACGATCCCGAGCCGGTCGCCGGTCTCGCGCGAGACCAGCAGCTCGCTCCAGCCGATCGTCCCGTCGGGCACGACGGCGCCGATGCGGACCTGGCGCCTGCCGAAGGTGAGGGTGCCGCCCACGCCGAGGCCGCGGAGTTTCGCCGAACGTTCGCCGAGGACCCCTTCGCCGGCATCCAGCGCGTTCGTGACCTGATCGCGGAGCTCGTCCGGCAGGAACGGTGCGTACTCGACGGGGTTCACGGCGAAGGCGTCGATCGGGATCGCGAAGGGCGGAGTCGGGTGGTCCACGACGGCGCCCTCGGCGTCGTGCGACGCCGTGAGCCAGCGCGTGTCGCCAGCCACCACGACGGTGGCGGCGAGTCGGTCCGCGGTGCGGATGTGGTCGCGGAAGCCCATCGGGAACCCGCCCGGGACCCAGGCGAGGTACGCGGGCGGCGAGGTCGGCGCCGGTTCGGCCTTCGCGTGGGACGTGCCGGCGCCACCGGCCGGGGTCGCGCCCTCGGCAACCGTCGCGCGCGTGGGCGAGGGGCCGGGCCGGAGGAGCACGAGCGCAACGAGCCCGATCAGCAGGGCCAGGACCACGACGGGGAAGGTCCGGCGCGCGGGGCCGCGCGCGGGGTTCGGCATGGAGGGGAGGGTACGCCTCGGGTCCTCGGCGCAACAGTTGCGCGCCGCAGCGTCCCTGCCGGTAGGCCGGGTCTCGTCCCCGGCCGCCCCGTGTCGTCCCCCGTGGCTATCGTCGCACCATCGCCTCCCCCTCCCGATGCAGGAGGCGTCCGTGGAGAACGTGGCGAGGGTGGTGCTCGCGCTCGAGGAGCACGACGTGGCCGAGGAAGTGATGCACTTCCTCGACCGGAGCGGGGTGGCACGGGTGGTGGCGACCGCCTCTGATGACCGGCAGCTCCTCGAGGCGGTGCGCCAGTTGGAGCCAGACGCGGTGGTCGCGCAGCCCGCGCTCGTGACGAACGGGGCGGTCCGGGCGCGTGCGATCCTCGCGGTCGACACCCGGGAATCGGTGGCGTCGCTCCGCGCCGCGATCCGCGCTGGCGCCCGCGGGTTCTTCGTGTGGCCGGGGGAGCGCGCCGCGCTCGCCGACGCGGCCGCATCGACGGTGGCCCGCGGCGATCAGCTCCTGCGGCGCGCGACGGTCGTGGCGGTGCACGCGCCTCGGGGCGGCGCCGGATGCACGTTCGTCGCCACCCATCTGGCGGCCGCGTTCGCCCGCCGCGGCGAGTGCGTGCTGGTCGACGCCGATCCCGCGTACGGCGACGTGACGCCCGCGATCGGGGCACCGGCCGAGGACGTCCACACCGCGGCCGACCTCGTGCCGCTGCTGGACGAGCTTTCCGCCGAGCGGATCGGCGAGGCGCTCTGGACGCACCCTTCCGGGTTCAGGGCGCTCCTCGCGCCGCCCGCCGAGGCAGCCGACGTGGTCGACGCCGACGCGCTCGCCCGGCTCGTCGACGCCGTGTCGGCGGTGGCCGACACCGTGGTGGTGCACCTGCCGCGCGGACTCGAGTCCACGGTGCCTGCGGTCGCTCCGGTCGCCGACCGCGTGCTGGAGGTGCTGTCCCTGGACGTGCTGTCGTTCCGGGCTGCACAGCGCGCGATCGACGCGCTCACGCGAGCGGGCGTGGCGCCCGGCTCGATCGGGGTGGTCGTGAACCGAGCCGCTCGTGCCGAGATCACGCCGGCCGACGTGACGCGGGTCTTCGGGGTGGAACCGCTCGGCGTGCTCCCGCTGGATCGGGCGGTCCCGCGCGCCCAGGACCACGGGGAG
>Ga0307506_10000268_pt1 | contig 11357 bp, 6 predicted proteins | sample 25_S_MG_FD_202175 | JGI IMG/M metagenome (GOLD analysis project Ga0307506, IMG submission 202175) | Soil microbial communities from Populus trichocarpa stands in riparian zone in the Pacific Northwest, United States - 25_S | ecosystem: Environmental > Terrestrial > Soil > Riparian zone > Trees... | reverse complement strand
TGTTGTTCCTTGCTCTCTCGTTCTCCCTTTCCCCTTTCCTGTTGGCGGCGCAGACGGCCGATGAGACCCCTGAGGCGTACACCGAGTCGATCGACGTTCGCGTCGTCAACGTCGAGGCGGTGGTCACGGACCGCCAGGGGCACCGGGTCGGCGCTCTCAGCCCCAAGGATTTCCGCCTGCTGGTGGACGGCAAGGAGGTGCCGATCGACTACTTCACCGAAATCGTGGACGGCGCGACGGCGTCCGCGCCCAATGGACCAGGCGGGGCGGAGGGCGCCGTGCCGAAGCCGGTGGAAGGGGTGGTGGGGCGGAGCGTCCTGGTGTTCGTCGACAAGGCCTTCTCCGTCGGGCCTCAGCTCGATCTGGTGGTGGAGAGGATCGGGCAGGAGCTCGGCAAGCTGGGGCCGGAGGACCGGGTGGCGGTGGTGTCGAGCGACGGCTCCGGGCTCAAGGTGCTGACCGGCTGGACGGGCGACCCTGAGGCTGTCCGCGCCGCGCTGGCGGAGGCCAGGGCGGGCCGGATCGGGGGAATCGAGGTGCGCGCCGAGCGGGACTCCCTGAACAATGACGGCGACCTGGTGGACGTCGCGAACGGTGTCCGGGACACCTTCGGGGACCGTGGACGGGTCGGCCCGAGCATCGACACGCTCGGCACCGAGCTGCTGGGCAAGACCGTCGGACCGGACAGCCCGCAGGGTCCGGCGACCGGGGCGTTCGGCTCGCTGATGCTGGACAATCTCGCCAGCTTCCCGTGGAAGGCCGCTTCCAAGATGGAGCGGACGGTCAATGCCGCCATGGCCGCGCTGCGCGGCTTCTCGGGAGCTCCGGGCCGCAAGACCGTGCTCCTCCTCTCGGGCGGCTGGCCGGTCAACCTGCAACCCGGCCTCTTCCCGCCGCTCATCGACACCGCCAACCGGCTCGGGTACACCCTCTATCCGGTCGACGTGGCGGGGATCGAGACCTCGCCGGTGCCGGTGAGCGCCAGCGTCATGGGGCCCAGCCAGCCGGGGCTGCCGGGGCCGAGCCTGATCTCGTCGGGCTGGGAGCGGGATGTCCACTACGGGCTCGAGGAGCTCGCCCGCTGGACGGGCGGCACGGCGGCGCTCAATTCGAACCGCCTCGCCGCGCTCGACCGCCTGGTCGGCGACACCAGCTCCTACTACTGGATCGGCTTCTCCCCCGACTGGCGCGGTGACGGCCGGCGCCACGGCGTGCGCCTGGAAGCGCGCCGCCGCGGCCTCGAAGTGCGCTCGCGGCGCAGCTTCACGGATCTGTCGGTGGCGGCGGAGAGCGCGATGTCAATCGAAGGCCGCCTGATGCTCGGCCGCGACGTCCAGGAGAAGACCCTCCGCGTCGAGCTCGGCGCGCCGCGGCGGGCCGGGCTGCGGGAGATCGAGGTGCCGCTGACCCTGGGCATTCCGGTCGAAGCCGTCTCTTTTCTCGCCATGGGCGACGCCTACCGGGCGGAGCTGCCGCTGCACGTGACGTCGTTCGATCGCCAGGACACCGCGGTGGAGCTGCCGCCGACGGTCCTCCGCGTCATCGTGCGCAAGGTGCCGCCCGCGGGCGAGCTCCTGCGCTTCGAGTCGACGCTGCGCATCCGCAGCGGCGAGAAGCGGCTGCGTTTCACCATCGCGGACGCCGTCCATGACAAGCTCTTGTGGGGCGAGGAGGAAGTGGGGGCCGGCGCGAAACAAAAAACCGCCGACGGTTGTTGTGAAACGATGGCCAAGTAGCTTCACGGAGGAACGAATGCAAGCCTTGCGATCCCTCATCTTCTCCGGAGCCCTGCTGATGGCGGCCGGCTCCGTTTTCTCTCAGGCACCGACCCAGAAACCGGCTCCGGCTCAGCAGGCTCAGCCTTCTCCGTCCGAGAGCCTCTTCGGCGAGCAGATCGACGTCCGCGTCGTCAACGTCGAGATCGTCGTCACCGACAAGCAGGGCAACCGGGTGGCCGGCCTCGGCCCCAAGGACTTCCGCCTGCGCGTCGACGGCAAGGAGGTCCCCGTCGAGTACTTCTCCGAGGTGCGCGGCGGCGAGGCCGTGGCGCCCGACGCGGCCGGCGAGGCGCCGCCCGTCCCGGGGCTCCCGGCGCTCGCCCCGGGCAGCCCGGTGGGCACCAGCTACCTGGTCTTCATCGACGACTTCTTCGCCATCTCGCCGCGCCGCAACGAGGTGCTGAAATCCCTCAAGGACCAGCTCACCCTGCTGGGACCGGACGACCGCATGGCCATCGTGGCCTACGACGGCCGCGCGGTGGAGATGCTGAGCTCCTGGTCCAATTCCCAGCGCACCCTGGGCCGCGCCTACGAGCAGGCCGTCGGCCGCCCGTCCTATGGCTTCCAGCGCCTCGCCGAGCTGCGCAACTTCGAGACCTCCCAGCGCATCAGCGAGAGCGTCGGCGCGAGCGCCCGCAACGCCTTCGCCCGCCAGCTCGACCTCGAAGAGCTGAGCTACGCCGAGCACATCGGCGAGCAGGTGAGCCGGGTGGTCGCCGCGGCGGTGAGCACGCTGCGCGGCTTCGCCTCCCCGCCGGGCCGCAAGGTGATGCTTCTCCTCTCCGGCGGCTGGCCGTATTCGCCCGCCGACTACGCCGTCAACAACCCGAACCGGCCCGTGCTCACCCGCGACGTGCCGAACGGCGACGACCTCCTGCGCCCCCTCACCGATACGGCGAACCGCCTCGGCTACACCATCTATCCCGTGGACGTGCCGGGCCTGGAGAGCAACGGACCCGACGCCGCGCAGACCGCGCCGTCCGACGGCGGCATGAATCTGCGCGAGCAGGAGATCCACGGCTCGCTGGAGTTCGTCGCCGCCCAGACCGGCGGCCGGGCGCTCCTCAACTCGATGCGCGCCGAGGCGCTGCCCACCGCCTCGGAGGACACCCGCTCCTACTACTGGCTCGGCTTCACCCCCTCCTGGCAGAAGAACGACAAGCGCCACAAGGTGAAAGTGGAGGTGACGCGGCCCGGTCTCAAGGTGCGCTCGCGGGAAGATTTCCTCGACCTGTCGCGCAAGAGCGAGGTCTCGATGATGGTGGAGAGCGCCATGCTCTTCGGCAACGCCCCGGGGGCGAGCCCCATCCCCATGCAACTGGGCAAACCGGTGAAGAGCGGCCGGCGCGAGATCGAGGTGCCGGTCACCCTGGCCATCCCGGGCGACCTGATCACCGTGGTGCCGATGAACGGCAAGCAGGTGGCCGAGCTGGAGCTGCGGGCCGCCGCGGTGGACGTCAACGGCGACCGCTCCAGCATCCCCGTGATCCCCCTGAAGCTGAGCACCGACACCGTGCCGCCCAAGGGCGCCTTCTTCAAGTACGAGACCCGGATCAAGCTGCGCAACCTCAAGCAGCACCTCATCGTCGCCGTCTTCGATCCCTTGAGCAACCACATCCTGACGGCCGAAGCGGACGTCACGCCGTGAGGCGTCCCGTATGGCGTCCCATATAATGCGGCGGATGAGTGAGCCAATGAAGAAATCGCGACGGATTCCGGCGGGCCTGCAAGGGCTCGCCGTTGCATCTCTGCTGGTCCTGCTGGGTCTTCTGAGCGGTGGGAGCCCCCTCCTGGCGCAGAAGAAGGCCCCGGCGGCGCCCGCCGCGCCCGCCAAGCCCGCGGCGGGTGCGCCGGATGGCGGCGAAGAGCTGTTCGTGGACACGGTCAACGTCAACGTCGTCAACGTCGACGTCTACGTCACGGACAAGAAGGGGAACCGCGTCAAGGGGCTGACCAAGGACGACTTCCAGCTCTTCGAGGACAACCGGCCGGTCGCCGTCACCAACTTCTTCACCGTCGAGAACGGTAAATCCACCGCGCACGAGGAGCCGCCCGCCCCGGCGCCGGGTGCCGCGCCGGCCCCCGCGCCGCCGCCTCCGGCGGCCACCGAGCCGGTGCCCGAGGACCAGCGCCTGCGCCTGGTCATCTACATCGACAACTACAACCTCCACCCGTTCAACCGCAACCGCGTGATGCGCGAGCTGCGCGCCTTCATCAACGAGAAGCTGCAGCGCGACGACCAGATCATGCTGGTCACCTACGACCGCGAGCTGCACGTGCGCCACGGCTTCACCAGCGACCCCTCGCTGATCGCCTCCGGCATGCTCGAGCTGGAGAAGGTCTCGGCCCAGGCGGTCGCCGCCGACTCCGAGCGCCGTGACGCGCTGCACAACATCGAAGAGTCGAGGAGCGTCGCCGAGGCCCAGGGCGTCGCCCGCGCCTACGCCGAGTCGACCTACAACGACCTCTCGTTCAGCATCGACGCGCTCAAGAAGATCACCACCTCGCTCGCCGGCCTGCCTGGCCGCAAGGCGGTCCTCTACGTCAGCGACGGGCTGCAGATGATCGCCGGCCAGGACGTCTTCTACGCCGTGCAGAACAAGTACGGCGAGCAGAGCACCGGCCTCACCGAGCAGTTTCAGTGGGACACCTCGAAGCGCTTCACCGAGCTGACCGCCCAGGCCAACGCCAACCGCATCACCTTCTACACCATCGACGCCGCCGGCCTGCGGGTCTACTCCTCGATCTCGGCGGAGAACCAGACGGCGGGCTCGGGCGTCTTCATCGACTCGGTGCAGATCTCGAACCTCCAGAGCCCTCTCCAGATGCTCGCCGAGAAGACCGGCGGCGTGGCGGTGATCAACAGCAACATCGTGATGCCGCAGCTCGAGAGGATCGCCCAGGACTTCAATACCTTCTACTCGCTGGGCTACAGCCCGACGCACTTCGGCGACGGCCGCTACCACAAGATCGACGTCAAGCTGAAGAAAAAAGGCTTCACCGTCCGCCACCGCGACGGCTACCGCGACACCAACGTCGAGTCGCGGATGAGCGACGGCACCCTGGCCGTCCTCAACTTCAGCGTCGACAACAACCCGCTGGGCGTCGAGATCGAGTTCGGCCCGCCGCAACGCCGGGAGGACGGGCTGTACATGCAGCCGGTGGAAGTGAAAATCCCCATCGGCAAGCTCGTGCTCGTGCCGAAAGGGGCGAACCACGAGGCGCGCGTGCGCCTCTACATCGCCGCCTCGGACCCCGACGGCAACACCTCGGAGGTGCAACAGGTGCCGCTGCCGATCAGCGTTCCCGAGGCGCAGGTGGCGGAAGCGGTCAAGAAGAATTACGTCTATTCGGTGAATCTGCTCATGCGCGGCGGTGAGCAGAAAGTGGCCGTGGGAATGCGGGACGACCTCGCCGGCCAGGATTCGTACGTCGCGCGGGTGGTGCGCGTCGGCTCGTAGAGGACGCTCGGAGAGAGAGGAGTCAGGATGGGTGGCTGGATCGACATGTTTCGCTCGCTGGGGGAATCGCTGCTCGAGGTCGTGAAGGCCGAGCTTCAAACACTGCAAGAGGATCTCACCCGTTCAGGCCGCCACCTCGGAGTGGCCCTCGGCTTTCTCGGCGCCGCCCTGATCCTCCTCTTCTGGCTCCTCGGCCTCCTCATCACCCTGTGCGTCGCCGTGCTCTGCATCTGGCTGCCGGTCTGGGCCTCGATCCTCATCGTCCTGCTCCTCTTCACGGCCGGCACCAGCTTCCTGGTCTGGCGCGGCCTCAAAGAGATGCGCAAAGTGGAGAACCCGGTCGAAACCTTCCGCCGGCACGCCGACGACCATCTCGACTGGTGGCAGAACAACCTGCTCCGCGAGAACCGTCCGCTGGACGTCGAATCCACCGCCGGCCTGCCGAGCGGGCTCTATGACGAAGGAGAGGATCTGCCATGAGCCGACTGGAAGAAGCCCGGCGCGAAGCCGAGCTGCGCCTGGAGCAGAGCCGCAAAGCCGCCGAAGCCCGCCTCACCGAAGTCCGCGCCGCCATCGCGACCGAAGTCGGCTTCGCGCCCAAGAAGAAGTACCTCATGCTCCTCCTCGCCGCCGGTGCCGGCGGCCTCGCCCTGGCCCTGCGGGGAAAGCGCAAGTCGCGGCGCAAGCTCAAGAGGTAAGCGTCAAGAGCCGCCACTGATGCAATTTCAACCCGAGTCGCCGCCGGCCTATCTCCTTGATCTGACTGTCCGCAACGTCCGCTGCTTCGGGCCGGAGGAGCAGATCGTCGGTGAGGCTCAACCCGACGGACAGCTCAATCCGAGGGACGAGCTCGTCCGACTGGAACCGGCACCTCTCCCTGCACCTGTTTACGCGACACCTGCTCGATCCGGGCTCCTGGATCGACCCCGGCAAAGACCGGGTCGTAACGGACGTACTTCTGGAGCAACAGTTTGAGGCGCGGGTCGAAGGGCACCCAAGGCTCGCCGCGTGGGTTTTCGACGATGGCCCGAACAACAGGGAACGACCACACGACGCTCAGCCCCGGGCTCGCCCAGCCCCACCGACAAGGATTGTCCAAAAGTCGCGTTCGCTCGACAGGAACAAATCCCCTCGCCGTCCGCAGCACATCCTTCATCGCGCCGCGGTAGCGAGCCCAGTGGGCAGAATGCACGAAGCTGCCCGCCACCACGGTAAGCACGATTCCGGCCAGAAGTACCTTGGGAAAGCCGGACAGGCGAGGGGCGCAGACGTGGACGAGCACTGCCAAGAGGAGCAGCGTAGGCAGAAGCGTCGCGGTTAGGGTCCTTGCAGCGACCGACTGATGGGCTGACAGCCCGTACCTCGCTCCGAGGACGTATGGGAGGGAGAGAGCAAGGGACGAGGCTGCGAGGATCGAGGCCGCCATCTGCCCAGTGCGCAGCCGAATCGCCAATCCAATCAAAAAGAGCGTCGAAGCCGCCGTCACCAAGACGATCTCTGGCTGTACCAGAATGACCGCTAACACTTTCCAGAACTGTTCCCGATTGTTCAAGTCTCGGGGGTTGAGGATCGCCGAGGTTCCGAGGACAAGCGTCGCGAGGCACAACAAGAGCGCCACTCCCCGGATCAGGGCGGCCCGGTGGTCGCTCCGCTCAGAAATCAGGCGATACGTGATGAGCACAGCGAAAAGAAACGCCGAAGCGACAGCCGACGGGTATGTCCGGGTGAACACGGCCAGGCAAGAGACGAGAGCGATTCCGTCCCAAGCTGTGGGCGAGGAGCGCCGCAGGATCAACAGCAGAATCGGCGAGGCCAGCAGAGTCATGACGTGATGCTCGCCGGCCAGGATGTAGTCCGACGGCAGGCTCACTGTGGCGAGGACCAGCAGGGGCAGACAAAGCGGCGTCGCACGCTCGCCCCGAACAGCGAAGAGACAGATCGCAAAGCCAAAAACGACGGGAAGGAAGAGCCCGAGCGCATACACGGCGCTCAGGGCCGGAACATTGGAAAGGCCAGCGCGAACGGCCAGCACGAGGGGCCACTGTGTCGCGTACTCGGCAAATCTCCGGGTTGCGTCGACGCGATAGAAATCGCCACTGTCGAGGATGGATGTGAAATAGAGCACGCCGTCGGCGGACAGGTGTTTGTCGATCCGAAAGTCGTTGAGCAACGCGGCCGCGATGCTCAGAAACAGCACGATGAAGAAGCGCCGAGACTCCGGTTGCGCGAGGACCGAGCGGGAAGCCTTCGGACGGCCCGGGTTCGCTCCCCTGGATTGACCGCGTCGCTGCCTCCGCATAGCCAAGACCCTCGCCAAGAAAGGCTTTTTCGCGAGACAAGAAGGCGACGACTCGACGTACACCCGTCTCGGTGGGCACGCCACCCTCGATCTTAGCCGAGGCTGCCCAGCGCCCGCAAGGCGTTCTCTTGCGCGACCTTGCGCGACGCCGCGCACTGCCGCCGCGCACCGCGGCAGGTATGCTGGTCGGCATACACCGCCGGCGACATGACGACCCCTCGGAGAAAGGTGCGGAGAAAGGTGCCACCCGAAGAGAGAACCCTACCACCCCCGACCCCGACCGCGCCCCTCCTTCGGCCTCGCGGCGGTCACTCCGTTCACGACATCTGCGTCGTTGACTGTGGATTTACGGCTCCCCGGGGGTAGGTGCGGGGGGTAGGTGCCAGGCGCTCAGGCGGTACTTCACGCCCATCGCGCGGAGCCGCGATGGCAGCCATGCGAGCGCCAGGTGCGTCGAGGAAGCTTACCGAGCCACGGGGGAAGCTTATCTTTCGGCCAGGAAGCTTACCAAGCCGGCAGTGAAGCTTATTTTTTCGGTGGGAAGCTTACGGGGAGGCGGGAGAGGGTTGGCGGACAGGGAGTTGCGAAGCGCCGTGTTGCACTACAGCGCAGAGGAGACGGCAACGCTACCAGAAGGTCTTGCAGCATTCCCCAAGCTTCGGAGCCGGCGTCCGAAGCTTCGGGAACGTTGCCAAACGCTTCGGGAATGCTGCCAGAGGCTTCGGGAATGTTGCCAGAAGCTTCGGGAATGCTGCCAAATCCTTCGGAAGCGCTGCCAGAGGCTTCGGAAACGCTGCACCCAGGCTACGGTCTTCCTGCCGCGGTGACCGGCACCCTGCCCGCAGGCTCCGCGCGGGCCCAAGCTTGCACGTCCAGGGCCGGAGGGTAACGGGGATCGAGGGCGAGCGCTTTCTCGGCGGCGGCGAGGGCGCGGGGCCGGTCGCCCAGGGACTTCAGGATCTCCGCGGCGCGGGCGCAAAGACGGGCGTCGGCGGGGAGGCGCTTGAGGCCGAGGTCGCGGTACAGCGCTTGCGTTGCCGGGTTCTCCTCCAACGCACTGAGAGCGAAGAGGATCAGCGGATGAGAGGGGGCGAGAGAGTAGGCGGCATCGAGGATGGGTGCAATATTTTTAGTCTGCTGGTTAGCCATCACCCACTCGATCCGACACTCGATGTACTGCGGCACCGTGAGGGTGGCGTGCGGCGAGATCGTGCGCGTCCGCGGATCGGCCAGGTACCAGCGCAATAAGCGGTCCCACTCCGAGCTGTCCGGGGGTGCGGCCAGGAGCCGGTCGCGCCACGCCAATCGTTCCTCCAGCGGTATGTCCTCCAGCGAGCCGGCGGCGGAGACCCGGCGGCCGGCGAGCTCCACCAGCGCGGAGGACATCTCCGTGCCTTCTTTACCACTCGCTGCTTCCCCTACCCGCGCCGTCTTGTCCTCGCTCGCCGTCTCCGCGCAGCGGCTATCGGGACTGAAGCTCAGGGGCTCGCGGACAGCACGACCGCTCGCCGTAACCCACACCCGCGCCGTCTGGTCATTGCTCGCCGTCACCACCCAGCGGCCGTCGGGACTGAAGCTCGCAGCCAAGACCTCGCGGTCCTGGCGCAGCTCACTGATAGGACGACTGGTCGCCGCATCCCACACCTGCGCCGTCTTATCCTCGCTCGCTGTGACCACCCAGCGGCCATCGGGACTGAAGCTCGCAGCCAAGACCCCGCCGGCGTGGCGCAGAGGCTCGCCGACAGGACGACCGGTCGTCGCATCCCACGCCCGCGCCGTCTGGTCATCGCTCGCCGTCACCACCCAGCGGCCATCGGGACTGAAGCTCGCTGCCCTGACCTTGTCGTCATGGCGCAGGGGCTCGCCGACAGGGCGACCGCTCATCGCATCCCACACCCGCGCCGTCTGGTCCTCGCTCGCCGTCACCACCCAGCGGCCATCAGGACTGAAGCTCGCTGCCCAGACCCTGCCGTCATGGCGCAGGGGCTCACTGACAGGACGACCGCTCGCCGCCTCCCACACTCGCGCCGTCTTGTCCTCGCTCGCCGTCACCACCCAGCGGCCGTCGGGACTGAAGCTCGCAGCCAAGACCCTGCCGTCATGGTGCATGGGCTCGCCGATAGGACGACCGCTCGCCGGATCCCACACCCGAGCCGTCTTGTCCTCGCTCGCCGTCACCACCCAGTGGCCATCGGGACTGAAGCTCGCAGCACTGACCACGTCGGCATGGCGCAGGGGCTCGCCGACGGGCATAGGTGCGATCGGCGGCTGCCCGAGCAGGTAGGACGCCGCATCCCTTTGTGCCGGGGCGTTGTCAGGGCGGTAGCGGAGTGCCTCCGCCAAGTAGGCCAAGCCGTCGCGCAGATCTTGTCGACCGAAACTCAACAGGGCGCTTTCCCGCGCCTTGCGCGAGGCATCTTCCGACAGGCGCGTAGCTCGTTGGCTGGTGCGGTAGGCGAGAATGGCGAACACCAAGGCGGCCAAGACAAGGGCCGCCACGGCTGTGAGCCAACGTTGACGGCGGGCGGCCTCACGCCTTTGCTCGCGCGAACGCACCACGAGCGGCGCCAGCACGTCGTGGGTGATCTCCAGCCGCTTGAGACCGCCGACGTCTTCCGCCGTGAGGAGACGCCCGTTCACCAACTGGTCCAGGGCCGCCTCGGGATCCTTGACGCTCGCCTTGTGGAGCGCGGCGACGGCATCTTCGCGCACCACCTGATTACGGTGGCCGCCGTCCGATATCATCTGGTCCTCGACGTACCCGCGAACCGCCGGGCCCAAACCCTTGAAGCTGCGGTCGTAGAACTTCTGCAGGATGTCGGCGCCCTGCTCGTCCACTTGCTCAGCGCTGATCGCCGCCGTTGCTGGCGGTGCGATGCGCGCTTCGTTGAGCTCGTAGCAGAGCAGGCTGAGCAGAGGAGGGGGAACTGCACTGATCTCCGCGAGTGGAGTGCCGGCGGGACGCTGGGCGACGAAGCAGACGATGCGCTCGCCCACACTGCGGCTCACGAGCTCGCGCCCGCCCAGTCGCCCGGGCTCGACGACGGCGGCGAGGGCGTTCAGGCCGTCGAGCGGGCGCAGCCCCATACGGTTGCGCATCAGCGCGGGCAGAGTCTTTTTCCAGGCTTCGAGGTGCGACAGATAGTCCTCGCGCAGGGTCAGCACGACGCGTACCGGACTGGCCGCGAAGTCGAGCTTCTGCGCCAGCTCGCGTTGGGCGCGCAGGCTCTCCTGCAGCGCGGCGGGCGGCCGGTTCTCGATCAGGTCGGCCAGTTGGTGGAAGAGCGCCTCGGCCTCGCGCTGGCGCACGGGCGAGGGCTCGGTGAGGGTGAAGATCTCCTCGAACTGGTCGAAGATGAGCACCGGCGGCGCGGCAGCCAGGTCGGGGGGCCGCGTCGGCACGTGGTGGAAGCGTTCCCAGAGGGTCGGAGCCGAGGAACGGAGCTCCGCCTCGCCGGTCCCTTCGCCCCCTGGTTGCAGGATTGCGGCGAGCGCCCCCTCGACCTGCGCGAGCAGTGTTGGATCGCCGTCCTCGAAGCGCAACCGCACCAAGGCGGGCCGGTAGCCCTCGACACGCAGCTTGGGGATCAGGCCGGCCCCGAGCAGCGAGCTCTTGCCCAGGCCCGATGGGCCGTAGAGCACCGTCAGCGGGTGCCCACGCACGCGGAGGAAGCCATCCCGGATCTCCTCGTCGCGGCCGAAGAAAAAGCGCTGGGTGGCTTCGGTAAACGGCAGGAGACCGAGCCACGGCCGTTCCGCATCGATCTTCAGGTCTGGCTTCGGGTCTGGGCTTTCTTCGGCCATCGCGGTCATCCCCGG
>Ga0307506_10000267_pt1 | contig 11365 bp, 8 predicted proteins | sample 25_S_MG_FD_202175 | JGI IMG/M metagenome (GOLD analysis project Ga0307506, IMG submission 202175) | Soil microbial communities from Populus trichocarpa stands in riparian zone in the Pacific Northwest, United States - 25_S | ecosystem: Environmental > Terrestrial > Soil > Riparian zone > Trees... | reverse complement strand
CCGGCCGACGACGCGGGAGGAGGCGGCGGCGTGGATCCGCGCCAACGTTCCGCCCGGCGCCTCGATCATGAAGGAATCGTACACGCCCGATTTCCGCGACGGGCAATTCCGCGTCCTCCACCAGCGCTTCGTCGCCCGCCTGCCGCTGGACGAGCTGCGGCGGTTCGACTACGTGCTGGTGGCGAACGCCGCCTATGCCCGCTTCGACGACCCCGCGGCGCTCACCCGGCCGCACCAGAAGGAGATGGCGGTGCGCTACCAGGAGATCTTCCGCACCTTCGAGCTGGTGCGGGAGTGGCGGCCGGCAGGATTGCAGGAGGGGCCGGTGCTGCGGCTGTACCAGCCCCGTTGATCAGCCTTCAGATCTTGATCGCCTCCAGCTCGTCGATCCGTTCGCGGACGAGATCGAAGCCGGCCTGCCAGAACGAGCGGTCGGTCATGTCGATGCCCATCTCGGCGAGGATCTTTTCCGGCCGCTCAGCGCCGCCGTAAGAGAGGAGCTTGATGTAGCCGGGCTTGAACGCTTCGCCCTGTTCCTGGAAACGCCGGTAGAGAGCGAGCACCAGGAGCTGGCCGAAGCTGTAGGCGTAGCAGTAGAAGGGCGTCTGGTAGATGTGGGGGATGCTCAGCCATTCATAGCGGAATTCCGGCGCGACCTCGACGCTGTCGCCGAACTGCTCCTGGAGCTTGCTCATGTAGAGATCGCAGATCTCCTCCACGGTGCGGCCGGCGCGGACGGCCTCGTGGGCTTCGAGCTCGAAGAGCACGAAGTAGGCCTGGCGGAGCACCGTGGCGTAGACGTCGTCCACCGCCGAGGCGAGGAGCTCGCGGCGGGTGAGCGGATCTTTTTCGTCGCGCAGCAGGCGGTCCGTCATCAGCATCTCGCCGAACACGGAGGCTGTCTCGGCCAGCGGGAGCGAGGCGTGCTGCGTGAAGACGGAGTGCTTCTCGGCCAGCATGTTGTGGATGGCGTGGCCGAGCTCGTGGGCCAGGGTCGCGACGTCGCGCACGCGGCCGGCGTAGTTGACCAGCACCCAAGGTGTGTAGCGCGGCAGGATGGTGGAGCAGAAGGCGCCGCCCCGCTTGCCCTTGCGGATCTCGCCGTCGAGGTGATTCTCGGCGAGGACGCGCTCGGCCTGGGCGGCAAAGCTGGGATGGAACTCGGCGAAGGTGTCGAGGACGGAGCGCACGGCGTCGCTGTAGGCGACCTTGCTGTCCGAGGGCGCGAGGGGCGCATAGAGGTCGTAGCGCCGCAGGCGGTCGAGGCCCAGCCAGCCGCCTTTCAGGCGGAAGTAGCGCTGGAAGAGCGGCGCGTTCTCGCGCGCGACCTCGATGAGCACCTCGACGGCGCGGTCGGGGATGTCGTTGTCGGCGTTGCGCACCGCGATGGGGGAGCTGTAGCCGCGCAGGGTCACCTGCTCGTCGTACCAGTCGCGCACGCGGTTGACGTAGATCTGGCCGAGGATGGTGGCCTCGCCGGCGTACACACGGTAGAGCTCCTGATAGGCGGCGGAGCGCAGCTCGGCGCGCGGCGAGAAGGCGTAGCCCGTCAGCGCGTCGCGGGTGAGCTTCAGAGTCTCGCCGTCCACCGTCAAGGTGTACTCCAGCCGGTTGGTGAGCATGGAGTAGAGCGTCATCACAGCGGCGATGCCGTTGTCGTCCTTGACGTTGATGATCTGCTCCGAGGTCTCGTCGAGGGTGTATTTCTTGAAGCGGCGCAGGTCGGCGAGGTAGTGGCGGTCGTCGGCACCGCCCGGATCGTTCGGATCATTCAGATCATTCGGCAGAAGCGGGGCGGCTTCCTCATCGGAGAGGCCGCGCCACCAGAGGGTGAAGAAGAGGGTGCGGTTGCCCGCCGGCGTGAGCGCCTGGCGCACGCGGTTGCGCAGGGAGAGCGCCTCCTGGTTGGTGGTGTCGGAGTAGAACCGCAACGCGGCATAGCCGCTGAGGGCGCTCATCTCCTCGATCAGCTCCCGGTACTGGCGGAGGACGTCGAGAAACTCCGCGCGTGGCATGGACGGCTGGAGAGTCTCACGGTGAGACTCGAAGGCGGCCACGGCGGCTTCGAGGCCAGCCAGCCGCCCGGCGACCGCTTCCTCGCTCGCGTCGGGGAGCAGGTCGGAGAGATCCCAGGGGCCGAGCTGATACGTGGTGGTGGTGCTGTCCGTCATGACTGTCATGGTGTCTGCCTTCGTCGGTCGTCGTTGGCGAAAAGGTGCGTCTCTATTTTAGCTTAGACTTGGGTACGATGACCGCCGTGACTCCGGCGGCGCGCGCCTGCTCGTTGAAGGCCGGCAGGTCTTTCTGCCAGATCTCCTCCAATTTGGCGAGCTGCGCGTCGATGGCGGCGACGAGCTGGTCCTTGACCTGAACCGCCTGGTCGGTCGGGCGCGAGGAGCCGAGGGAGACGGAGGAGGCGACGGCGTTCAGCTTGTCGTTGAGGCGCACGGGGAAGTTGAGCGGGTCCTGGGAGCTCCGGTTCTTGGTCTGATAGAGAGCCTCCTCGACCGCGGTCATCTTGTCGTTCAGCGCCTTGCCGGCGTCGCGCACGGGCGCTGTCTTGTCGTCGCCGGAGAGGCGTTTGCGCATCTCGTCGACCTGCGCCCGCACCTCGCGGATGCGGCGGATGGCGTCGTGAGTCTGGTCGAGCTTGTCGCGCACCTCGACGAGGAAGCGGCTCTGGGCCGCGAGGTCCTCCGGCGTCGCCTTCGAGCGCGGATCGGCGAGCACGCGCAAGGGCGCGGTCTGCGGTGCATCCGGTTGATCTGGTAAAGCGGCCGTGAGGCGGACCTGGTAGTCGCCGGGCACGACGAGCGGCTGCACCGGATCGCCGCTCCACAGGATCAGGCCCTTGAATTTGCCCGCCTTCTCGGTGCGCAGGTCCCAGACGAAGCGGTTGAGGCCCTGGGTGACGGTCGGTTTCGCGTCCGACCCGCGCCCGCGCCGGCCTCCTTCCTCCTCGTCCTCGTCTTCCTTCTCTTTCTCGCCCTCGTCCTTCTCTTTCTTCTCGTCTTTCGCCAGCGTCTCCTCCAGCTTCGCGGCCTCGGCCTTGCCGTCGAAGGTGCGGAGAATCTTGCCGTCCTTGTCCAGGATCTCGATCTTGAGGGCCTGCTCCGGTTTCACCGCGGGCAGCCAGTAATAGATCGCCGCGCCGGCCGGCGGGTTCTGCCCCATGCCCTGCGGCGGCTCGGGCGGCGTGAAGCCGCCGTCGGCGAAGCGGTAAGCCGGGCTGGGAGTGAACAGCTTGGGCTTCTTCAGCCCCGCGACCGGCTCGCCGGCGGCCTGGCGCAGCAGGCCGAGGCCGTCGAGGATCCAGAAGCCGCGGCCCTGCGTGGCGGCGACGAGGTCGCCGTTCTTGATCGTCAGATCGGTCACCGGCACGATCGGCAGATTGAGCTGCAGCGGCTCCCAGCGCGCGCCGTCGTTCCAGGAGACGTACATCCCCTGCTCGGTGCCGGCGAAGAGAAGCCCCTTGTGCTCGGGGTCGGCGCGCACGACGCGGGTGAAATGGTGCGCGTCGATGCCGTCGGTGATCCGCGTCCAGCTTGCGCCGGAGTCGGTGGTCTTGTAGAGATAGGGACGGAAGTCGTCCGATTTGTAACGAGTCGCCGCGACGTAGGCGCCGCCATCGCCGTAAGGGCTGGCCTCGATGCTGTTGATCTGCGCCCACTCGGGGAGATCTTTCGGCGTCACGTTCCGCCAATTTTTGCCGCCGTCGCGGGTGAGCTGCACGAGGCCGTCGTCGGAGCCGGTCCAGAGCACCCCGGGGGTGAGCGGCGACTCGGCGACGGTGAAGATGGTGCTGTAGTACTCGACGCTGGTGTTGTCCTTGGTGATCGGTCCGCCCGACGGTCCCTGCCGGCTCTTCTCGTTGCGCGTCAGGTCGGGGGAGATCGCGGTCCAGCTCTGGCCCTCGTCCGTGGTCTTGAAGAGGACCTCGGCCGCCGCATAGAGCGTCCCCGGGTCGTGCGGCGAGAAGAGGATGGGGAAATTCCACTGGAAGCGGTGCTTCAGCTCGGCGGCGCCCCAGCCCATGGGATCGTCGGGCCAGGCGTTGACGTCGCGGCTCTCGCCGCTGCCGTGGTCCAGGCGGTTGATGAAGCCGCCGTAGGAGCCGCCGAAGATGACGTCCGGGTGGCGCGGATCGGCCACGATGTAGCCGCTCTCGCCGCCGGCGGTGACCTTCCAGTCGCCGGCGCCGATGCCGGTGTCGCCCGAGCGGCTGAGGATGCGCAGGGCCGAGTTGTCCTGCTGCGCGCCGAGGAGGCGGTAGGGAAAATGGTTGTCGGTCGAGACGCGGTAGATCTGCGAGGTCGGCTGGTTGCTCTGCAGCGTCCAGGTCAGGCCGCCGTCCGTCGAAACGTTGACGCCGCCGTCGTTGGCCTCGATCATGCGCTGCGGATCCTCGGGCGCGATCCACAGGTCGTGGTTGTCGCCGTGCGGCGTGCGGATCGAGGTCCAGGTCTTGCCCCCGTCTTTCGAACGGTGAAACTGCACGTTGACGACGTAGACGACGTCCTGGTCCTCAGGGTCGGCGTAGATGCGCGTGTAGTACCAGGCGCGCTGGCGCAGCTTGCGGTCCTCGTTGGTGCGCGTCCAGGTCTCGCCGCCGTCCGGCGAGCGGAAGACCCCGCCCTCCGCGGCCTCCACGATGGCGTAGAGGTTCTCCGGGTTGCTCGGCGAAACGGTGATGCCGCTGATGCCGAGAGGGCCCTTGGGCAACCCCTTCTTGTGCGTCAGCTCGGTCCACGTGTCGCCGCCGTCCGTGCTCTTCCACAGGCTCGATCCCGCGCCGCCGCTCTCCAGGCTGTAGGGCGTGCGCCGCACCCGCCAGAAGGTGGAGTAGAGGACGCGCGGATTGACCGGATCCATGGCGAGGTCGACCGCGCCGGCGTTCGCGTCGACGTAGAGCACGCGCTTCCAGGTCGCGCCGCCGTCGGCGGAGCGGTAGACGCCGCGCATCTCGTTCGGCCCGAAGGCGTGGCCGAGGACGGCGGCGTAGACGAGGTCGGGATTCCTGGGATGGATCAGGAGGCGGGGGATGTGCTGCGCGTCCTCGAGCCCCATCCGTTTCCAGCTCTTGCCGGCGTCGGTGGACTTCCAGAGGCCGCTGCCGGGCGAGACGTTGCCGCGCAGGGTGACCTCGCCGCCGCCCACATAGACGACGTTGTGGTCCCAGGCGGCGACCGCGACGGAGCCGATCGAGCCGCCGAAGAAGCCGTCGGAGACGTTTTTCCAACTGCGCCCACCGTCGATGGTCTTCCAGACGCCGCCGCCGGTGGCGCCGAAGTAGTAGGTCGAGGCGTCGCCCGCGATCCCGGCGACCGCGGCGGCCCGGCCGCCGCGGTAGGGGCCGATCTCACGCCACGCGTAGGCTTTCCAGAGGGCTGGATCGACGGCGCCCGGGGCGGCCAGAACGCTCGACGTGATCGACAGCAAGGCGAGAGGGAGGACGAATCGGCGCACGGCGGGCTTCAGACGAAGCTTCATGTCTCAGGCTCCTCCAGAAAAAATACAAACGGCCTGCCGGAGCAGGCCGATGGAAGACCGCGGTCTGCCGGGGACTGCCCCGGCTGACTACGGGTAATCGTCCAGCTTTTCGAGCGGCAGGCCGCAGGGATAGAACAGGTTGAACACGGGCTGCTCGATGATCTCGGCGAAATGGAGCAGGAGCGGACCATATTTCTCGATGCCGGACTGGCCGGCCTCGATCTGCTCATACTCGTCCTTGCCGATTTCGAGCTGCTCTGCCATCTGGTCTACCGTCTTCTGCCGCCGTTCACGATGCTTGCGAATCAGCTCCGAGGCCTGCCCCTCCTTGCAGTCGGCTGACTTGCCACTGTCGGCAAGCAAACGCGACGTCGGGGTCTCGAGCTTGATGGCGATCTTGGCGAGCAGCGGTCCCCATTTCTCGGCCGGGGAGCCCCCGGCTTCGATCTCCGCGTACTCTGCCGACGGAATTCCCAGCTTCGACGCTGTTTCGTCGAGCGAAATCTTTTTTCGCTCTCTCTCTTTTTTCAGTACGTCTCCGAGTTTCACCGTCCCCCTCCTTGCGATGATCTCAACGAGCCCCGGCCGGGCCGCGGCACCAGCTTGTGGTGCGGGGGGATGCTAGCACAGCGAATCCATTTGCTCTAGCCGGCTATCGCCGGCCCGGAGGTTGTCCCGTTCTGGGTGCTCCAGGATACTAAGTGTATGGGTAGTCTTGCCCTGGAGGCTCAATTGGCGATTGCGTTGGCGACAGACGAAGAAACAGCAGACCCGCTGCCGTTCGGTGGAACGAGCCGGGAAGGTATTCTGTCGGCGGTGGGCGGCACGCCTCTCGTCGAGCTGCGCAGGATGTACCCCGGCCTCGGGCTGCGGCTGTTCGCCAAGCTCGAAGCGCTCAACCCGGGCGGCAGCATCAAGGACCGGCCGGCCCTCGAGATCCTCGAGGCGGCGCTACGCGACGGTGAGATCGGTCCGCAGACGGTGATCGTCGAGTCGAGCTCCGGCAACATGGGGATCGGGCTCGCGCAGGCCTGCGCCGTCTCCGGCCTGCGCCTGATCTGCGTCGTCGACGCCAAGGCTTCGCGGCAGAACGTGCGCATCCTCGAGACCTACGGCGCGGAGATCGACTACGTGGCGGAGCCCGATCCGGAGACCGGCGAATTCCTCCCGGCGCGGCTCAATCGCGTCCGCCAGATCATCCAGGAGACCGCCAACAGCTTCTGGCCCAACCAATATGCCAACCACCACAACTCCGGGTCCCATTGCCGCACCACCATGGACGAGGTGGTGACGGCGCTGGACGGCAAGGTGGACTATGTCTTTTGCGCCACCAGCACCTGCGGCACCGTCCGCGGCTGCGGCGAGTACGTGCGCGCCAAGGGGCTGGCCACCCGGGTGGTGGCGGTCGACTCCCTGGGCAGTCTCATCTTCTCGGACGCCAAGGGGCCGCGGTTCCTCCCCGGCATGGGCGCCGGCCTCCGCCCGCCGCTCTGCGACCTGCAGTTCATCGACGACATCGTCCACGTCACGGATCTCGAATGCATCGCCGGCTGCCGCCGCCTGGTGCGCCGGGAGGGCATCCTCGCCGGCGCCTCGTCCGGCGGCCTGCTGGCCGCCGTGCAGAAGATCCGGGATAAGATCCCCGCCGGCGCGACCTGCGCCGTGATCCTGCCCGACCGGGGCGAGCGCTATCTGGATACCGTCTACTCGGATGAGTGGGTGCGGGAGCATTTTGGTGAAAGCGCCGGAGATCTCTGGCCCGAGAGATGAAACCAAGACCATGATGAAAGACCATGACATTCTGATCGTGCGCGGCGGGGAGGTGGAGGAGATCCTCGCCGGCTGCGAGCTCGCGGTGATCGACGCGGTGAGCCGGGCCTATCTCGCCCACTCGCGCGGCCAGAGCTCGCTGCCGCATTCGACGTTCCTGCGCTTTCCCGACAACGACCTGGACCGCATCATCGCCCTGCCCGCCTTTCTCGGCGACGGCTTCGGCGTCGCCGGCATGAAATGGATCGCCTCATTCCCCGGCAACGTCAAGCAGGGGAAGGCGCGCGCCTCGGCCGTGCTCATCCTCAACAGCGCGGCGACCGGGCTGCCGGAGGCGATGCTGGAAAGCTCGCTGATCAGCGCCCGCCGCACCGCGGCGAGCGCCGCCCTGGCCGCCCGCGAGCTGCGCCGCGGCAAGCCGACCCCGGCCGCCGGGCTCATCGGCACCGGCGTGATCAACTTCGAGACCGCCCGCTTCCTGCTGCACACCGTGCCCGACCTGGCCCGCTTCGTCCTCTTCGATCTCGACCGCGAGCGCGCCGCATCGTTCGCCAGCCGCCTCCGCGAGATGGCGGGCCGCGAGGTGGAGGTGGCCGGCGATCCGCAGGAGATCTTCCGCGCCTGCCCGCTGATCGCCTTCGCCACCACCGCGGTGCGCCCCCACGTCTCCGACCTCGCGGCCTGCCCGCCGGGCGCCACGATCCTGCACACCTCGCTCCGCGACCTCACGGCCGGCGCGATCCTGGCCAGCGACAACGTGGTGGACGATCCCGACCACGTCAGCCGCGCCCAGACCTCGATCCACCTCGCCGAGCAGCAGGTGGGCCATCGCAACTTCATCCGCTGCACCCTGGCGGACCTCCTCGCCGGCACCGCGCCGGCCAAGGCGGACGAGGACGCGGTGTCCGTGTTCAGCCCCTTCGGGCTCGGCGTGCTGGACCTCGCCGTGGGACAGCTCGTCCGCGAGCGCGCCCTGGCGACCGGGCGCGGCACGGTCATCGAGTCGTTCCTTCCCTTCGACGCCTGAAATCGTCGTCGCCGATCCGCTCTCCCTCCGCTGTAGAGGGGAGGGCGGCGGTTCCTCCCCCCTGGGAGGGGGAGGGTTGGAGCAGGGGGGAGGCCAGGAGGGGGGCGCTGCCGTCAGGCACAACGCCGTACCGCCCACCCAATCCCAGGGCGATGCCCCGGTCTGAGGAAGGCTGGACCTTCGGCCCTTCAAACGGCGAGTCCGTGAGCGTTCGCGGCTCCAATCCACCGCAGGCGGTGACGGAGTGTATATCAGCTCCAGCGCCGCTCGCGCAGGAGGAGGGCTTGCAGCTCTTTCAGCTCCTCGGCCCCCATGCCGGTCAGGGCGGCTTCCCGTTGCGCGTCAATCTCGATCTCGAAGGCTTGGCAGAGGACCCGAACCGCCTCGCGTAACCCCTCGTCGCGACCTTGGCGCAACCCCTTCTCGAGACCCTCGCGCATCCCCTTCTCGACACCCAACCGTTCGGCCAGACTGAGGGCGCCGCGGGCGTCCTGCTCGGCGATCTTGGCGCGGTCGTAGAGGTCGAGCTCGTCGGCGCTGAAACCCGCCAGGCGGGCGACCTCCAGCGCTTCACGGTACGGCGCCTGCGAAAGGGCCGGCGGCACCACCCCGAGCTTCTTGGCCTCGCGGAAGAAGTAGGCCCAGCGGTCGATCGTTCCCTGCGGATCGTCGCCAGAACGGTATTTGGGCAGCTCCAGGAAAACGTACTGCACCTGGGACAGGCCGAGGGTGCCACCGTGCTGCTCCTGCATCCGCCAGCGGCTGAGCATCGGCACCGGCGCATCACCCTGGACCGGTGGTCCGGGCCAGAGCAGGAAGTCGCAGATCGTCACCCCCACCACGTCGTCGAGACCGGGGTAGTCCTCGCCGGCGCGCAGTTGGGTGACGTAGGCCTTGGAGGTGTTGTAGACCACCCGCTTTTCAAAGCCCTCGACCTTGAGCACCTGCATTTCGACCACGTAATGCCGGCCGCGCTGGTCGAGGCACTTGACGTCGACCAGAGACTGCTTCAGCTCCTCGACCGGCACGTGCTGCGCGGGGGAGAGGTATTCGAGGTCGACGATCCGGTGCTCGCCTTCGAGCTCCAGGAGCGCGTTGAGAAGCTCGATCAGGAGCGGCTTGTGGACCTCGCTGCCGAAGATGCGCTTGAAGACGAAATCGGTCTTGGGATCCGCGAATACGGGTCGCATGGAGACATCCTATCGCAAGCCGGCGGCCGGCTCGGCAACGTTGCTTCACCCGTGCCGTTCGAGCGTGTGCTCCCACCCCATGAACGGCGAGACCTGGCGGATGAGCCGGAAGGCGACGCCGAGCCGTGGGGATTGCATCCAGCCCTCCGTATCCGGCTCGACGGGCACATAGGCTCCTTCGCGAAGCGTGTGGATCTGGAACCGCAGATCGCTGCCCCGGGCGTCGGTGATCCAGAGCTCGGGGATGCCGGCTCGGGCGTAGAGGCGGGGCAGGCGTTTCGTATCCTTGTTGACCGAGCTGTTGCTGACGATCTCGACGACGAGGTCCGCGGCGCCTTCGATTTCGGTGAGGTGCTCCGGGTGGGACTGGCTTCGGGAACGGAAGCGGACTCGGCCTTCCTGGATCGAAGCGCCGAGCACGACGAGGAGGTCCGGCTCCACCGAGAGCTTCGCAGCGGGGGCGCTGAGGCGGGTCCGATCGATGAACAGCCAGCCCAGGCGGCGCTCGGTCACCAGGTTACCCAGGCCGAGGGCGTGGGCAGTCTTCACCAGACTGTGGGTCCGCAGATCCTCCGGGCTCATCTCCACCTCGATCTCACCTGCCAGGAAATCAATGCGCCCGGTGTCCGGGAACGAGTCCGACTGCACCCAGGTGCGGAACCCGTCGAAGCTGAGGGCGGCGAGCGGGATCTGGACGTTATCGTCGGAGACGACAGGGTGGAGGCGTGCCATGGTTTGATTCTACCTCACCCCCGAGCGCCTGCTGGCAGAGAGCCAGGCCCTGGTCGGCACTCAGGCAACCAACGCTACGCTCTCTCGGTCTACGGCCATGAGGGCTCGCTGGATCGACTCTACTTCGCCGGCTTCGAAGAATGGCTCGCCGCACTGCGTACAGACCCACGCGGGAATAGCCTCCCATACGATGTGGTAGCCCTTGCGGTCGATGCTGAACGGCGCGGTCGCACGAACCATGCGACCCTTGCAGTGAAGACATTCCATGGTTAGAGCCTCCTTTTGAAATCTTCGGCCCACTGCTCGGGCGCAGGTCGATAGGCCGTAATGATTGCGAGGTACTCATCCTTGGGCGAGCAGACGACATGAATTGGAAGAGCGTTGTCGCCGAAGCCCAGAAGCAGGCAACTGTGGGCTCGTGGATCTGCAGGATAGTCCTCGATCACCTCGCCTCCAAGGACCACTCTCTCGACCTCCACTGGCATGATCATCCGATCCGGATGGGACATCTGGCGGATTGCATGGGGCAAGAAAAGAAGGCGCTGCGCCGCCGCCGCCAGTACTTTATCGAAAATGTCTGCCATCCCCACTCCTCCTCCTGGCCCTGGGGAATAACTGTACCAGCAAGCATTCGGCGGATGTAGCAGCCTGCCTCGGTGCTTCTGAAACGTGCCGAGCTGGGCACACGTCAATGATCTACGGTCGAGAGCTCGGGGGTGGCGGGGAGCACAACGCGAGGGCACCTGGACAGTCGCAGGAGCGAGGCTCACCCCTCCCTCCCGACCCTCATAGCTGGCCGTCCAGCCGCTCAGCGTCCACTCCCAGACGTTGCCGTGAACATCGTAAAGACCCCAAGGGTTGGGAGGCTTTTCGCCAACGCGGTGAGCTCGGTCTTCGGAGTTGCCGGAATACCAGCCGACAGTGGCAAGATCTCCTTTGGCATCGCCGCTCCAATAGCGAGTCTGGCTTCCGGCACGGCAGGCGTGCTCCCACTCTTCCTCGGTCGGGAGCCGGGCGCCACTACACCAGGGGAACGAGGCAGCCATCCAATCGCAGAAGGAGAACGCGGAAAAGTCAGGAGTCGTTGTGCGGTGCAGGCGCTGCGCCGCACAAAAGCCAGAGGCCCACGCGCGAAGACCAGAGGCCGATGCGCAAA
>Ga0307506_10000266_pt1 | contig 11521 bp, 10 predicted proteins | sample 25_S_MG_FD_202175 | JGI IMG/M metagenome (GOLD analysis project Ga0307506, IMG submission 202175) | Soil microbial communities from Populus trichocarpa stands in riparian zone in the Pacific Northwest, United States - 25_S | ecosystem: Environmental > Terrestrial > Soil > Riparian zone > Trees... | reverse complement strand
CGGCCACATGGGGTGCCTGTCGGCATCCCATGGACCGCCCCTACGAAAGCAAGGACGACCCTGCGGCCAAAGTTAGCGCCTATGCCCCCTGGCCCCCTCTCCCGTGCGTACCCCCTTCCCGCCCTCCCCGAACGGGAGAGGGGGAACGCCTGCGGAGCGTCCTCGTGAAAAGCTCCCGGGTGGTGGCGCCCTCTCCCGCTCGGGGCGGCGGGCGGGGACACGCGCGGGGGAGGGTTGGGGAGGGTTGGGGAGGGGGCGGCCTCCTATATACTTCGCCTTTTCCGCCGCCCAGTATGAATCTCACCCGCCGCCGCGCCGCCGCGGCAGATCTCGTCCCCCCGAATAGGGTGCCTGGTGATTCGCGCGGAGGAGGACCCCCGACTCCTCTCGTCCGGTCGGTTTTGGGCGAAGTTGGACACCAATTTCTTGAGGCTGCGCGCCGATTTTGCGATTCGGGCTGCTCTCGGCGACCGTGAGGGAGCCATCGCCACCCGATTTCCGAAGAATCCCACCTCTCGGCGGCGGAGTCGGCAAGGCTTCGCCCTTCTCAGGCATCCCTGAGCGCGAGGTTGCATCGCGGTGATCATCGAGTCGACTGGGCGGTAGCGGATCACCCACTGACGAACGGCATCGCCGGAGGGAAGCTTCCTTCCGGGAAGAGCGCATTCCGATTTCCCGCCTTGAGCTCGTCCGCCGCCTCGCGGAAGGCGGCGAGGAAGGAGTAGTAGGCGTTCCGGAGATCGTCTCGGACTCTCTTGCTGGCGGCGAGAAAGAGGGGAGCGGGAGATTTCTTGGAGCGTGGCGGGATGGTCTCGGGGCTCTGGCGGCGAATGGCGTCCGGCCCCAGCGGAGGGATACCTATCTCCTCACACCGGGCTTTGGACTCTTCCTCGATCTCGCGGGCGATCTCCTCGATGCGTTTCTTCTGGAGATCCGGGGGCAAATCCTCCCAGCAGGGGAGCGGAGAGAGCGCGACCGTGTAAGGCGTTGCGTAGCGCAGGCGTTCAAGTCTTCGCCTCGCACGTCGTAGAGCTCCTGGGCACGGCCCAGGATGCCGAGCACGACCTCATTGAGCTCGTTGCTCGGCCGCAGGAGGAGGCGGCTGTGGACGGTCCGGGTGGTGACTTCGACGAGGGTCTTCTTGCCTGGGATAAAGCGCAGTGGTCGAGACATGCCCTTTATAAGTCGTAAAACAGGCCGCCAATCTCACCAACTTTTTCATTTTGGGGTCATTTCATCTCTCGGGCAAGCTCTGGATTGACTTCAGTCAGATCGCGGCAGAAGTCATCCGCGTCGCGGCAGGAATGATTCCTGCCGCGACGGACCTCAGGTCTGCCGAGACAGGAGTGTGGTCTGAAGCGGCAGAGGATGGCCAGGTCGGGACCTGGCGTAAGTCCGTCGCGACGGAGATGAGCTCCGTCGCGACTGGTGGTTGTCCTGCCGAGATGGAGGAGGCTTCCGAAGCGGCGGCTCCAAGCCCGCCGAGACGTGGATCTGTCCCGTCGCGACGGAGCTCAGGTCTGCCGCGACGGCGGTGTGGTCTGAAGCGGCAGGGGATGGCCAGGTCGGGACCTGGCGCAAGTCCGTCGCGACGGAGATGGACCCAGTCGCGACTGGGGGGTGTCCTGCCGAGATGGAGCAGGCTTCCGAAGCGGCAACTCCAAGCCCGCCGAGACGTAGGTCGCTCTGCGGAGCGCTCGCCCTGCGGAGCCGCCCTGCGGAGCGCGCCGCCCTGCGGAGCGCCTGGCACCTCCCGAGCGCGGTTCTGGCAACTCTGCACCCTCTCCAAGGCACACTCTCCACCAGAAGGCAGGCACGGCCGACCACCGAAGGCGCGCCGATGCCCTGCTCGGAAGGGAGCTGTGCTCATGACCTTGGTCAGCGCTTTCTGGAGTTTCCTCAGCGCCGTGTTCCTCGGAGATACGACGGACAACCACTGGACGATCGATCCGAATGGCTAGACGGTGACGCCCGGGCGGCCGGATTCGGCCGCCCTTGTTCTTGATCTGCGATCCTCTGTGTGCCACGATGTACCCGTCGGCGGAAACTTATTCTTTGAGAGAGCTTGATCATGTCCCGGATGCGCCCAAGGACCGGACCTTCGCGCCGCGAGCTGGACCAGATCACGGAGCAGGTGCGGCCCGAGCTCGAGGAACTCTTCCAACGGCATGCGATCCCGCAGGTCGATGCCGAGAGGCTGCTCCGCGAGGCCTTGATCCGCCTGTCGTACCAGTGGGGCCGTATCCGCAACCGGAGCTGGTGGCTGGTGGACTCGATTGAGACCGCGGCCCGCGCGTTGTCCAACCTTTCCCCGGAGGAATCTGAGGATGTCTGAGCGTACGAGGAGAGACGATTTCGGACCCGCCGTCGACCGCGCCGCCCGAGCGGCGGGGGAGCGGTTGGAAGAGCTCTTCCGGGAGATCGACGAGGCTGCGGCGCTCCTCGGCGAGATTCTCACCAGCCCTCCGGCCGAGCGCTTGGCCTTGGTCCAGGAGGTGCGGTTCCACGGTCTCAAGCTCTGCCAGTTCTTGCAGGCGCGGAGCGAGGAGCTGTGGTGCGACGATCCGGTCTCGGCGGTCGAGCTGGCGCGGATCGCTGTCGAGATCTCAGGGCGGCTCGATGAGGAACGGTATGGAAAAGGTCTGACGGAGGATGTCCAGGCCACGGCGTGGGTCTGCCTCGGCAATGCGTATCGGGTGGCTTCGGACCTGCGGCGGGCCGAGGAGGCGCTGGACCGGGCAGAGGTTCACCTCGAACGGAGCGGGGGCGAGGCGTATACGGAGGCGATGATCCTCAGCTTCCGGGCTTCCTTGCGCAGCTCGCAGTGCCGGTTCCGCGAGGCGGTCCAGCTGCTGAACCGCGCCCTGGCGATCTGTCGCCAGGCCAAGGACCGCCATTTCGAGGGCAAGGTCTTGATCCAAAAAGGAATGGCGCTCGGCCACGACGGCCGGCTCCAGCAGGCGATCCGGTGCCTCCGGCGGGGTCTCTCGCGGATCGATGCCGCGGAGGAGCCTCGGCTGCTCGTTGCCGCACAGCACAATCTGGTGGGGTTTCTCAACGAGAGCGGCGAGCCTGACGAGGCATTGGAGATGTTGCGCAAGACGCGCCGGCTGTATCAGGACCTCGGCGAGCCGAGCCATCGGGCGCGGCTGAGCTGGCTGGAGGGGCGGATCACCCGCGATCTCGGCCGATGGGAGGAGGCCGAGGCGGCTCTCCAGGAGGCGCGGGATTTCTTCATCCAGCACGGGATCGGACTTGATGCGGCGCGGGTGCTGCTCGATCTCGCGACGGTCTATGATCAGCGCGGGGAGACGGCCGAGCTGAAGCGGCTGGGGGCGGAGATGGTGCCGATTTTCTCCTCGCGGGACGTTCATCCCGAAGCCTTGGCGGCGCTGGCGCTCTTTCAGAAGGCCGCCGCGGCGGAGCAGGTGGACCGCAAACTGCTCGAACGGATCGCGGGAGAGCTTCAGAGGACGGCGACATTTCCTCAGAAGGCCGCCTTCGAGGAGATGCTCGCCCGGTTTCCTGAGGACAGGGTAGAGGCTGCTCTCCAGAAGCTCCTATCGACTCGCGAGTAGAAGAAGCACGGCCCGCCGGCCGGGCGCATCCACCTCGACTGGACGCGCGTCCACCTCAACTGGACGAGCATCCACCTCGACTGGACGAGCGTCCACCTCAACTGGACGCGCGTCCACCTCAACTGGACACGCATCCACCTCAACTGGACGAGCGTCCACCTCGACTGGACGGGCGTCCACCTCAACTGGACGCGCATCCACCTGGACTGGACGAGCGTCCACCTCGACTGGACGAGCGTCCACCTCAACTGGACGCGCATCCACCTCAACTGGACGCGCATCCACCTGGACTGGACGAGCGTCCACCTCGACTGGATGCGTGGCGCAGTCGCTGCGCCACGCTAAGCTTCGGCCCCCAAGCCCCTGATTTTCCAGCGTTTTGCCCAAGTGAGCGCCCCCCTCCTGACCTCCCCCCTTTCCCAACCGCCTCCCGCCCAGGGGGGAGGGAACGCCTCCGCCCATCCAGGAGGGGGCAAGCCCCTCCCCTACGTTGAGGAATTTCCGCCGTGGCGGTTCTGGGTGGGGGACGGGGGTGAGGCTCTTTCCCCCACCGGGAACACAGACCTCTTCCGCCGCGTTTACAATCAGGCGATGCCAGACTTCGAGCTCATCTCCAAATTTTCGCCCCAGGGGGACTAGCCCGCCGCCATCGAGCAGCTTGCCGAGGGTGTGGTGCGCGGTGACAAGGAGCAGGTGCTGCTCGGCGTCACCGGGTCGGGGAAGACCTATACGATCGCCAAGGTGATCGAGGCGGTCAACCGGCCGACGTTGATCCTCTCCCATAACAAGACGCTCGCGGCGCAGCTCTTCCAGGAGTTCCGCAGCTTCTTCCCGAACAACGCGGTGGAGTATTTCGTCTCCTACTACGACTACTACCAGCCGGAGGCGTACGTCCCCGCCACCGACACGTACATCGAGAAAGAGACCAGCATCAACGAGGAGATCGACCGCCTCCGCCTGCGCGCCACCAAGGCGCTGTTCGAGCGGCGGGATGTGGTCATTGTCGCGTCCGTATCCTGTATTTACGGCCTCGGCTCGCCGGAGGCGTTCTTCGGCATGCTCCAGTTCTTCACCAAGGGCGACACGGAGGGGATGGACCCGGTCCTCAAGCGGCTGGTCGACATGCAGTACCAGCGCACCCAGCTCGATCTCCACCACGGCAGCTTCCGGGTGCGCGGCGACGTGCTGGAGATCCTGCCGGCGTATGAGGAGGTCGGCATCCGCGTCGAGTACTTCGGCGACGAGGTGGAGCGCATCACCCGCTTTGATGTGCTGCGCGGCAATGTGCTCCTGGAGATCGACAAGATCGCGGTCTATCCGAAGACCCACTATGTGACGCCGAAGGAGAGGATGGAGAAGGCCATCGTGGGCATCCGCGCCGAGCTCGAGGAGCGCCTGCCGCTCCTCGAGGCGGAGGGGAAGTACCTGGAGCGCCAGCGGCTGGAGCAGCGGACGCGCTTCGACCTCGAGATGCTCAAGGAGATCGGCTACTGCCACGGCATCGAGAACTACTCGCGCCACCTCTCCGGCCGCGCCCCGGGGCAGCCGCCGCCGACGCTCTTCGACTACTTCCCGGACGACTTCCTGCTGGTGATGGATGAAAGCCACCAGACCATCCCGCAGGTGCGCGGCATGTACCATGGCGACCGCTCGCGGAAGACGACGCTGGTCGACTTCGGCTTCCGGCTGCCCTCGGCGCTCGACAACCGGCGGCTCACCTTCGAGGAGTTCGACGCCCGCATGGGCCAGCGCATCTACGTTTCCGCCACCCCGGCGCCCTGGGAGCTGCAGCGCACCGGCGGCGTCGTCGTCGAGCAGGTCATCCGTCCCACCGGCCTCCTCGATCCGGTCATCGAGCTGCGGCCGGCCAAGGGGCAGGTGGACGACCTGGTCGGCGAGGTGCGCAAGATCCTGGCGCGCAAGGAGCGGGTGCTGGTGACCACGCTCACCAAGCGGATGGCGGAGGAGCTGACGCAGTATCTCCAGGAGCTGGGGATGAAGGTACGCTACATGCACAGCGACGTCGAGACCCTGGAGCGCGTCGAGATCATCACCGCTCTGCGCCGCGGCGAGTTCGACATCCTTGTCGGCATCAACCTGCTGCGCGAGGGGCTCGACCTGCCCGAGGTCTCTCTGGTGGCGGTGCTCGACGCCGACAAGGAGGGCTTCCTGAGGAGCGGCACCTCGCTCATCCAGACCTCCGGCCGCGCCGCGCGCAACCTGAACGGCCGCGTTATCTTTTACGCCGACAAGATGACCGATTCGATGCAGCGCGCGATCGACGAGACCGAGCGCCGCCGTCTCAAGCAGCACACCTACAACCAGGAGAACGGCATCGAGCCGACGACGATCCTCAAGGACATCCACAACCCGCTGGTGCAGATGCAGAACCTCGACATGTGGTCCGCCGGTCCGGCGCGCCTCTCGGACGAGACCGACGGCACCGACATCCCCCTCTCCGAGCGCATCAGCCGCCTGGAGAAAGAGATGAAAGCCGCCGCCAAGCGCCTGGAGTTCGAGGAGGCGGCGGGGCTGCGGGACAAGCTCAGGGAGCTGCGCGAGCTGCAGATCTACGCGCCGTAGGGCCCTCACCCCCTGGCCCCCTCTCCCGTGCGTCCCCCGCCCTCCCGCCCCGAACGGGAGAGGGGGAACGCCTGCGGAGCGGCCTTTTGAGCGAGTCTCTGAGGCGCCGTTCCCAGACTCATAGTTCTCCGTTATGATGGACGTTGTCGATGTCCTATTCGTACGATATTTTTCTAAGTTATTCGCGGAAGGCCCCGGTTCTTCCCTGGGTACAGCATTTCTTCAAGCCTCGGCTTGAGGAGTGGCTGAGGGAATCCATGACGGAAGAGCCGCTGATCTTTCGGGATGAAGAGTCTTTGGAGACTGGCGCGTCCTGGCCGCTGGCCCTCCAACAGGGACTTCATCGGTCGAAGGTGTTCGTCGCCGTGCTGTCGCCCAGCTACTTTCGTTCCCCTTGGTGCCGCGCTGAGTGGAGCAGCTTCCGGCACAGGGAACACCAACTCGGCTTGCGGACTCAGGGGAAAACTCGGGGTTTGATCTACCCCGTCTGTTTCAGCGATGGCGACTGCTTTCCGCCAGACGCTAAGGACATCCAGCACAAGGATCTACGAAGCTGGAACCGGGCTTCTCCTGCCTTCCAGCGGACCGAGGACTACCACGATTTTCTCAGCGTGATGCAGGGCGTCGCTGCAGAGCTCGCCAGCTTGCTCCGGACTGTTCCGGCTTGGCAGGAGGACTTTCCAATCCTCTTGCCCGAGACGGCGGAAGGGATTACGAGAGTCGCAATGGAGATTCCGCGGCTATGAGCGGCACTGTCATCACCTTCTACTCCTACAAGGGGGGCGTCGGCCGGACCCAGGCCCTGGCCAACGTGGGTACTCTCCTGTCTGTCTGGGGCTATCGTGTGCTCTGCATCGACTGGGACCTTGAAGCTCCCGGCCTCCATCGCTACTTCAACCGCTGGCTCTCCCCTGCTCCCGCGGTCGGTACCGATGGTCTCGTTGAAGTTGTTCTGGATCACGACCTGGAAGATTGGAAGGCCGGTGTGCCCTACCGGGTTGATCCGGTCCGCGGAGCCTGTCTCATGGATGAGGGGCACATCACACCTCGCGCGGAGGGGCTGGTGGAGCTCATCATTGAGCACGGCACCGGGCAGGCGGCCGATTGGCGCCGATGTGTTCAGAAGGTCTCGTTCCCCCAGGAAACGGCGCAGGGAGCTACCCTCGATTTTCTGGCTGCTGGACGCTTCGACGCGCAATACGTCGAGCGATTGCAGGCTCTTGATTGGGAAGCTCTATACAGGGAGAGGCATTTTGGAGAGTGGCTGGAAGAGCTGCGGACAGCCTGGAAAGAGGAGTACGACTTCATCCTGATCGACAGCCGGACTGGCATCACGGACCTCGGAGGGATCTGCACGATCCAGCTTCCCGATATCCTCGTCCTGCTCTTTACGGCAAGCCAGCAGAGTCTCGACGGCGTCCTGGACGTCGCTCGCCGGGCCACTGGACGCCAGGGACATCTCCCTTTCGACCGGGCTAGCCTGCCGTGCGTACCGGTTCCTACCCGCTTCGAGTCTCGGGTGGAGCTCGAGATTGCCAAAGTGTGGTTGGAGACGTTTGCGACTCGCCTCAATCCTCTTTACCGGACTTGGTTGGCCAAAGGCGTGGAGCCCCGGCAGCTTCTCGACGTTCTGCGCCTCCCCTACGTACCGTACTGGAGCTTCGGAGAGAAGATGCCGGTGCTGGACGAGGGCGTAAGGGAACCCGAGAGCCTCGGATACGCGCTCGCCACTCTGACCGCCTTGCTGGCTCACGAGTTGGATCAGACCGAGATTCTCGTTACGAATCGAGATGATTTTGTCGAGGCCGCCCGTGGGCTCGATGCTGTTGCTGCGGCGAACAGGCTAGTGGCTGTTGGTGCGGTGGCGCAGAGCGGAGGTGTAGCGGTCGGGAGAGATCTGGTCAAAATAGCACATGACTTGAGAGCGCATGACTTGGGTACCACGGGAGAGCCAACGCTTCGCTCCTCCTATCTTCGGTCTCTTATTGCACATACCCAGGACGTGCCCTTGGGTGTGATTGACTCATCAGCCATAGCAGAGGGAGATAGTCGGGTGAGTGTCGAGGCCGTTTATGTACCTCTTCTGACGAACACTCCAGAGGATGGAAGGGGCAATTCACGCTTCCGTTCTGCCTTGGCCCAACTGAATCTCCATTCTCGGTTGGTTCTGTTGGGAGATCCCGGGAGTGGAAAGAGCATGGTCGCCAGATTTCTGGCTCTCTGCATGGCTGGGGAGGCGCTTGACCTACACGATGTCAATCTCCATCGCCTCATTTCTGCAGTCCCTGACTCCGCGGAAAGCGGCGAGCGCTGGGACCATGGACCGCTCCTGCCTGTACAGATCTCGCTCCGTGATTTTGCTGCTCGAAGTCTCCCGGCACAAGGAGACCGAGCGACGGCACAACAGCTCTGGAGCTTCATAGAAAAGGATCTTGCGGCCGCAGGTTTGGGCGAGTACTCCCCGTTCTTGCGCCGTCACCTGCTGACCCAGGGAGGGCTGCTGATTCTTGACGGGTTGGATGAGGTGCCCGAAGCCGAGGCACGCCGCGAGCAAGTCCGCCAGGCCATTGAGGATCTCGCTGCCAGTTTCGCCCAATGCCGAATCTTGGTCACCTGTCGAACTTACGCTTATCAGAACCAGGAGGGGCGTCTAAGGGGCTTCGCCCAGGCGATTCTCGCTCCTTTCGATGACGACCAGATCGGTCAATTTATCCACCGTTGGTACGCTAACGCCGCTGCGATCGGCCGGCTGAGACCTGAAGATGCTGCCGGGCTTGCTGCTCGGCTGCTACGCGGAATTCTGGCCAGCGATCGGCTACGCGAGCTGGCGGAGAGGCCGCTTCTCTTGGCTTTGATGGCGAGCCTCCATGCGTGGCGCGGGAGCTTGCCGGAGGGACGAGAGGAGTTGTATGCGGCCGCTGTAGAGCTTCTGCTCAACACGTGGGAGGGGCGACGGGTACACAGAGACGTGCATGGCCAGCCTATGCTTGAGCAGCCAGGCTTCGCTGAGTTTCTTAAGGTTGGGAGAGAGACTGTGCGGGCTGCGTTGGAGGAATTAGCCTATGAGGCCTGTGGCCGTCGGCCGGACTCTCTGGGCACGGCCGACATCGAAGAGGGCAGGCTGGTGGCGAAGCTGTTGCAACTCAGCCAGAATCCAGAGGTGAGGCCGGCTCTTCTAGTCAACTACCTCCGGGATCGGGCTGGGCTACTGGAGCCGCGGGGCGTCGGCGTGTATACCTTTCCCCACCGCGTATTTCAGGAATACCTGGCTGCGTGCTATCTGACGAGAGAGAGCTTCCCGGACCGTTTGGCGGATTTGGCGCGGGCAGATCCTCTCCGCTGGCGGGAAGTTGTACTCTTGGCTGGAGCTAAGGCAGTCCGTGGAGCCACTGTGGCAGTCTGGTATCTAGCCGAAGCGCTTTGTTGGCGGGAGCCGGATGACCCGGCGGCCGGTATCGAGGATATCTGGGGCGCCTTGATTGCCGGTGAGTTGGCTGCTGAATCAGTCGATCTCGGGCGAGTCGGCGGAGCCAACTTGAGAAAGCTTGAGCGTTTGCGGCGTTGGCTTGTCCGTTTGCTCGGGGAAGTCCAGCTCCCGGCAGCGGAGCGCTGTCTTGTGGGGCGTTGCTTGGCGAGACTGGGTGATTCACGACCCGAAGTAATTACCGTAGACGGCATGACATTTTATCAAGTTCCGGCTGGCGTGTTCCAGATGGGTACCGATGTCGGCGATCCTCTGGCTCATTCCGTGGAGCTTCCCGCTCACACTGTTGAAATTCCTTACGGATTTAGAATCGGTCGGTATCCGGTAACGGTCGCGCAGTATCGGGAATTTGTGGAATCCAGCGGCTACGAGCCGGAGGAACCAGCATGTGTGGCAGGCTGGCAAAATCATCCAGCCGTGCTCGTGAGCTGGCAGGATGCCATTGCTTTCTGTGGTTGGTTGACGGATCGCTGGAGAGCAACAGGCCTGTTACAGGTGTCGGAGTCGGTGACGCTCCCTTCGGAGGCAGAGTGGGAGAAAGCAGCGCGGGGAGAAGACGAGAGATCCTTTCCCTGGGGAGCCGAAGCAGCCACTGAGCGGGCGAATTTCGCGGCGACCGGGATTGGTAGCGCAAGCGCCGTTGGGTGTTTTCCTGCAGGAGCCAGCCCCTTCGGTTGTGAGGAGATAAGCGGCAATGTCTGGGAGTGGACTCGGAGCCTCTGGGGGCACCGCTGGGAGGAGCCTGATTTCGCTTATCCTTATCACCCGGGTGATGGGCGGGAGGACCTCGGAGCTTCTCCGGGAACCCTGCGCATCCTGCGGGGCGGTTCCTATATCAATTCGAGCCGAGACATCCGCTGTACATCACGAACGGGCTTGCCGCCGGGTTCCCGAAATGCTGGGACCGGCTTCCGGGTTGTGTTGAGCCCTTCTGTGGGCGCAGTATGATAGAGAAGCTGTGCCGCCTTAGAGAGGTTTGGAGATGGACAGTAGACTCCTCGCAGATGCCCTGATCTTGAACCTAGCCCCGGCCCTTCCTTGGCTAGTCGGTCATGATGGAGAGAAGTTTCCGGAGGGAGCAAGGCTGCCTAGCGACTTGGATAAGGCTAAAGCTCTTTGGCTCATGCTCCGCCAGAAGGTGGAACAACGGCCCGCTGCCTCCGAGGCCTTTCAGGACGTGGCCAACTCTCCCGAAGATCCTGACGCGCGAGCAGCCCTCCGCTTCCAGCTACGGAAGCTTCTGGACAGTAATCAAGCACTCGCGGCGGAGCTGACGTCTCTTCTCGATTCGAACCCTGAAAGGCTGAGCCGCGGAGCAGGGGCCGTTGCGCAAGGTGCGGGAGGCATCGCGGTCGGGCATGTTATCGGGGGAGATCTGATCGTGGGGGCCATCCGCGCAAAGAGCCGTGGCTGAAGAGGCTTTCGGCGGCGGCAGGACTACCAGTCCCATGAGCCAGATTCTTCTCGATCTTCCAGAGGATTTCCTGCTGGCGTGTCAGATGTCGGGTCAGCAGTTGGGAGAAGAGCTGCTCATGGCGGCCGCCGTGAAGCTCTTCGAGTTGGGAAAGCTCTCCTCGGGCGCTGCGGCAGAACTCGCTGGCGCCCCAAAGCCGCTCTTCCTTGCCCGGCTGGGCGACTACGGGGTCCCCGCATTCTCGATGACGGAGGATGAGCTGCGCCGAGACCTTGGGAATGCCTGAGGTCGATCGGGTGCCGGCCGCCTAGCGGCCCTCACCCCCTGGCCCCATAGGCGCTAACTTTACAGCCGTGCCGAGGCTTTCGTAGGGGCGGTCCGCGGGATGCCGAAGGCACCCCGCGTGGCCGCCCTGCAAGAGTTTGCCTTGGCCCGCAACGGCCGCCCACCCAGGGCGGCCAC
>Ga0307506_10000265_pt1 | contig 11563 bp, 11 predicted proteins | sample 25_S_MG_FD_202175 | JGI IMG/M metagenome (GOLD analysis project Ga0307506, IMG submission 202175) | Soil microbial communities from Populus trichocarpa stands in riparian zone in the Pacific Northwest, United States - 25_S | ecosystem: Environmental > Terrestrial > Soil > Riparian zone > Trees... | reverse complement strand
TCGCCCCCGGTCGCACGATCCGGATCCCTTCGGACTCGCGCACGAGGGTACGCACGGCAGCGAGCGAGTCCGCCGGGCCCTGAGCCGTGATCGCGCCGCCCTCGTCCACCACGAAGACGTGGGGCGTGAAGCCCGAGTCGAACGCGGTGGCCACGCTGCCGTCCGCATCGTCCAGCACGACGACCCGGTCCTCGGCGCCCGACGGGGCACGCCAGGCCGCCGGCCACGCGCCGGGCACGGCCGCGCCGACCACCACGGTGCCAGGCACCTCCCCCGCGGCCGCCCCCGCGACCAGCGCGGGCACGAGGTCGTCGCAGGCCAGGCACCCCGGGTCGGCGAACGCCACGACGTGGCGTCGGCCCATCCAGGTCGACGACGACCATCGGCCACCATCCATGCGTTCGGCCTCGACCAACGGCGCCGCGGCACCCACCGGCAGCCCGGACGCGGGGTGGACGAGGCCGTCCGCGACACCGTCGGCGGGGTCGAGCCGTTCCGACAACGCGGCGACCTCGGCACGCAGTCCGTCCATCCGGCGCAGCGCCGCGGCCAGCACCAGCCCCAGGAAGACGACCGCCACCGACAGGGCGGCCACGGCGATCCAGAGGCCCGTCATCCCGCCGCCGTCAGCGGTCGGATCTCGAGCGACGCGAGGGCGCGGTTCGCCTCGTCGAGCCGGCGGTCCGCGCCGCGCCCGGTCCCGAGCACGACGTAGAGGCAGAACGCGCGTCCGCCCTCGGAGAAGAACCACTGGTGCCCCTCCTGCACGCGGCTCGGGAACTGCAGCGCCTTTTCGTGGAACCGGTCACGCGTCAAGGGCAGGCGGAGGCCCTGCGGTTCGTAGAGCCCGACATCGGCGAGCGTGTGGTCGAACTCGAGCAACGCGACGAGGACGCCGGTCCCCCCTGCGCGCGCCGCGAGCTCGGGCGCGAAGCTGCTCCGCTCCGTGGTGAGGACCGTGTTCGTGAGGTGCAGGATCGGGAGGTTGATCGCGGGCGGGTCGAGGTCCGGCACGAAGAGCCGTCCCTCCCAGCCCTTCGGCACCGTGATCGCGATGCCGTGGGACGAGAGCCGCGTCATCGCACGGCTCCGAGCGTGAGCACGATGCCCAGCGCGCCCGACACACCCAGCGCCGCGCGCCGGGTCCACCCGTCCCACCGCCGCAGCAGCACATCGGCGCGCCCGAGCTGCTCGGGGCGCTTCACGCCGGCGACCGTGAACACGATCGCGGCGCGCACGAACCCGAACACGCCGCCGATCAGGGCGCCCGCGGCCGCCGAGCCGCTCAGCGCGGCTGCGAGGAGCATCGCGTAGATCGACGACGTGGTGACGATCGTGACGACGCCGAGACCGAGCTGCACGCCGAAACCGAGCCCGTACACCCAGCTCCGGTACCGCACCATCCAGTCCTCGTTCACCTGGCGATGGATCGTGGGCAGGCGCAGCCCTCCGAGCCGGAGGTCGACCGCGACGCCTACCAGCACCGCGGCGGCGAGGACGCCCAGCCGGATCGACACGCTGAGGCTCCCCAGCCCGATCGCGGCGCCGAGCCACCCGAGCGCACCGGCGATCGCGATGCCGCCGAGCACCGAGCCGATCACGTAGGTCGTGACGGTGATCCCCCATCTCCGGTTCCGGCCCCGCTCCCCGAGCGGGGTGATGCTGCCCAGCATCGACGCGCCTCAGGGCGACCAGGTGGCCCGCACCGCCGCGACCATGGCTAAGATCACACCGGCGACCGTCACCGCGCCGGACACGTCAGCGGTCACGCGTCGCCGCCTCCGTCGCGATCCGCTCGTCGTCGATCGCGTCCGTCAGCAGGGAGCGCACCTGCCCCCACGACGACGCGGCGCCCTCTGACCGGACCGTGCCCGACGCCGCCCCCACGAACAGGAAGTACGGCGACATCGTGACGCCATAGTCCTCCCAGGCTCTCGACGACATCACGACGGGCAGGTCGGTGGGGGCGAGGTCGCGCAGGCGCGACGGACTCTCCTTGTCGCGGTCCTTCACCACGACGACCAGCCGGGCTCCGCCGGGGAGCGGCTCGCGCCGGGCGGGCTGCAGCCCGTCCCAGAAGGTCTTGCAGGTGAGGCAGCCGCTCGAGAGGAACGCCACCAGGGTGTCGGTCTTGGCCGGCGAGATCGCGACCTCGGCGCCGTCGAGCGTCGGACCCGAGATGTCGACCACGGGCGTGGATGTCCCCCGCGGACCGGGTAGGTGCGCCGGGATCGTCTCCCCGCCGGCGAACACCGGCTCGAACCCGTGCGCGTCGTCGCCGTGCGCGTGATCGTGTTCATCGTGCGTGTCCGGAAGGCGGCGCAGGATCTCGGCATGGCTCCGAAGCAGGCCGATCGTGACCAGGGCGAGCAGCGCCAGCACCACGGTCTCGACCGCCACGAGCGCCGTGAGCACCCCGACCCGGTCCACCGCGAGGATCGCCATGCCGCTCACAGGCACCCCGCCTCCATCGTGCAGGTGTACTGGTCGTAGGCGGCCGAGCAGTTGCAGTTCAGGCAGTCGATCTGACACGGGATGATGCACGTGACCAGGCGGCACATGATCGTCCCGGTGCCGGCGATCTGCGTGTTGCACTGCCCGTAGCGGAAGTTGATGCAGCACGTCTTGAAGTTGTCGCAGTCGTCGTTGCCGCAGTGACAGCCTCCGGGGCAGTTCACCCCCGGAAGGGTGTTGCAGTCCATGTAGTAGCGGCGGTTGGTGGTGCCGCACAGGCCGGTGCCGCCGTAGTTGCACTGCCACCAGCCGCCCACGTACATGCCGTCGGGGCACCCGAAGTTGTCGCCGCCGGGCAGGGTGCAGCAGAACGCCGTGTAGCCGCCGCAGCAGCGGCTCCCCGGCGGGCAGTCGGCGCACTTGCGGTTGAGCACCTCCGTCGCGTTCCCGGGCTTCGTGGCGAGCGCCACCGGCGCAACCGCCATCGCGGCCGCGGCGACGGCCACCTTCGAGTAGCCGCCTCCGTCCTCGCCGTCCCGGGCGACGAACGTCGCGAGTCGGTCGACCCACTTAGCCACGGGGCTCCTCCCCCGGGGAGGCGGCGGCACGCAGTTCCTCCGGATCGATACCGGGCCACAGGCTCGGGTGCAGCGCGCCCACCCCCGCCGAGGCGAGCGCGCCGTCGGCGCGGGCGTGGCGATCCAGATCGGCCTCGACGGGATGGCCTTCGGGACGGCGGTACGCCGCGAGCGCGGGCGGCAGATCGGTCGTGGCCACCACGGAGAGCGCCGCGGCAACCCCGAGCCCCAGCACGAAGGGCAGGGCCGCCGGACCCAGGTTCACGAGCGTCGAGCCCAGGCTCGGCGGGACCGAGGTCGCCGCCGCGAACGCAGCGACGGCGGCGATCACGTTGAGCACGGCGTGCAGCCGGCTCGGCGGAACCTCCCGCGCGCCGGCGCAGCCGCAGGAGGCGGCTTCAGGATGCGCGGTCACGAGGTAGCCGACGAACGCCGCGAACGCCAGATAGATCGTGCCGAGCGCGATCGCGGCGAACGCCGACGGCGCGGCGAGGAACCACAGCCCCACCGTCACCTCGAGGAAGCCGATGCCCCGTGCGGCCCACACGGACCCGGGCAGTCCCGCCGAGTACAAGGCGCGGGCGGTCGGCAGGGGACGGGCCAGCTTCATGGCTCCCGCAGCGGCCAACAGACCCGCGGCCACGGTCGCGGCGACGAGGATCAGCCAGGCGGTCACGGGTCGGGCGTCTCGGTCTGAAGGATCAACGGGCTGGTGACTTCCGATCGGCCGGGAACGGGCGCAGGGTACGCGAGGCTGTGTGGGCCGGTCAACCGGCCGAACCCGCGAGGGTGTCGTGGCCGCCATGTCCTCACGGCCGTGGGCTACCCTGTCGCCCCATGACGACGCCTGCGATCCATCCGCTCGACCCGCTCGGTCCCGCCGAACTCGAGGCCGCCGTCGCGGCGCTGCGGACGGGAGGCGACCTCACCGCGGGCACCCGGCTGATCTCGCTCGAGCTGGTCGAGCCCTCGAAGGAGGAGCTCCGACGGTTCGACGAGGGCATGGAGCTTCCGCGGCGAGCGTTCGCGGTCCTCCTCAACGCGGCCGTGAGCACGACGTACGAGGTCGTCGTGGCGATCGCCTCCGGCGAGATCGAGTCTCGGCGCCGGGTCGACGGCGTACACCCCGCGATCCACCCTGACGAGGCCGTCCAGGCCGAGGCGGCGATCAAGGCCGATCCGGCGTTCCTCGCTGCGCTCGAGGCGCGCGGGATCACCGACGTCGGGTCCGTGATGGTCGACATCTGGTCCGCGGGCAACTTCGGCACCGCCGACACCGAGCGACGCGTCGCCAAGGGCCTCTCCTGGTACCGCCGCGGCCCCACCGACAACGGGTACGCGCATCCCGTCGAGGGCCTCGTCGCGCTCGTCGACCTGAACGCGATGGCCGTGCTGCGCGTCGACGATCACGGCGTGACCCCGCTCGCGGAGCACGACGGGAACTACGGGGTCGACGACGTCGGGCCGCTCCGCGAGGACCTTCGCCCGGTCGAGATCGTCCAGCCGGAGGGCCCGAGCTTCGAAGTCGACGGGTTCGGCGTGCGTTGGCAGAAGTGGCGACTGCGGGTCGGGTTCACGCCGCGGGAAGGCCTCGTCTTGCACACGATCGGCTACGAGGACGGCGGCCGGGTGCGGCCGGTCGTGCACCGCGCGTCCTTCAGCGAGATGGTGATCCCCTACGGCGACCCGAGCCCCACCGTGTTCTTCAAGAACGCCTTCGACATCGGCGAGCACGGCCTGGGGCCGATGACCGACTCGCTCGAGCTGGGGTGCGACTGCCTGGGCGAGATCCGCTATCTGGACGTCTCGCTCGTAGACACGCGCGGCGAGGTCACCACCCTGAAGAACGCGATCTGCATGCACGAGGAGGACGACGGCCTCCTGTGGAAACACCTGGATTGGCGAACCGGCCGGGGTGAGGTCCGACGTTCGCGCCGCATGGTGATCTCGTCGATCGCGACCGTCGGGAACTACGAGTACGGCTTCTACTGGTACCTGTACCAGGACGGGACGATCCAGTCCGAGGTGAAGCTCACGGGGATCGTGCACACGCGCGGGCTCGCGCCGGGCGAGGATCCGGTGCACGGAACCGTGGTCGCGCCGCTCGTCTCGGCCCCGGTCCACCAGCACTTCTTCAACGTGCGGCTCGACATGGCCGTCGACGGTGACCGGAACTCGGTCTACGAAGTGCAGACGGTGGCCGACGAGCCGGGACCGGAGAACCCGTACGGCAACGCGTTCCACGCCGAGGAACGGCTCCTGCGCACCGAGCTCGAGGCTCGCCGAAGCATCGACCCGCTGCGGGCGCGATCATGGCGGATCGTGAACCCCGACGTTCGCAACGGCCTCGGCCAGCCCGTGGCCTACGACCTGATGCCCGGCGACAACGTGCAGGTGTTCGCCGCGCCGGACTCGAGCTTCCGCCGGAGGGCGGGCTTCGTCGACCACCACCTCTGGGTGACGCCGTTCGCGCCCGGCGAACGCTACGCGGCCGGCGAGTACCCGAACGGCCACGCCGGCGGAGATGGCCTGCCCGCGTGGACGGCGGTCGATCGCTCGATCGAGGCCGCCGACGTCGTGCTCTGGTACACGTTCGGCGCCCACCACGTGCCACGACCCGAGGACTGGCCGGTGATGCCGGTGGTCAAGCTCGGCTTCTCGCTCCGCCCCCGCGGGTTCTTCGATCGGAGCCCGGCGCTCGACGTGCCCCCGCCGCCCGGCGACCACTGCGCGACCTGACTGCACCCAGGGCGCCTAGACCAGCAGGCAGGCGGCCCGGTGCGCGTCGTTCGCCGCGCCGGTCGGAACATGGAGCTGGGGGTCCGTCTCCTTGCATCGCTCCTCGGCCACCGGGCAGCGGGGATGGAAGCGGCAACCGCGCGGCACGTCGATGGGGTTCGGCGTCTCGCCGTGCAGGATCTGCGGTTCGGTGCGATCGCGGGGGTCGCGCTTGGGCACCACCGACATCAGGGCCTTCGTGTACGGGTGCTGCGGGTCGTTCACGACCTGGCGGGCCGGACCCTCCTCGACGATGCGGCCCAGGTACATCACCGCGATGCGGTCCGCGAAATGCGCCGCCGTCGACACATCGTGCGTGATCATCACGATCCCCATGTCGCTCTCCCGACGGATCCGGTCGAGCAGGCTGAGGATCCCGGCGCGCACCGAAACGTCGAGCATCGAGACCGGCTCGTCGGCGAGCAGGAGCCGAGGCTCCAGCACGAGGCTCGCGGCGATCGCGACGCGTTGACGCTGGCCACCGGACAGCTCATGCGGATAGCGGTCGATATAGAGGTCGGCCGGCGAGAGCTCCACCCGCTCGAGGGCCTCGACGATCTTGGCTTCGCGCTGGTCGGAGGAGCCGGCCATGCCGTGGATCAGCAGGGGCTCCTCGACGGCTCGCCGGACACGGAAGCGCGGATCGAGCGATTCGTACGGGTCCTGATACACCATCTGCATGGTTCGGCGGATGGGACGGAGTTGCTGCGACGTCAGGTGCGTGATGTCGCGGCCGGCGACCTCGATCGTGCCCGCGGTCACGTCGATCATCCGCAGGATCGCCTGGGCCGTGGAGGTCTTGCCGCAGCCAGATTCGCCGATCAATGCCAGCATCTCTCCATGACGCAGCGAGAAGGACACGCCGTCGACCGCCGAGATCCGCTGATGTGGCTCGCGACGGAGCGCGGACGTCAGATCCCGCCGCACGGGGTAGTGGACGACCAGGTCGCGCACGTCCAGCAGGAACGCGCCTTCGTCCGTCCCGGTTGGGACAACGGCCGCCTCGCTCATGCCGGCGTCTCGGTGGGCCGAGGGGGTCGGGCGTAGGCCTCGTCGTTCAGGTGGCACGCGGCACGATGCCGCTCGGCGACCGACACCAATGCCGGGAGGTGGGCCGCGCACGGCTCGAACACGCGGTCGCACCGCGGCGCGAACGGGCAGCCGACGGTGGGCCGGTCCAGCCGTGGCGGGGAACCGGGGATCGACACCACCTCCTCGAGCCCCGAGAGGTCGGGGGTGGCCTCGAAGAGGAGTCGCGTGTACGGATGCCGCGGATCGTGGAAGAGCGTGTCGACCGACCCGAACTCGGCGATCCGGCCGGCGTACATGACCACGGCGCGCTCGCAGACCTGGGTCACCAGCGGAAGGTCGTGGGTGACCAGGATCAGAGCGAGCCCCAGGTCGCGGGTGAGGGATTCCAGCAGGTCGAGGATCTGCGCTTGCACCATGACGTCGAGCGCGGTCGTCGGTTCGTCGGCCAGCAGCACCTTGGGGCTGCACGCGAGCGCCATGGCGATCGCGGCGCGCTGACGCATCCCTCCGGAGAACTCATGCGGGAACCGCTTGGCCGCCGACGCCGGGAGACCGACGAGCTCGAGCAGCTCCCCGGCCTGCCGTTGCGCGGCATCGCCGTCGGCGGTGTCGTGGAACCGCATCGGCTCCACGATCTGCGACCCCACGGTCTTCACGGGATTGAGCGCGTTCATGGCGCCCTGGAAGACCATCGCCACGTCCGTCCAGCGGTGGGAGCGCATCGCGTCCTCCCCACCGGCCAGGATGTCCTCGCCGTTCACGGTGACCCGGCCCGAGACCTGTGCGTTCGGCGGCAGCAGCCCCATCAACGCGAGCAGCGCGGTGGTCTTGCCGCAGCCGGACTCGCCCACCAGGCCGAGACGTTCTCCGGCGTCGACCCCGAAGCTCACGCCCTGCACGGCATGGAGCGTTCCCTCGTGGGGCAGGTCGAACCACACGTTGAGGTCGTGCGCTTCCAGCAAGCTCACGGGCGCGGTTCCTGGGCCGAGCCTTCGGGAGCGACCGGGGCGGCCGACCCGCCCCGGAACCGCCAGCTCTTGATCGACAGGTGGGCGACGCGGAGTCGCGGGTTCAGCGCGTCCTCGATGGCCTGCCCCATCAAGTAGCAGCCGATCACGGCGAGGCCGATCGCGAGACCGGGTGGCACGAACGCCCACCAGGCGCCCTGCGTCATCGCCGTGCGCTCGAACGCGTGCTCGAGCATGTTGCCCCACGAGACGCCGGGCACCCCGACCCCCAGGAAGGCCAACGCCGACTCGTCGAAGATCGCGTAGGCGATCGCCAGGACGGTCGTCGCGATCAGCAACGGAGCGACCTGAGGCAGCACGTGCTGGAAGACGATGCGGCGATGGCTGGCGCCCAGTGAGCGCGCGCGGCGCACGTACACGCGTTCACGGATGCTCTTGACCTGGGACCGGACGATGCGGGCGGTCGCGGTCCATAGCAGGAGCCCGATCACGAGGATGACGAGCAGCCGGCTCGGACCGAACACCGTGACGATCACGATCATCAGGACGAGGTCGGGGATCACCAGGAAGTAGTCGGTCACGCGCATGAGCGCCCCGTCGGTCTTGCCCCCCGCGTAGCCGGCGATCAGGCCGATCCCCCCGCCCACGATCATGGCCACGAAGGCGGCCGCGAAGCCGACGATCATCGAGGTGCGCCCGCCCACCATCAACTCGCTCAGCACGTCCACGCCGCTGTCGTCCGTGCCGAGCCAATGCTCGGTCGAGGGCGGCGCATAGACGGGGCCGGTTTGCTGCGTGGCCGAGTAGGGCGCGAGCACCGACCCGAAGACCGCCACGAACACGAAGAACGCGACGATGACCAGGCCGACGAGCGCGGAGGGCCGTCCCTTGACGGCCTGGACCACCACGTTGCCGCGCGCCGACGGACGGGCTTCGAGCGCGGTGCCTTCCGCCAGTGCCGGCTCGGTCGTCTTCATTGCGCGATCCTGGGGTCGAGCTTGAAGTAGAGGAGGTCGGCCACGAAGTTGAAGAACACGACCGAGAGGGTGAGGATCAGGAACGCACCCTGCAGCATCGGATAGTCGCGATCGAGGACCGCCGAGTACACGGCCCGACCGATCCCCGGCCACGTGAAGACGATCTCGACCAGGATCGCGCCCGCGACGATGTAGCCGAGGGACAGGGCGACGAGCGTGGCGATCGGCAGCATCGCGTTGCGCAGGGCGTGCGCGACGACGATGCGCCGCTGAGGGAGGCCCTTGGCCCGGGCCGTGAGCACGTAGTCCTCGCCGAGCGTCTCCAGCATCGAGGAACGCACGACGAGGGTGTACTCACCGAAGAGCGTGAGGGCCAGGCAGAGAGCGGGCAGCACCATGTGCCGCCCGATGTCGACGAGGTTCGACCAGGCGCTCTGATCCGAGAAGAAGTTCTCCACCTCGTTGCGCATCTGAGACGTCGGCAGGTAGGCCCCGAACAGCAGGATCAACATCATCCCGATGAACTGCGTGGGCAACGCGTAGAACACGATGGCCGAGTTCGTACTGACCTTGTCGACAACGCCGCTCCGGCGCCAGGCGCTCAGCAGGCCCGTCACGATCCCGACCACGATCGCGACGAACGTGCCCACGAACACGAGGGGGATCGTGTTCCCGAGGGCCGTACGGAGGGTCGCCGTCACGGGCACCGAGTCGACGAACGAGACGCCCATGTTCGCGTGGAAGAAGAGCTGGTTCAGGTACAGGACGTACTGCTGGAACAGGGACTTGTCGAGGCCGAACTCGTGGGTCAGCGTCGCGCGCAGCTCGGGTGACGCATGCGGCGAGCGCAGCGCGCTCGTCACCGCGCTCCCCGGGAGGGCGTGGAAGAGCAGGAAGTTGATCGTGATCGCCACGAACACCGTCATCAACGCGAAGGCGATCCGCTTGAGGACGTACTCGGTCCGATGCATCGAGCCGCTCCCCGCCCCTTGCGCGCCTACGTCTGGTGGACGGTGCTGAACGGGGCCTTCGACAGGTTGTTGAATAGGCCCAGGACCGACTCGTTGTCGGAGAATCCCGTCCAGTCGTTCGACCAGGCGTCGATCGTGTCGTTGTAGTTGAGGATGATGTACGGCCGGGCGTCGAACGCGATCTGCTGCATCTCGTGGACGATCGCGACGCGATCATCGTGGTTGATCGCCACGGCTTGTTCCTTGTACAGCTTGTCGTACTTCGCGTTCGAGAACCCCGTGTCGCTCCAGCTCCCCCACTGGTCGGTCGTGAGCACCGACAGGATGAAGTCCGGGTCGATCAACGGGAACCAGTCCCACATCGCCAGGTCGAACGTGTTGTACGTGTTGTTGTCGCCGAGGATCTCGGTGTTGACCGTGTCGTTGTCCTGCTTGCGCTGCGTGATCTTGATGCCGATCTGCTGGAAGCCGTTCTGGATGATGCGGAACGCCGCGTCGCCCGCGCCGCTCTCGTCGCTCGCGAACAGGACCGTGTAGTCCATCGGGTGCCCGTTCGCGATCCGGATCCCGTCGGCCCCCCGGGCGTAGCCGGCGTCGTCGAGGAGCTGGTTCGCCTTGTCGATGTTGAACGGCAGGCCCTGGATCGAATCGTCGTGCCAACCCTGCCCGGTGCCGGGCGGCACGATGGTCGAGCCGGGCTCCCCGTAGCCGAGCCACGCGGTCTGCACGATCGCGTTGCGGTCGATCGCGTACTCCATCGCCTCGCGCACCGTCGGATCCTGGAGCTCGAGGTTCGTCGTCTTGTCCGGGCTCGAGTTGATGATCAGGTCGCGCAGCGAGATCCCCGGGCCGTCGTAGACCGTCAGGGAAGAGTCGCCCTTCAGCGCGTCCACCGCGGTGACCGGCACCCCGATCGCAGCCTGGATGTCGCCGTTACGGAGCGCCTGCACCATGGAGTCGTCGTTCGAGAAGTACTGCAGCCCGAACCCGTCGATCGACGGCGCCGGTCCGTAGAAGTCCGGGTTCCGCTGGAAGATCGCCACCTGGTCCTTGGTATAGCTGGCTAGCTCGAACGGTCCGCCGCTCGTGAGGGGCTTGCCCTCGGAGGGCGTGTTCGGGAACTGACGGAGGCCGGAACCGTCGCCCGTCGCGTACTGCCCCCACACCTGCTCCGGAAGGATCGAGATCTGCTGAAGGTTCGACAGCACGTTCGCCACGGGCACCGAGTACGTGATGACCACGGTGTTGGCATCCGTGGCCTTCACGGAGGTCACGTTGGCAAGGCCCGCCACCAGGTTGCCCGCAGGTCCGTCGCCGTACTTCAGGATCGTGTTGAACGTGAACGCGACGTCGTCGGCCGTCAGAGGCTCGCCGTCGGACCACGTCGCATCCGGCGTCGTCTTGAAGGTCCATGTGAGCCCGTCGGTGGACTGCTCCCAACTCGTGGCGAAGTCGGGGACGAACTCGAGCGTCTTCAGGTCCATCTGCACCAGCTGGGGATAGATGTACTCGAAGGTCGAATAGGAGTTCTGCTGGAAGGTGCGGAACGGGTTCAGCGTGTCGATGTTCGAGAGGGTGCCGAGGATCAGGTGGCCGCCGCTCGTGCCGCTCCCGCTGCTGTTGTCGCTGCTGCTGCTCCCGCTGCCACTGCAACCCGCGGCCACGAGCACCACGACGGCGGCGAGCGCCGCCAGCTTCCTCGACGTGAACATCCGATGTCTCCCTCCCGGTCTGGGCCCGGGCGAGCGAAGACCTACGTGCGCCGAATCGCCCGAATCCTGGCAGGTCGGGAGGTGTGTGTCGAC
>Ga0307506_10000264_pt1 | contig 11575 bp, 9 predicted proteins | sample 25_S_MG_FD_202175 | JGI IMG/M metagenome (GOLD analysis project Ga0307506, IMG submission 202175) | Soil microbial communities from Populus trichocarpa stands in riparian zone in the Pacific Northwest, United States - 25_S | ecosystem: Environmental > Terrestrial > Soil > Riparian zone > Trees... | reverse complement strand
CGACCCACGGGGCCTGCGGCTCGCCCCGCGGGGCAGGGGTTCCGATCCGCGGGTCCAAAGCCTCGCCATGCGGGTCCAGCGAGCCGACCGTTGGCTCCTCCGCCTGCCAGGAAAAACGGCTCACGCCCGCTCCCGCACTGTGCGTTCCATGACGGCGAGGGACTCGACGGCGAAGCGCTTCTGGAGGCGCCTGGCCAGCGGATAGCCGAGGCGGACGAGCCAGTGGCGTGGGCGCGAGAAGGCCGCGATGGAGTACCAGACCGAATCGTCGTCGCGCCATTCGATCGCGAACAGCTCCTCGCCGTTCTCCACATGGCCGGGCAGGGTTCCGTAGGCGAACCCGAAGCGCCGCTCTTCGTCGAGGACATAGACGATCCGGCAGGCGTTGATCCAGCGGACGCCACCGAATTGGGCGACCATGGCCACCACCGATCCGGGGACGACCGGGGTGTCCGGCCAGCAGATCTCCACCCAGCCGAGATGGAACATTTCCCATCTCCGCACCGTCGCGCAGGCGGCTTCAAACGCCTCCCGGCCGCGGCCAATCTCCCGTTCCCGGTGGTCGGCGTCGAAGCCCGGCGGCGCCTCACCGGTGCGGGTGGCGCCGGGGTTGGGATAGGTGAATGGTTGGTCCCGTTGCAGCTCCAGGAAGCGGGCGACCGTTTCGCGGGAGGGCCGGGTGAGGGAAATCATCCCGGGATCTTATCCGCCGCCGCCCAGAATCCCCAGGATCTCCCGGCCGTATTTGGAGACGATGGTCGGCCCGATGCCGGAGACGGCGAGGAGCTCTTCCTCGGTGGCCGGACGGCGGGTGGCGAGGGCGGTCAGGGTGCGGTCGGTGAGGATGCGGAAGGCGGGGACGCGGCGTTTTCCGGCCTCGATCCGGCGCCAGGTTTTCAGCGCCTCGACGAGGCCGGGAAGGCTGGCATCCGCGCCGGCGGGACCCTCGATCAGGGCGAGTTGCTTTCTCCTTCCCGGCGCTCCTGGCGTGGGTGCTGCCGGTGCGGCGGATTTCGCGGCCCTCGTTCTCTTCTTCTTCGGCGCCGGAGCGGCCTCTTCGGTGAGCTGGACGAGGGCGGTGATCTCGGCGGGCGTGGTGCCGCTGGTGATGCCGTCGCCGGTGAGGGTGGCGCGCTGGAAGCGGATGAGCTTGCCGTCTTTTTCGAAGGAGTCTTCCTGGAGGCTCACCATGTCGGCACGGGCGAGGCCGCCGAGGAGGCGCTCGAAGGCTTTGCGCTCCAGGGCCGGATGGCCATCGGAAGTCAATTCGCGGAAGAGCTGGCCGGTGCTCTGGCCGTCGCGCTGGCGCAGGGCGCGCAGGACACGGTGGAGGATCGCGGCCTCGCCCGGCGTCGGATGCCGGAAGTGGCGGACGGCGCAGGTTCCCTGGGCGCAGACGTCGCAGATGCCGCACGGCCGGCCGTGGTCTTCCTGGTCGCCGAAGTGGCGGACGAGATGGAGCATGCGGCAGCCATGCGACTCGGCGAAACGCACCATGTGCTCGAGCTGCTCCAGCTTGTGCCGGCTCTGCGCCAGGTACGGCCGCTGCCAGACCGGCTCGCCGCGCGACACGGTCTCGTCCGGCTCGACCTTGGCGCCGCCGTGGATCCACAGCTTCTCCAGGGCGCGCTCGAAAACGTCTTCCTCCAGGCCGAGCTTGCGGCGGATCTTGTCGGACGGCTGCGGCTCGGCGGTGAGCGCCTTGTAGATCGATTCGAGGATCGGCGTGTCGGGATAGTCCCGCGAATGGAAGAACTCGTGGCTCCGGCGGTCGATCCAGGAGTAGAGGAGGACGGCGCGCGACGGTTTGCCGTCCCGGCCGGCGCGGCCGATCTCCTGGTAGTAGCCCTCGACGCTTCCCGGCAGGCCGGTGTGGATGACGGTGCGCACGTCCGCCTTGTCGACGCCCATGCCGAAGGCGATGGTGGCGACGATCACCTGGAGCCGGCCGGACAGGAAGTCGCTCTGCACGCGGTCGCGGGCCGAGCCGGTCATGCCGGCGTGGTAGGTGGCGGCGGGGAATTCGGCGCGCAATTCCTCCCCCAGCGCATCCGCCTCCTTGCGGCTCGGCGCGTAGACGATCGCCGGCCGGCGGTCGCGCTCGGCGAGGACGCGGCGCACCATCTCCCGCCGCTCGCCGGGACGCAGCTCGGCGACCTCGACGGCGATGTTGGTGCGCCGGAAGCCGTGGATGAAGCGGCCGCCGCCGCCGTCGAGGCCGAGCTGAGCGGCGATGTCGTCCTGCACCTGCGGCGTGGCCGTGGCGGTGAGAGCGACGACCGGCGCCGGCCGGAGCATCGGCAGGCGCCCGCCGAGCATCCGGTAGTCCGGCCGGAAGTCGTGCCCCCACTGCGAGATGCAGTGCGCCTCGTCGACCGCCACGAGCACCGGCTTCCGCTTGGCGAGCATCTCCGGAAATCCGGGCACGGAGAGGCGCTCGGGGGCGATGAAGAGGAAGTCCAATCGGCCGGCCAGATAGTCGACGCACGCCTGCCGCGACGCCGAACGGTCGCGTCCGGAATGGATGCGCTCCGCCCGCAGCCCGAGCTCCCGCAGCTTCGCGACCTGGTCTTCCATCAGGGCAATCAGCGGCGAGACGACCAGCGTCGTGCCGGCACGCGCGAGCCCCGGGAGCTGATAGCAGAGCGACTTTCCGGCGCCGGTCGGCATGACCAGGAGCACGTCTCTCCCTTCGGTGATCTTGCGGCAGACGTCCTCTTGATAGGGACGGAAAGACGGCAGCCGGAAGGCCGATTTCAGGAGATCGAGGAGGCGGTCGGGCGGGGTGGGCGGGCGGACAGCCTCCTCACCCCCCGGCCCCCTCTCCCATCTCCCACCCAGGCCCCCGCCGGGAGAGGGGGAGAAGGAGGTGGTGCTCCCGTTCCCAGGGTTGAAACCCTGGGCTACCTGCCGTCGCCCCTCCGGGGCGGAGCTCGTGGAATTTCCAGCAGCCGCGTGTGATGCGTGGCTGTTTTCCCCCTCTCCCGGCGGGGGAGTGGGTGGGAGATGGGAGAGGGGGTTAGGGGGTGAGGAGCCTTTCGGACCCCCCACCACCTCCCGCACATACGCCTCGATCCCCTCCAGAAACCCGCCAAGCCCCGCCTCGCCGCGCTGAATCCGCTTGAGATGCGCCTCCCATTGGCCCGTCATCGCCGGGCTCTTCACATGCGGATGGACGACCTGGATCAGGCGTACGCCTTTATCCGTGGCCAGCAGCGCCTTGCCCTGGCGCTCGATGTATTGGCGCCGCAGCAACGTCTCGATGATCTCGGCGCGGGTGGCGGGAGTGCCGAGGCCGGAGTCCTTCATCGCCTCGGAGAGCTCGCGGTCGTCGAGCGTGCGGCCGGCGGTCTCCATGGCGGTGAGGAGGGTGGCTTCGGTGAGGCGCTTGGGCGGGCGCGTCTTCTTCGCCACGGCACGGGCTTCGAGGACGCGCTGGCGCTGCTGGGCGGCCAGGCCCGGCGGCAGGTCCTGCGATTCGTCCTCGGTCTCTTTCTCGTCTGTCTCTTCGCTCCCCTCCTCTTTCTTCTTCTCTTTCCTCTCTTTTTTGAGATCGATATCCAGCACCTTCCAGCCCACCTGGTCCACCATCGTTCCCGTGCTGTGATAGCGGTCGGTGAGGGAGACGCCGGCGATCTTGGTGATCACGGTGGTGACGGACCAGATGTGGTCGTCGTGCCAGGCGGCGAGGAGGCGGCGGCAGATCAGGTCGTAGATCTTCTGCTCGTCGGCGGAGAGGTCGGCGTTCTCGGGCCGGGTGGACGTCGGAAGGATGGCGTGGTGGTCGGTGACCTTGGCGTCGTCGACGTAGCGGCGGCCGAGCGGCCGGGCGCCGGTGCCGGGTGCAAGGAGGGCGGCGTACGGTCCCTGCACCGCTTTCACGATGTCGGGCAGCGTCGCGGCGATGTCCGAGGAGAGGTGCCGGCTGTCGGTGCGCGGATAGCTGATCAGCTTCTTGGACTCATAGAGCGCCTGCGCCAGGCTCAGGGTCTTCTGCGCGCTGAAGCCGTAGAGGCGGTTGGCGTGGCGCTGCAGCTCGGTGAGATCGTAGAGGAGCGGCGGCGGCATCTTCTTCGTCTCGGCGCGTACGGACTCGATCTCGGCGCGGCCGGTGCGGGCGCGTGCCACGATCGCCATCGCTTCTTCGAGATCCGCTCCGGGCTTCTGCGCGTCGGCTTTCAGGCGCTTCGCCTCCGGCGCTGGAGAGTCGCCGCGGAACCAGGTCCCGCGGTATTTCTGCTGGGCCGCGATCTCCGCCTCGGGCCCGTCCAGCTTCGGCGTGAACGTCGCCACGACTTCCAGATAGTCCTCGGGGACGAAGGCGCGGATCGCCAGCTCGCGCTCGACCAGCATGGCGAGCGTCGGCGTCTGGACGCGGCCGACGGAGAGCTCCTCGTCGAAGTCGAGGGTATAGGCGCGGGAGAGATTCATCCCCACCAGCCAGTCGGCGCGGCTGCGCCCGCGGGCAGCGTCGGCGAGCGGCTCGAAGTCCTTGCCGTCGCGCAGCTTGGCGAAGCCCTTGCGGATGGCGTCGGCGGTGAGCGAGGAGATCCAGAGGCGGGAGACCGGCTTGCGGCAGCCGGCGGCCTCATAGATGTAGCGGAAGATCAGCTCGCCCTCGCGGCCGGCGTCCGTGGCGCAGACCACCCGCTCGACCTCGGGCGCGTTGATCACCTTGCGCACCGCCTCGAACTGGTCCTTGGTGCTCTCGGGGATCACCAGCGGCCACTCGCGCGGCAGCATCGGGAGCTGCGGCCGGCTCCACTTCTTCCACTCCGGCCGGATCTCGCCCGGCTGCGCCAGCGTCACCAGGTGGCCGATGGCCCACGTCACCCTGTAGCCGTTGCCTTCCAGGAACCCGTCGCCGCGCCGGTCCGCTCCCAGCACCTTGGCAATGTCCCGGGCGACCGAGGGTTTCTCGGCCACGATGGCGGTGATCGGGGAGGTGTGGGCTGGGGCGGACATCGGAGGCCGGTCCATTGTACCGTCCTCCGGCGTCCGCCGCTGCCCGAGGTGGGCTCCGTCTAGAAGATCCGCAACGTGAACGCCTGCGGCGACACGGTGGTGCTCGTCCGGGAGACGGTGACCTGGACGTAGTAGAGGAAGCTTGCGAAGTTGAACCCGGCGGTGATGCCGCACACCCCGCAGGTCGGGGCCGTGGCGTCGACGCTCGTCACCGTGCAGATCGCCACCTGGACGCCGGTGCAACGATCGACGCGGAAGAGATCGGCGCGCACCTGGCTCAGCGTGCTGCTGTCGAAGTAGCCGAGCTCCAGCCGCGTCCAGGGCGGCGCGTCCGTGAGGCCGCCGCCGAACGTGTTGGTGACGTCATAGCGGGCCACGATCGGCGCCACCGAGCCGGCAGCGTTGTAGCCCAGACCGGTCGAGCCGAAGGCGTAGATGCCCGCGGCCGATTCATCCACCACCCCGGTGGAGGCGACGGCGGTCCAGGTTCCGGTCTGCGCGGCGAGAGGCAGCCCGGCAAGGGCGATGCCAGCAACGGCGAGAATGATCAGCGCTCTTTTCATTCGCGTCTCCTCCTTTAGCGGATGCGCAGGGTCAGGGCCTGCGGATTGAGAGCGACGGCGTTGCGGCCGATCTTGACCTCGACGTAATAGAGGCTGGCGGCAAAGTTGAAGGTCGTCGGGGGGAACTGGCAGGAGGTGCAGGTCGACGCGGCGTTGTCGAAGCTGTTCGCCGTGCAGATGGCCGTCACGGCACCGGTGCAGGGGCTGACCCGAAAGAGAGTGGCCGAGACGGACGAGCCGACATTGTTGTCGAAGAACCCAAGCTCGAGGATCGTCCAGGGCGGCGTATCGGAAACACCGCCGCCGAAGGTGTTGGTGACGTTGTACCGCGCCACGATCGAGCTCAACGAGCCGGCGCCGTTGTAGCCCAGGTTGGTGCTGCCGAAGGCGTAGATCCCTACGGCGGATTCATCGACTACGCCGGTGGAAGCGACAGCGGTCCACGTCCCGGTCTGGGCGGCGAGAGGCAACCCGGCAAGGACGATGACGGCAACGGCGAGACTGACGAGCACTCTTTTCATCTCGGTCTCCTTCTTGAAACGACAACGATCCCCTCTACTCCGAAAAGAAATCGGAAAGACGAAATCGTTGTCTGTCTAATAGACCCGGTGCTCGGCGGGAGCGAGACGGGACAAGGAGCCCGGCGGCAAGGCGCCGTCGTTTCCTACGCCTCCGTCCCCACCAGCTCCCCGGACTGGATATGCCACAAATCGGCGTACGTGCCGCCGCCGGCCACCAGATCGTCGTGGGTCCCCTCTTCCACCACCTGCCCGTCGCGCAGCACGAGAATGCGGTCGGCGTGGCGGATCGTCGAGAGGCGGTGGGCGATGATCAGCGCCGTCCGGCCGGCGGTCAGAGTCCGCAGATTCTCCTGGATCGCCCGCTCCGTCTCCGTATCGACCGAGCTGGTGGCTTCATCCAGGATCAGGATCGGCGCGTCCTTGACGATGGCGCGCGCGATCGAGAGGCGCTGGCGCTGGCCTCCGGAGAGCTGGATGCCGCGTTCTCCGACGGGCGTGTCGTAGCCCTCGGGGAGGGAGGCGACGAAGTCGTGGAGCTGGGCGAGCTTGGCGGCGCGGATGACGTCCGCGAGCGGCACGTCGGCGTCGCGGTAGGCGATGTTCTCGCGGATGGAACCGTGAAAGAGGTAGACCTCCTGGCTGACCAGGGCGATGTTGCGCCGCAGATCGGCCAGCGCGAGCTCGCGGAGGTCGATGCCGTCCAGACGCACGGCTCCCGTGGTGGGATCGTAGAAGCGGAGGATGAGCTTGATGATCGTCGACTTTCCCGCGCCGGTGGGGCCGGCGACGCCGATCGTCTCGCCCGGGGCGATGCGGAAGTCCATGCCGTGGAGGACGGGCTCGTCGCCGCGGCCTCTCGCGTACCGGAAGTCGACGTGGTCGAACGCGATCTCGCCCTTCGCGCGGCCGATCGGCACGGGATGCTCGGGGTTCTCGATGGCCGGCGGCGTGTCCAGGAGGCCGAAGATGCGCCGTGAGCTCGCCTTGGCTCTCTCGAAATCGTCGAGGGTGGTGCCGAGGCGGGTGAGCGGCCAGAGGAGGCGCTCGGTCATCATGGCGAAGAGGACGAGCTGGCCGACGGTGATGACTTTCGAGCCGTTCAAGATCCAGTAGCTGCCGAGGAGGAGCACGCCGGCGAAGCCGATGACGATGGCCATGCGGATCAGCGGGATGTAGATCGCCGAGAGGCGGATCGCCGCGAAGTTGGCCTGCCGGTACTCGTCCGACACCTGGCGCACGCGCTCGGTCTCGAAGGCTTCGGCGGTGAAGCTCTTGATCACCTGAATCCCCGAGATGTTGTTTTCCAGGCGGCTGGCCAGGCCGCCGACCCCGGCGCGCACGCGGCGGTAGCGCGGCGCGATGCGGCGCTGGTAGTAGAAGCCGCTCCAGACGATCACCGGGATCGGCGCCATGCCGATCAGCGAGAGCTGCCAGGAGGTCGGAATCATCACCGCGACCGAGAAGATGATCAGGACGGCGACCTGGAGCAGCTCGTTGAAGCCGGTGTTCAGGAAGCGTTCGAGCTGGTTCACGTCGTCGTTGAGCATGGCGAGGATCTCGCCCAGCCGGTGCTCCTCGAAGAAGGCGATCTCGCGCGACTGCACCTTGTTGTAGGCGTCCATGCGCAGGTCGTGCTGAACGGTCTGCGCGAGACGCATGAAGCCTCTCTGATAGAGCCACTGGAAGAGGCTCTCGAAGAAGAAGATGGCGACCGAGAGACCGGAGAGGACGATGGCCATGCTCCACGGGTCGCGGGTGCCGGCGAGCGAGGCGATCCAGCGCGGCGGCGCGCCGCGCAGCGAGTCGATGACCCAGCCGACGAGGAGCGGCGGCATGAGGTCGAGGATCTTGTTGGCGACGCTGGACGAGGTGGCGGCGAGAAATTGCGCGCGATAGGACCGGAGATAACGGAAGAGGCGCGCCATGGGGCGCGCCTCTTCAGGGAGGGCTGAGGATCCCATCTCCTATTCGATGAGACCGGTCACGGGTGAGCTGGCGGAGGCGTAGAGCTTCCTCGGGATGCGGCCGGCGTGGGCGGCGAGCCAGCCGGCTTCGACGGCGAGCTTCATGGCCTTGGCCATGCGGAGCGGGTCCTTGGCTTCGGCGATGGCGGTGTTCATGAGGACGCCGGAGGCGCCCAGCTCCATGGCGAGGGCGGCGTCGCTCGCGGTGCCGACTCCGGCGTCGACGATGACGGGCACGGTCGCCTGCTCGATGATGATGCGCAGGTTGGCCGGATTGCGGATGCCCATGCCGGAGCCGATCGGCGCGCCCAGCGGCATGACCGCCGCCGCTCCCAGCTCCGCCAGCTTCTTGCAGACCACCGGATCGTCGTTGGTGTAAGGGAGGACGATGAAGCCCTCCGCGACCAGGATCTCGGTGGCCTTGAGGAGCTCGACGTTGTCCGGGAAGAGCGTCTGCTTGTCGCCGATGACCTCGAGCTTCACCCAATCCCAGCCACCCAGCTCGCGGGCCAAGCGCGCGGTGCGGACGGCTTCGTCGGCGGTGTAGCAGCCGGCGGTGTTGGGAAGCAGCAGGTAGCGGCTCTGGTCGACGAAGTCGAGGAGCGAGCCGTGGCCGCGCTCGTCCAAATTGACGCGCCGCAGGGCCACGGTCACCACTTCGGTGCCCGAGATCTCCAGGGCGGCGGCCATGGCGGGGAAGTCCGGATATTTGCCCGTGCCCAGGAAAAGGCGCGAGCGGAACGTGCGGCCGGCGATGGTCAGCGGCTCGACGTCAGTATCAGTGAGAGGGGGATCGATGGTGACGGTCATGCGTACCTCCGGCCCGGATTCTAGCGCGTCGAGCCGCCCCCGCAGCTCGTCTCGCCACGCTCGGCGGTGAAGCGCACCGGGCCGGCCTGTTTCGCCAGCTTGACGATGTGGAGCGGGCGCTCGGAGGTGATGCAGCGGCAATTCGGCGCCGGCGGCGCTTCCAGGAGGTTGACGACCAAGCCGTCGGCGGTCTGGGTGACGGTGCGGATGGTGACCTTGGAAACGCACCCTTGCGTCTCCATCGCCGCGGCGATCACCATCTCATGCTCGAAATCGACCGCCGGCGGCTCGGCAGGGAGATTGCTCCCCTCCCTGAGCTCGTCCCAGAGCGCCTTCCAGGCCACGGCGTCCCGCGCCAGCTCGCGCTTCTGAGCGCCGGACTGCCCGGGAAGCGAGGTCTGGAGGACGGTCTGGAACGGCACGCTCGGCGGATTGCCGGCGGTGCCCGCTGTGCCTGTGGCGCCAGCCCCGGCGGTGCTGCAGGCCGCCAGCGTGAGGGGCAGGGTGAGCATGAGAGACAAGACACGGATCATGGCTACTTTCATTCTTGCTCCTTCAACGCGCTTGCAGCTTTCCGGTGCCCCGACCCAGGTAGCGCTTTGCCAGATCTTCCTTCCCATCTTCGTCGAAGTAGAAGCTCACCCTGAATTCGTCCGCCAGCGACGGTCTCGATCCCGCGACATGGCGGTTCCGGAATGTGGGATGGAGAATACCGAGGAGAGAAGGCGCTCTGGTCAGCAGGGCGACGAAATCACTCGGCAGCGCTTCATCAGGAGAGACGCTCAGATCAAGACCGGCAAGGGTTGTATACCTCAACCACTCCGGGTGGAATTCCCGGCGCAGCAAGTCCAAATCCTCTAGAGCTAAACCCTCTCCCTGCCGGAGCTCATCGAACGGCTTCGCAGTCTGCTCCCAGGTGAGCTTAGAGGAATTTTCGGCGGCAGAACGGTTAGTACAGAAGATCTCTGATGTATGCGTCTTGAGGCCCGCTATGCCGTCCTGCGTCGGGAGTGGAAAGCGATGACGATCGAAGGGAGTGATCACCGCTATCGGCTCTCCTGCTGCGCACATGGTCTCGTAAAGATCCGAGAGATAACCATTCGGCGATCCGTGATGCGCGACCTTGATGAGTTGGACCGGCGGAATCGTGCCGCCGGTCCCGAGGAATTCCTGCCAGAGAGTCTTCTCTGCATCGCCCATGAGTAGGATTCTCGTCTTTCCGTACTCCAAGAGGATAGATCCGCTGATCAGGTTATGTTTTAAATGGGGTGGCTTCCATTCAGGGTTGAAGGAGATCAACCGGCCCGAAGCATCCGCGATGTAGTTCTTTGCGGAATCTTCCAATATGTCCCTGTAATCGCTCAACGCCTTATCTTGAGGTGTCAGAAACTGTATTGTCAGCCCATCCCCATGTGAAAATTTATTCGTCGAGCCACGGAGGTACTTGAACTTGTCATAGGCCTTATTCCGTTGCCGTCGGCCTTGCTCCCTTGCTTCTCGGGCATACCTGCCCAAGACGTGAAGCTGCGAAAAGACGGCGCCCGGCTTGAGCTCCAATGCCTGCTCGACCAAGTCGAGGCTGTCTTTTATATAGAGAGCCTCAAGAAACTGTCCAAGTTTTATGTCTTGAAAGGTATCAAATAACCAGAACCTTTCGACGGGTATTGCCTTCAAGAGCGCATCCATGCCTGTGCAATGATCGGCGTGTGGATGTGTAACGGCCAGGAATGCCAGCGACTCGACCTGCCGTGATCTCAGGAAATTTAAGACTGGACAGGCCCCACGGGAATCCGCAAAGACATCCACTACGCCCACGGAGCCATCTGGGCACTCGATGACGACAGACTCGCCGAAACCGGGTCCTAAGATGTGAATTCCGAGGCTCATCCGCAGATCATCTCTCTTGCTGAGAGAGGATCAGTCCTCAGATGATTCTGCCCAGAAGCCGGACTCTCGCTCTCGTCTGAACTCATCGAATGCCTTCAAGAGCTCTTCATCAGGACGAAACTCCTCGGCCTGCATGATCTTGATGTCGGCAGTGCTGACCTCTCCCTGTCCAGATTTCCAGAGAAAGCGCGAACCTTCCGCAAGCCCGAGCTGCGAAAGGACGGCGGCCGGGAAGTCGACCGGCAGCCTTGTCCCGGAGATTTCCACCCAGCAGCGTGCGATGTCGCCGCGGTAGCCCTCAAGCTCGCACTCGACCTCGGGTGGGGGAGGGAGCTCCACCTGGAGCACTCTCTCCCTCTCCAGCTCTCTGAGGAGCTCCCGGGTGCCGGAAGGATCCAACGCCCGCTTGAAGGACCTCGGCTGTTCCTGGTCTCTGTAATGAAACCGCAGCTCAAGGGAGACCGGTTTGCTTTTCGGCTCTTCAAGGATGGATTTCACGGCCATGTGCGTCAGCCTCCTCTAGAGGGCCCATTATAGCGCGCTGCCGCCTCATGCCGCCCCCACCAGCATCTCCTCCGGCAGCCGCTCGCCGTCCGTCACCGCCATGATCCGGTTCTTCTCGTCGACGAAGACGAGCGACGGCTTGAGGGCGCGGGCTTCCTGGTCCGAGTAGACGCCGTAGGAGGCGATGATCACGAGGTCGCCGACGGAGACCTTGTGGGCGGCGGCGCCGTTGAGCACGATCTGGCCGGCGCCGCGGTGGCCGGGGATGGCGTAGGTGGCGAAGCGCTCGCCGTTGTTGACGTTGTAGATCTCCACCCGCTCGTGGTGCAGCAGGTCCGCCGCCTCCAGCAGGCGGGGATCG
>Ga0307506_10000263_pt1 | contig 11664 bp, 8 predicted proteins | sample 25_S_MG_FD_202175 | JGI IMG/M metagenome (GOLD analysis project Ga0307506, IMG submission 202175) | Soil microbial communities from Populus trichocarpa stands in riparian zone in the Pacific Northwest, United States - 25_S | ecosystem: Environmental > Terrestrial > Soil > Riparian zone > Trees... | reverse complement strand
CCGACTCCAGTCGTCGCCGCTCCGACTCCAGTCGTCGCCGTTCCGACTCCAGTCGTCGCCGTTCCGACTCCGGTCGCCGCCGCTCTGACTCCAGTCGCCGCCGTTCCGACTCCAGTCGCCGCCGTTCCGACTCCAGTCGTCGCCGCTCTGACTCCAGTCGCCGCCGCGCTGGGCGCCGAATAGCCAGGGGCTGGCTCCGACTAGCCCTGGAGGCCAGGTCGGAGTAGGCTCTTAGAATAGATGTCCAGGTCCACAGAGACCGGACCTGGGCCACCCGCGGGAGGAACGGATGCCAGAGACCCAGATCCAAGAGCTTCTCGCCAAGCTCTGCCGCGGGCTCGAGCGCCTCTATGGCGAGCGACTCGCGGGCGTCTATCTGTTCGGCTCCTTCGCCTGCGCCGAGGCGACTCCCGAATCCGATGTCGACATCCTGATCGTGCTCGATGAGGTGACGGACTACGGCCAGGAGATCGAGCACACGGGCCATCTCATCTCCGAGCTCTCCCTCGAATACGAGGTCAGTATCAGCCGTGTCGTCGTCTCGTCCTCGGCTTGGCGACATCGCGACAGCCCATTTCTCTCGAAGGTCCGCGAGCAGGCTAGAGCCGCATGAAGGAGGGCACTCGCCACCTCCTCGAGAAGGCGGAACGCGCCATTCAGGCAGCCGACGTCCTACTCACCACGCTCGGCGCCGAATTCGCCGCAGGCCGCGCGTCCTCCCTTGGAGCGGCGACCGACTCCGGGGAGTGAGTGCGGGGGGACCTCGAAAGAATAGGTTAGGCGGACGCTCGGAACATGATCCTATACAAGTACGTTGTGCCTGACCGGACAGACATTCTGGGGCGAGGGTATGTCCGATTTACTCATCCGCGCGCGCTCAACGATCTCTCCGAGCTGCGACCCGCCTTCATTCGACTGCTTACGCCTGAAGAAACCCGGCAACACCTACGGGAAAACCCTCTCGATTTGGCTGAAATCGCTAGAAGCGCATACGAGGAATCACCTGAAGATGTTCGGCAGCTCTTTGGCCAAGAGGGCTTTCGTCAGTTCACAGTTGAGGCCCTGGCTTCGCGAGAAGGCGCCGAGGCCATGGCCGTCTTTCCGCAGTTGGTGCTCGCGATGATGAATTCGATGACACCTGATCTGCGAAGTCTTATGCATACCACCTTTGATGAGCTGATTGGCGTCTTTAGCCTCTCGGCCACGTGGAACAACGGTCCGATGTGGGCGCATTACGCAGCAAATCACACCGGCTTTGCTATCGGATTTGATTCCACGAATCAGTTTTTCAACCGTCGACGCTCGGAACATGACGAGTTCTACCACCTCCGTCAGGTTCTTTATACGCCGCCGCCTCCTCCCCGTTCGTTTAGTGACCTCGGAGAGGCGGCGACGCTCTTCCTCACTAAGCATCCTGACTGGTCCTACGAGCGAGAGTGGCGGATGCTGCCCCCACTTGCCGATGCCGCTCTCACGGCGGGCGCCGCCGAGGACCCCATTCACCTTTTTACCTTTCCTACAGCGGCGCTCTCCAGCGTCATCCTCGGAGCGCGGGCCTCGCAGGATCTTCGACAGAAAATCCAGGTTCTCCTGGCGTCAAAGCATCTGACCCATATCGAGTTCTCACAAGTAGCGGTAGATGACGAGCTTGGCGGTTTGCAGCTCGTAGATATCTCATGATTCTGGCCGGGGTCCTTCAACGTTTGGCACGGCGTCGCATCTGCCCCGGGGCATCGTCGTCCGTGCCGAGGTCCGCGTCGATCTTTCGCGGGGCATTGTGATCCGTGCACGGGGCATTGTGACCCGTGCCTGGGGCATCGTAGACTTGTACCACGTCCGCGTCACCTTGCAGAGGGCACGCGTCGATCCTGGGAAGGCCTGCTTGCCGCTTGCTTGGGGAGGAGAAGCTCTCGAAGGTAGCCTCGTGGCGGCGCTGAATGCTCTCCCGATCTCTGATCGGCGCACCCGTGCGACCTCGGCGAGCCGACGTAAGTCGGGAAAGTGTTGCGGGATTTCAGAGGTACTTGTACGAGGCAAGGGCGGCGGGATGAGGCCGCCTTCTGAGCTCTCACAGCCAGATGTAATACCGTTCGCGCCCAGCCCGCGTTCCGCCACGGAATCCAGCCCCGGAGGGGCGACAGCGTAAAGCCTGGGGCGTGAGCCCCAGGCTGTCCCCCCCAATCATTTAGAAAGCCCCGTAGGGGCGGCAGCAGGCTGCTGGGATACGCCAACCCTCGCTACAACCCTTCGCGTTTCCCGCCGGCTCCTCGCCGACCTTCTGCCGCTGCCGCCCCTCCGGGGCTGGAGATGATGGTTGCCTCTCACCTGGGGCTCACGCCCCAGGCTTTATGCTGTCGCCCCTCCGGGGCTGGGATTTCCTGGACGTGGTCGCCGCGGCTGCCTCCCAGGACGCCCTGGCGTTGCAGGACGTAGGACTGGTTGAGGGCGTTGAAGAGGTCGGCGCTCAGGGTGAGGCCGAGGTCGGAGAAGTGGAGGTCTTTCGCGATGCGGAGGTCGAGGGTGTGGGTGCCGGGATAGCGCGGAAGCGGTCGACGCCGCCCCCCGCCTCGTACAAACTAACTGCGACGGCTCTCTCGGGTGCGCGTCTCCCTGACGGCCGAGACGATTTCTTCGGCAGAGAGCCCCAAATCGACTCCCTCCACGTCCAGGGGAGAGCGCCGGGAGCGAACCGGAGCGATCTCGAATTCGCTCCCATCGCGCCGCTTGATGCGGACCGCCCCCTTGCGCTGCGCCTCCTCCAAAACCGTCGCCAGATTTTGCCGGGCCTCTGAAAAGGTATAGACGTTCATTGGGCGATCTCCAAGACCTCAACCCCAACTCGGCGAGCAGCGTCCCTCAAACCTCCGTCGACTGTGAGCAAAGGAGAGCGGTACTGCAAGCCGCAGGCTACGAGGTAAGCATCGTAAGCATAAATATTCAACTGATGGCTCAGATCGAGCGCCTGCCCCAGATCGATCGGGGTCAGCCGAATCGCAATACGCTGATATGTCTCAACGGCCGCTCTCGCGTCCGAAAGGGAGATGCGGCTACGCTTGAACATGGCGGAGAAGGCGTTCCCCACCTCCACAGGCAGAGAAGCCGGAGAGAGGAGCTCAACGCCCTCGGTGAGCCGGATCAATGCAGGTTTGTGGACCTCATTGGTGACAACGGCGATCACTGCAGAGGCATCGATAACCACGGATCTCGCCATAGCGGTACAATTGTACCACAGGGCTCGCCCCAGTCACCCGAGCGATTCAGGCCTGCCTACCGTATGATGATCCCATGTGGCCTGTTTTCGCCGATCCCAAGACCGACTTCGTCCTCAAGCGCATCTTCGGCGCCCATCCGGCGCGCATGGCGGGCTTGACCCCTGCGGAGTGGGATGCCTACGACCGGGCGCAAATCAGCGAGCAGGATGCGCGCGGCGCCATCTCGCTCGCCGAGCGCCAGGGGGAAGTCTGTGGACAGCCCCGGAGGGGCGACAGCATAAAGCCTGGGGCGTGAGCCCCAGGCACAGGTTCCCCAACATTCAAAAAGCCCCGAAGGGGCGGCAGAAGACCGCTGGGATCCGCAAACCCTCGCTACAACCCTTCGCGTTTCCCACCGGCTCCTCGCCGACCTTCCGCCGCTGCCGCCCCTCCGGGGCTGGAGATGATGGTTGCCTCTCACCTGGGGCTCACGCCCCAGGCTTTATGCTGTCGCCCCTCCGGGGCTGGGTTTGTGCGAGGAGAGCAAGCTCCCCGGACCAAGGCCAGGATCGGAGCAAGGTCGCCATGCTCTTGGTGGAACGAGGAGAAGACAGGAGCTTGTAACACAAACCCCGCCCGCCGGGGGCTCGGACCCCGGCGGGCGGTTTCGGTTCTAAGCCAGCGACCGGATCAGCGGAAGCTCAGCCGCGCGCCGAGGCGGAAGACGCGGGGGCTGAGGATTTCCTGGACGTGGTCGCCCTTGCTGCCGCCCAGGACGCCCTGGCGCTGCAGGACGTAGGACTGGTTGAGGGCGTTGAAGACGTCGGCGCTCAGGGTGAAGCCGAGGGCCGAGAAGTGGAAGTCTTTCGCGACGCGGAGGTCGAGGGTGTGGATGTCGGCATAGCGGAAGCGGTCGACGTCGGAGGTCACGGGGACCACGATGCCGAGGCCCGGGGTGTCGGCGAGGGTGTCGCGGAAGATGCGGCGGCCGTAGCGGATGGGGTAGCCCTGGCGGCCGGTGAGGCTGGCGGCGAGGTTGAAGCCCCAGCGGCGGTCCGGCGCCACCTGGTACATGCCGTTCAGGCTGTAGGACCACTTGCTGTTGATGAAGACCTGGCCCTTGGAGCCGGAGACGGCGCCCGAGCCTTGGAGGACCTGGCTGCCGTCCACGGTGCCGCCGGCGATGGTGTCGGTCGGATCTTCTTTCTCGCTGTCCGGAATGTCCCAGGTCCAGTCCTGCCAGGAGACGTTGCCGCGCATCATCCAGCGGTTCGAGAGCCGTTTGTCGAGGGTGAGCGAGGCGCCTTTGAAGTCCTGTTCGCGGTCGCCGTTCTGCAGGAAGAAGCCGTTGCGCGTGCCGACGCCGGGGCGCAGCTCGTAGTACTGGATCGTGTAAGGCTGGCCGTTCGGCAGAGTGCCGGTGACCGGGGCCGCCGGCACGTAGTCGTCCCGCCGGTGCAGGCGCCCGACGCTCTGCAGATTCTCGGCGGAGTACGGATCGCCGTCGAAGACGAGGAGGTCGGGCTCGAGAATGCCGTGGATGCGGCGCCAGGTGGCGTGCAGACCCACGGCGAGGTCGGGCAGCAGGGAATGCTCGACGCCGAAGAGGAGCTCGTCGGTGAGCGGTGCGTCGAGGCTCGGATCGACGGCGCTCGAGGAGAGCGCGCCGAGGGTGATGGGATTGAGGTTGCCGCTGGGAGTGCCGGCCTCCGGGCCGAGGTCGCTGCGCTCCAGGGTCGAGCCGCCGTTGTTGGAGGTGTAGAAGTACCGGTACTGCTGGGCGCCCAGCGGATTCAGGAAGCCCAGGGGGCCGGTGCCGAGCTGGTCGGCGAAGCGTGAGTAGCTGGCGCGGAGCAGGGTCTGGCGCTCCTTGCCGACCGCCCAGGTGAGGCCGAGGCGGGGGGTGATGGAGGTCCAACTGAAGCCGGAGTCGCGGCCGGCGAAGGTGGCCTGGGGCAGGAGGTCCGGGAAGGCCGGATTGGCGCGCACGGTGATGTCGTTGATCGAGCCGCCCTGCCGGTCGTAGCGCACGCCGACGTTCGCCGTCAGGTTGCCGGCCGAGAAAGTGTCCTGGGCGTAGAGCTGGGTGTACTTCGCCTTGACGTCGACGAGGCCGTCGCGGCCGAGGAGGAGCACGCCGTCGACCTCGTAACCGCCGCCCGGGGTGCGCGAGAGCGACGACTGCTCGGCGATGCGGTAGCCGGCGCCGTACTTGAGCTCATGGCTCAGGTTTCCGGTCTGGAAGAAGCTCGACGCATCGGCGCGCGCCTGCTTCTGCGGCCGGGCGGTCCGGATGAGGAAGAAGTTGTTGTGCCAGACGTTGTCGGCGTCGAGGTAGGGGACCGCGTCGCCGCCTTCCGGCACGAGCTGGAAGCCGCCGTTGACCACCGAATAGAAACCGGTGAGATAGAAGTGCGAGCCGACGATCTGCGTGTCCTCGACTTTCCACGCCGTGGGCGAGTCGCCGAAGCTCGACTGGTCCCACGTGGTCACCTGCGGGCGTGTCGGTCCGGCGTTGCGACCGATCTTCGCTTTTTCGCTGTTCCACAGGAAGGCGGTGGCCCGGTTGCCCGGGGTGAGCTGGCCGTTCAGCTTGACGTTGTACGACTCCAGGGTGGTGCGGTCGCTGAAGTCGCTGATCGTGCGCAGGTCGATCTGCGGTTTGGCGTACGAGCCCCAGATCCACAGGCGGTCGGCGACCACCGGACCGCCGAGCTCGGCGCCCCAGTCCACGATCTTGTCGATGCGGTTGCCCTGCGTGAACGCGGTCTGCGCGTGGTTGTTGTTCCAGGCGCCGGCTTTGCCGAGCTCGCTCTGATCGAAATGCAGGCTCGACTGGTTCCCTTTGTCGGCGGAGTAGTAGCGGCCGGAGCCGCGCCACTCATTGCCGCCCTGCCGGGTGACCATGTTGAGCACGACGCCGCCGGTCGCGATGGAGGCGTCGCTGCCGCCGGTGCTCACCTGCATCTCCTCGAAAGCGTCGAAATCGAAATAGCCGGGCGACGAGCCGAGCGCCGACATGTCCGTGATCACCATGCCGTCGAGCGACCAGACCGCCTGGCCGCCGGCCGAGCCGGGTCCCACGTATTGCGACTGCTGCCCGCTCTCGTTGCCGCCGACGTTGATGCGGTCGGTGAGCACGCCGGGCGTCGATTGGATCACCGACCACGGATCGCGCGCCGTGGGAACGCTCTCGAGCTCGGCGAAGGTCACGATGTTGCCGGGCTTGAAAGCCCGCTCGTCGAGCTGCGGGGGCCGGTCTCCGATGATGATCAGCGTATCGGTTTCCTTCACCTGCAAATCGAGGGCGACGTCGGTGTTGTGGCCGACGTTGACCACCAGATTGTCATGCCGGATCGGTGCGAAGCCGTCGAGATCGGCTTGCACGCTGTAGTTGCCCGGCGGCAGGCCGGGAAAGCGGAATTTGCCTTGGGCGTCCGTCGCCTGGCTCTGCGACGCGCCGGGGCCGGTCAAAGTCACCGTCACGCCCGGCAGCGGAGAGCCGCCGGGGTCGAGCACCGTTCCATAAAGATTTCCCGTCTGGAGCTGCGCGAGGGCGGGAACCCCCAGGGCGAGCAGCAGAGCGGTGACAGCCAGGATGGTTTTCCACACACGATCTCTCATGTTTGATCTCCTGTCGACCGTTCGTTGTTCGCTCTCCTTGCATCATCAAAAGAGAAACATATCCCCTCACGGACTGCGGCCTCTCGCCGGCTCTCCACCTCCTTCGAAAACCGTACGGAAGACAGGGATGGCAAGGGCCGTGCCAACGCGATAACGCAGGCAGGAAAAGGGTTTACGATCGATCCACTTCCCCGTTCTTCAGGAAAATGGATCGATCGGATCGATTTGATTGGATCGCGGCCTATTGCCGGACTACTGGAGATTGAGGCGCAGGCTGAAGCGGTAGACGCGCTGGCCGATCAGCTCGTTCACGTAGTCGCCATTGCTGCGGCCGAGGACCGTCTGGCGTCGCACCACGGTGGCGCTGTTGAGCGCGTTGAAGACGTCGAAGCCGAGGTTGACCCCGGCGTGGCCGCCGAGGGGCACGTCCTTGTCGATGCGCAGGTTGAGCACGTGGACGTCAGGATAGCGGAGGGCGTCGGCGCGGCTCGACGTCGGCAGCTCGGATTGCCGGCCGAGGCCGAGGCCCGGGATGAAGACGCGGCGCGAGTAGCGCAGCGGGTAGCCCTGGCGGCCGGTGAGAGAGCCGGCGACGTTGAATCCCCAGCGCCGGTCCGGCGCCACCTGATAGAGGCCGTTCATGGAGTACGACCATTTGCCGTTGATGAGCGCTTGCCCTTGCTGCGAGGTACTGAAATCGCGGCCCGAGAGGACCAGAGTGCCGTCCAGGTTGCCGCCGGTGAGAGAGCGGTTGGGGTCCGTGACCGCGCCCTTGGGGATCCGCCACCGCCAATCCTGCCAGGTGACGTTGCCGCGCAGCATCCAGCGGTTCGCCAGGCGCTTGTTCAAGGTGAGGAAAAGGGCTTTGTAAACCTGCTCCCGCGTGCCGTTTTCGAGGAAGGTGCCGTTGCGGGTGGTGACCCCGGGCCTCAAGGTCTGATAGTTGATGACATAGGGCTGGCCGTCGGGTCCCTTCGCGGTGATGGTTCCCCCGGGCACATAGTCGTCCTTCCTGGCCTTGCGCCCGACGATGGCGAGATTCTCCGGCGAATAGGCGTCACCGTCGAACACGAGCTGCCCGCGGTCGAGCAGGTGGGTGTAGTGCTTGTACATTCCCTGGAGACCGATCACCAGGTCGGGCAGCAGAGAATGATCGATGCCGAGGATCACCTCGTCGACCGTCGGCGCGCGGAGATTGGGATCGACCCCGTTCGACAACAAGGAGCCGTGGGTGACCGGATTGATCCCCGGCGTCAGGGCGAAGGCCGGTCCCGCCAAGTCTTCACTGCGGAGGACCGTGGCGCCGGGATTGTAGGTGTAATAGTAAACGTACTGCGGAGCTTGCAGCGGATCCAGAATCCCCGCGGTCTGTGTGTCGAGCTGGTCGGCGTAGCGCGAATAGCTGGCGCGCAGTAGAGTTTTCCGCTTTTCGTCGGCCGCCCAGGTGAGACCGAGACGGGGCACCACGTCGGTCCATGCGAAGCCGATGGCGCCGCCGGGGTGGGAGACCGCCGGCAGGATGTCCGGCAGGGCGCGGTTGGCCGGGATGGTGGTGGGGAGATTCCTCCCCTGCTGGCGGTCGTAGCGCACGCCGAGATTGGCGGTGAAACGGCCGGCGGCCATGGTGTCCTGCAGGAAGGCAGAGGTGTACTTGCCGCGGAAGCGGACGTAGGAGTCGCGGGCGAGATAGACGACGCCGGTGTAATCCGTCAGGCCGCCGCCGGGGTACCGGGACTGCGAGCTCACCTCGACAACGCGGTAGCCGGCGCCGAACTTCAGCTCGTGGGAGAGGCGGCCGGTGTTGAAGAATTGAGAGCCGTTGAGCCGTGCCTGGCGCTGCGGCCGGGACGACGTGTAGGCGATGAAGCTGTTGTGCCAGATCAGGTTCTCGTCGATGAAGATGGCCGGCTTCTCGCCGCCCTCCGGGAGGAGCTCGAAGCCGCCGTTGACCTTGGAGGCGAGGCCGTCGAGATAAAGGCTGGAGCCGAAGATGTGCGTGTCCTCCAGCTTGAGAGCGGTGGGCCGCTCGCCGAAACGCCCCTGGTCCCAGGTGGTCTCCGGCGGGCGCGACGGCGCGGCGCCGGAGCCCTTCTTGGCCTTCTCGTCGTTCCAGGCGAAGAAGGTGGCGGAATTGGCCGGCGTGAGCTGGCCGTTGAGCTTGAGGTTCCAGGCGGTGGTCGTGGTGTTGTCCTCATAGTCGTCGATGGTCAGCAGATCCGTCGTCGGCCTGGTGTACGAGCCCCAGATCCACAGGTGGTCGCGCAGCAGCGGCCCGCCGGTCTCGACGCCGACGTCCTGCACGCGGTTGATGCGGTTGCCCGCCTTGAACGCCGGCTGGGCGTGAAAGTTGTTCCCCGGGCTGGCGGGCGCGTAGTCGCTACGGTCGAAATTCAGCTTCGAGACGTAGCTCTCGTCGGCGTAAAAGGCATGGAACGAGCCGCGCCAGTCGTTGGTGCCGCGGCGGGTCACCAGGTTGATCGAAACGCCGCCGGTGGACATGCTGGCGTCGCTGCCGCCGGTGGTGATCTCGACGTCCTCGAACGAATCGAAATCGAAATAGCCCGGCGCCGTGCCGGCGGCGACCATGTCGGTGATCACCATGCCGTCGAGAGACCAGACGGCCTGCGCGCGCAGCGATCCCGGCCCGACGAACTCCGACTGCGTGGCGCTGAAATTGCCGCCGACGTTGACGCGGTCGACGAGCACCCCGGGCACCGAGGAGAGGAGCGCCCACGGATCGCGGGCGGTGGGGACCTTCTCGAGCTCGGCGTGCGCGATGCTGGTGCCCGCCGCGACCCGCCGCTCGTCGAGAATGGGCGCCTCGGTCACCACGGTGATGCTCTCCTCGACCGCCGAAGGGAGGGCGACCGAGACTTGCGAATTGCGCCCCACGTTGACCGCCAGGCTGGGATATTCCATCGACGTGAAGCCGTGCCGGGCCACGTGCAGACTGTAGCTCCCGGGCGCCAGGCCGATGAAGCGGAAATCTCCTTGCGCGTCGCTCTTCTGCTCCTGCAGAGCGCCGCCGCCGTCGAGGACGACCGTCGCGCCGGGGAGCGCGATCCCCTTGTCGTCGGTCACGTTGCCATAGACATTGCCGGTCTGGAGCTGCGCGCCGGCCGGCGCGCTGAAAACCATGGCCAAGATCGCCGCCAGAGCCAGGAATCGAGCCGTTTTCCCAAAGCTTCCTTCAAAATAAATCATTTTAATACTTCCTCCTTAAAGCTCCCGTCACCGTTTCCGAATGAAGAAACCTCAGTCTTCCGGGTGCTCCCGGTGCTCCACCTCCTTCCTTTTGAATCGCGCTTCGGGGAAGCGCAAGCACTATGCCAGTACTGATCAGTACGATCTGTTAACGGTACAAGTTGCCCTTTGTCCTCAAAAACGGGCGCCGGCGTCCTGCCGGCAGGGCGAGAAACGGAGAGAGGGTGGTGAGGGGGCGGTGGGGGACGAGAGGATTTTCTTGCGCCCGGAGATGTAGCGCCGATCCGCCTTTCCGCAATACACTAGAGGGCATGACACGGCCGAAGGACACAGAACAGATTCCGCTTTTCCCCGGTGGCGAGCCGGAGACACCGGCGCGCGGAGTCGGCGCGGCGCCGGCCTCCGAAGAGGTCGCCGCTCTCGGCCGCGCGCTCCCGGCGGGGATCCATCTCGGCGGCTCCACCTGGTCCTTCCCGGGCTGGGCGGGCCTGGTCTACGACAAGCGCCATTCCGAATCACGCCTGGCGCGCGACGGCCTCGCCGCCTACGCCCGCCATCCGCTCCTGCGCGCCGTCGGCATCGACCGCACCCATTACGCGCCTCTCGAAGCGCACGAATTCGCCGTCTACGCCGCGGACGTGCCGGAGGGCTTCCGCTTTCTCGTCAAGGCGCACGAGGCCTGCACACTGGCAAGCTATCCCGACCGCCCGCGCTACGGCGCCCAGCGCGGGCAGGACAATCCGCTCTTCCTGGATCCCGTCTACGCGGCGGAGAAAGTGGTGGCTCCGTATGTCGAAGGGCTGGGAGAGAAGGCCGGTGCGCTGCTCTTCCAATTCGCGCCGCAGGGGCTGGGGACGCCGGAGCGCTTCGCCGCCGCGCTCTACCGCTTTCTCGCGGCTCTTCCGAGGGGCCCGGTCTATGCCGTCGAGCTGCGCAACCGCGAGCTGATCACCGCCGACTACGCCGACGCCCTGGCCGCCGCCGGCGCCTGCCACTGCCACAACGTCCTCCCGCGGATGCCCGACATCCGCGCCCAGGCCCACCTCGCGCATCCGGCCGGCGTGGCCCGGGCGCCGTGGACCATCGTCCGCTGGATGCTCGGCGCGGGCATGACCTATGAGGAGGCCGGCCGCGCCTACGCGCCCTTCAACCGCCTGGTTGCTCCGGACGCCGCCGCCCGCCGCGCCGTCGCCGATCTCGCCCGCGAGGCCCGCGCCGCCGGCCGGCCGTTCCTCTGCACGGTCAACAACAACGCGGAAGGCAGCGCGCCGCTGTCGATCGTCGAGCTGGCGGCGGAGATCGTGGCGGATGCGGCGGCGGCTTGAGACGCCGCCTCTAGTCGTCTGATCTGGGCCACTTCTGGACAAACGAGCTGAGTTTCCCTGATCGCTGTGAGGCCCCCAGCCTCCCAGTCCCGTCATCCTGAGGGCGAGCCGCGCGAGCGGGAAGGATCTGGGTGGCGGGAAGCTTCCGCCCTCCCAGATCCTTCAGGTCGCCAGGGCTCCCATCAAGGATGACAGGAATGAAGAGACTCGTCGGTTTGAGGCCGTAGGCTTCGCTAGTGTAGTGGGTCCCATATCCGGGACGTTACGCTCTCCTGTTCAACCGGGTGTTTTCCAAAGTCAAGGAGATGGGAGTGGCGTCC
>Ga0307506_10000262_pt1 | contig 11712 bp, 15 predicted proteins | sample 25_S_MG_FD_202175 | JGI IMG/M metagenome (GOLD analysis project Ga0307506, IMG submission 202175) | Soil microbial communities from Populus trichocarpa stands in riparian zone in the Pacific Northwest, United States - 25_S | ecosystem: Environmental > Terrestrial > Soil > Riparian zone > Trees... | reverse complement strand
CCGCCACCGCCGCGATGCCTGTCACGGTCAGGTTCGAAACAGCAGCGTTCGTGCCAGAGGCCACCGCTGCCTGAAATCCTGATCCGCGAAGAACAGGACGACGGCCGCCGCCTGATCCGCGTCACCGACACGTCGGTGCCCAACATTCGCCAGGCCGAGTTCCACCGGGCCTGCAAAGACCCCGAAGCCGAAGAAATCCTCTTCGACGGTTCGATCCGGGCAGGCAAAACCCAGGCTTGCTGCCGCCAGATCGTCGCCTGGGCCTGGGAGTACGGCGGCCGCTACGCCGTCCTCCGCAAAACCTACCCGGAGCTGATCGACTCCACCATGAAAGTGATGATGAACGGCGAAGGCGCCATGCCTCCCGCCCTGCCCCCCTATCTCATCAAACAGTACAAGGTGGCGGAAAAAACGGCGATTCTGAAGAACGGGGCGGAAATCATGTTCCGCAACCTCGAATCAGCCGAAGAGGGCCGCGCCAAGCTGCGCAACCTGTCGCTCAACGCCATGTTCATCGACCAGGTCGAAGAGCTGGACGGAGACGAATGGGCCGAACTGTACGAAGAGCTGCTCGGCCGCCTGTCCGACCCCAGGGGGCCGGGAAAGATCGTGATGGCGGCGAACCCGGGGCCGACCGACCACTGGGTCTACCAGCGGTTCATCGACCCGGAGCTGTCAGCCAAGTTCGAGCAAACCCGCTATGTCCATTGCACCCTGTACGACAACCGCGAAAACCTCGACGAACGCTACTTCCAATCGCGGATCCGCACCGAAAAGCAGAACCCCGAGTATTTCAAACGGATGGTGATGGGCGAATGGGGCGCTTTCGGCGGCAAACGCTTCAAAATCTGGGATCGCACCCGGCATGTGATCGACCCGTTCACGGTGCCGAACTGGTGGGAGGTGTTGGAAGGCGTCGACTACGGCTACCAGCATCCGTTCGTCACCCTCTGGGTTGCGATCGACGACCTCGAACGCTACGTCGTTTTCGGCGAGCACTACATGCGCGAACGCCCCGCCTCCTTCCACGCCAAACGGATCCTTGAGGTGCGAGACATTTTGAACGTGCAGCCCACCGTCACCTGGGCCGACCCGTCCATTTTTGCCGAACGGGGCGGCATGTCTTCCCCGGCCTACGAGCTGATGGACTACGGCGTCTACCCAAGCCCGGCCGACAACGACCGTCTTGGCGGCTGGAACCGGATCGAAGAGATGCTCGCCAGGGAAATCGAAGGGGTGCCCCAGCTCAGGATTTTCTCGACCTGCACGAACCTCATCAAAGAGCTGCCAAACCTTCGTTTCAAAGAGAACTCCGACGATGTCGAAAAACGCAACGACGACGCCTCCGACGCGTTGCGCTACGTCGTCATGTCGAGGCCGCCCGCAGCGATCGAACCCGACATGGACGACGACGAAGCAGAAGACGACTTCAACAGCCGAAGGGCCGTGTACCTTCGTGACCGAATGGAACGCGCCCAGGCAGGCCAGTTCTCCGCCGACGGCTACGACCTATTGGAGGTTTGAAGCACGTGCCCCAGATCCGCTATGTCGAACACGCAGAACGATCTCCCAGCGGCTGCTTCCTGTGCGGGCGCCAAACAGGGCCGTTCATCGACTGCAACGTCCCCCGCGTCCAGTTTTGGACGCCGACCGGCTCCCAGATCGTCGACACCTGGGTGTACGTGTGCGTCGGGATCGAAGAGAACCCCGGCTGCGCCGTCCAGGTCGCGAGAATGTCCGGGCTGATGGTCGACCGCAGCATGCACGACGACGTGCTCGGGATCAACTCCCAGTTGAACGGCGAGATCGCCGAGTTGCGCGGCCTCCTGTCGAAGAAAACGGTGACGGTCGCCGAACTTCAGGAGCACGGGCTGCTGCCGACCGCCAACACCCCGGCCGTCAACCTGACGGGAGTCGAAGTGTCCGGGGGCGTGTTCGGCTGATGCTGTCGGATGCCGCCAACGGCACCTACCGTCGCAACCTGCGGGCCGGGGGAGGATCCGGCGGCCTCGCCATGCTCGCCCAGCGCGGCAACTTCCTGGGGCAGCGGGTGGCGCCGAACGTGGTTGCCCGAAACGCGTCCCGTTCCATGAACTCGCAGGCCTACCGTGGCCTGTCGCCGATCGCCCAGCTCGGGCAGGCGTTGAAAAGGGCGGGGCAGCCGATGCAAGCCCCGCAAGGAAACATGGCCCCCCGGACACCCTATCCACCGATCAGACGACAGGTTCGCCGCACAACCCCGTTCCTCTAGGAGGCAACAAATGGCACCAGCGAAAAAGGCAGCGGAACCCGAGTTCGTGAACGAGGCCGCGAAAGCCGAATACGAAGCAGCCCAGCAGGCCGAAAAGGACGCCGAAGCGGCCGCGAAAGCGGAGGCCGAAGCGCACGACCTCGCCTACGGCGAAGACAAAACGTTCCCGCGTCTGAACGACGACGAAGTCACCAAGCGCCACTACCAGGTGCTTGACCAGTACCGGCAGTCGCTCACGGCAGGGAACCCGTTGTCGATCGAATGGCTCGCGGAGCAGCTTTCCGTCTGATGCGCACCAGCAAAGCCCTTGAGCTGCTGGCCGCCCAGGAGCGTCGCTTTCAGGAGGAGCGGCGCCTCTGGGCGGACGAACGCGCCCGCCTGCTCGACCGGATCATGGTGTTGGCGGAAAAGCCGATGTTCGAGATGGCGGAGCCGACGCCGTTCGAACCCGAAACCGACATCGTCGACGCCGACGAACAAATGTTCCTTGACGAGGTGTTCCCGCTGAGGCAATGAGCAGCGTCGTCCCCTCCTACTTTCAGGATCCGGCCTACGGCGGCGGGCCGTCCGAGTCAACCTCCGAAATAGGCGTGTGGGAGGATCGGCGCGAACAAGCCCAGCGCGACCGCAAACGCTACGAACCCGTGTGGGCGCTCTGCCAGGCGTTCATCGCCAACAAACAATGGGTCGGGTGGAGCAAGCGCGAAAGGCGGATCGTCTCGGAACCCAACCCGCAGGATCGGGAGCGCCACACCGTCAACGTGCTCACCTCCTACCTGATGACGAACGTCGGCAAGTTCGTTTCCGACGACCTGATGCCAAGGCTGTTCTTCCGCTCCGACGGCGAAGAAGCACAGGCGTTCGCCCGGGCCGCGAACGGAGGCCTCGAATACTGCTGGGACGAAGAGCTTGAAGCCGACTCGCAAATCTACGATGCGATCCTGCGCATGTGCTCGTTCGGCCTTTCCGCCATCATGCCCGGCTGGGACGCCACCTCCGGCCCCATGATCGCCGAGTCCGTCCCCTACGTCGACGGCAAACCAATCCTCGACCCGGGCGAGCGGGCGAAGTACATGGACAACAACGCCTTCCAAGGCAAGATCGACTTTCGTCCTGTGCGAGGCCGCTGCCAGTGGCGCGTGCTGTCACCCCAAAACCTGCTGCCGCCCCCCGGGATCAACCACGAAAGAGACTTCCCCTGGCTGATCGTCGAACGCCCCGTCCCGATCCAAAAGCTGAAGGACGTGTTCGGCGACAAAGCAGAAGGGATCTCCGAACAGAACCTGGCGGCCGTCGACATGCTGGGCTTGCGTGACGTCGTCACCGACTCCGACGGCACCTCCGGCACCACCGGGCGCCTGCGAGGCCACGCCGTTGTCTACACGGGCTACGAGATGCCGTCGCGCAAACATCCGCGCGGCCAAACCGTCACCTTCGCCTCCCAGAAGATCCTCCATGTCGAAGACAGGCTCCCCTACATCATTTCCGGCGAACCCCACATCGGGATGCGGTTCTTCAAATACAACATCGTGCCGGAACGCTTCTGGCCGATCGGACTTGTCGAACCCGGGATCGGGCCGCAACGGCAGCGCAACCGTTCCCGCTCCCAGTACATCGAAATGAAAGACCGGGCTGGCCTCGGTAGGGTGTACGGCCGTCCCGGCTCGATCCAGGTGGAGCAGTTGAAAGGCGGCAAGATTTTCGACTTCATCGCCGTCCGCCCCGGCGCCGAAATCCCGACCGAAACAACCGGCGTCGGCCCCGGCCCCTGGATGGCCCAGGACATCGCGATGCACGACTCCGACCTCGACAAAGTCATGGGCGTCGGCCAAGTCACGCTCGGCAACTCCCCCGGAGCAGGCTCCCCCTACTCGGGGATGGCTTTGCTGGCGGAGCAGGACGACAAGCGGATCGGCCAGATTATGAAGCAGAACCGGATCAACGTCGCCTGGCTCGCCAAGTTCACGTTGGACGACATGCGCACCTACTGGCCGACCGACAAGATGATCGTCCTCTCGGGCGAAACCGGGGTCACGGACGCGTTCATCTTCAACGCTTCCAAAATGCCCTCCGACGTCTACGTGTCCGTCGGCACCGGCGCCCCCGCCCCCCGAAACCAGGCGGCCGAAATCCAAAAAGTCTTCGACATTTACGACCGTTGCATCGCGGGCGGGCAGGCTTTGCCGCGCGAATGGCTGTACAACTCGATCAAAGCAGGGAAGCCGCTGCCTCTGCCGGACACGCCCGGCGACGTCCAACGCCAGCTTGCCGACCTCGAAAACATGATGCTCGGCAAGGGCGCCGCCGTCCACGTGAACGAAACGGACGACCACGCGATCCACAAGGAAGAGCACACGATCGCCCGCACCCACTACATCCTGATCCCCGAAGCGGCCGATGTTGTCAGGGCGATCGACGAGCACATCGCCGAACACGACGCCGCCGTCAAACAGCAGCAAACCCCGGGCACAACAGCCCCGGGCCTGCAAGGCGGCTTCGGCTCCCAGGGCGGCCCAGCTTCAGGCCAGGGGATGCCGGGGTTGCCGCCGCCGTTCCCGCAGCAGGCCCAAGCGCCGCCGCCGGGGCCGCCTCCGGGCGCCCAGCCGCCCTCCTAGTCCGTCCGGCCCCCATGCGAACCTGACGGCGCGATGGCCGACTCCGTAGTTCCGATCAAAGACTTCAACGACGCGCAAAAAAACGTGTCGACGAGGACGAACGCGTCGGGCGAACACATCCAGGTGATCTCGGTCGGGATCGACGGCTCCGACTCGATCGTCCCCGCAGACGCCGCCAACGGCCTCGACGTTGATGTCACCCGCGTCACCGGCACCGTCACCGTCGACACGGAGCTGACAACCGGCGACATGGACACGGGCGGCGGCACCGACACCCGCGCCGTCGTCGGGTTGGTCGGGTCTGCTTCGGGCGGCGGCCAGCTCATCCCCGGAGACGCCACCAACGGCCTCCTCGTCAACGTCTCGCTGATGCCGGGCGCGGCCCGCACCACAGACGCGTTGGGCGCGGCCCTCGCGACCGACGTGATTATGAACGCGTTTACAGCCTTGACACCCAAGTTCGCGAAAGCGTCGATTGCCGCCTCCACGACCGACGGCTCCGTCGTGGCCGCCGTCACCTCGAAGAAAATCAGGCCGCTTTTGTTCTCGGTGTCGTCGGCCGGAACAGCGTCGACGTTCACGTTCAACTCGAAGCCCGCCGGGGCCGGATCCGCGATCTCACAGTTGTTCACGCCGACGGCCGCGCAACCGTGGGGGATCGGCTTTTCGCCCGTCGGGATCGGCTGGGAAACGGTGGCGGGCGAAGGGCTTGCCGCAACAACCGGGGCCGGGTCGAACTCCAACGTCTCCCTCGTCTACTTGGAGGTTTGATGCCCGCACCCGGTGACTTCCTCGACGTGGGGGAGAAAATCAAAGTCAAGCAGGGCGGCAAATGGGTTTCCGGCCGCGTCGTTTCCGAACGCGTCGTCACCCACACCGCGCAGCCCCTGTACGAAAACGGGGTTCCCGTCCACTTCGTCGAAGAGGTGCCGCCCGACTACATTTTGCGCACCGCCGACGGAGACACCCCCGTTTACGCCGAAGGGTTCAGCCCGGGCGACACCAGGATCGTTCACGGGCGCAGCGAAGAAACGATCGAGCATGTCGCCGAAGTCGACCTCGACAGCGGCGAACGGATCGAGCTGAGGCCCGACGACGGGGTCGAGTGGAAGCAGGCCTAAATGGCCTTCCCGACAACGTCCGTCCTGACGTCGTTCACCGGCACCGACGAAGACCCGCTCTCGGAGGGAGGCAACTGGACGGGGCCGATCCGCACCGGCAAAAACCCGTTGCGTCGTGTCTCCAACACCGTTGCCGCGAAAACAGCGGGCAACAACACGAACCACATGTATTGGACGACGCCGACCTTCGGCCCAGACACCGAGGTTTTCCTGACGATCTCGACCCTGCCCGGGAACGGCTCCGACTTCGCCCTGTGGGCCAGGGTTGCCTCCCCGGCCTCCGGCTCGATGGCCGGGTACGTGCTCGACTACGTGGGAGTCACCGGGGCCGCAAACGACACCTGGGACATCTACAAGTTCACTTCCGACGCCGGGGCGCTGCTCGGTTCGCTCGGCACCCAGGAGGTTTCGGCGGGCGACAAAATCGGTTTCGAGGTGGTCGGCTCCGGCGCGACCGTCACCTGTCGCGGCTGGTATTACAACGGCTCCTCCTGGGCGCAAGTCGGCTCCGACCAGACCGATTCGACCGGCACCCGGATCACGGCGGCCGGGTTCATCGGGATCGAAGCGTCACCCCTGTCGTCGCCAGGACGAGCAGACGATTTCGGCGGCGGCACCGTCGTCGTGCCAACAGTCAGCATGCCCCGGCAGCTTCTGCTTGGGGTCGGCTGATGCCTTTCCCCACCACCCCCATTTTCGAGGACTTCTCATCCGACCTGTCCCGCTGGACAAACCCTGCCTACGGGAACAGCGCCCTCGTGATCTCCCAGGGTGCCGTGATGGGCACAAACAACGCGAACCAGAACGCCGCCCAGTGGAAGACGCTGGTCGCCGATGCCGACTGCGAAATGTACGCCACCGTGCGCACGATTGGTCTTTCCGGCGAGGGTTTGCGGCTGCGGATCAGGGAGACGAACGCGACAGGCTCGCCCACCGCCTACGTGCTCGTCTGGAACACCGCTGGCGGCGCATGGTCGATCGACCGGGTAGAACTGGGTTCCGTCACCGCGACCGTCGCCTCCGGCTCCCAGGTGCTGTCGAACGGGGACGCGGTCGGGATTCAGGCGATCGGGACAACCGTTTACGCCTGGCGCAAACCAGCAGCAGGCGCGTGGGGGCTTGTCGGCTTCGGCTCCGACGCCGTCATCACCGCCCCCGGCTACCTGGGGCTTCGGATTCAGAACGCGACGATGGCAGCGGACGACGTTGGCGGCGGCATCTCGACCCTGACGGCCGGTGCCAAAGTCACACTCGTCAGCACTCGATAGGAGGAGAGAAATGGGTTCGCAGACACCGCAACTGATTCACGCCGAAACGATGCACATTCGCTGGTACGACGCCAACGAGCCGGTCACGAAATGGGAGATCAACAACGACGGCCACATCTCGACGGCAGGCCCGACCGTGCGCACAACCAAAGTGTCGGTCAAAGCCGTCGGCGTCACCCTCATCAAAGTCACCGACCTCCCCCACCGCTCTGTCGAACAGGTGTTCAAAGTCACGCAAGGGGAGGCGATCTGAGTGGCCGGTGAAACCAACTGGGATCTCGACTGGGAAGGCGAAGCCGTCGGCTCGACCGCGTTCACGAAGTTCTCGGGCGTCGAAGAGCACGACTCCCACCAGCATCAGGTCGTCAACAGCCCGCTTTACAAGGACTACACGCGCTCCGGCTACATCGAATGCCACCCGGGCGACATCTGGTCGAACAACAACACGGTGCGCTGCCTTTGCGCCAACTACGGAACCGGCGAATCAGGAGGACAAACCTACTTTTTCGCCAAGGCCTTCCGTCTCCCTTCGGGCGACAGCCCCCTTGGCGACAACACCCTGATCTGGGAGCTGCACCATCCCGCCTCCCTCTACAACCAGGCGAGCCTGGGTGTGGCCCCGCACGCGATCACCGTCCGAAACGACGGCGCCGGATACAACTTCTGCGTCCGCATGATGACCGGCAAAGGCACCCCCGGCCAAGGCTGGGGCACCTTCCTCGACGACCATGCGGCAGCCCAGCGGATCGGTGCTGTCGTCTTCGACACCTGGGTTTCGATCCTGCAAGAAATCAAGTTCTCGGAAGGGAACGACGGCTACCGCAAGGTCTGGATCGACCGCACCGGAGCGCCCCCGTCCAACTTCGGCAACGGCACCCCCGACTGGCAGCAGCTCAACCTGCCGACGATGCCTTACACCGACAGCCCCTCCGTCCACAACGTCTCGCTCTACACGGAAATGGGGATCTACACGGGCGGCTCCACGATCTCGAAGCAAATGATTATCTACTACGCCGGAGCGTGGCGGCGCACCACGAAAGCCGCAGCCCAGGCGAAGCTGAACATCAACGGCGGCGGCGGCGACGTGTCCGCCCCCACCGTCCCCGCCGGTCTTGGTGCCACCGCCCTGTCGGCCTCCTCGATCCGACTCACCTGGACGACCTCGACCGACAACGTGGCCGTCACCGGCTACCTCGTCAAACGGGGCGGCGTCCAGGTCGCGAACATCACCGCCAACAGCCCGATCTACACCGACACCGGCCTCGCGGCCTCGACGGCCTACACCTACACCGTCGCCGCCTACGACGCCGCAGGCAACACCTCAGCCTTCTCGTCCTCGGCGGGGACGACGACGCTGTCGTCAGGAGCTGACGTGACGGCCCCGACGACACCGACGAACCTGACGGTGCAGGCGATTTCCGACACCCAGATCAACCTGACCTGGACGGCCTCCACGGACGCGGTCGGAGTCACCGGCTACAACGTCTACCGCGACTCCAACCTCGTCGCCACCCCCGCCACGAACTCATATCAGGATCAGCCGCTTCAGCCATCCACCACCTACACCTACACGGTGGCGGCGTTCGACGCGGCAGGCAACGTCTCCGGCGTTCCCGGCACCGTTTCGGCCACGACCCTGTCGGGGGCGACCGGCAACTTCGACACCGTCCCGGTCGGCTGGCTGGGCGGCTCCTACGTCGTCACCGGCACCCAGGTGAACGGCTCTTCGCCGAACTCGCAGCGTTGCTACCGCTGCGTGGTCACGAACTCGGGCACTGTCACGAGGATCGAAACCTACCGGGAACCCGACAACACGGTGTCGGGCACCGAAACGGTGGTGATGGCCGTCTGGAACGACAACGGCTCCGGCACCGACCCGTCCAACGGCGGCGCCCTGCTCGGCAAAGCAGCCCCGTTGAACTTCACGGCCGGGTCGCCCGCAGGCCGCTACTCGTCCAACGTGATCGCCCCGTTCGCGGTCACGGCGGGACAGGTCGTCTGGATCGGCGAGCTTGACAACGGACAGCAGAACCTGGCGAAACACCGTTACAACCCGACCGTCGGTGTTTTCCGGCTGATGCTGGGGGCACCGTCGAACGGCGTCCCGGCCGTCTGGAACACGACGACCGACCAGACCTTCGACCTCGACATGGTGCAATGGTTGGCGGGCACCCCGTCCGCCTCAGCGGCTCCCACGAACATCACGCTGCCGGTGATCGGCGGCTCCGCCCAGGTGGGGCAAACGATGACGGTCACGAACATCGGCGAATGGACAGGCTCGCCGACCGGCTACACCTACCAGTGGCAAACAGACACGCTCGGCAACCTTTCCTTCGCGAACGTGTCCGGCGAAACGTCGTCGTCCTACCAATGCAAAACGGCCGACATCGGCGACAACGTCAGGGTGCGGATCACGGCCACCAACGCGTCCGGCTCCCTCACCGTTTCCACCGTTCACCTCGGCGTTGTGAGCGCCGCCCCGGGCCGGTTGGCGAACGCCGTCCGCACAGGCTCCGCCCGGGTCGTCAACCCGGCGAAACGGCGGTCAGGCCAGGGTGGCGGCGGATGACCCTGCTGCTGCTGTTTCGGCGCAACGCAACCTCCGGGGGAGGTGGGGGCGGATCGCCGTTCCCCGCCCCCACCGACCTCGAAACGACAGCCTCGTGGGTCAACAAGCTGCGCGAAATGCGGCTGTCGCCCGACATGACGAAACCCCTGACGCGGCGGCGGATCAAGCCTCGCATCTAGTCCGTCCGACACGAAGGGAACACTGACAGCCATGCCCGAGACTTCATACAACCGGACGATCACCCAGCAGGCGATCACCCAGGGTGCCGCCGGGCAGCTCGACCTCGTGCTGGCCGCGACGATCGGCACCGGCATGCGCTGCCACGTCGTCGGCATTTACCTGGCCGCCACAGGGGTCGCGACCGTCACGTTGCAGGAGGGCACCGGCCCGACCGCCCTGACGGGGGCGCTGCCTCTTGTCGCCGGGGTGCCGATCTCCGAATGGGGGTCGAACGCAGAGCCGATCCTTTCCACGATCACGCCGGGCGTCAAGCTCGGCCTGACCTCGGTCACCTTGCCGGTCTTCGGCTGGATTCGCTTCTTCCTCGCCCCCTAAAGGCCGCCATGCAAACCCGCGTCTCCCAGTTCTTCGTCGACAACAGGAACGAGATTTCGTTCGTCGCCGGAAGCGGCGTCTCGTTCTTCGGGGTCAAATCGGCCCTGGGTGACGTTGCCCTCACGCTGTCGGCCCCGAATGCCGCGAACTTCGCCCCGTCGGGCATCCAGTTCACGACGATGCCGCGCCAGCTTCCCTGCGCCGACAACAACGGGCTTCTCTCCTCGGGACGGCTGCAAATGCAGTCGATCATGTTCCCGAAGGGCGCGATCCTCAGCAACATCGGCTTTGTTTCCGGCACGACGGCGGCGAACGGCCCCACCCATCAGCTCTTCGGAATCTACGACTCGGCCCTGAACCTGCTTGCGACGACGGCGGACGGCACCACGACCGCCTGGGCCGCGAACTCTTTGCAGACGTTCCCGCTGACGGCCCCGTTCACGACGACCTATGACGGCTTCCACTATGTCGCGATGATGATTACCGTCTCGACGACGCTGCCGTCGCTCGCCTGCTTCGCCGGAGGCGGCACCGCCGTCACCGGCCCCGCTGCGATCCTGCCTGTCACGGCGGGGGTGTCGACAACGGGCCTGACGACCTCGCTGCCCTCGACGGCAGCGGCAATCAACGCCCAGTCGACGATCGTCTACGCCCAGGTCGGCTAATGCAAACCAAGGTCGGCTCGATCGTCGTCGACAACCGGGCAGAGCTTCGGATGTCGTCCCCTGGCCTCGGGATCAACCTGTCGGCCGCACGCTCCACCCAGGGCGACGTGGATCTGCAAATGCAGTCGCGGGCCGCAGACACAGCCGCAGGTTGGATGCTGACCGGCTACTACGCCGAGAACTTCCCGCGTGCCATGAACCAGTCGCAAGAGTGGACGAACACGTCGGGTGTGCTGACCCTTTGGGCTGGGCCGATGCTGTACGCGGGCGAGATCGTCACCAACATCCAGTTCGCGGTCGGCACCACCAACTCGTCGGGCCTGACGAACTCGTGGACGTGCATCGTCGACCCAACAGACCGCACCGTGCTCGGCAAAAGCTCCGACTCTGCTGCGGCCTGGACAGGCCCGGCCGCCAAAGTGTCAAACTGGGGAACGCCTCTGACGATCCCCACCTCGAAGGTGTACTACGTCGGCCTCGTGATCGCCGTTTCGACGACGATGCCGACGATCCGGGGCGGACAGCCCTACTCGGTCATCAACAACCTTCTACCGAGACTCGCCTGCACCTCCAACACCGGCTTGACGAACCCCGCTTCGCTCGGGGCGACCGCCAACGCTTTCGTCGACATCGGAGCGTCGGGCGGCCCTTGGTTCGCGATCGGCTGA
>Ga0307506_10000261_pt1 | contig 11925 bp, 6 predicted proteins | sample 25_S_MG_FD_202175 | JGI IMG/M metagenome (GOLD analysis project Ga0307506, IMG submission 202175) | Soil microbial communities from Populus trichocarpa stands in riparian zone in the Pacific Northwest, United States - 25_S | ecosystem: Environmental > Terrestrial > Soil > Riparian zone > Trees... | reverse complement strand
TGCTCTGCCATCGCGAGCACGGAGGCGATCTCGATCGCATGGTCGAATGCCTGATGGTCTCGCGCGATGCTCTCCTCCGCCGCATCCGCGAGCTCGGCCTGGTTTCCTGAAGCGAGCCTGGACGTGGAGCAGGAGAGCTCTCTCGGACGGATCGGGCCCTACCAGATCCTGGAGCGGATCGGGGTGGGAGGGATGGGCGAGGTGTTTCTCGCCTATGACTCGCGCCTCGACCGGAAGGTGGCGATCAAGCGCATCCGGCCCGGCACGGCGGTCACGCCCGTGAGCCGCGAGCGCTTCCGCCGCGAGGCCCGGATGGCCGCCCGGCTGAGCCATTCCGCCATCGTCCAGGTCTACGACATCCTGGAGGAGGAGGAGAGCGAGTACATCGTCATGGAGTACGTGGAGGGGGCGACCCTCCGCGACCAGGTCCGCCGGGGGCCGATGGACGTGCGCGCGGCCCTGGAGCTGGCGCGCGAGCTGGCCGCGGGCCTGGACACGGCGCATCGCCAGGGGATCATCCACCGCGATCTGAAGACCGAGAACGTCCTGGTCTCCACCTCGGGCGGACCGAAGATCCTGGACTTCGGCATCGCCAAGCGTCTTCTGGACAATGAGGAGGAGGGCTCGCTGACGGCCGAGAGCTCGGTCCTCGGCACGTGCCGCGCGATGTCGCCGGAGCAGGCCCGCGGCGAGCCGCTGGACCCCGGCACCGACCTCTTCGCGCTGGGTGTGCTGCTGTATGAGGTCTTGACCGGTACCTCGCCGTTCGAGGCGGAGAGCCATCTGAGCACCATGAGCCGCGTGATCCTGCACCGGCAGGCGCCGGCGCAGAAGCTCAATCCGGCGATCCCCGGGCAGCTCTCGCAACTGATCGACCGGCTCCTGGAGAAGACCGCGGCGATGCGCCCCGTCTCGGCCGCCGAGGTGCGGCGGGAGCTGGAGGAGATCGCCGCGCGCCTCGGCACCACGGGCAGCTCCGGCGCACCGGCCGGGGGCACCGTGGCGGCCGAGATCGAGCTCCCCACCCTGTTCGACCTCCCGGTCCTTCCGGAGCCGCGCCCGGCGGCCCCGCGCCGCTTTCGTCTCGCCTTTTATCTCGTTCTGGGGATCGCGCTCCTTCTGGGGGCTCTCGCTCTCGCGTCCTTGCTCCTGCAGAGTGGGCTCCTGCGGAGCGAAGCCGGCGATCTCTCCGCCCTCACGGAGCCGGCCGGCCGTTTGTCGCCGGCCGGCGCGGGCGCGACGTTCGCCGTCCTCCGGTTCCAGGACCTCTCGGCGACGGGGGAGAGCTCCTGGATGGGCACGGCCTTCCCCGAAATGATCACCGCTCTGCTGGCGATCGACGGGCGGATGAGCCGCGCCGCGCACCGGGACGTACCGCTCGCCGAGCTGGACCTGCGTCTCTCCGGGCTGAAAGGGCTCGCCGACTATCAACGCAGACTCGACGTCGACTATCTGATCGCCGGCTCGTACGAAACGCGAGAGGATGAAACACTGATCGTCCGGTTCCTCGTCGTCGACCGGTCGGGGCGGCGCTCTCTCTCGGAAGTCCTGCCCGGCTCCGTGCCCGGGCTCGTCCAGCTTGCGAGCGAGATCGCCGGCGGGGTCCGCCGGGAGCTGCGCCTGCCGCTCCCCGGGGCCGACGGCCGGAGCGCCGTGGATGCGATCTACGCGGACCTCCCTCCGCAGGCCTGGCCGGGCTACTTCGCGGGGCTCGGGCACGCCTATGGCGCGAATCACGAGAAGGCGACGCAGCTCCTCGCGGAGGCGGCTCTCCTGGCGCCGCGCTCCCCCTTGCCGGGAAGGGCCCTGGCGCTGGAGCTGAGCGCGGCCGGACATCTGCCGGATGCGGCGCGCGCCGCGTGCCGGGCCCGGGAGCTGGCCGGGCTTCTGGCTGCGCAGGACCGCGCGGAGATCGCCGCGCTCTGCCAAGAGCTCAGCGGCCGGAATGCCGAAGCCCGGAATCTCTATGAAGCGCTCCTGCGGGAGAATCCCGGGGACCAGGCCCGCTACCGCCTGAAGATCGCCGAGCTGGACCTGCACGACCGGGAGATGGATCGCAAGAACGACGCGCTCAACGTCCTGCAGGAGCTCCGGAGCGCCGACCCGAAAACGCTGCGCGCGAGCGATCGGCTCGCCGCCGACCTGACAGAGGTCGAAGTCCTCGTTCAAAAAAACCGGTATGCCGAGGCACGGAGCCTCGCGCACGCGGCCGTTGCGCAGGCCGGCTCCCTGCATGCCTTCGCCGACCGGGCCGCCGCGCGCCGGTTCGAAGGCATGAGCCTGCTCTATTCCAATGATTATCGCGGCGCGATCACACCCTTGCAGGAAGCCTGCACCCAGTTGGCGGCCAGCCGTCAGGAGCTCAAAGCGGCCTATTGCAAGGAGAGCCTGGTGACCGCGCAGTTTTTCGGCGACCGGACGCCGCGCTATGACCTGCTGGCCGAGGCCCGGGAGACCTGCCGCGCGGCCGGCAACCTGGTCGAAGTCGGACGGATGATCCAGCTCGAATCCATCCTGCGGCTGGCGCAAGGCGAACACTCTAAATCCGAGCGGCTGTCCCGGGAGGCGGAAGCGCTCTTCACACGCATTGGAGCGCACCGGGAGCTGGCGGCCGGACGGGTCTTCATGGGCATCCAGCTCCTGCTCCTGGGAGAGCTCCAGGAGGCCCGGAAAGCCCTCGATCAGGCCTATGTCGAGCTCAGTCGCCAAGGGCAGGCAGCCTACGCGGCGCAGGTTTTGCGGAATCTGGGGAAAATTCGCTTCTTGCGCGGTGATCTCCGTGGCGCGCGGCAGGCGTATGAGGTCTCGTCGTCCGGAGAAAGCGTCTATTCGCTGGCTCTGATCGAGGCGGCGGAAGGGAGATCCGCGTGGGCAGTCGAGCTTCTGAAGCCGCTGCTGGTCCAGGAGGAGCCACGGAATCCCACCCTCGCGGCGCAGATCGCCATGGAGCTGTCGGACCTCCGGCAGGCCGAGGGGGCGGCCGGCGAGGCACTGGCGCTCGCCCGCCGCGCGGAGAAGATTCTGGCCGGCAGCGAACGGCGCGATCGCATCATCCTGGCTCAGCTCCAGCTCGTAAAGATCCTCCTCGCACAGAAAGATTTCGCCGCGGCGGACGAGAGGTTCGAGGCGATCCGTGAGCGCGCCGAAGAGAGTCGGGATTATTGGGTCGTTCTCGAATTCGGCATCACGGCGGCGCGCTTGAAGGGCCTTCTCGGAGACGGGCGGCGGCGGGACGAGGCGCTGGATGATCTGGCCAGGATCGAGCGCGACTGTCTGCAGAAGGGAAACGTGATGCATGCCTTCGAGGCCCGGCTCGCCGCCGGTGAGCTTCTGCGGCCGCCGGAGAGAGGCGCGAAGCTGGAGGAGATCGCTCGCGAGGCGCGCCGGCTGGGTCTCGAACAGATCGCCCGCCGGGCGGAAAAGATCCGGGGGGAGGAGTAGGTCCTCCTCCCGGCCGGTGCTCACCGCATCTTTGCCATATCAGGCAATCTGCTCCATCGCCATGGTCCCCTGGCGGAGCGGCGGGGGAAACGGCAAAGGGATTTCCGGCGGGTCGATGCTGCTGATCCTGGGCAGAAGCAGGTCGTCAGCCGGCGCCGCGGGATTCGCGGGAGAGGCCGTGGTGTACAGGGCCGGGACGGCCAGGCACAGCGGAAGAATGCAAACGGCGATCAGCTCGAGCGACACGGAATCGATCATCTTTCGAATGGCAATCATGACTTCCCCCCAGTCGGGTTAAACGGTTTTTATTTCGCGCTTCAGTTTTTCGATCGAATCCGGATTCGAAAAACTGAGCATTGCAGCCGGCGTGCCAGGCCGGCTCCCGGGGGAAGTCCGTGTGTCGGAGGGGATCTAAAGAGGAAATAACGTGATATTTGACATGTCAGCGGGGGCTGTTGACATGTCAAAAACGGAGGCGGCTAGCCGCGCCCGGGGGACCCGGCGGTCGAGGCGCCACCAAGCCGGCGACCCCCTTTAGCAGGAGCTGTGATATCCTCTGCATGCTAACCTTGAAAAACACTGGGGATCTTCGTGGTGCGCCTTCCGCAGGGCTGGAAGCCTGGAGTCCGACAACCGTCGCTGGACGGGTCAGGAAGCTGGCCGGAGGAGAGCCCGTCGCTTCCCCTCGACAGCACCGTGCACGAGGCTTGTGCGCCGGCCGGTGACGTCCTGGGCGGCTACCGCATCCTCGGCCGTCTCGGCGCCGGGGGCATGGGACAGGTCTTCCGCGCCCGGGACGACGACCTCGAACGCGACGTCGCGCTCAAGCTTCTCCATCCGAGGCTGACCTGTCAGCCCCGCGCCATGAGCCGGTTCCGCCGCGAGGCGCGGCTGCTCGCGGCGGTCCACCACCCGAACATCGCGACCATCTTCGGCACCTTCGAAGACGGCGGCGTCCGTGTCCTGGTGATGGAGCTGGTGGACGGGGAGACCCTGGCCCAGAGGCTCGGCAGCGGCCGGATGGCCGTGCCGGAGGCTCTCGGCATCGCCCGCCAGATCGCCACCGCCGTCGAGGCCGCCCACCGCAAGGGGATCGTCCATCGGGATCTGAAACCCGCCAACGTCATGGTGTCGCCCGAGGGCTGGGTGAAGGTGCTGGACTTCGGAATCGCCAAGGCGCTGTCCGGCGCCGGAGAAGGCTCCGCCGCAGTGTCCGAGAGATCCGAGAAGACCGAGAAGACGCGCGCGCAGGCAGCTCTCGGGACGGCGCCCTACATGAGCCCCGAGCAGCTCTGCGGGCTCGAGACCGACTGGCGCGTCGATGTCTGGGCCTTCGGCTGCGTGCTCTTCGAGCTGGTCACCGGCCGGCGTGCCTTCACCGGGCAGTCCCGGACCCAGCTCGTGCGCTCCATCCTCGACGCCGAGCCGTCGTGGAGCGAGCTCCCGGCGGAGCTTCCGGCCCCGGTCGTGGACCTGTTGCGCCAGTGCCTGGCGAAGGACGCCTGCCTGCGCCCGCCGATGAGCCACATCCGCAGCGTGCTCGCGGAGGCGCCGGCCGGCCGGCCGAGACTCCCGGGCCCGGCCGAGGTCGCTCCGACGACTCTGGTCGACGTCAGCCGGAGCCACCTGGCCCCTCACCCCCATCCCCTCTCCCATCCCCTCCCAGCCCCCGGGAGAGGGACGCCCGTGATCGCCGCCGCCGGTGCGCTCCTGCTGGCGCTCGGCGCGGGTCTGGGCATCCTGGGCCTGGTGACCGAGCGTGCCCGCGAGGGGTTGATCGGGCTGCCGCCGCTCTCCTACTCGAAGCTCGATCTCGTGCTGACCGGCGTCCAAGCGCTCTGGTCCCTGCCCTGGCGGGCCGTGGCCTCTCTGGCCGCGCCCCATCCGGTGCTCCGCGGGTGCGCTTTCGCCGGCCTCCTCCTCGCCGCGGCTCTCCTCGCCGGTGCCTGGATGCCTTGGCGGGGGCGGCGGGGGGGCCGGGGAACGTTGGCGCTCGCCACGCTTGCGGTGAGCGCCGGCGTTCTCCTCTTCGGCGCCTGGTTGTACTCGGCGGCGGTCCATACCGGCCTGGAGACTCCTGGCCCGGGCCGCGGCCTCGCCTGCGAGGAGCAGCTCAGCCGGCGCTGGGATATGAGCGCGGCGTTCGAGACCTGCACCTGGCTGATCAATGACAACCCGAGGAATGAAGGCCGGCGGCAAGGTTTGGGCGGCATTCTCGGCTTTCTTCTTCTGGCCGCCGGCGGCGGGGCCTGGATGGGTGCACGGAGCCAGGGCCTCGGGCCGCGGGCGTCGGGGGCTCGGTGGGGCCTCGTGGCCGTCCACACAGCCCTCGTGCTGTTTTTCCTCCGGCTGGTGCCGGCGGCCCATGCCTACAGCACCTGGGGTGTGCGCTATCCGCCGGTGACGGTGAGAACCGACCTGCCCGGCTGCGATCCAACGCTCGGCCAGGCGCTCGCGGCGGGCTCGTGCTGCGCCTACAACGTCTCGGAGGACGCGAGCGAAGGCACCGTGTTGCTCTTATGGGGGAGCGGCTGCCCCGGCGGCGCCGGCTTCAAGGCCCCCCAGGACGTCGAGGCGATCGGCAAGGGCTGCCTCAGCCAGGCTCTGACGCCGCAGACCGTGAACAGCCGTTGTCTCTAGGGAAACACTTCTGAGGAGACACTTCTAAGGAGATGCTCCATGCCGCGCGCGCTTCTGATCCTCGGCACCGCCTCCCTCCTGCTCGCCGCAGCCCAGGCGTCTGATCCGGGACCCCCGGCCTGGGTCGAGGTCGACCCGAACGCCATCCAGAACGCAGACCAGCCGATGCAGATCAATGTCGGCGGCATCCCGCAAGGGCAGACGGTGACGCTCCAGATCCTGCAGGACTGCAATGGCGATCACCGGCCCGACCTGCGCGGCCAGGGAGACTGCAAGAGTCCGCTGGTGGCAAGGGACAGCAGCAAGGCGGGCTCGCGGAACAGGGTCGAGGACTCTCTCGATTTCATCGCCCTGGAAAAGAGCGGCATCTCCCTGCCGCGGAATCGGGCGCTCTGGCTGCGCGCCTCCCGGCCGGGCTCGCAGCAGGGAGTCCTGACTCTCTTCGGGCTGGTCGACGATCCGTGCACGCTCTGGCAGGCCACGCTGGAGGCCTTCCGTCTCGGCGCCTGCAGCCAGAGCGCCGTGGCCCAGGCCTTGCGCCGCCACCGCGGCCCTCTCGGCTTCGAAGAGAAGACGTTCGAGGTGAGGCGTCTCGATCCGGCCGGAGACGCACCGCCCGTCTCGATCGCCGGCACCCGGGGAGCGACCGGCGTGGCCTGGCTGAACGAGCAGACGCTCGTGGTGACCGCCACCGAGGCCGGATCGAAGCTTCTCCGCGTGCCGCTCGAAGGCGAGCCCACCGTCCTCTGGAAAGACCCGGCGCCCGACGGCCTCTCCGCCGCCGCTCCGCTGGCTCTTCCCGGCGGCCTTCCCGGCAACAAGATCGCGTTCGTCCGCCAGAGGCTGCCCGGCCAGGAATCCGCCGCGGGACGGCCTGTGGCCTTCCTCAGTCTCTGGACCGACGGGAAGATCGATCCGGCTCACGACGTCGTGCTGCCGTTCCGCATCCAGCAGCTCCTCAAAAGCTCTCCGGACGGTCGCCAGATCCTCGCCTTGAGCCTCGGGATCGGGGAGAATCTGCCCTCGTTCCTGCAAATCGATCTCGCCGAGCGCACGGTCCAGAACCTCGGCTACAGCACCGCCCTCTATCAAGCCGCCTTCCGCTCCCCCAAGACCGGGGCTTCGGTCGTCTCGTTCGAGGACGTCTCCACGGACCAGGGCTGGGACCTCGTGCTCGCCGACGACAAGGGCCGCCTCCTCAAAGACCTGCAAGCTCGCAAGCAGGACGACATCCTCCCTGCCTGGCAGCCGGACGGAAAAAGCATCGCTTACCTGGCGGAAGTCGAGGCCAAGGAGAAGAAGCCATGAGCCTCCGCAGATGGCTGGTCGTGATCAGTTTTGCGCTGCTGGCGGTCCCGGGAGCGGCTCAAACGAACAGTTGCCTTGACGACATCTCCGCCCGGCTGGAAGCTCGTTTGAAAGCCCTGCCCGACCGCTGGGACAAGATCCCCGCGCCGTTGGTCCAGGTCTCAGGCCGGTCTTCCGAAGAGGTTCTCGCCACGGCTTCCGAGGAGGAAAAAGCTCTTGTGTCGGAATGGATCACGTTTCTTGCTCTGAGCCCCCCGGCCGAACGAGAGACTCTTATCAAACGGGAGCTTCAGTCCCGGCCGCTCTCCGAGGTCGACGTTTGGCTTCCGGAGAGATTCACCGACGAGCTTCGAGCGAAGAGCCTGGAGGAGCCAACGCTCTATATAGAAGCCTGGCTGGAATGGGCGGAGGCCGTCGGCCGAAAAGATGCGCTCCTCCTGGCTGCCGGTTTAGGATTGGAGCGGTTATCACTTCGCGCAGAGTCGAGGAGCTTGCTCGAAATCGCCTTTCGCTGGGCAGGCCTTCCCGCTTCGGACTATGCCACAGGGGGAAGAGCAGAAATCCTCTCCCAATATGCGGCCCGCCTCTACGCAGCGGGAGAGAATGAGAAGGCTATCGACACCTACCGAAGCGCCCGCAAGCTCTTCGAGGAAGTCGGGGACCGACGGGGAGAGGGGAATACGTTTTTGGGTGAGGCGAACGTCCTGTTGCGGTTGGGCGACAACGAGAAGGCTATCTACGCATACAAACGCGCACGTAAGCTATTCGAGGACGTCGGGGACCGACGGGGGCAGGGAAACACGTTCAACGGTGAGGCGATCGTCCTGACTCGGATGGACGACACTGAGAAGGCTTTCGCCGCCTACAGAAGCGCCCAAAAGCTCTTCGAACAAGCCGGGTACCGAGATGGACAGGGAGTCGTGCTCCTTGGTGAGGCGACCGTCCTGCTGCGGTTGGGCGACAATGAGAAGGCTCTCGACTCATACAAACGCGCACGCAAGCTATTCGAGGACGTCGGGAACCGACGAGGTCAGGGAAACGCGTTCAATGGTGAGGCGAACGTCCTGGCTCGGTTGGACGACCATGAGAAGGCTCTCGCCGCCTATAGAAGCGCCCAAAAGCTCTTCGAGCAAGCCGGGTACCGAGATGGACAGGGAGCCGCGCTCGTCGGTGAGGCGAACGACCTGAAAAGATCGGGCGACACTGAGAAGGCTCTCGCCGCCTATAGAAGCGCCCAAAGGCTTTTTGAGCAGATCGGGAACCGGCTTGGACAGGCAGGCACGTTCCGGGGTGAGGCGGACGTCCTGCTCCAGTTGGGCGAGACTGAAAAGGCTCTCGCTGCGTACAGAATTGCCCGTAAGCTCTTCGAGCAGGTCGGGGCTCTAGTAGGACAGGGAGACGCGTTTCGTGGTGAGGCGGACGGCCTGCTTCGGTTGGGCGAGAGCGAGAAGGCTCTCGCCGCCTACAGAAGCGCCCAAAAGCTCTTTGAGCAAGCCGGGTACCGAAGTGGACAGGGAGCCGCGCTCGTTGGTGAGGCGAACGTCGTGTATCTGTTGGGCGAGAACGAGAAGGCTCTCACCGCCTACAGAGACGCCCGCAAGATCTTCGAGCAGATCGGAGACCTACTGGGACAGGGGAACTCGTTGCTTTTCGAGGCGAGCGTTCTGCATCGTCGGTTGGGCGAGACCGAAAAGGCTCTCGTCGCCTACAGAAGCGCCCGCAAGCTCTACGAGCAGGCTGGGAACCGTCGGGGACAGGGAAACACGTACTTCGGTGAGGCGATGGTCCTATCTGATGTGGGCGACAAAGAGAAGGCTCTCGACACCTATAGAAGCGCCCGCAAGCTCTACGAGCAGGTTGGGGACCCACTGGGACAGGGAAACACGTTCCTTGGCGAGGCGGACGCATTGTTTCAGATGGGAGAGAATGAGAAGGCTCTCGAGGCATACAGAAGGGCCCGCAAGCTCTACGAGGAGGTCGGGTACCCTCTAGGTCTTGGAGAGACTTTCTTGGGTGAGGCGAGACTCCAAAGCCGCCAGGGGAACGAGCACGATGCAAAGAACCTCGCCTCTCAATCAGTCGCCGCCTACCGCAAGGCGGGCGCTGTGGACGGTGAACGGGACGCTTGGCTCTTCACGGCGAAGTTGGAGCACTCTTCAGGGAACCTGGAGCCTGCGGTCTCGGCTGCCCGGGAGGCTGTTCGCCTCCATGCGGTCTGGCGTTCCAAAAGGATCTCCGAAACGCAGCGGGCGGAAGAGGACGAGTCGATCTCGGCCGCCTATGACGTCCTGGTCCCCGTCCTTTTGTCTCGGGCACGGACCGAGCAAGCCCTGGCCGCTGCCGAGGAAGCACGGTCTCACGTGCTGCTCGATCTCCTGGCGGCAGGTTTCAAACATGGCAAGCCGGGGGCGGCAACCGATCTGCGCGCGGAGCGCCGGCGCCTCGTCAGCGAGCTCGCCCAGGTCGAGAACGACAGCCGGCAGGCCGCCGATACAGGCCGCCTGGCAGAGCTCCAAATACACCGGAATCAGATCGACCGCAATCTCGACTGGAATCAATACCAGACGCTCGCCGCCGAGCAGAATGCCTTGCTCACCGCCCAACCTCTGGACGCCGCGGGGATCCGGGCCGTCGCCCGCGAGACCGGGCCCATCCTTCTCTACTATGCGGCGGACAAGGAGCTGATCGGCTTTCTGGTGCCTTCTAACGGGACGGACGTCTTCACCGCACGGATCGATGTCTCGCGAGACCGCTTGACCGAGACCGTCCAGCGGTACATCCACGACGAGGCGAACTCTTTCTATGCGGAGCGTGCGGCACAAGAGAGCCGCGAGCTGTGGGATCTGCTGCTCGTGCCTTTCGCGGCGCGGCTTTCGACGGAGGGGCCGGCGGGCGGGCCGCTCGTGATCGTTCCGCATGGACCGCTGCACGAGCTGCCGTTCGAAACTCTTCTCGATCCCGCCGGAACGCCTCTCTTCGAGCGTTGGGCCGTGAGCTTCGCGCCCTCGGTGTCGACGCTCGCCCGCGCCCGCGAGCGGCACAAGGAGCCGCAGCCGAAGGAGTCCTTTCTCGTCTTTTCCTCCGGCCGCGGGCTGGAGCTGCTGGAGGCGGAAGCCGGTGCAGTGGCGGAGCTCTTCGGCAACGACAAGGCGGCGTTCCAGCCGACCGAGGCGCGCTTCGAGAGCTACGAGAATCTCGTTCCCGGCGCCCGGCAGCTCCTGATCTCCACGACCGGCACCTGGGTCCCCGGAGATCAGCGCAAGACCTATCTGGAAATCCTTCCCACCCCTGGCGTGCATGACAGCCGGCTGAGCGTGGCGGAAATCGCGGCGATTCCTCTCACTGCGGAGCTCGTGGCCCTGGAGGCCTGTGACACGGCACGGGGAGAGACGCGGTCGAACGACGAGAGGCTCGATCTGACCCGAGCCTTTCTGACCGCCGGGGCCGCGTCGGTGCTGGCGACGCGCTGGAAGGTGCCGGATGAGCCGGCGACCACCCGCTTCCTCCTCGACTTCTACCGCGCCTACCGGCAGGGCGGCCCCGGCGGCAAAGGGCTGCGGAAAGACCAGGCGCTCACCGCAGCCCGCCGACGCTCGCGCGAGCGGGGCGACCCCGCCCAGGTCTGGGCGGCGTGGGTGTTGGTGGGGGATGCACGGTAAGGAATGGTTCAGAGGCTCATGGTAGACTGCGTTCTCTCGAGACGGCGCATTCATGAGCTCTATACTTGGGAGCTTCTTCTCGGACCTCTTCTCTTCCATCTTCGACAAATAGGCTGGACTCCTAGCCAAAGGCCGAAAGCCTGCTGCTCGGTTTCGCGCCGCTGGCGACGTGTCGCTCGGACAGCCTACCGATCGCCCGCCGGGCGGAAGAGATCCGGGGGGAGGAGTAGGCCCTCCTCCCGGCCGGTGCTCACCGCATCTTTGCTACATCAGGCCATCTGTTCCATCGCCGTGGTCCCCTGGCAGGCCGGCGGGGGCTTCGGGAAGGGGATTTCCGGCGGATCGATGATGCTGCTGATCAAAGGCAGAAGCAGGTGGTCAGCCCGCGCTGCGGGATTCGCGGGAGAGGCCGCGTTGTGCAGGGCCGGGAGGGCCAGGCACAGCAGAAGAATGCAAACGCCGAGCAGCCAAACCGACCTGGGAGCGATCATCTTTCGAAGAGTAATCATGACTTTCCTCCAGTCTGGTGAAACAGTTTTGAAAAACGGATCATTGCAGACGTCCTCTTCTTCTACGGATACGGTGCCGGATTGTTTCTCGAAAGGGGGCCGGGCCCCAGCGGCACCAACTCCCACCAGCTCGGGTCGCACAGCCTGAGCTCGCGAGCGCCGTCATCCAACCGCGAGCTGCGTCCTTCGAGCCGCTCTTTTCCGTGCTCCTCCTCCCGGCGCAGAGTCTCCATTCGCCAATGCCGTCACGCAAACCGCGAGCTCGGTCACCAAACCGCGCGCGCGGTCACGCAAATCCCCGGCGCGATGACGCAATTCGCGAGATCAGTGACTCAGCTCGCCAGTTGTTTCACCGCCCCCGGGATTTG
>Ga0307506_10000260_pt1 | contig 11933 bp, 9 predicted proteins | sample 25_S_MG_FD_202175 | JGI IMG/M metagenome (GOLD analysis project Ga0307506, IMG submission 202175) | Soil microbial communities from Populus trichocarpa stands in riparian zone in the Pacific Northwest, United States - 25_S | ecosystem: Environmental > Terrestrial > Soil > Riparian zone > Trees... | reverse complement strand
AAAGCGTCCCGCGCTATTGCGACGGCGAATCTACCCGACCACGCTCCATTCTGGAAAAACTGCAGGCGGCGGTCACGAAACAACGCGGGCGTCTACAACACTCTTCCGGAACCGAAGCCCCGGCACCACCGTGTCACTCCACTCCTGCCTCTCCTTCCCCTCGGGAACGCGGAGACCGCGCAAGGTCCGATCCTCGAATTTGATGTTGTATCCCATGGGCGTAAGTATAGCACAAGTGGGTCACGCCAGGGTCACACAACTCGGCGCCAACTGGCCGCAAGAGGTTACAAATGACAACGGCTGAAACGCTTCTCCCTCTAGGCGTACACCGGTGATATCTCCTGAACACCCCTGGCCTATTTTACCGGGTGATCTCCCCTCTCCCGGGGATGGGTGGGCGGGAGATGGGAGAGGGGCCGGGGGTGAGGTGCTTTTCGCGCCATCTGACATATCCTCCAGCTCTATGGAGACCATGGACATCACGCACGTCTTCTTCGACATCGGTGGAGTGCTCGGCACCAACGCCTGGGACCGCGAGCAGCGCGCGCACGCGGTGGAGAGGTTCGGTCTCGATCCGGAATTCGACAACCGGCATCAGGAAGTGGTGGGGGAATTCGAGTCCGGCCGGCTGACGCTCCACGACTATCTGGAGAGCGTCGTCTTCTACGCCCCGCGTCCGTTCAGCCGCGAGGAGATCGTGTCCTTCATGTTCTCGCAGAGTGAGCCGTTCCCGGAGAGCCTGGACATCGCCCGCGAGCTCTCCCGCCGCCCCGGCCTGCGCTTGATGACGCTCAACAACGAGTCCGCCGAGCTGAACCTCCACCGTATCGCCGCCTTCGGCCTGCGCGAGATCTTCAGCGCGTTTCTCTCTTCCTGCTGGCTCGGCGTGCGCAAGCCGCAGCCGGTGATCTTCGAACGAGCGCTGGCGATCGCCCAGGTGAAGCCCGAGCGCGTGGTGTTCGTGGACGACCGCGAGCAGAACCTGGCGCCGGCGCGAGCCCAGGGGATGCAGACCATCCTTTTCACGGGTGCGGATGCGTTGCGTGAATCGCTCCGGGGGCTCGGACTGCTGTAAGCCCCCGGAGCTGCTCATGACTGTTTCGCCGCCGCCATCGCCTTGCCGACGTAGTCCATCAGCGCCGGATCGATCCCGGTGCGCTCACGGACCTCGGGCTCCTGGCTGTACATCGTGTTGAGCCCCTTCTGGATGCCGGGATTGCCGCCGGTGAATTCGCGCAGCAGCCCCATCCAGCGCTTGGCGAGCTGCTGCACCGCCGCGCTCCCGGGGTCCGTGCCGCTCTCCATCGCGGCGCGGACCTCGGCGATCAATTTGGGCCATTCGGCCTCGACCTCGCGGATGCGCTCCGGGCCGATCTGCTGGCCGCGCGCCTGAATCTCCTGAAGCTGCTCGGGGGTGAAGTGTTTCTCGAACATGGTCATCGCCTCCAAAGTCCGGATGAATTCGTCGACGGAGACCGCCTCCGCCGTCCGCAGCCGCTCCGCCACCGTTTCCAGACGGCGGCAGAGCCGTTGCTGCAAATCGATCCGCTCCTTCAGTTGCCCGATATGGAGCTCGACGACCCGCTGCAACGACGACTCGGGACGCGCCAGGCTCTCCCGGATGTCCTCCAGAGAGAGCCCGAGCTGGCGGAGGGAAAGGATCTGCACCAGACGCCCGAGATCCTCCGCCGCGTACAGGCGGTGGCCGGCGCCCGTCCGGTGGGACGGCGACAGCAGGCCGATCTCGTCGTAATGGTGCAGCGTGCGGACCGTCAATCCAGTCTGTTTGGCGAGAGCGCCCACCTTCCAGGTCTGCATCGCAACGGCTCCTTTCCGCCCCCATTCGCTACCTTCGGGGCGTCCACGAGCCTACGGTAGAACCTCACGTTGCGTGAGGTGCAAGGGCCTGGCAGCGGGCACTACGGCGCAGGGGCGGGGCTGCCTTTCTGGCGCGCCATCGTGTAAACTTGGTACTCGGAGCTCATTGGAGGAAGCCATGCCCGTCACGAAGCAAAAGAAAAACCCTGATCACGATCTCTCCGATCGAAGAGGCCCGAGCTGGGAAGAACTGGCAAAGCTCCAGGGAGTTTCCTTGGGGCACCAACTCGACCGAGTGACGGGAGGTTGGCCGGAGGACGAGCGCGATGACAAGTTCGAGGAGGCAGTGGCGCGGTGGCGGCGGGAATCCCTGAGCTCACAAATTGGCGGATGAACCGAGTCGTCGTCGACACCTCGGTCGTCTCCTACCTCCTCAAGGAACACTCCCTTGCCGGCTCCTACCGGGAGCTGCTGCGCGGATACACCCTCGGTCTGTCGTTCATGTCTCTCGGGGAGCTGTACCGCTGGCCCTTGGAGCGTGGGTGGGGGAGGCAGAAGCTTGCTGCAATGAGAGAGCACCTGGTCGGTTACATCGTCCTGGACTCGGATGACGACATCTGCCTCCAATGGGCTTGGATCATGGCTCAGAAGGGACGGCCCGTGTCCGTCCAAGATGCCTGGATTGCCGCCACGGCGCTCCGCTACGACTGCCCAGTCGTCACTCACAATGTCCGGCAATTCAGATATATCGAGGGTCTGACTGTTCTTTCCGTCCCGTGAGCCTCAAAGAGGAGATCAATCCGTGAAAGCCGAGCGGGGCCGACCGACGTGTCGAGGACGGCGTCGATCACCAACGGTGGGCCGGCCTGACGCTGCGCAAGGTTTCGACGAAGCGAGCGCCGTCCTGCGTGGAGTTTTCCTGGCCCCAGGCTCCGAGCTCTGATGATGAGGCGATTTCCTGGGCGGTCAGCCCGAGCCCGCGGAGATCCTCTTCCGAGACTTTCTCGCCAGCGAAGCCAGCCTTTCGCGTCCTCTGGCTTTGATGTCGGCTGCCAGAGACTGGATGTCGCTGGCGTCGTACTCGTCGAAGTCGCCTCGTTCGAGCGCCTCCAGACCGGCGCGGACATCCTGCTCGGCGGCAAACTCCTCAAGATCGGGGTTCAGAGCTTCCATCCTGCGATTTTACCTCGCGGCGCCGGAACGCCAAACACACGTCGGTCCCGTCTGACGGAAAGGGCCGGTGAACCGTAGAGACGACCCAGCGCTGTGCGAGAACCCTTCGGAGTCCGACCAGGTCGGGTCGTCTCTCAACCTCAAAAGGCCGCCAGCGGACCGATCCTACCGAGATCGAGCCGGAGGCGCTCCACAACCGTTGAGGCGTTCCGACCCGGTGAAGGACTCCGAACCGTTCTCGGACATGGGCTGGAACGTCTCTACGTCGCTCCCCGTCTACGATTCGCCGGCTTTCGCCATCAGCTCCAACACTGCTGCGGCGCCATCCTTATCGAGATGCTCTTGGAGAATCTCTCCAAATCTCTCCGCTCCGAGAAGCTCCTGCTGGCGGCGGAGCCAGCGGAGATCGATCCGAATGTTCGGTGAATGAAGATCGCTATGGATCACCAACGCGCGCAAGCTCAAAGGCACGGCCCCCGCTGGTTGTCCTTTAGTCATGAGTAGAATCGCGATCTGGCCGTAGGAGCTCGCCATGCCGGCGCGGTTGCCCAGCGCTTCGTTGATCTGTAGAGCTTTCTGGTACCACTCCAGGGCAGCGTCGAGCTCGCCGCGGTCCTCGGCGAGCATGCCGAGCTGATGGTAGGAGCTCGCCATGCCGGCGCGGTTGCCCAGCTCTTCGTTGATCTGTAGAGCTTTCTGGTACCACTCCAGGGCAGCGTCGAGCTCGCCGCGAGACTGGGCGAACACTCCGAGCTGATGGTAGGAGCCCGCCATGCCGGCGCGGTTGCCCAGCTCTTCGAAGATCTGGAGGGCCTTCTGATACTGCTCTATAGCTTGCGCCAGCTCACCGCGGACTAAGGCGAGATTGCCAAGCTGGCCGTAGGAGCTCGCCATGCCATCGCGGTCGCCCAGCGCTTCGTTGATCTGTAGAGCTTTCTGGTACCGCTCCAGGGCAGCATCGAGTTCGCCGCGGTCCTGGGCGATCCTTCCGAGCTGATGATAGGAGTTCGCCATGCCGGCGCGGTTGTCCAGCGCTTCGTTGATCTGTAGAGCTTTCTGGTACCGCTCCAGGGCAGCGTCGAGCTCGCCGCGAGACTGAGCGATCATGCCGAGCTGATGGACAAAGGCCGCAGTTTTATCCGACTTTTCGGGCAGCCAGGTGAGGAGCTCGCGGCAGAGCTGCTCTTCCCGCCGGTACGCTCCCCAATCGTCGAGCTGTGAACAAACCCACTCCGTTACCTCCACCGCCTGAGCGATTTCCCCCACCTCATAGTGATGATGCCGAGCCTGCAGAAGCTGCTCGATATCCTCCTCCCGGCTCTGTGGCACCCTCTCCACTCTCCACCTCCAGAACCGGGCAGCCCGATGATGCGCCTGAGCCTTGTCGGCAGTCTGTATCAGGGCGAGCACTGCCGAAGCCGTCCAGCGATGGACGAAAAAGAGAGCCACCTCTGCGCCGGATCCTGCCGGTGCCAGGAGACCCAAATCCTCCAGCGCCAGCCGAGCGTCATCGAAGCCATCCGGGACTCGGATCGGAGGTAGGCTTTTCTGATCCTCCGGAAGCTCAACCTCTTCCCCCACCTGCCAGGCTAACCCGATTAAATCCACCGGCACCCGATACACCGACGCCCCCACGAGCAGCTCCTTCGCCAGAGGCACCCCTTTCAACCGATCGAGCAGTCGATCCAGGAGCACATCGTCCACGGCCAGAGTGACCGTCTCCGCAAGGGTTCGATCCAGATCCCCTTCGACACTTTTCATCCAGATCTCGGGCCGGCGAATTCCTTTCCTTTCGAGGCTGATCTCCATCCGTTCAGCTACGTCTTGGAAGCGTGCCTTTCCACCGTGTAATAACGCATCGAGATATTCCAGCGCTCTGGGATGACCTCCGACATCCGCGTAAGCCCGGAGCTGCTCTTCCTTGCTCAACGCATCCAGAGCGGGCAGCCGCCAGAGGAGCTTGCGGGTTTCGGCGAAAGAGAGCGGGCCCAGGTGGAGCGCGTCGAGGCGACGGTGCGCCCGGTCTGGAAGGTCGAACGGATAGCGGCTGGTGATCAGGAATCGCGTGCGGCCGGGATTGCGTAGCCAGCGGGCGAGGAGGGCGGCGAGATCTTCATCCCGGATCGCGTGATCATCTCCCTGGTTGTCCTCGAAGTTGTCGAGGAGAACGATCAGCTTGCGTTCGCCCAGGAGGTGGCGCGAGAGGTGCTCGAAGCGCTCTTCCCAGTCCAGATCAGGGCGATCCAGGGCGACGGCGAGCTGGCGCCGCGAATCGTTCTCCTTCATTCCCTCGCTCTGAAAGGCAGCGAGATAGGTCTTCCCGACTTCAGCGAGGAGGCTGTCCGGTGTGATGGTTCCGTAGAGAGAGGCGACGAGCCAGCCTTCTTCCAGCAGAGCGCGGAGAGTCTCGGCGGCGAGGCTACTCTTGCCGATTCCTCCCAGACCGCGGAGGAGGACGCCGGCACCATCCGGCTTTCGGAGAGATTTGAGGAGGCGGCGCTCTTCGCGGCGACGGCCGACGAATTCGCCCACCGCTCGCACGACGATGCCGGCGGCGAGGCGCGGCTCGGGCGGCGGGGTGATCTCCTCGAATGGCGCCGAACGGTCGATGAGGGGGAGCGAGGGACCGCGGAGAAAGAGCGCCGGAGTGGCCCACTCGGCGAGATCGACGGGACTGGTGAGCTGGGTGCCGCGGAGGTCGATCGCCAGCAGGCGGCGGGCGTCCGCGAAAGCGTCCAGAGGATCGGTACGTTCGGCGGTGGCGAGGGCGCGGTAGAGGCGGGCGCCCAGCACGGTGGCGTAGAGATCGCTGACCGGCGCCTGCATGGCGAGGACAGCCGGCACGCCGTGGGCCAGGAGAGCGCGGGCGAGGCCGGGCAGCGCGGCTTCTCCTTCTTGGACTTTTTCGGGGACGCTCAGAGCCGTGGCGCAGCCGGCGAGCACGACGAGGGGCACGCCGCGGCCGGGGACCAGGGCTTCATCACAGAAGCGCTTTGCGTCGACCTTGTCCTCCGAGCCGTCCTCCTTTTCCAGGACCAGGACGCCGGGGCCGGCGTGACAGGTGATGTGGAGGACGTGATAGCGCTCGCCGGTGAGCGCCTCGCGGAGGGCGGCGACCGTGCCGCGATGGAGGACACGGACGTAGGCCGGCTGGGCGCCTTTGCGGGCGGGCTCGACGGCGTCGAGGATGCGCTCGAGCTCGCGCTCCATGTCCAGCAGCTCGCCGCGGGCATCCTGCTCTTCCGGGCTGCCGATGACCACGAGGATGCGTAGCGGGCCGGGAATGGGCAGAGCGGGAACCGGACCCAGGCCGGTGACGGCGCGGAAGAGACGGACGTTGGGATGGAGGGCCAGCGGCTCGCCCGCCGGCAATCCGGACATCCCGCCAGCGAGCGGCAGGCGCAACGCCTCCCAGGGGAGAGAGGCGAGAGCGTCCTCGATCTCCAGCCCCAGCTCCACCGTCGAGCCGAGCCGCTCAGCTTCCGTCACGAGACCCCGGAGCGCCTCGCCGGCCGCTCCCGACAGACAGGCGCGGGCCAGCGCGTCGCCGATCTCCAGGAGAAGCTCGTTCTGCGTCGAGGCCTTGGCTGAAGCCGCTCCGGCGGCATCCCGGACCAGCTCCTGACCGTGCCGGAGTCGGTCGAGGTCCCAGAGACGCATCGTCGTCTCCATCGACAGGCCGCCGTACGGCTGCTCGGCGACGGTCGCGGCGTCCCGGAGAAGAGAGACCTTCTCTCTGCCGACCCGCAGACGGCAGGCGATCGGACCCGGAGCACGGAAGGCGGAGCCCGGCGGCGGCTTCAGCTCGCCGGCCCGGGGCGGCGGCGCCGGCCGCTCCCCGCGGAGGGCGTCGGCGAGGAGGACGGGGATCAGCCGGCGGCCTTGTTCGACCGCGCGCTGCATCAGGACGGCGTACTCGGCCTGCACCCAGGGACGCGAGAGAGCTGTTGGAGTGACACAGATCGCGCCGTGATGGCTCTCCAGCAGGCCGCGATCGATCTGATGAACGAGGACATCGCCCGGAGCGATCTCCCATTCGTCGAAGAAGAGATCGACCTCGAGCTGATGAAGATTCTCCGCAAGCCGCCGGACCGCTTCCGCATCGGCGCGAGCATAGGAGAGGAAGGCATGATAGCGTTCGGCCAAGGGACCTCCGGGTGCTGGGAGCGGCTCTCCTGGTATTTTCGCAGATCCGGAGGCTCATCCGAACAGGCAGAGGCCGGAATCGAGCTGGTGGATCCCGGAATCGAGCAGGCAGACGGGGGAAGTGAGCAGGCAGACCGGGGAAGCGAGCAGGCAGACCCCGGAATCGAGCTTTTCCCCAGCGGAATGAAGCAGACAGAGGCCTCTACCGGCTCGATTCCGGTGTCTATCCGCTCGATTCCGCGAAGAAACCCCTCACCGCCGCGCACACAATCTCCACCTCGTCATTCGTCAGCTCCGGATAGATCGGCAGACAGAGCACCTCGCGGGCGGCGGCGGTGGCGATGGGGAAGTCTCCTGCCTTCGCGTTCGTGATTCCTTCCAGCGCGGGCTGGAGGTGGAGCGGCGAGGGGTAGTGGACGGCGGAGGCGATGCCCTGAGTCTTCAGGTGCTCCATCAGGGCGTCGCGGCGCGGGGTGCGGATGGTCATCTGGTGATAGACGCAGGTGACCTCTTCGCGGTCCTGGAGGAGCTTGAGATCGCCACTCTTCACGAGATCGGCGAGGCCGCCGTGGTAGCGGCAGGCGATCTCGCGGCGGCGGTCGTTGTCGGCGTCGAGGAGCGGCAGGCGGCAGTTGAGGACGGCGGCTTGCAGGCTGTCGAGGCGGCTGTTGGTGCCCACGAGGACGTGGTGGTAGCGGCCGTCCTGGCCGTGGTTGCCGAGGCGGAAGACGTGGTCGACGAGGGCGCGGTCGTTGCCGGTCACGGCGCCGCCGTCTCCGAAGCAGCCGAGATTTTTGGTGGGATAGAAGCTCCAGGCGGCGAGGCGGCCGAAGCCTCCGACGCGTTTACCCTTCCACTTCGCGCCTTGCGCCTGGGCGGCGTCTTCGAGGAGCCAGAGGCCGCGGTTGTTACAGAGGGTGAGGAGGGAATCGACGTCGAAGGGGCGGCCGTAGAGATGGACGCCGAGGATGCCCACGGTGCGCTCGGTGACGCGCGCCGCAGCGTCGGCTGGATCGAGATTAAGCGTGCCGGGATCGACGTCGGCGAAGACCGGCTTGCCGCCCAGGAGCACGACGGCCTCGGCGGTGGCGAAGAAGGTGAAGGCGGGGACGATCACCTCGTCGCCGGGCTTGAGATCGAGGGCGCGGAGGGCGAGGACGAGGGCGTCGGTGCCGTTGGCGAGCGCGGCGCAGGCGGCGACGCCCAGGTAGGCGGCGAAGTCCTTCTCGAAGGCTTTGACCTCGGGGCCGAGGACGTAGGAGCTGTCGTCGAGGATCCGCTGCCAGCGCTCCTCGAGCTGGGGAGCGATGCGTTGGCGGGCACGGCGCAGGTCGAGGATCGGGATCGTCATGGCGGCCGGATTCTATTTCAAATTCAATTCTTGCCGCGTCCACGGGGTGGCGTAGAGGACGACCTGCGGGCCGCCCATGGTGATGTTGTCCTTGACGTCGAGCGTGTAGAGCGGCCGGAAGATGGGGAGCTTCGAGAGATTCGGGAACCAGGCGGGGAAGATCACCAGATAGTCCGGCTTCCGGCGCTCGATCTCGTCGAACAGCGTCTGCTCCGCGTTGACGCCGCGGGCGACCCCGGCATCCATGGCGTGCCGGATCTCGGGGTTGGCGATGCCGGCGAGATCGATCACCCGGTTGGGCAGGAAAAACTTGAGAGCGCCGATGTCGTTCACCGCCAGGACCGCGTCCGGCGGCAGCCGCGGCGCCAGCCAGCGCGCCATGCGGACGTCGCTGTCCTGCACGTTGAGGACATTCTGAAGGTAGCGGCCCATCCCCTGCGCCAGGGTGCTGGCGGTGGGCCAGGCGAGGAGGGCGACGAGCAGGGCTCCGGCGGGCACCCCGAAGCGGCCGCCGCGGCCGGCGAGAAGAATGCGCGGCCCGAGGACCTCCGCCGCCCGTTCGAGGCCGAGAACGCCGAGGAGCACCAGCACCGGAAAGAGCGGGAAGTAGTAGCGCCCGAAGTTGCCCACCAGCGCGCCGGAGCCGGACGAGGGGGTGACCAGCGAATAGGCCACCGGCACGGCGAGCAGCCAGAGCGCCGGCAGCAGGCCGCGGTCGCGCGGCGTGCCGAGGCGCTCGATCAGCGCGAGCACACCGGCTCCGGCGAGCAGGGCCATGTAGGGCTGCGGCCGGAAGAAGATGGTGAACACCAGGTTCAGATACTGGAGATCGGGCAGGTAGTGGCGCATGGCGCCGCCCTTGGCGGCGAAGGTGGTGGGCAGGAAGGAGCCGCCGGCCCAGCGGTAGAAGAGGAGCGGTCCGGCCAGCGCGCAGACGGCGAGGCCGATGCCGGCGAGGAGCGGGCGCCAGGCCGGCCGCCGCCAGCGCAGGCCCGTCTCCTCTCCTGCCGCGTCCCGGTCGAACACCAGCAGGCGGTCGGCGCCGGCGAGGACGAGCAGGGCGAGCCCCTCCGGCCGTGCCAGCGCCGCCACGGCGAGGACGCCGAGCGAGAGCGGCGGCCGAGACGTGTCCCGGTGCTCGCGGAGGTGGAGGATCATCCCCTGGAGCGACAGGAAGATGAACAGCGGGATCTCCATGCCGGACAGAGCCGACCAGACCATCCACGACGTCGCCAGCGTCAGCACGGCGGCCAGGGCGGCGAGGCCGCGGCGGAGGCCGAGCTCCCGGCCGAGACGCCAGGTGGCGTCGATCGCGGCGACGTGGAGGGCGATGCCGAGGGCCTTGGTCCAGACCACGAGATTCCCCGGCAGATAGAAGAGGAGCGACAGCAGGGCAGTCCACAGCGGCGAGGTCGAGCCCGTCACCAGCTCGCCGGAGTTGTAGGACAGGCCGTTCCCCGCCACCAGGTTGCGCGCGAACTGGAGATGGATCCAGCTATCGTCCAGCGGAAAACCGAGATCGAAGGAGAGCAGGTACGCCTCGGCCGCCAGGTAGACGAGGCAGGGGAGGAGAGCGGCCAGGGCGAGCCAGACCCGGTCCCGGCTCAGGCTCGGGTTTTCGCGTTGATTCTCAGATGGCAGTGACATTGGCCTATTATCATGCCCCAAATGTCTCCCGGAAAAATCGGCCGCTTCGGCCCCTGGCTCGAACGCCGCCATCGCTTCGCGGCCCGCGTCGCCCTCTACGGCAGCCTCGTGCTCGTCAGCGGAGTGACCTGGCTGCTGGTCTCCTTCCTCGACCGCCCGCTACGCCACAACGCCGCCGAGGACTGGGCGAAGCTGGACCTGCCCAACGATCCGAACGTCAAGCTGTTGCAGCAGTACGTGCGCATCGACACCAGCGAGAAGACGGGCGACGAGATCGCCGGCGCGCGCTTCCTCGCCGCCCGGCTCGCGGCGGCCGGCATCCCCAGCGAGATCGAGATCCTGGGCGAGCGGCACGCCAACCTCTATGCCCGGCTGGACGGGGCCGACCCGCATCCCCTGGTGCTGCACAACCACATCGACGTCGAGGCCGCCGATCCGAAGCAGTGGTTCTCGCCGCCGTTCGCGGCGCGCATCGAGGGGCCCTGGATGTACGGCCGCGGCACGTTCGACATGAAGAGCGTGGCCATCGCCCAGCTCGCCGCCATGGTCGACCTCAAGAAGAGCGGCAAGCCGTTGCGCCGCTCCGTCCTCTTCCTCGCCACCAGCAGCGAGGAGCGCGGCAGCCGCCTGGGCGTGCGCTGGATCCTGCGCACGCATCCGGACCTCGTGCGCTCCTTCTGGGCCGTGCTCACCGAGGGCGGCGCGGTGGAGGCGCGGGCGCGCGACGAGATCAAATACTGGGGGACCGAATTCGCCCAGAAGCGCTACGTCGACGTCCACGTCTGCAGCGGCGACCGCGCGCAGGTCGAGGCGCTGCACGATCTCCTCAAGGAGCGCGGCTTCACCGAGACCGACCTGCACATCACTTCCGAGGTGCGGACCTATCTGCAAGCCTACGGGCCGACCCGCGACCTGGCCGAGCTCCGCGACCTCCTGGTCCACCCCGACAAGGCGCTCGCCGACGTCACAGCGTTCCGCAAGCTGCCGGACTACGTCAAATCGCTCTTCCGCAACGAGGCCGTCCCCTTCCCCGTCGAGGCGGCCCCGGGCGGCGGCTGGCAGATGATGATCAAGCTCCATCTGCTGCCCGGCCAGGAGCTCGCCGCGGTGCGCGACGAGCTGCTCCCGCCGTGGATGCTCTGGGGCCTCGCCGTCACCATCGACGAGCCGCCCTCCGCCCGCCAGGGCAGCCCGCTCGACCATCCGGTCTTCCAGGAGATCCGCGCGACCCTCGAGCGGCGCTATCCCGAGGCGCCGGCCGGCCCGTGGTTCCTCCCCTGGTCGGCCACCGACTCCCGCTACTTCCGCCTCGCCAGCGTCCCTTCCTACGGCTTCTCGCCCTTCCTCATCATGAACACCGACACCCTGCAGGTCGACAACGCCAACGAGCGTTTCGCCCTGCCGGGATTCGTCGAAGGAGTGTCGCTGTACCGCGATCTCGTCCGCCGTCTGGCCCTCTGACAATCCGCGGCGATCACGGTGGCAAAAACTGTCACCTCCTGGGTCTAAACCTTTGATAAATAAGGAATCTGCCTTCTGGCACGGAGGCTGCTTTGCCTTCTGGTAAAACGACCTTGGAATAGCCCGAGGGCGTAACCAGCTCCCCGGTGGGAAAACTGGACTGGAGGCGTCATGTTGAGCAAAATCAGAAACCGGCAGAAGGGCTTCACCCTCATCGAGCTTTTGATCGTCGTCGCCATCATCGGCATCATCGCGGCTCTGTTGATCCCGAACTTCCTGGATGCCCTCCAGAAGGCGAAGCAGAAGCGGACCGTGGCCGACATGCGCAACGCCGGCA
>Ga0307506_10000259_pt1 | contig 11940 bp, 10 predicted proteins | sample 25_S_MG_FD_202175 | JGI IMG/M metagenome (GOLD analysis project Ga0307506, IMG submission 202175) | Soil microbial communities from Populus trichocarpa stands in riparian zone in the Pacific Northwest, United States - 25_S | ecosystem: Environmental > Terrestrial > Soil > Riparian zone > Trees... | reverse complement strand
TCGCCGTTCCCATCCTTCTCGTCTCGGCCGACACACGGATCTCCCATGTCACCGTCAACGCGAGCGGGCCGAGCACGAGCACGCTTTGGGGAATCCGCCTGGTCGGCTCGACGTCGGTCATCAATGACACGACGATCAACCTCTCGGGAGGCATCGTCGGCCAAGGCATCACGTCGAAGTCATTCGCCGCACCGAAGATCCACAACACCCACATCACGGTGACCGGCTACACCAGCACGGGCTATGGAATCCTGGCCACCAGCTCCGGAGCGGTCGCCGAGATGGACGGCCTGCACGTGGAGGTGAGCGGAGGCACGACAGCCTACGGTTACTTTCAGGACAGCACCGGCTCCGGAGCCATCGAGATCACGGGCTCCAAGCTCTTCGTGGCCGGCACCTCGGGCATCGCCCGCGGTGTTTACTATATCGGCACCAACGCGCGGATCTCGCGCAGCACGGTCCGGTCGAGCGGCGGCACCAGCTACGGTATCGACAACAGCAGCACCACGATGACGAACGTGGACAACAGCGAGATCGCCGGAGCGACCGCGACCGTCCGCGAATTCGGCATCGCTTCCATCGGCGGCAGCAAGCTCGACGGCGGCGCGGTTTCCGGCTCCGTGACCTGCGCCGGCGTGTGGGACGAGAGCTACGCGTTCTACGCCTCGACCTGCCCGTAACTCCTCGCGCCATCATCGAGCAACCGACTGTCCTACAACGATTCTCCGCGCCCTCGGCCAGCATCGGCGATGGGCGCGGAGCCCTTCCGCGCCGCCTCCTCCGGGAACAATTTGATCGATTCGCCGGCTCTCTTCCCGCCTCTCGCCCTGTGGTCTGTGCTAGAGCTACCAGCACTTGAGGCGTAAAAGGCCTTGACGCCCAAGATGTAGTGGGCGTACCCTAATCGCATCACTAGCCCAGATGCGTTGGGCCCAACCTTGGCGAAAGGAGAAACTGTATGGCGAGCAAGAGCGCTCCGACAAAAGCAGCGGCTGCGAAGGCACCCGCGAAGAAGGCTGCCGCGGCGAAGGCCGCGCCGGCGAAGAAGGCCGCTGCAAAGCCTGCTGCAAAGGCCGCTGCGAAACCGGCGGCGAAGGCTGCCGCGAAACCGGCTGCGAAGAAAGCCGCTGCCGCGAAACCGGCTGCTGCCGCAAAGAAGACCGCTGCGAAGAAGACCGTGGCGAAGAAGACCGTGACCGCGAAGAAGCCTGCTGCGAAAGCAGCGCCGAAGGCTGTCGCTGCAAAGACCGTGAAGAAGGCGCCTGCGAAGAAAGCGGCGGCCAAGAAGTCCGGCAAGTAAGAGCGTCAGGCGCGGCCCTCGCTGTTTGAGGGCCGCGAGAACCCAATCCCCACGGGGCTTTCTTCCGCCCTTCCAGATCAAATCAGACGACTTGTCCAGCTTCCGGCGCGGCACCGCGCGCCGCGCGGTCCACGAGCCAGAGCAGAGCTCCATGCTCCGGACGCACGATCTGCGCGGGATAGAGATCGACGTCGCGCTCGCCTTCCCGCTCTCCTGCCAAAACCGCCGCGAGCGCCGCGGCTTTGTCCGCGCCACACACCAGAAAGATCACCGCGGCGGCGTGATTGAGCACCGGCGGCGTCAGCGTGATGCGGTGCGCGGCGAGCTTGGAAACGAACGGTGCGACGACGAGGCGCTCGCGCTCGTGAAGCGCCGCGCTGCCGGGAAACAGCGACGCCGTATGGCCTTCCGGGCCGAGGCCCAGCAGCACGAGATCGAAACGCGGGAGCTGCCGCGGCGCGAGCGCGAACGCCGCGGCGAGCTCGTCTTCATACAACGCCGCGGCGTGCGCCGCGTCCGGATCTTCCCCGTGGATGCGATGGACGTTCGGGGCCGGAATCGGGACGCGATCGAGCAGCGTCTCGCGCGCCATGCGGTAGTTGCTCTCCGCGTGATCGGGCGGCACGTGCCGCTCATCGCCCCAGAACACGTGCACCGCGCTCCAGTCGATACGATCAGGAGAAGTGGAGAGGAGCCGGAAGAGCGCGCGCGGTGTCGAGCCGCCGGAGAGCGCAAGCGTGAAGCGGCCGTGCGCGCGCACCGCTGCACCGGCGAGCCGCACGACCTCTTCCGCCGCGGCCCGCGCGACCTCCTCCAGATCCGCCAGCACACGCAGTGAGATCAAGACGGGATCCGCCACTTGCGGCCATCCCTTTCGATCAGCTCGTCCGCTTCCTTCGGTCCCCAACTGCCCGCCGGATAGTTGGGAAAATTGCGCGGCGTCAGCGCCTGCCACACGTCGAGGACCGGCGCCACCGCGGCCCATCCGGCTTCCACCATGTCGCTGCGGTGGAAGAGCGTCGAGTCGCCGGTCATGCAATCGTAGAGCAGCGTCTCGTAGCCCGTGCTGGGCTGGGTGCCGAAATAGTCGGCGTATTCGAAATGCATCTTCACCTTGCCGAGAGTCACGTCGGGCCCCGGGATCTTGGCCTGGAACTGCAGCGCGATTCCTTCGTCCGGCTGGATCTTGAGCACCAGCACATTCGCCGACATGCGCTCGACGCCCATGCCGCGGAAGAGCTGGAGCGGCGCGCGCTTGAACTGGATGGCGATCTCGGTGACGCGCTTCGGCAGGTGCTTGCCGGTGCGCAGATAGAAGGGCACGTCGGCCCAGCGCCAATTGTCGACGAACAGCTTGAGCGCCACATACGTCTCGACGTTCGAGGCCGGAGCGACGTTCTTCTCGGCGCGGTACGCGGGCTCGACGTGGCCTTCGATCGCGCCGCCGCCGTACTGACCGCGCACCGTCTGGTGCAGCACGTCCTCGGGCGAGAACGGCCGCAGCGCATAGAGAACCTTCACCCGCTCATCGCGCACCACGTCGGCCTCGAAGGAGATCGGCGGCTCCATCGCGGTGAAGGCGAGGAGCTGGAACATGTGGTTCTGCACCATGTCGCGCAACGCGCCGGCGGTCTCGTAGTAGCTGCCGCGCGCTTCGACGCCGACGGTCTCGGCGACGGTGATCTGCACGTGGTCGATGTAGCGCCGGTTCCAGATCGGCTCGAAGATGCCGTTGGCGAAGCGGAAGGCGATGATGTTCTGCACCGTCTCCTTGCCGAGGTAGTGATCGATGCGGTAGATCTGGCGCTCGCTCAGCACCTCGCGGAGAGAGACGTTGAGAGCGCGCGCCGATTCGAGATCGTGGCCGAAGGGCTTCTCGATGATCACCCGCCGCCAGCGGCCCTCTTCTTCGCGCGTCAGCCCGACGTCCCCGAGCCGGTGCGCGACCTCGGCGAAGAGATCCGGCGGAATGGCGAGATAGAACAGGAAGCAGCCGTTCGTCTTCTTGTCCTTGTCCACCTGGCCGAGCAGGTCGCGCAGGCGCTCGAACGTCGCGGGAGCGTTGAATTCGCCCGACAGATAATAGAAGCTGCCGAGCAGGCGCTCGGCGATCTCAGGCTTGACGGGCGCGCCGGCGAATTCGTGCAGGTCTTCGCGGAGACGCTCGCGCAACGCATCCTGGGAAGTCTCGGCGCGGCTGATGCCGACGATGGCGAAGTCCTCGGGCAGCAAGCCGCTGACCGCGAGGTTGTAGAGCGCGGGCAGGAGCTTGCGCTTGGTGAGATCGCCGGTCGCTCCGAAGATGACGAGAGCGCACGGCGGCGCGGGCAGAACGGACGGTGGTGGCGGCGGCTGGATTTCTTCTGACGGGACCATCAGTGCTCCTCATAAAAAAATGGGATCAACCGGCTTTGGGCGGCTCGCGGTGGCCACCGAAAGCATGGCGCATGGCGGAGAGCGCGCGTTCTCCGAACGTGTGCTCTTCTCGGGAACGGAAGCGCGCGAAGAGAGACGCGGCGAGGACCGGCGCCGGCACCGCTTCCGCGACGGCGGCTTCGATCGTCCACCGCCCTTCGCCGGAATCTTGCACGAAGCCGGTGTACTCCTTGAGATCCGGGCTCTGCGCCAGCGCGCCCGCGGTGAGATCGAGCAGCCAGGAAGAGATCACACTGCCGCGCCGCCACAGCTCGGTGATGTCGGCGAGGTCGAGGCCGGGAAAGCGGAGCTCCGCCGGAAGCTCTTCGGAGCCCGCGTTGCGCAGAATGTCGAGGCCTTCCGCATAGGCCTGCATGAGCCCGTACTCGATGCCGTTGTGAATCATCTTGACGAAGTGCCCCGAGCCGGCGGGACCGCAGTGCAAGTATCCGTTCTCCGCGGTGCTGCCGTTTTTTCCAGGACGATTCTCGCGGCCGGGCGAAGGAACAACGTCTCCCTGCCCCGGCGCCAGCGTCTTCCAGATCGGATCGAGACGCTCGACCGTCGCACGGTCGCCGCCGATCATCAGACAGTAGCCGCGGTCGAGGCCCCAGACGCCGCCGCTCGTCCCGGCGTCGACGTATTGAATCCCTTTCTCGGCGAGACCGCGGGCGCGCCGCACGTCATCCTTGAAATGGGAGTTGCCACCGTCGATGATGACGTCCCCCGCCGCGAGGCGCTTCTCGAGCTCGCGCACCATCCCTTCCGTCGGCTCGCCCGCCGGCACCATGAGCCAGACCGCGCGCGGCTGCGCGAGCTTGGCCACGAAATCGTCCAGCGAAGAAGAGCCCACGGCCTGCTCCTTCACCAATCCCTCCACTGCCGCGGGGCTCAAGTCGTACACCACACACTCGTGACCGCCGCGGAGAAGCCGCCGCACCATGTTGCCGCCCATCCGTCCAAGCCCGATCATGCCGATCTGCATTTGTCGCCTCCTCTCTTTCCACGCCGGAGTCTACCTCTGAAAGCCGGCCCCTGATTTGCAAGACCTGTGCGGCCATGAGAGCGAAAAATCCTGAATGTCTGATCGTGCTGCTTCTCACCTGTCTTTTCGCCCTGCCCGCCGGAGCTCAGGTTTCGATCACCGGCAAAGCCGGCTCGCTGGGCCTTGGCGCCGAGCTCACCTTCGGGCTCCTCCCTCACCTCGACGGCCGGCTCGGCGTCAACGGCTTCAGCTATTCCGACCGCCGCGAGGCGAGCAACATCGACTACGACGCCGACGCGCGCCTGCGCAACGCCACCGCGCTCCTCGACCTGCATCCCGGAGGCCATGCCTTCCGCCTCACCGCCGGCCTGATCTGGAACGGCAACCGGGTCGACGGCCACAGCCGGCCCTCGGCCTCCGGCACCTACGACATCGGCGGCGTGCGGGTCCCCGTCTCCGTCGTCCAGAGACTCGACGGCCGCGCTGAATTCGATCCGGTCGCGCCCTACGCCGGAATCGGCTGGGGCAATCCGATCCACTCCAGCCGGCGCGCCGGCGTCGCCTTCGATCTCGGCGTGATGTTCCAGGGCAAGGCCAAGGTCGATCTCACTCCCGTGATTCCAGACAGCAGCCCGATCAACACCACGCCGGGCGCGCGGGAGGCCTTGGAGATCCTCGTGCAGCGCGAAGAGCGGGACCTGGAGGACGAGGCGTCCGACTACGATCTGTATCCGGTGGTGTCGCTGGGGGTTTGGTACCGGTTCTGAGTCTCAGGCGGCGTCTTCGCCTTCGATCCCAAGGAAGGGATTGAGAGCCGTCACCGTGCCGTAGCGCCGGCCATGCTGGAAATCTTCGCTGACCAGAGTCGAGAGGCCGTAGACCTCTGCGTAGGCCCACAGATGGGCGTCGAACCAGGAGAGCTGATACGTTTCCAGACCGTGGAGCGCCGTCCGGAGGACCCGCTCCGTGGGATAGATGAACGTGAGCTGCTCCAGCAGAAGCTCTGTCTCACGAACCGCTTCCTCTCGCGACAGGAGAGAAGGCCCCTTCCGGATGGGGCGAGTCACCACCGCGACGAGCTCGAGGAGCACTTGGTGAGGAGCTCGGATCTCATCCTCAGAAAGACCCCGCCGAAGGAAGTCCTTGGCTGCTTGCTGCTTTTGAGGGAAACGGGGATCGAAGCGATAGACCAGGACGTTCGTGTCAACGAGGACGGGCACGGTCGTAGAGCTCCTCGCGTGTCCACCCGCGGTCTGCGGGCACAGGCTCCGCAGGCCGTCGCGCTTCCCGTTCGCGCTGCCTCTCCGTCGCCTGATCGAAGAGCTCAAGCCGCTCTTTGATGCTCCTCGAAGGTCTGCGAATCATTGGCAGCGCCTCGGGGGCAGAGACTTGAAGGTCTGACGTCACCTTGGCCATGTGCTTACTCTACCAGAACGTCTCGCTCGCAGTACCTGGTAAGCTTCCGCGGTCTGCCGGGTTTCTCGTCCGGCAAGGAGCTTCCGTCCATGATCCGAGCCCTGCGATCCCCGTTCTGCTGTGCGACCCTCATCGCAGGTCTACTCGCAGGGCTGCTCGCCGGCTGTGCTTCCCAGCCTTCGCCGGCGTACCCTGCAGCACACTTCCCCGAGGCCTCCATGACCATGAATGACATCGCCACGTCCTACGTCAAGCTGGTCCTCGCGGTCGGCCAGCACGACCCTGACTATGTCGACGCCTTCTATGGCCCGTCCGCCTGGAAGCAGGAGGCGGAGGCGAAGAAGCGGCCGATGGACGAGATTCGCGGCGAGGCGGAAAGACTCCTCGCGGCCCTCGCCCAACAGCCGGCCGCTTCCGGCCCGGACGCCGAGCTGCTCCGGCTGCGCCATGAATATCTGACCCGGCAGCTCCAGGCCCTGGCGGCGCGCGTCGATCTGCTCAATGGCAAGAAGATGACCTTCGACGAAGAGTCCAAGGCGCTCTACGACGCCGTGGCCCCGACTTACGGCGAGGCGCACTTCCAGGGCATCCTCGACGAGCTCGGCGCGCTCCTGCCCGGTGATGCCTCAAACACTCCTCTCGTCGACCGCCTGGAGCGCTTCCGTCTCGGCTTCGAGATCCCGCGCGACCGCCTGGGCCCGGTCTTCGACGCCGCCATCGCCGAATGCCGCCGGCGCACCCGCGAGCACATCACTCTCCCGGCTGGCGAGAGCTTCACGGTCGAGTACGTCACCGACAAGCCCTGGAGCGCCTACAACTGGTACAAGGGCGGCAGCCACAGCCTCATCCAGGTCAACACCGATCTGCCGATCTTCATCGATCGCGCCATCGACCTCGCCTGCCACGAGGGTTATCCCGGCCATCACGTCTACAACGTCCTCCTGGAGCAGCATCTGGTCAAAGAGCGCGGCTGGCCCGAGGCCTCGGTCTATGCGCTCTTCAGCCCGCAGTCGCTGATCGCCGAGGGCACCGCCAACTTCGGCATCGAGGTCACCTTTCCGGGCGAGAAGCGGGTGGCCTTCGAGCGCGAGGTCCTCTTCCCTCTGGCCGGCCTCGATCCCGCCGCCGCCGAGCGCTATTACCGCGTCCAGGCCCTGACCCAGAAGCTGAGCTACGCCGGCAACGAAGCCGCCCGCCGCTATCTCGACGGCCAGATCGACCGCGCCCAGGCCGTCGACTGGCTGATGCGCTACGCCCTGAGCAGCCGCGAGCGGTCCGAGCAGCGCGTCCGCTTCTTCGAGCGCTACCGCAGCTATGTCATCAACTACAACCTGGGACAGGACCTGGTGAAGAAGTACGTGGAGACGAAGGGCGGCACGGCGGATCAGCCCGAAAAGCGCTGGCGGATCTTCACCGAGCTGATCTCCTCACCCCGCCTGCCGTCGGGCCTGCGCTGAGGACGGCCGCTCGCGCACCCCACGCTCCGCCTCTTCCAGCGCGGCCTTGAGCGCCTCGCGCTCCTCGTCGCGTAGCGGCTGGCCGCCGAAGCTCTCGCGCAGGTAGAAGTCGATCACCCGTCCCATGGGCGCCGCGGCGGCGGGATAGCGGGCTCCCGCTTCCCGGTGCAGGCGCTGCGGCGGTACCCAGTCCGGCACCGGAGCGCCGGAGCGGCCGAGCCGGTGGCGCAGCCGGCGGTAGGCGGCGGTCGCCGTCAGCGGCGGCCGGAAGCGCAGGTAGAAGGCGTAGACGCCGGCCGCCAGCAGGGTGAGGCCGAGCGCGGCCGGCAACGGTACGTCGAAGGGACGCGACGGACGGTCCTCCTTCAGCCCCTCCGTCACCGAGACCGTGTCGGGCCTGGCCTCGGGCTCTTCGGCCTTGTCGTTGCGGTCGAAGATCTTCCAGAAGTCCGTCCAGGCGTTGCGCAGGCTGCCGAAGATGCGGAGCTGGTCATAGAGGCCGTAGGTGAGGACATAGCGGTCCCAGCGGAAGAGGACGAAGTCCCAGGCCTGCCGCGCCAGCGCCCAGGAACCGTTGCCGCCGGCCGTGGGCCGGCCCGCCGGGGGCGTGGGATCGAAGATGTGCCATCCCTCGCCGGGCAGATAGGCTTCCACCCAGGCGTGGGCGTTGCTGCCGCGGACGATGAAGTAGCCCTCGAACGGGTTGTACTCGCCGCCCAGGAAACCGGTCACCAGCCGCGCCGAGATCCCCTGCGAGCGCAGCATCAACACCATGGAGGAGGCGAAGTACTCGCACTGTCCGCTGCGGTAGCGGAACAGGAAGTCCTCGATCGGGTTCTCGGTCGACCGGCCGCTGAAGTCCAGCGTGTATTCATAGTTCTTGATCAGATACGTCTCGAGGAGGCGCACGCGGTCACCGACGCTCCCCGTGGCGCCCATCACCTGCCGCGCCAGTCCGGCGATGCGCGGCGTCACGCCCCTCTGGTTGAGCGTGGGATCGAGCTCCGTGCTGATCGGGTCCATCCCCAGGAGGACCGGCCGGTCGGACAGCCCCACACGGTACTCGCGCACCTCCAGGGGATTGAAGCCGAACGACACCGCTCCCCCCTCGTCGACCTCGAGGACCGGCGTGCGCGGCTCCACGACCACCGTCTCGACGGGCAGCGGCATGCTGCGGCTGCGCAGCGGCTGGAGCCAGATCTTGACCCAGCGGTCCGCCTTCTTCGACCGCGACAGGTAGAACCGCACCCGCTCGCGTTGCAGCACGGCGCGCGCCGGCGCGCGCCGCCAGGTGCCCCCCTGATAGACGTCGTACGTCGCCGCCTTGAAGCGCATCTCCCGGTCCGGATCGAGAGCTCCCTCCTCGAGGAGACGCAGGGCCACCTCGCGGCTGCTGCGGATCTGGCCGATCGAGTCGAGGCTGACCTCGTCCGAGAAGCCGGCGGACTCCATCTGCGAGCTGCCGCCCAGGCTCCGCCCGACGATGTAGGGCGAGCGGACGCGCGGCAGGATCGCGAACAGCGGCACGGCGAGGACCACGGTGAGCACCGTCGACACGGTGAGAAAGCCGCCGAGCGGAATGCGCGCCAGCGCGGGGTCCTCGCGGCCGAAGCCGGCGAGGACGTGGAGGAAGGCGAAGCGGGTGAGCATCACCAGGCTGAGAATCAGGAATCCGATCAGGTAGAGCACGATCAGCGGATGGACGCTGGTGCCCATGCCGCCCAGAAACAGGAAGAAGATGCCGATCGCCGCCTGCCACTTGTCGCGCTCGCGCACCAGCGAATAGAGCTTCACCAGCAGGGTGTACAGGCAGAGGTGCAGCACCGGCTGCACCAGCCGCCCGCGCGACAGAACCAGCAGGTCGACGAAGAACACGGGGATGTAGATCAATCCCAGGACGTTCATCGCCCAGGTCGGCAGCCAGCGCGGCGGATCGTTCCAGGCGCGGCGCAGGAAGAGCGCGACGCCGATCAGGTAGGCGAGGAGCACCGGCCAGACGACGATGTCGTTGAACGGCAGGGGCAGCGGCGCGAGGAACGCCAGCAGGCCGAGGAGGAGGCGCTTCTGGCGTCCGAAGGTCATGACACCGCCACCCGCCGCGGCGCGCCGGTCTCGGTCTCCATGTGGACCCGCAATTGCGGCGCCCGCGGGTCGCTCGACACCAGCGGCTCGGGGCGCCGCGGCGCGGCGGAGAGGAGGGCGAGGGCCTCCAGGATCGCCAGGCGCTGGCGGGCGCCGCCCGAGAAGGCGAGCGTCTGGTCGCGCGTCACCAGCTCGACCTCGTAGCCGCGCGCGAGATGGTCGAGCGCCGAGGTGGCGGCCTCGCTCACCAGGCGCTCGAAGCGCTCCTGGCTCGGCGCGTCGGTGAGCTCGCCGACGCCGTTGTCGAAGAGGATCGACAGCCGCCGGCTGCGCTCGGACTCGCGCTCCATGTAGATCATCGAGCCGGTGCGCGCCGTCTGCTTCCAGTGGATGCCCCGCGGATCGTCGCCGCGGCGGTACTGGCGCAGAGCGAAGAGGCCGTGCCCGGTGCCGGCACGGCGGCTGGCGTCCTCGCCGAGCTGCTCGACCTCCTCGAGGTCGCTCGCGCCGGCCGGGAAGATCTCGGGGAAGACCAGCACGTCCAGGTCCACCGGATAGCGCACGCCCTTGCGGAAGAAGCCGAACGGAAACAGGCTGGAGACGTGGGCGTAGGGGAAGCGTTGCAGGCCCCGCGCGCGGATCATCATCTCCATCTGTCCGACGCTTTTGCCCCGGCGCGGCAGATAGGGGACGAGCAGCGGCTGCGCCGAGCGCGCGAGGGTGAAGAGGAGGAACCAGCGCGGCGTGAAACGCGAGCGGGTCTTGAGCGTGAAGCCGAGCGAGAACGGCCGGTTGGCGAAGACCTCCCCGGGCGATTGCAGCTCCACCTCCAGCTTGCGCACGTTCTCGCGCGACAAGATCCCGGACAGGATCAGCACCGCGAACATCAGAGACAGGACGGTGTAGAGCGAGTTGTTGCCCGTGTTGGTCGCGGCGATGGCCACCAGGAAGGTGAGGAGGACGAACCAGAGCCCCACCGTGGTGATGCGGATCCCCTCCGGGACCGCCCGGCGGCGCCGGAAGCCGAGCGGCTTCATGCTGGCCGCCTCATACCGGCCGCCTCATACCGGCACTGGGGTCGACGCCACCACGCGCTCGATCGCCTTGCGCGCGCTCTCCAGGTCCGCCATGCCGCGCTTCAGGACGACGCGGTGGGAGAGCACGGAGGGGGCGAGGCGCTGCACGTCGTCCGGGATGGCGTAGCTCCGGCCCTCGCAGAGAGCGAGCGCCTGGGTCGCCCGGAAGAGGCTCTGGGCGCCGCGCGTCGAAACACCGAGGAGGAAATCGCCGCCGTGGCGGGTCGCTTCGGCGAGAGTGAGGATGTACTCGGTGAGCTTGTCGGCGACGCGGATCTGCGTGGCGCTCTCCTGGAGGGCGAGGAGCCCTTCGCGGGAGAGGGCCGGCTCGAGGCGCTCGAGCAGGTTCTCGACGCCGCCCGAGAGCAGGAGGTCCTTCTCGTCGGCGCGCGGCGGATAGCCCAGGGAGAGCGACATCATGAAGCGGTCGAGCTGCGATTCGGGGAGCGGGAAGGTGCCCTGGTACTCCAGTGGGTTCTGGGTGGCGAGCACCACGAACGGCTCGGGCAGGGCGTAGCGCGTGCGCTCGATGGACACCTTGCGCTCGCTCATCGCCTCCAGCAGCGCCGACTGGGTCTTCGGCGTCGCCCGGTTGATCTCGTCGGCGAGCACGACGTTGGCGAACAGCGGCCCGGGGACGAATTCGAACGCCTGTGTCTTCTGGTTGAAGATCGAGACGCCGATGATGTCCGAGGGGAGCAGGTCGCTGGTGAACTGGATGCGCTGGAACGACAGGCCCAGAGACTTGGCGAGCGCCTGCGACAGAGTGGTCTTGCCGACGCCGGGCACGTCCTCGATGAGGACATGGCCGCGGGCGAGCACGCAGACGGTGGCCAGGCGGATGACCTCGCGCTTGCCGCGGATGACCTGGGCGACGTTGTCCTCCAGGCGGTGGATGGGCGCCGCGGCCCGGGCGGCATCGACCGCCTCGTCAACTAGGGATGCCATGGATTCCATGATGCTCCGTTCTCTCTGACCAGCAACAGCGTGATCAACAACAGCGCCGCGCCACAACTTCCCACGCGCGCCTCTGCGGACGCTTTTCCATCAGCCTCCGGACAGCCCTCATCCATTGAGAGTCGTGAATTATAGCGGAAACGCCGACTCGTCCCGGCGTCCTCCATCCTCCAGGCGGATCTCCAGGTCTCCGTCAAAGTCGGCGGCCAAGCCCTCCCGAGGCCCTCACCCCCTGCCCCCTCTCCCGTGCGA
>Ga0307506_10000258_pt1 | contig 12164 bp, 11 predicted proteins | sample 25_S_MG_FD_202175 | JGI IMG/M metagenome (GOLD analysis project Ga0307506, IMG submission 202175) | Soil microbial communities from Populus trichocarpa stands in riparian zone in the Pacific Northwest, United States - 25_S | ecosystem: Environmental > Terrestrial > Soil > Riparian zone > Trees... | reverse complement strand
CGGCAGCCTGACGGTCTCGTGGTCCTTCTCGCCCTGAGCTTCGGCTGCATCTCAGAGTTGACATTATCTCGTCATCTTAATTAGAATACGCGCAAAGAACAGGCAGCGAGGAGACAAGAGCCGGGCGCGGCCCCGCCACTCTGCGGGGTCGAGTGTGTCGATGGAGGATTGCATGCAAATCGAGGTGAGCAGGGAAGGATCGGTCGTCGTCGTCGAGCCGCGGGAGGCCCGTCTGGATGCCCAGCGCGCGGTCAGTTTCCGGGAAGCCCTGATCAAGCTCGCCGACGCCGGCGAGCACCAGATCGTGCTCGATCTGGGCCAGGTGGACTTCATGGACAGCAGCGGGCTGGGGGCCGTGGTCGCCGTGTTGAAACGGCTGGGCTTTCACGGTGTGCTGATCGTCTGTAATGCGCGCGCGCCGGTCGCCGGGCTGTTCAAGCTGACCCGCATGGACAAGGTGATCAAGCTGGTCGCCACGCGGCAGGATGCGGTCGCCGCGGCGTTCGTGGAGGCGGTCGGGGCTTGAGCTACGGCGCGTGGGTGCTGGCCGCCGGCCTGTCGGCCGTCGTCGCCGCTGCTCTTCCGGCCGGTGCGGCGGTGGCGGCAGGCCCCGCCGTGCTGCCGCTCGACGGCCGCTGGAAGGCTTTCCAGGGCGATCTCGCCGCGGCGGATCTCTATGCGCCCGCCTTCGACGACGCCGCCTGGGCGGAGCTGCGCGTCCCCGCCAACTGGTACCTGGAGGGTTGGAACGTCAGCGGACAGGTCTGGTACCGGCACCGCTTCCAGGCTCCGCTCCTGGCGGCCGATGCCGTGGCGAGCCTCGAATTCGCCGGCGTCGACTACGCCGCCGACGTCTGGCTCAACGGCACCTGGCTCGGCCACCACGAAGGCTATTTCGAGCCGTTCTCCTTCGCCGCGGAGAGTGCCCTGAAACCCGGCGCCGAGAACCTCCTCGCCGTGCGGGTCGACAGCCCTCTCGAAACCCCGCAGGCGTGGTCGCTGCGCAAGCGGCTGATCAAGGGGGTCTTCGCGCACCACGACACCCGGCCCGGCGGCGCCTGGTCGCCGCGCGGGCAGGAGGCCAACACCGGCGGCATCTGGGCGTCCGTCGCCTTGCGGATCTCCTCCCGCCTCCGCCTCGGCGCGCTGCGCGTGCGGCCCGAGGTCGATGCCGCGACCCGTATCGCGGCGCCGGTCGTGGAGGTCGGCGTCGATCTGGCCCCGAAGTCAGGGACGAAGATGGCGGCAGAGGTGAGCTTCGCGGTCGTCCTCGCGCCGCAGAGCTTCGCCGGCCCGGCCGCCGCGCCGCTGCGCTTCACGCGCCGGCTGGCGCCCGGCCATAGCGAGGTCGTCCTGGCGCTGCCGCCGCGCGCGGTCGAGCTGTGGTGGCCCTGGGAGCAGGGCGAGCCGCGCCTCTACGAGGTGGCCGTGACGGCGAGCGTGGCAGGGAAGGCGGCGGACCGCGCCGAGACCGTGCTCGGCTTCCGCACCGTGGTGGAGGAGAGCGGGGGAGCCTGGCGGATCAACGGCCGGCGCACCTTCCTGCGCGGCACCAACTACATCTCCACGCAGTGGCTGAGCGAGATGACGGCGGAGCGCTTCGCCTTCGACGTCGGGCTGATGAAAGGTGCCAACGTCAACATCGTGCGCGTCCACGCCCACGTCGAGCCGCCGGCCTTCTACCGCGCCTGCGACGAGGCCGGCCTTCTGGTCTGGCAGGATTTCCCGCTGCAGTGGGGGTACACGGACGAGCCGGCTTTCGCCGCCGAGGCGGAGCGCCAGGCGGCGGCGATGGTGGACCTGCTCTTCGACCATCCCTCGATCATCGCCTGGAGCCTGCACAACGAGCCGCCGTGGGACGCCGACTGGATGCAGTACCGCTATCCGGACTACGACTCGCGGCAGAACCGGGTGCTCGACGAGCGGCTGCGCGCCGCGGTGGCGCTACGCGATCCGTCGCGGGTGACGCACGCCGTCTCGAGCACCCGGGAGCACCCGTGGTACGGCTGGTACTCGGGCTCCTGGCTGGACTACGCCAAGCCGGCCAAGGTGCCGCTCATCACCGAATTCGGCGCCCAGGCACTGCCGGGCTTGCCGGAGCTGCGCCGCATCCTCCCCGAGGACGAGCTGTGGCCGCAGAGCGAGGCGGCGTGGGCGGATTGGGAGTACCACAACTTCCAGCGCAAGGAGACCTTCGAGAACGCCGGAGTGGCGCGCGGCACCTCGATCGAGGAGCTGATCGCCAACACGCAAGGCTACCAGGCGCGGCTCATCAAGCTGGCCGCCGAGAGCTACCGCCGGCAGCGCTTCGCGCCGGTCGCCGGCATCTTCCAGTTCATGTTCGTCGAGTCCTGGCCGTCGATGAGCTGGGGCGTCCTCGACGTCCGGCGGCAGCCCAAGGCGGGCTACCGGGCGCTCCGCGACGGTTTTCAGCCGGTGATGCCGAGCGTCGAGTGGGACCGCCTGCTCTTCGCTCCGGGCGACGAGGTGACGCTGAAGCTCTGGGTGGTGAACGACCTGCAGACGCCTTTCCCCGGCGCCGCTCTCCAGTGGGTGCTGCGGCGCGACGGCGCGGCGGTCGAAAACGGCGAAGTGCCGGTCGACGTCGCCGCCGACAGCGGGCTGCGGGTGGCGACGCTGCGGCGGAGCGACCTGCCCGCCGGCCATTATGAGCTGGCGGTCCGGCTGGCAGCGCGGGACGGCAAGCCGCTGGGCCGCAGCGAGCACGCGTTCGAGGTCGCCGCCGCCGCGGCGGCGGGGAATCCCGGGAAGAGCGATGCGCACTGAGCCTGTGCTGTGCGTGGTTCTCCTGGCGGGGCTGGCCGCGGCGCTGGCGGTGGCCATTCCCGCGGCGCCCGCGGTCTACGCCCGACCTCTGCGCCTGCTCTTGCGCTCCTATTTCCTGCAACGTTGCGGCGCCGCCCTCGACGACGCCGAGACCGGCCTGCGGCACGGCGCCTGCCACCTGGACGACGGCACGGTTCTGCGTGCCGATACGGCCGGCCCGGCGGGACGGCGGCAGGCGGCGGCGGGCGGCTGGCACGATGCCGGCGACTACGGCAAATACGTCGCCACCGGCGCCGTGACGGCGGCGCGGCTCCTGTCGGCCTACGAGGAATGTCCCGCTCTTTTCCCCGACGGCCAGCTCGCCATCCCCGAGAGCGGCAACGGGCGCTCGGACCTGCTCGACGAGGTCGCCGTCGAGCTGGCCTGGATGCTCCGCATGCAGCGCGCGGACGGCGCGCTCTACCGCAAGCTCGCGGGCGCGCGGTGGCCCGACCTGGTGCCGCCCGACGCCGATACCCAGCCGCGCTTTCTGTACGGCGTCTCGACCGCCGAGACCGCCAAATTCGCCGCCGCGCTGGCCTTCGCCGCCCGCGTGTATCCAGCCGGGCCGTCCCGGGTCTACCGCGCCGCGGCGCTGCGGGCCTGGAGCTATCTGGAGGAGCATCCGGACCAGGAGGAGGACTGGCAGGCCGGGGACGACTCGGGATCGGGGCCGTACCGCGCTTCGGACACCGACCGCGAAGCCACCCTGCGCACCGACGTCGACGACCGCTGGTGGGCGGCGGCCGAGCTGCTGCTGACCACCGGCGAGGCGCGTTTCGCGCGCTACGCCGAGCAGCACGCCGCCGCCGTGCCCTACACGCTCTTCGAGTGGAAGAACCCGGCGCCGCTCGGCATGCTGCACCTTCTGGCGCTCGAGCCGGGCTTGCGCAGCAAGCTGCTGGCCCGCGCCGAGGCGAGCCTGGCCACGGCGCGGCGGCAGCCGTTCGGCGTTGCCAACAGCCGCTTCGTCTGGGGCTCCAACAAGATGGCGGCGGAAGAGGGCATCACCCTCTGGTGGGCCTGGCGGCTCACCGGGCGCCCCGAGCTGCGCGCCGCGGCGCTCGGCCAGATCCATTACCTTCTCGGCCGCAATGCGCTGGGCAAGTGCTTCGTCACCGGCCTGGGGACGAATCCGGTGCGGCACGTGAGCCACATCTTCGCCCGCGCGGTACACCGCGACGTCCCCGGCCTGCTGGTGGGCGGTCCCAACGCGCAGGAACAGTCGGGGATCGCTCCCCGTGGCCGCGGCGCCCTGAGCTACGCCGACGATGCGCGCTCCTATGCCACGAACGAATCGGCGATCGACTACAACGCGGCGCTGGTGGGGCTCCTGGCCCTCGCCATGGCCGAGCCGCTGGGAGACGGGTGTCTGCGATGAGCTTCTATTTCGAACCATTCGAGAGCCGCCGGCCGCCCGAGCCCTTGCCGTACTCGGCGGCGCGCGAGCTGCTCTGGCAGTTCCTGGCTGCGTTGAGCCTCGGGCTCGGCGCCTCCTACATCTTCTGGCGCTGGACCGCATCGCTCAACCACGACGCGCTCTGGTTCGCCATCCCGCTCGCCGTGGCGGAGACCTGCGCCTTCATCGGCCTCGTCCTCTTCACCTTCAACCTCTGGCGCGACGCGCGCCCGGCGGTCCCGCCGCCGCCGCGCGTGCTCAGCGAGTGCGTGAGCGCCGCGGCGGCCGAGGAGCGGCCCTTGCGGGTGGACGTCTTCTTTCCGTCCTACGACGAGGACCTCGAGCTGGTCCGCCTCAGCATCCGCGACGCCAAGCGGCTGCTCTATCCCTATCCGATCGACGTCCGCATCCATGTCCTCGACGACGGCCGCCGTGCCACGATGAAACAGCTCGCCGCCGACGAAGGGATCGGCTACATCACGCGCACCACCAACATGGGCTACAAGGCGGGCAACCTGCGCAACGCCATGGAGCAGACCGACGGCGACTTCATCGTCATCTGCGACGCCGACACGCGCCCGCTCCCCACCCTCCTCGAGCACACGCTGGGCTATTTCCGCGATCCGGACATGGCCTGGGTGCAGACGCCGCAGTGGTTCTTCGATCTGCCCGCCGGGCGCCGGCTGCCGGATGCCTGGGGGCGCAGGTGGGGCCGCTTCGGCCGGCTGCTGGGACGCGGGATCGAGGCGTGCGCCGGGCCGATGACGGTGGGCGCCGATCCGTTCGTCAACGATCCGCAGATGTTCTACGACGTCATCCTGCGCCGCCGCAACCACGCCAACGCCGCGTTCTGCTGCGGCGCCGGCTCGGTGCATCGCCGCGAGGCGGTGATGGAGGCGGCGCTCAAGGGCTGGGTGGCGCAGGTCGACGCGGAGACGCGCCGGGTGGTTGGAAAGGTGGGGGCGAAGATGGGCGGCGGAGAGGTCGGCGGCGACCTGGAGGATGCCATGCGCCGCCAGATCGCTCTCGAAACCGAGCTGACGCCCTACAAGTTCCATGTTTCGGAGGACATCTACACCTCGATCGTCCTGCACGGCGACCGCGACCGGCGCTGGAAGTCGGTGCTCCATCCCTGGGTGCAGTCCAAGATGCTGTCGCCGCAGGACCTGCAGACCTGGGCGATGCAGCGCTTCAAGTACGCCGGCGGCACCATCGACATCTGCCTGCACGACAATCCGATCTTCCGCCGCGGCCTGGACTGGCGGCAGAAGCTGATGTACGGCTGCACCTTCTGGTCGTATTTCGGCGGCCTGTGGAATTTCGCCTTCCTGGTCTCGCCGATCATCTATCTGTTCACCGGCATCGCGCCGGTGGCGAGCTATTCGTTCGCCTTCTTCAAGCACGCGCTGCCGTTCCTGATCGCCAACGAGCTGGCCACCATGGTGGGCACCTGGGGGGTGATCAATCTCAAGGCGAAAGCTTCGTTCATCGCGTTTTTCGGCCTCAACCTGCGCGCCCTGTGGACCGTGGTGCGCGGCGAGACGATCAAGTTCCCGGTCACCCCCAAGGAGCGGCAGAGCGGCACCTTCTACCGCCTGGCGAGGCCGCAGATCATCATCATCGCTCTCACCTTGACCGGCTTGCTGATGCAGGGCGCGGCGCTCGCCCTCACGCGGCGCGGCGATCTCGGCGCCTATCTGACGAATCTGTTCTGGGGGCTCAACAACGTCTACCTGCTGGCGGGCTTCGTCCGTGCCGCGGGCTGGACACCCGAGGAGTGACATGACGTTCAAGGAAGGGCTCATCCGCGCGCGCGGCCATCTCGTCTTCCTCGCCGGGCTGGCGGTGGCGTTCGGCACCGCCATCGCGCTCGAACAGTCAAAGATCCAGACCCCCGCCGCCGCCGCCACGCTGCCGGTGCAATCCCTGGCGGGCGGCCTGCCGGCGGTGCCGCCGCCGGCGCCGCTGACGGAGGAAGACCTGCGCCGGGCGCGGATCGCGTGGACCTACTTCGAGGTCAACCTGCGGCCGGAGACCGGGCTCGTCGACTCGGTGGACAAGTATCCGGCGACGACGATGTGGGACACGGCCTCCTATCTGATGGCGCTCCTCTCGGCGCGCCGCCTCGAGCTGATCCCGCAGGAGACGTTCGATACGCGGCTCGCCGCGGCGCTCGCCGCGCTCGGACGGCTGCCGCTGTTCGACGGCAAGCTGCCGAACAAGTCGTACAACACCGTTTCCCTCGCCATGGTGGATTACAACAACCGCCCGGTGGAGCGCGGCATCGGCTGGTCGGCGATCGACATCGGACGCCTGCTGGTGCCCCTGAACATCGTGGTCTGGGAGCACCCGCAGCACACGCCGGCCGTGCGCGCGGTGCTGGCGCGCTGGGACCTGGGAGCCCTGCTGCGCGACGGCCTGCTGTATGGCGCGGCGGTGCAGCCGGACGGGACGGTGAAGAAGCAGCAGGAGGGGCGCCTCGGCTACGAGGAGTACGCCGCCCGGTCGTTCAGCCTGCGGGGGGAGGACGTTTCCACCGCCGCGCTCTCCCTGGATCTCGTGGCGTGGGTGAAGATCGACGGCGTCCAGGTGGCGACGGACAGCCGCACGGCGCAAGCGTTCGGCGCGCACAACTACGTGGTCAGCGAGCCGTACGTCCTCGACGGCCTGGAGTTCGGCTGGGACGGCACCAGCCGCGATCTCGCGGCGCGCGTCTATCGCGCCCAGGAGGCGCACTGGCGCCACACCGGCGTGCTCACCGCGGTGAGCGAGGACAACATCGACCGCCCGCCTTATTTCGTCTACAACACCGTTTTCAGCGACGGCAAGGCGTGGAATGCGCTCACCGACACCGGCGCCGACGCCTCGGCCGACCGCAGCCTGAGCGTCAAGGCCGCCTTCGGCTGGGACGCGCTCTACCGCACGGCGTATACCGCCGATCTGGTGAAGGCGGTGCAGGCGCTCTTCGATCCCCGGCGCGGCTGGTATTCCGGGCTCTATGAGAAAGACGGCCAGCCGAACAAGGCGATCACCTGCAACACCAACGCGATCATCCTCGAAAGCCTCGCCTATCGCCGCGGCGGCCCGCTGTTGAGCTCCGGCGCCGTGAAAGCGGCGCCGTGACTCCAAGGCGGCCGGCCCGCGCGGCCGTCCTGCTTCTCGCCATCACCGTGCTGCTGAGCAGCCTGGGCTGCAGCGGCAATTCGGTGAAGACGGCGAAGACGCTTCCTGCCTCTCCTGCGGCTCCCATCTCCAGAGTGGAGCGGGCCGCCGCAGCCGCGGCTTCGTGCTCCCAGCAGGGCCAGAGCCCGCCCGTCTGCTGCGTCTCGGCCGCGGCGTGTACGAGCGGAGCCCACCATCCCGGGCGCAACGGCTGCCTGACGGCGGCCGAGCTCGAGATGGCCAAAGTGGCTTGGCGTTACTTCGAGAACAACGAGCAGAAAGAGACCGGCCTCGTCAACGCGGTCGACGCCTACCCGTCCACCACCATGTGGGACACCGCCTCCTATCTCGCGGCGCTGATCGCCGCGCACCGCCTGTGCCTGATCCCCACGGCCGAATTCGACCGCCGGGTCGTCGCGCTGCTCAGCACCCTGGGCTCGCTCTCCCTCTACCGCGGCGAGATGCCGAACAAGGTGTACAATACGAAGACCGGCGAAAAAGTGAACTATGGCAACCAGCCGGGAGAGATCGGTTTCTCCGCCCTCGACCTCGGCCGCCTGCTGATCTGGCTGCGTATCCTGCGCGAGGACTATCCGGAGCACGGCAACGCCGCGGACCGCGTGGTGATGCGCTGGAATTTCTGCCACGCCGTCGACGCCTGCGGCACCCTTTTCGGGGCCTATGTCGACGGCGAGAAAAAGACGGTCTACGCGCAGGAAGGGCGGCTCGGCTACGAGGAGTACTCGGCCAAGGGTTTCGATCTCTGGGACGTGCCGGCGCCGCGCGCGGCGCTGCCGGAGCCGTACGCCGTGATCCCGATCTTCGGCGTCGACGTCCCGTACGACACGCGCGACCCGCGCGAGCTCAAGGCGCACAATTACGTGGTCTCCGAGAGCTACGTCCTCGACGGCGTCGAGCTCAACTGGGATCTCTCCAGCGACCACGGCGACGACGACATGCACCACAGCAATCCCTGGATGGCGGATTTCGCGGCGCGCATCTACCGCGTGCAGGAAGCCCGCTACCGCGCGACGGGAATCATCACGGCGCGCACCGAGCACCAGCTCGACAGCGCTCCCTATTTCGTCTACGACACCATCTTCAGCGACGGCTTCGCCTGGAACACGATCACGGAGGACGGCCTGTATTCGCCGCGCTTCGCGGCGATCGCCGTCAAGGGCGCGCTCGGCCTCTGGGCGCTCTGGGATACGCCATACACCGATCTGCTGTTCCGCATCATCGCCACCAAATCCGACCCGGCGAAAGGTTTCTACGAAGGGATCTACGAAGACGGCCACGGCTTGATCAAGACGTTCACCGCCAACAACAACGGGATTCTGCTCGAGATCCTGCTCTACAAGGTGGAGGGCAAGCTGCTGCGCTTCAGCGGCGCGCCGAGCCTGTGGGAACATTATCTCGTCAACGAGCGGATGAATGGCGCGGTGCGCTGCGTGCCGCGAGGGCTCCGCTGCCCGGACTCACCTTGAGGCGGCGCTGGCTGTGGCTCGCCGCCGCGGCCCTCGGGATCCTCCTGGTCGCGGGCTGCGGCGTGATCGTGCGCGGTGTCCATAGCGGCGTCACCGCGGTGCGCGACTCCGAGCTGTTTCATCAAGGCCGGCACGGCCCGCTGAGCGCGGAGGAGAAGGAGTGGGCCAAGGCGGCGTGGAAATACTTCGAGAACAATGACAGCCCCTCGACGGGCCTGGTCTGCTCGGTCGACCGCTACCCGGCGGCGAGCATGTGGAGCGTCGCGGACCACATCGCGGCGATGATCGCCGCCCGCGAAATGGGATTGATCACGCCGCGCGACTTCGACATCCGGTTCAGCGTCCAGCTCCACTTTCTCAACACCATGCCCCTGTTCATGGAGCGGCTGCCCAACCGCCTGTACAACACCGCGAGCGGCCACATGGTCAACTACGAGAACAAGCCGGAGGCGATCGGCTGGTCGGCCATCGATCTCGGGCGCCTGCTGCTCTGGCTGCGCATCGCGGGGCAGCGCTATCCGCAATACCGCGAGTACATCGAGAAGGCGGTGCTGCGCTGGAGCTTCTGCGACGTCATAGACGATTGCGGCGGCCTCCACGGCGGCGTGCAGGCGCACGACAGCCTGCAACTGCACGGCGAGGCGGGGCTGGGCTACGAAGAGTACGCCGCGCAAGGCTTTCAAGCCTGGGGCTTCCAGACCACCCGCGCCTCGCGCATCACGCCCTTCGCACGCATCCGCATCGAAGGCGTGGAGATCCTGTACGACGCGCGCGATCCCCGCGAGTCGGGTACCTTCGCGCCGGTGCTGACCAGCCCCTACGCCCTGGCTGGCATCGAGCTCAACTGGGACCGCGTCGAGGACCGGCAGAGCCTCGACACCGAGCACACCGATTTCGTCATGGTGGATCTGGCGCAGCGCGTCTACGCCGTGCAGGAGGCGCGCTGGCGGCGGGAGCACGTGCTGACGGCGCGGACGGACCATCCGCTTTCGCAGAGCCCCTTTTTCGTCCACGACTCGATCTTCGTCGCCGGCTATCCGTGGAATACGATCTCGGACCACGGCGACGTCGTTCTCGACAAGTCGCTGGTGTCGACCCGGGCCGTCTTCGGCCTCTGGGCGCTCTGGAAGACTCCCTACACGGACGAGCTGATGCGCAACGCGCGCGATCTCTACGATCCGCAGCGCGGCTGGTTCGAGGGGCGCTACGAGCGCACCGGCGGCTACGAGCAGACGATCTCCAGCACCACCAACGCGATCGTCCTCGAAAGCCTGCTCTACAAGCTCCAGGGGAAGCTCTTCGGGCGTGACGCCGAAGGCTCCTATCTCACGGTTCTCCTGGCCGATCCATTCCATCCCACCGGACGCTGCTTTCCGAACGACAGGGCGGCATGCCGGGACACTCCCTGATCGGCACGGTCCGAGGAGAAGGCGCCACACTTCCTTCGCGATTTTTGTCACGTCTGCAGCGAATTCAGTCACCGAAGTCGCAAGCTCACGAGCTTCCGTAGAGATTTCGCGGACCGTTTTCGCGACTCCGCTGATTATTTTCGAGATTTCACTCACTTCGCTCGCGAGCTCACGAGCTTCCGTAGAGATTTCGCGGACTGTTTTCGCGACTCCGCTGATTATTTTCGAGATTTCACTCACTTCGCTCGCGAGCTCACAGAGCGAGCTCGCGACTCCGCGGACTGTTGTGGCCATCTCGGTCACTGCACTCGAGACCGCGGTGACTGCGGTGGCGGTCTCACTGACCGGAGTCGCGACCGCGGTGAGCGGGATCTCGATCTCACGGACTCAAATCGCTACAGAGGTGAGTGGGATCTCGGCAGAAATCGATGCTGACCCGGACCGCAAAGCCTGCGTCGGGCTCGCCCGCGCCGCCCACGGTCCGGGGATGGCACCGGCCACGAGGGCTACGCCCAAGCAGATCACGGTCGCCGCGATCGGGGTTTCGGGATCGGCGGCGGAGAGTCCGAAGAGGCGGTTGGAGATCAGGCGGGCGCCGCTGGCGACGACCGCGCTCTTCGAGGCGCCGCCCTTGACTCTGTATATGCCAGACGTATACTTCTTGTCGAGGGAGGAGCATGGGAGACGGGGGCGACGCGACTGAGTTCGACTGGGACGGCGGCAATGCGAAAAAGAACTGGCTTCGGCACGGTGTCACCCAGTCCGAGGGCGAGCAGATCTTCTTCAATCAGCCTCTGGTCGTTGGAGACGACGAAGAGCACTCTCAAACGGAGGTCCGGTGCTTCGCCCTGGGACAGACGGATGCGGGCCGGCTCCTCTTCGCTATCTTCACGCTTCGGGATGAAAAGGTGCGGATCATTTCGGCGCGTGACATGACTCGCCGAGAACGAAAGGAATACGAAGATGCCCGAGCGCAAGAGCTTGAAGCCCATTCCGAGTTTTGAGTCGGAGGACCAGGAGCGGGAGTTTTGGGCGACGCACGACTCGACCGACTATGTGGATTGGAGCCGTGCCAAGCTCGCGGTCTTTCCACGGCTCAAGCCGTCGACACAGACGATCTCTCTCCGTCTCCCGGAGCCTCTGCTCGAAAATCTGAAAATGCTCGCCAACAAGCGCGATGTGCCGTACCAATCCCTCCTGAAAATTTTCCTCGCTGAACGGATCGAGCAGGAGCTGCGCGGGTTGCGCTGAGCCGGAGTCGGCCTTCTGGCCGAGCGGTCTCAGCAGAGCCGAGGTCGGGCCGCCTACCCTCGGTTCAGCGAATGACCTGCGAGAGGAGGCTCCAGACCAGAGGCCGGATTCTTCTCAAGAAGGGGTACACCCTTGAGCAGATGGGGAGCTATGAGGCGGCCATCGAGACACTCCAGGAAGCGGCGCCGTGGATTGACCGGGTGGCGGACACGGTGACTGGAGAGGTGCATACGTACTACAACCCGGACCGGACGGCGTTTGCTCCGGTGCAGGACACCAGCGCGCTCGCCTGTGGTAATTGAGATCCTCACCGCGGAATCCACCGGTAGAGCACCTTGTAGCGCACCATCGTCCAGAGCGTCGCCAGGACCGCGGTGTGGACGAGCGTATTGAGCCACAGGTCGCCGTGATCCGTCGTCAGCCGCATCGGCATCAGGTTGCTGGTCAGCGCCAGGATGTAGACGTGGACGACGAAGACATACAGGGACGCCTGGCCGAGGGGGATGAAGAACCATCCGAAGGCGCGTTCGATGGGCCGCCAGAGCTTGGTCAGCACGGTGAGGCCGGCGACCAGGGCGACGGCGTAGTTGAGGAGGCGGAGGATGCCCAGGGTGTTCTTCAGAAAGTATT
>Ga0307506_10000257_pt1 | contig 12219 bp, 9 predicted proteins | sample 25_S_MG_FD_202175 | JGI IMG/M metagenome (GOLD analysis project Ga0307506, IMG submission 202175) | Soil microbial communities from Populus trichocarpa stands in riparian zone in the Pacific Northwest, United States - 25_S | ecosystem: Environmental > Terrestrial > Soil > Riparian zone > Trees... | reverse complement strand
ACAGGACGCCGGCCATGCCCTCGGCGTCCTCAGGGCTCCGGGCGGCGAGCATCGCCATGATGCGGAGGCGTCGCAAGTGGTCGTGCATGCGCGCTTCCAGACGATCGACCTCGCGCGCCAGCTTGTCTTCGTTGAAGAAGACCGCCGCGTACGCGAGGTCGACCATGAGCTCCGACGCGTCTTTCAGTTCGACGAGGAGCTCTTTGACGTTCTTCGGTTGCTCATCCATTGAGGGCTACTCCCGATAGTGACATAGCGAGCAGGAGCGCGACGACCCCCGCGAGGTCGAGCACGCTCGTGATGATGGGGACGGCGTGGTTGTCGGGGTCCAGCCCGAACCGCGACGTGAGCACGGCGAGGTAGTACCCCGTGACCAAGATCAATGGGAGCACGAGGAGCCCGGCGAAGAACGTGCCCCCGATCGTAGCGGCCGCGCTCGGACCTGGCTGGCCGACGAGCGCCGCCAGCCCGAACCCGACCACCCCGATCAGCGTGAAGATCGCAAGGCCGAGCAGGATGACGATCGAGGCGTCCACCACGGCGGGGCGCTCCGGCAGGCCGCGCGGCGTGATCACACCGAGCTGCAGCTTGGAGGACAGCCGGGACGAGAGGATCCCGCCGAGGGCGCCCGCCTGCGAGACGAACGGCGGGATCAGGATGTACAGCGCCGGCAGGCGCGCGAGCACCGGCTCCTTCGCCTGCAGGAGCGACCCCGCCGCGATGTCGAGGAGCGGGGTCAGCGCGATGACGGCCGTCATCTCGAGCACGATCCTGCGCACGCCCGGCTGGTCCCCGAGCACCATCCGGACGACCGCGAGCACGGTCACGACGATGCAGAGCCCCGCCACGACCGCGTTCACGGTCTCGTTGCGGATCAGGAAGGTCGCGAGGTACAGCAGCGGCAGCGTCGCCATGTCGCCCAGGGCCGTGACCATCGGGGTGGCGACCGAGTCGAGGTCGTAGCCACGCCGGTACGAGACCACCGAGAGCAGGAGCGTCACGAGCAGGATCAGCACCGACCCGAGGAAGCCGCCGACGACCGAGATCGTGACGAGGTCCCAGAAGGAGATCGACGCCTCGCCGAGGGCCGAGGTCGCGAGCTTCGCGAGCGCGGCGAGCCACAGGGACGAGGTGAACGTCGTGACGAACGCCACCTCGACGTTCTGCGCCAGGACGCCCCCGCGCTTCAGGTTGGTCTCGAACGTACCGGCGGCCGACGCCGTGCCCAGGCGCGCGCCGATCGCCCCGAAGATCGTGCCGCGCATCCCGACGGCGGCCGGGATCAGGACGAGGAGCCCCGGCAGCATCGAGAGGGTGTGCGTGATCGAGGCGAGGATCAGCCCCGCGACGAACGACGCTGTCGTGCTGAGGGTGAGCGCGACCAGGCCCTGGCGGAGCGTGCGCTTCTCGGCACGCCAGGACCGGTAGAGTCGCCGCGCTGGGCGCGGGACCAACCTCGTGGCACGGCTCGGAGCCGCCATAAGGGCACCGTCATCGGATCGACTCGCTTCGCTCGGGGGCGGGCCCGGGAGGGACCCGGTGGCCAGTATGCGCCCCGTTCGCGGTGCGGGGCAACCCTCCCTAGTCGATCCAGTCGCGCGTCACGAACAGCCAGAAGGCCAGGCCGGCGTGATCCCGGTACCGGGCGAACCGCCGCCGGATCGTCGCGTCGGGGACGGGCTTGGTGCGACCGCGCAGCCGCGCGTAGGTCGGGCGCGTCCAGCTGTCGAGGATCAGCCGGTGGTTGCGGCCCATCGTCATCATGATGTGGGCGGCCGCGTACGGCCCCACACCGGGGAGCGCGAGCAGCCGCGCCTCGAGCTCGTCGTCGGACAGCTCCTCGGACGAGGCCTGCGCGAGCGCCTCGAGATCCAGGTCGCCGTTCGCGGCAGAGGTCGCCAACGCGATCAGGTACGCGCCTCGATACCCCGCGCGCACAACCTCGCGGTAGAAGGACTCCGGCGCCGCCGCCATCGCCGCGGGCGTGGGGAAGGCGTTCGCGAGCGGGTCGTCGACGCCCATCGCCGGCTCCCCGAGGTTCGTGACGAGGGCGTTCACCATGCGCACCGTGGCGCTCCAGGCGCAGTTCGTGGTGCAGACGGTCTTCACGACGTCCTCGAACGTCGTGGGACTGCGCAGCATGCGTCCCGCGCCCGTGATCACCCAGGCGAGCTCGGGATCCCCTTTCGCCCGCGCGTAGAACCCCGAGAGGTCCTGGTCGAGCCGGAGCACGTGACGGACGCTCGCCTCGATCTCGGCGACCATCGCCGGACCTGCCGCGGGACCGGCGATCTCGACCCGCGCCCGCCCCCGTGGGCCCGGGCCGACCCGCACGCGCCGCGGCCGTCCCCGCCGCGGCCGGATCGTGAGCTCCAGCGTGCCGGCGGCCTCGTCGAGGCGGAGCGGCGCGAGCTCGGCGAAGCCGTGGGAGCCGATCGTCCGCGCGAGGTCGACCGGCTCGCCGGCGGGCCCGACCAGCGACACGTCGAACGTGGACATGGGCGCCAGGATAAGCAGGCGATGAGCCGGCCGCGCCGGACCCGGCCGATAGACTGCGCGCATGACGACGGGCCGAGACCTCCGGTCGATCGCGAACCTGGGCACGGCGGGTCCCGTGATGGCGATCGGCGGGGCCGAGGACAAGCTCCGCGACAAGGTCATCCTCTCGCGGTTCGCGAAGTTCGCGGGGGGCGCCGAGGGTCACGTCGTGGTGATCTCGACGGCGTCCTCGCTCGGCGACGAGGCCACGGCCCTCTATCGAGAGCTGTTCGCGGGACTCGGGATCGGCAAGGTGAGCGGCTTGCGGCCCGAAGAGCGCGAGGAGGCCAACGACCCCGACGCGGCCGCGGTCCTCCGCGACGCCACCGGCGTGTTCATGACGGGTGGGAACCAGTCCCGGCTCACGCAGGTGATCGCGGGCACGCGGGTCGGCGACGCGCTGTTCCTCGCGCACGACCGGGGGGCGGTGCTCGCGGGGACGAGCGCCGGCGCCAGCGCGATGGCGAGCCACATGGTCGCGTTCGGCGCGGCGGGCGCGACGCCCAAGAACCGCATGGTGCAGCTGTCCGCCGGGCTCGGGATCCTCAGCGGCATGGTCATCGACCAGCACTTCGAACAGCGGGGGCGGATCGGGCGGCTGATGGCGCTGGTGGCCCAGTCCCCGTCGCTCCTGGGGATCGGGCTCGACGAGGACACGTGCGCGATCGTGTTCGCCGACGGGACGCTCCACGTGATCGGGCGCGGGGCCGTGACGATCGTCGACGGCCGCCACGTCAAGACCGACGCCTACCGGGGAAAGGGGTATAAACCGCTCATGGTGTCGGGCGCCGTCCTGCACTCGCTGCCCAGCGGGTACTGGTTCGATCTGCGGCGGCGAGAGCTGCTGGCAGGTCCGCGCGCCCACGCCGCCGAGCGGGAGGCCTCCGAGTGACGTCGGAGGTCACTCGGACGCGCGCGGCGCGCGCCGAGCGCAAGTCCGAGGCCGCCGCCAAGAAGCCGCCCCTGCGCCCCGACCTCACCATCGTGCAGGCCCAGGTCTTCCGGGGCCCCAACTACTGGTCCTACGAGCCCAGCATCCGGCTGCTGGTGGACCTCGGGTCCCTCGAGCACTGGCCCTCGAACACGATCCGCGGGTTCAACGCGAAGCTCCTGAAGGCGCTCCCGGGCGTCGGCGAGCACTCGTGCTCGCTGGGCAAGCGGGGCGGGTTCCGGGAACGGCTCGAGGACGGCACCTGGCTCGGTCACGTTGCCGAGCACGTCGCGCTCGAGCTCCAGAGGGAATCCGGGGCGCACATCTCGCGGGGCAAGACCCGGGGCGCCGGGCCGCCCGGCCGGTACAACGTGATCTACGGTTACGCCGAGGAGACCGTCGGCCTCGAGGCCGGCAAGATCGCGGTCCGGCTCGTGAATCACCTGATCAAGGCCGAGCCCGGGTTCGACTTCGACGCGGAGCTCGAGCGGCTGATCCTGCTCGCGGAGCGGCGCCAGTTCGGGCCCTCGACCCAGGCGATCATCGACGAGGCCGTCTCGCGCGACATCCCGTGGATGCGCCTGAACGAGCACTCCCTCGTGCAGCTCGGACAGGGCAAGTACCAGCAGCGGATCCGGGCCACGATGACCTCGATGACGAGCGCACTGGCGGTCGACATCGCCGGCGACAAGAAGATGACGAACCAGCTCCTGGCCGCCGCCGGGCTGCCGGTGCCCCGCGCCGAGGTCGTGCGCTCCGACGACGCGGCCGTGGCGGCGGCGAACCGGATCGGGTTCCCGGTGGTGACCAAGCCGCTGGACGGGAACCACGGGCGCGGCGTGGGTCTCGACCTGCGGACCGATCGCGCCGTGCGCACCGGGTTCCGCCGCGCGCAGAAGGAGTCGCGACGCGGGGCCGTGATCGTGGAATCGTTCGTGACGGGTAACGACTACCGCGTGCTCGTGGTCGGCGGGCGCATGGCCGCGATCGCCGAGCGTGTGCCTGCCCACGTCACCGGCGACGGCAAGCGCACCATCCGATGGCTCGTCGACAAGGAGAACCAAGATCCGCGCCGCGGGATCGGCCACGAGAAGGTCCTCACGCGGATCAAGGTCGACGAAGCCGCGATGGAGTTGCTGAAGAAGCAGGGCTACGCGATCGACGACGTGCCGCCTAAGGGCACGCGCGTGCTGCTCGCCGCCACCGGCAACATGTCGACCGGCGGGATCTCGATCGACCGAACGTGGGAGGCACACGAGGACAACGTCGAGATCGCCGAGGAGGCCGCGCGCGTCGTTGGCCTCGACGTGGCGGGGATCGACTTCCTGGCGCCCGACATCTCCCAGCCCGTCCGCGAGGCGGGCGGTGCGATCGTCGAGGTGAACGCGGCCCCTGGGTTCCGGATGCACACGCATCCCACCGAGGGCGAGCCGCAGTACGTCGCCAAGCACGTGGTCGACGGCCTCTTCCCGCCGGGAACCCCGAGCCGGATCCCGATCGTCGCGGTCACAGGCTCGAACGGCAAGACCACGACGACGCGGATGATCGCCCACATCTTCCGGGGGATGGGGCGCGACGTCGGCGTCACGACCACCGACGGGATCTACATCGACGAGCGGCTCGTGCGACGTGCCGACGCGAGCGGGCCGAAGTCGGCGCAGATGGTGCTGCAGAACCCGCGCGTGAACTTCGCGGTCTTCGAGGTCGCGCGCGGGGGGATCCTGCGGGAGGGCCTCGGGTACCAGCGCAACGACGTGGCGGTGGTTCTGAACGTCACGGGCGACCACTTGGGGCTCCGCGACATCGACACGCTCGAGCAGCTCGCGGCGGTCAAGCAGGTTCCCGTGGAGGCGGTGCCGCGCAACGGGACCGCGGTCCTGAACGCCGACGACCCGCTCGTGCTGGAGATGCGCCGCCACTGCAGCGGGAACGTGATCTTGTTCACGATGCGCGACACGCATGACCTGGTCGAGCGCTGGATCCGGCGCGGCCGCAAGGCGGTCGTGCTCGAGAAGGGACCGCGCGGCGAGATGATGGTGATCAAGGAAGGTCGCCGCACCATGCCGATCGCATGGGTGCACACCCTGCCCGCGACCTTCGAAGGCAAGGCCCGCATGATGGTGCAGAACGCGATGGCGGCGGCCGCCGCCGCGCACGCCGCGGGCGCCCACCTGCACGACATCCGCCAGGGGCTGCGGTCGTTCACGACCTCGATCTATCAGGCTCCCGGTCGGCTGAACGTCTTCGAGATCGACGGCGTCACGGTCGTGATCGACTACGCCCACAACGCCGCCGGACTCGAGACGCTCGGGGACTTCATCGAGCGGCTCACGGCCGGCGCGCCATCGGGCGAACGCCCCGGCGAGGCCTCGTGGAGCGCCAAGCTGCGCGTGGCCGTCGTGGCGACCGCCGGCGACCGCCGCGACGAGGACATGCGCGAGCTCGGACGGGTGGCCGCGCGCTTCTTCGACGAAGTGATCGTTCGCGAGGACCGGAACGCTCGCGGCCGGGTGCGTGGCGAGACCGCCGAGCTGATCCGGCAGGGCGTGGAGGAGGCGATGAGGGCGAGCGGCGCGCGCGCCGGCTCGGTCGAGGTCGAGTTGGACGAGATGGAGGCGGCGCGTAAGGCGCTGGACCGCTCGCGCCCTGGCGACCTGGTCGTGCTGTGCGTCGACTACGCCACCGACGTCTTCAAGGAGCTCGAGCAGCGGCGCGGCGTCGCGTCCCCCGAGATCTTGCGCGCCCACGACGAAGGCGGCGTCTCGGGCTCGGGCGGCGACCCCGACCTGGCCGGCTGAGGCGCACGTGGCCATGGACCTCGACGCCGTGCGCACCGCCCTCGAGGCCGAGCGGGCCGATCTGCGCGACGAGCTGGGGGACCTCACGACGGTCACGCGCGATCCCGCCGCGACGATCGGGTTCGGCAAGCGCGTGGGTGAGGGAACGAGCCAGGCCATCGACCGGATCGAGAAGGTGGGCCAGGCCGGCGCGCTCACCGCCAAGCTCGCCGACGTCGAGCGGGCCCTCTCGAAGCTGGACGACGGGACCTACGGTCGCTGCGACCGGTGCGGGAACGAGATATCCGACGGGCGGCTCGAGGCGCGGCCGTGGTCGGTGCTCTGCGTGACGTGCGCCGCGGCGACGACATGAGGCCGAGCCGACCGTGACCGCGCCCGGAGACCGACTGGCCGAAACCCCCGAGTGGTCCGCGCTTGCCGCGCACCACCGGGAGATCGGCGACCGGCATCTCCGTGACCTGTTCGCCGAGGATCAGGGGCGTGCCGAGCGCCTGACCGTGGAGGCCGCCGGGCTCGTGGCCGACCTCTCGAAGCACCGGATCACCCTCGAGACCGTACGGCGACTCCTCGCGTTGGCCGAGGCCCGCGGACTACGCGAGCGGCTCGAGGCCATGTGGCGGGGCGACCACGTGAACGTGTCCGAGGACCGCCCGGCCCTGCACGTCGCGCTCCGGATGCCGAGCGGGACCTCCCTGGTCGTCGACGGGATCGACGTCGTGCCCGAGGTGCACGCGGTGCTCGACCGGATGAGCGCGTTCGCCGTGCAGGTGCGCGACGGCGCATGGACCGGTCACACCGGCCGTCCCATCCGGACCGTGGTGAACGTGGGGATCGGCGGGTCCGACCTCGGCCCTGCGATGGCGTACGAGGCCCTCCGCCACTACGCGCGCCGCGACCTCACGTTCCGGTTCGTCTCGAACGTCGACGGCACCGACGTCGCGGAGGCCCTACGCGACCTCGACCCGGCAGAGACCCTGTTCGTGATCGCGTCCAAGACGTTCACGACGCTCGAGACGATGACGAACGCGCGCACCGCGCGCGACTGGCTCGTGGCGGCGCTCGGGGACGAAGCCGCCGTCGCGCGGCACTTCGTGGCGGTCTCCACCGCGGCCGATCGGGTGCGAGCCTTCGGGATCGACGAGGACCATATGTTCGGCTTCTGGGACTGGGTGGGCGGCCGGTACTCGATGGATTCGGCGATCGGGCTCACGACGATGATCGCGATCGGCCCCGAGGCGTTCGCGGAGATGCTCGCCGGGTTCCACGAGATGGACGAGCACGTGCGGACGGCGCCGTTCGACCGCAACCTGCCCGTGCTCAAGGCGCTGCTCGCGGTCTGGTACGGCGGCTTCTTCGGGGTGTCCTCGTGGGGCGTGATGCCGTACGAGCAGTACCTCGCGCGGTTCCCCGCCTACCTGCAGCAGCTCACGATGGAGTCGCTCGGCAAGCACGTCACCCTCGACGGCTCGCCCGTCGACACCCCGACGGGCGCGGTGTACTGGGGCGAGCCAGGGACGAACGGCCAGCACTCCTTCTATCAGCTGCTCCATCAGGGGACGCGGTTGATCCCGCTGGACCTGATCGGGTTCGCGCGGAGCCTGAACCCGATCGGCGACCATCACGACCTGCTGATGTCGAACGTGTTCGCGCAGGCCGAAGCGCTCGCGTTCGGCAAGACCGCCGACGAGGTTCGCGCGGAGGGCACGCCGGAGTGGCTCGTCCCGCACCGCGTCTTCGAGGGGAACCGGCCGACCACCACGATCCTCGCGGAACGACTCACGCCGCGCACGCTGGGCGCGCTGGTGGCGACGTACGAACACGAGGTCGTGGCCCAGGCCGCGATCTGGCGGATCGACCCCTTCGATCAGTGGGGGGTCGAGCTCGGGAAGGCGCTCGCCCAGCGGATCGTGCCCGAGCTGACGTCGCCCGAGGAGCCGCCGCTCGCGCACGACGGTTCGACGAACGCCCTGATCCGTCGCTACCGTGCGATGCGGGTGGCCCCCGGCCCGGCGGGTGCCCCGGAAGGAGCTGACGAGACGTGACGACCGACCGACCGATGCAGCTGGGGATGGTGGGGCTCGGCCGCATGGGGTCGAACCTCGTGCGACGGCTGATGCGCGACGGTCACCGCTGCGTGGCCTACGACGTGAACCCCGAGGCCGTGGCCGTGCTCGAGGGCGAGGGCGCCGTCGGCGCCGGCTCGATCGAGGGGTTCGTCGCGGCGCTGGAGCGACCGCGGACCGTGTGGGTCATGGTGCCGGCCGGCGAGATCACGTCGACGACGATCGCCGAGCTCGCCGAGCACCTGGAACCTGACGACGTCGTGATCGACGGCGGCAACACGTACTACCGCGACGACATCGCCCACGCCACGCTGCTGGGCGAGCGCGGGATCCATCACGCGGACTGCGGCACGAGCGGCGGCGTGTGGGGACTCGATCGTGGGTTCTGCCTGATGGTGGGCGGTGAGCCCCAGGTGTTCGCGCGGCTCGAGCCGGTGTTCGCCTCGCTCGCCCCCGGCGCCGACGCGGCGCCGCGCACCGAGGGCCGGGACGGGCCACCCTCGACCGCCGAGCACGGCTACCTGTACTGCGGACCGAACGGCGCCGGCCACTTCGTGAAGATGGTGCACAACGGGATCGAGTACGGCCTGATGGCCGCCTACGCGGAGGGACTGAACGTGCTCGCGCACGCGAACGCCGGGTCTCTGGAGCGCGCGAAGGATGCCGAGACCGCGCCGCTCGACGGCGCCGAGTTCTACCGGTACGACCTGGACCTGGCCGAGATCGCCGAGGTGTGGCGGCGGGGGAGCGTGGTGCAGTCGTGGCTCCTCGACCTCACGGCCGCCGCGCTCCACTCGTCGCCCGGACTCGAGGGATTCGAAGGCCGCGTGGCCGATTCCGGCGAGGGTCGCTGGACGGCGATCGCGGCGATCGACGAGGGCGTCCCGACGCCGGTGCTCACCTCGGCGCTGTACGCACGGTTCGCGTCGCGCGGCAACGACGACCTCGCGAATCGCGTGCTCTCCGCGATGCGCAAAGGCTTCGGTGGGCACGAGGAGCCGAGTACCTGACCCGCCCGTCGCGGCGCGCCCGATGCGCCGTCAGTCGGGGTGCTCGGCGGCCTGCTGCTCGGCCCGGATGATGTGCATCAGCGCGTTGATCTGCGCGAGGTGCGTGAAGGCCTGCGGGAAGTTGCCCCAGTGGCGGCCGGTACGCGGGTCGATCTCCTCGGCGTAGAGCCCCAGCGGGCTCGCGTACGAGAGCATGCGCTCGCACATCGCGCGGGCGCGATCCAGCTCGCCGATCTCGGCGAGCGCCGACACGAGCCAGAACGAGCAGATCGCGAACGTGGCCTCGGGGCCCTCGACCCCGTCGTCGGTCTCCTCAACGCGGTACCGCAGCACCAGCCCGTCGTCGGTGAGCTCGTCGGCGATCGCGAGCACCGTCGCGCGGATCCGTGGGTCGTCGGCGGGCAGGAACCGCAGCAGCGGCGCGAGGAGCAGTGAGGCATCGAGCGCCGTCGATCCGTACGCCTGCGTGAAGACCCCGCGCGCGTCCAGGCCGTGCGTGAGCACGTCGGTCCGGATCGCCTCCGCCTCCGCGCGCCAGCGATCGGCCAGCTCGGGGCGATCCATCACGTCGGCGAGGTGGGCGCCGCGGTCGCAGGCGACCCAGCACATGATCTTCGACATCGTGAAGTGCTGTGGCTCGCCGCGCATCTCCCAGATGCCCTGATCCGGGTAGCGCCATCGCTCGATCGCGCGCTCGACCTGGCGCTCGAGGCCCGACCAGGTGACCCCGGACAGGAACTCACCGGACCGCAGGTGCAGGTAGACCGAGTCCAGGAGCGCGCCCCAGACGTCGTGCTGGTCCTGCGCCCACGCGCCGTTGCCGATCCGCACGGGCTGCGCGTGGTCGTAGCCGGTGAGGTGGTCGAGCGTCGATTCCTCGAGCTCGGTCTCGCCGCCGACGCCGTACATCACGTGCAGGGGCGCCCCGTCGCGGATCTGGTCGGCGATGAAGTAGAAGAAGCTATTCGCCTCGAAGTCGAACCCGAGCGTGTACAGGCCCCACAGCGCGAAGGTCGCGTCGCGCACCCAGCTGTAGCGGTAGTCCCAGTTCCGCTCGCCGCCGGGGGATTCCGGGAGCGACGTCGTGGAGGCGGCGATCAGGGCGCCGGTGGGCGCGTACGTGAGGCCCTTCAGGGTGAGCGCGGCCCGCTGCAGGTGGCTGCGCCACGGGTGATCGGGGAACTCGCCCTTGTTCAGCCAGCCGCGCCAGAAGTCCGACGTGTCGTGGATCATCTCCCAGGCCGCCTCGGCGTCGGCGGGCGGAGGGTTCGTGTCGCCGTCCCATGACAGCGCGGCGAAGGCGGCGTCACCGTCGTCCAGCCTCGTGATCGCGACCGCGGCGCGGCCCTCCAGGCCGAGGCGCATGTCGGTGGTGAGCCGCAGGTGGGGGTCCTCGGCGCCGCCCCTCGCGATCGCCTCGGTCCACCCCGGGCCCGTGTACTCCCACCGCCCGTCGGTGCGGCCGTAGTCGAAGACCGGCTCGCAGTTCAGCACCAGGTCGACCTGTCCCTGGATGCACCGCACCGCCCGGAGCAGCAGGTGCGAGGCGCGGTAGTCGCCCGGCGGGCGGGTGTAGTCCTCGGGCCGCTCCTCCTCCATCCACTCGCCCATCACGAGCGCGTCGCGCACGAGCAGCCATCCTGTGCGCGTCTGCCAGGTGGTCTCGAGGACGTTCGTGCCCGGCAGGTACCGGCGTCCCGCAGGCACGAGGAGCTCGGCGGGGCCGAGGCGGAACGCGCCGGCCGAGCGGTCGAGGATCGCGCCGAAGACGCTGGGGCTGTCGGGCCGCGGGAGGCAGAGCCATTCGACGCTCCCGCTCGGGCCGACGAGCGCGGAGACCTCCCGGTCGGACAGGAAGCCGTACTCTGCGATCGGCGTGAAGGGACCGTGCCGACTTTGCAGCGGCGCGACGTCGCCGCCGGGTGGCGGCTCCGCGCCGGGGAACGGAACGATATTCGCGCTGCTCACGGGGCCCGAGTGTATCGGCGGTCCCGCCGGTCACTAGGATTTGGGGAGAAGTGCCGATGAACGTCACGGGAGTGCCATGACGGGAGCAGGGATGGAGTCGTCGAAGCCGCGGGCCCTCGCGGCGTTCGCCGCGGCGGAGGGCCGAGCCGGCGTCCTGGTGGACTTCGACGGGAGCCTCAGCCCGATCGTGGCCCGGCCCGAGCTCGCGCGGATCCGCGAGGGAGCGCGCGATGCGCTCGCACGGCTTGTCGGCCGCTACGCGGTGGTGGCCGTGGTGTCAGGGCGCACCCGCACGGAGTTGGAGACGCTGATCGGCGTGCCCGGTGTCCGGCTCGCCGCCCTGTACGGGATGGACGACGACACGACGCTGCCCGACGGGCTCGAGGACCGGGTGAGGGCGATCGCGGCCGCCATCCCGGGGATCCGGATCGAGCACAAGGGCGGATCCATCGCGGCGCACTTCCGGGGCGCGAGCGACCCCGAGGCGGCGGAGGCCGCGCTCGCGGCGGGCCTGGCTCCCCTCGCCGCCGAGGCCGGGATGGATCTGATCGGCGGGAAGAAGGTCCTCGAGCTCGTGCCGGCCGGCCGGCCGCTGAAGGACGGCGCGGTCGAGCGCATCGTCGAGGACGCCGGCCTCGGCGCCGTGCTCTATGCGGGTGACGACCAGGCCGACCTGAGGGCCTTCGCCGTGCTGGACCGGCTTGCGGCCGCCGGGCTCGTGACCGTGAAGGTCGCGGTGCACGGTCCGGAGACCCCGTCCGCCCTGCGAACGGCCGCGGACGTCGTGGTCGACGGACCGGCCGGGCTCGTGGATCTGCTGCGGCGCCTCTGAGCCGCAGGCGTCACCGCTGGCGCGAGGGTGGCCGCACCTGATCGACCGCCTCGAGCTGGCTCGCGAGCCAGCTCGCCGG
>Ga0307506_10000256_pt1 | contig 12247 bp, 6 predicted proteins | sample 25_S_MG_FD_202175 | JGI IMG/M metagenome (GOLD analysis project Ga0307506, IMG submission 202175) | Soil microbial communities from Populus trichocarpa stands in riparian zone in the Pacific Northwest, United States - 25_S | ecosystem: Environmental > Terrestrial > Soil > Riparian zone > Trees... | reverse complement strand
CCGCCCGCCCGCCGCGCCCCCGCTCCGCTACAACCTGCCGCTCCTCGCCGTCGTCGACGGCCGAAACCTCCGCCCGCAGCTTGAGCCACCACCCGCCCAGCCAGCCCGCTCAACCTGCCCCCAGGGCCGCGTCCAAACCACCCTCCCGTTATCCCCTTTCCGCGGAGGTCTAGATCACCCAGAAGCGCCGCAAACCCAACGCTGGCGGGCAAAAAAACGAAACCTAGTTTCGTTTTCGCACCTTCCCGCCCCCAGAGAGGGGCAACGAGACGGATGAACCCGGCTCAAACCCCCGCCGCATATGGATTCCGGCCGCACCGCCCAGTCGGGCAAAACACTGATCAGAACATGAGTTTTGGTCAGTCCACCTGCCTCTGCCGTCCGTGCCCCGTCCGTGTGTCGTCCGTGTTCGTCCTTTCGCCCACCCGCCCCACCTCCGCCCGGCCCTGCCCGCAGCAGATTGAGACTCTGCTCCCGCCCACCCGCCGCGCCCACGCTCCGCTGCTGCTCCTCGTCATCTTCGCCCCCGAAACCTCCGCCCCGCAGCTTGAGCCACCCGCCCAGCCAGCCTGCTCAACCTGCCCCCAGGACACCCCGTCCAAACCACCTTCCCGTTATCCCTTTTCTGCGAGGGTTTAAACCACCTTGAAGCCCCGCAAACCCAACGCCGGCGGGCAAAAAAACGAAACCTGGTTTCGTTTTCGCACCTTCCCGCCCCCAGAGAGGGGCAACGAGACGGTTGAGCCCCATCCAAACCCTTGCCAGATATGCATTTTCTCGCCGCCGCTCAGCCGGAAAACACAGTCACCAGAATCATGTTTTTGGTGACTCGGGTGGTGGCGCCCTCTCCCTCTCGGGGAGGGGGGAGGAGGGCACGCGCGGGGGAGGGTCGGGGAGGGGGCGCCCGGCCGGGCGGTGCCCCTTGTTCCAGGAGGGCGTGAGTGCGGGTGGCAGAGGGGGACGAAGGTAAGGTCCCCCTCCCGGCGAGGGGGAGATACCACCCAGGACACCAGAGACGCCGGGGCCATAGACCGTGGGGCTGCACCCCCCTCAGCCCCCCCACCACCACTCATCCTCTACTGAAAATACCCGCTCACATCCAGAATCACCTGCACCGCTCCGCTCCCGCCGACAGAGGCCAGCGCTGTGACACCTCCCCCTCCATCCGTGGCAAGCCCCACCACGGCATTGTTGGCGCGCGTCTTCCCTGCGAAGAAATTCACCACGCTGGTCCCCGGCCAGGGGAGATCGGCCGGCCAGAAGGAGACATAGCCAGATCCACTCGGCGAGACGACGGTGACATTTGCCACGACCGCCCGGGCTGTCGGCGGCACCCCGCAGAGCCCCGCCACCGGAACGAACCGGGGAACCCCTGAAACCAGGGCTGTCGAGGACCGCGTGTCGAGAACCCGGCAAGGCACCACGGTGTAGAAATTGAGGCCCGCCGCTGCCCCCAGGACCACGGTGCTTGCCGCGGACAAATTGTCGGCCGGCTCCGAATCCTCTTCGTTGCCCGAGACCGACGCGTCCACCTGGACAGTTCCGGCGGCGCTGGGATTGGCAGTGATCGCCAGCCCCATCGAGGCTCCTGCCTGGAGGGAGCCGAGCTGGCACGTCACCGGCGATGAGCCGCTACAGCTCCCCTGCTCGGGAACAGCAGAGACGAGCACCAGACTGCCCGGCAGATGAGCGAGAATTGCGACACCCGTCGCCGTGGAAGGCCCCCGGTTCGTTACCCTCACGTCGTACCGCACGGGATGCCCCAGGACAACAGGGTCGGGAGAGTCCGTCAGCGTCGTCTCCAGATCGGCCACTGAGAGGATGTTCACGCTCGCTACGGCGTGGTTGTCGGCCGGCGCGAGCTCGCTGTCGGAGCTGCGGATCTCGGCGCCCAGGACCAACGTTCCAGACGCCGCGGACGCCGCCGCCAGCTGGATCGAGATGGTCCTCTGCTCGCCGGGCGCGAGGGTGCCCACGAACCAGGTGCCCGTGCTGGAGCCGGGCGGAGGAACGGCGGTACGGAAATCCAGACCGGAGGGATAGACAGCTTCCACGACCACGTCTCTCGCCGCGGTGCTGCCCTGGTTGCGGTAAGTGAGAGTTGCGGAGAGGAGGCCGGCCGGTCGGACCTGAGAAGGAGTGAGGCTCGCCTCGATCTGCAGGTCCGGAGTGCCGGAGACGGTAGTCGCCTCATTGGCGGTCGCGGCGGTCGCGAAGTCGGCCGTCGCACTGGCGGAAAAGCTCAGGGTTGCCCCCGCGGTCGCCGGGCTCACGTTCAGGGTAATGGAAACCCCTGACGTCTCGCCCGTCTGGAGATTGCCCAGCGTCCAGCGGTTGGAGGTCCCGGCGTCGGGCGCGGGAGAGGCTGAGATGAAGCTCGTGCGCGGGTCGAGCTGAGCGGTGATCTGAAGATTGCGCGCGAGCCCTTCCCCGTGGTTGGTGGCCGCAAGCTCATAGATCACGGTGCCGCCGGCGGCGACCGGGTCCGCGGTGTCGGCTGCGGCTAGCAGGAGGGCCGGAGCGAGGACGGTAACTGGAAAGGTCTTGCTCACCGCTCCACTTCTGGCCGTCACGATCGCCGTGCCCGGCCGGACGGCCCGGAACGTGCCCGTTCCTTGAGACTCCAGGACCGTGGGATCGGAGGACGACCACTGCGCCAAGCTGTTGAAGGTGGCGTTAGGACTGGTATAGCCGTTCTCGTAAGACGCCTTGGCCACCAAGGTCTCGATCTCACCGGGATTGAACCGGTCGAGCCCGGTGATCGCGATGCTCAGCAGGGGGGGCGCAGGCGGCGGCGCTCCCGGCGGCGTCCTCCACGCGCTCCCCAGGATCCCTCCATAGGCGCCGAGGTCCACTCCGCCCTGCCCGACACTGCGGGCGGGAGACCCGGTGGCCAAGTGGTAGTCCCCAGCGGAAGTGTTCACGAATTGCGGATTCACCTCCCAAATCGTGCTCTCGTCCAGGATGTAGTTGGCGCTGCCATACAGCCAGCCGGAGGTGTTCTGCCAAGGCATCAGATGATGCACAGAGATGGTGGCGTTGCTGCTCCCATTGATCCCGCGGTCGTTTCCTTGGAGGATTGAGTTGTAGATGACCATGGAAAGGGTGCCCGAGGTTTCATACCCCTTGCCGTTCCCCACGAGGGTGTCCTGGGTCAGTTGAACGGCTCCGCTGATCGATGAGGCTCTCAGGCCGGTGCCGTTACCGGTGAACAGATTGTTGTGGGTGACGAGGGAGCCGACGCGGTCGAGGTCGACCGCCTCCTGAGCCATGTTCCGGAACAGGTTGTTTTCGAGGATCACCTGGAGGGAAGGATCGTTGCCGCCGTCCAATCCGAAAGTCTGATTGAGAAAGTGGTTGTTGCGGAGGGTCAACGTGCCGCTCGAGGTGCCACTGCGCAGCAAAATTCCGGCGTAGCCTGAGAAGACGGTTCCTTCGATCAGAAGGTTTTGAGTATTCGTGATTCTCACGCCGTAGGCGGTTCCTGGCGCGATGATCCGGCAATTCCGCAACCGTACGTTGCTGGACCCGGTGATGTGGAGGGGCTCCAACGTGCTGCTCGTGCGGAAGGTGAATCCTTCGATCAGCACGTTGCTCATGTTCACGACGAATTGCGAGACCTCCATGATGGTCTGGTCGGCCCCGGCTTCCGAGACCAGGGTCGTCCCCGGGCCGAGGCTTCCGAGGTCCACACCCAGGTAGGTTCCTGGTTTGACGAGGATCATGTCGCCGGCCAAGGCGAAGATCGTCGCTCGGGTGAGGTCCGTGGAGCTCGCCGCGATCCAGAGGCGGGCCGAGCCGGGAGGTGCCTGGGAGGCGGTGAAGCTCTGGGCAGGGAGGTCGTTCTCCAGATCCGCAAAGTCGATGGAACGGGGCAGGAAGACATAGCCGCTTGCTTGGGGAGTGACGCTGCCCGATGCGCCGTAGGGCACGGCCGCCGCGTAGGTTCCGTCGGCGGCAGTGACGACAGATCCGGGCAGACCGTTCAGCCAGATGCCCGCGAGGCCGGAGCTGCCATAGGTCACGCGGCCGGAGAGGGTCACGGTCCGGTGCGACGCCAGGTAGTTTTCGTTGACCCGGCTCATTCCAATTTCTGAATACGTCATGGAGCCCGGCGAGAATTCATAGCCGGAAGCGTCCGGAGTTACGGTGCCCGACCAATGGTAGGGAATGACGGCGGAATAGGCGCCGCTCTGATCGGTGACCGGATCTCCAGGCAGGCCGGCCATGGTGACTCCCGCGAGCCCTGCACCGTCGAGCGTAACAAAGCCGGAAAGGGTGTACGTCTGAGGCGTAGCGCTGTAGCTCTGACCGGGGAGCCCGGCGGTAACCGCGGGATAGGTCATGCTGTGGGGAGAGAAGTCGAAACCCGCCTTGGATGGGCGGACGGTCCCCGACCACCCCGTGCTCACATAGACGGAGTACTGGCCGTTCTGGTCGGTCCATTTGACCGAGGGCAGGCCGTCCATGCGGACTCCTTCGAGGGGAAGGCCATCGAGCGTGGTGATCTGGCCGGAGATGGCTGGAGGAAGGGAAGTTCCCGGCTGGATGGACAGAGACACCGCCCGGTTGATCGTCTGCGGGTTGGCGCCCGAGGTGCGGATTTGGATCGTGGCGCTGTAGGAGCCGGCGGCGAGGCCCGCCGCCAAGGAGTTGACGGTCGCGGTGAAGCTGCCGCTCTGTCCGGCGCCGAGCGAGCCCGAGGAGCTCGACAGGCTCAGCCAGCCGGCCCCAGCGGCAGTGTAGGAGACGGAGATCATGTAGCTCCTCGCCGAGGAGCCGGAATTGGTCAGGCCATAGTTTTTGCTTGCCGGCCCGAAAGGGCCGCCGACGGTCCCCGCGAGGTCGAAGGACGACTCCGGAGAGACGACGAGGCCGCCCGGGCTGATGCACTGGACGTTGACGGTCCAGATCAGAGGAATGGCCGTGCTGCCATTGGGAGTGTGGTTCAATTGAACGGACGCCGTTCCCGGCTGGAAGTTGGCCCAGAACCAGTAGTCGAGGAAGCCCGAGCCGACGGGATAGCTCGGCTTGGTCCCTTTCGGGCTGTGCAGATCCGGGTCCGCAAAGAGCGGCACGGCCGACGAGTTGGCGAGGACCTCGACTTGCCCGCCCACCGGGAAGGTCGAGCCGGTCGGCTTGATCTGAATGTGACCGGTGGGGACGAACAACCATGTGTGATCCATGACCAGCCTGTACTGCACCCCCCCGACCTCTCGCCAATCGGCAGGAAAAGGAGTGTAGGTGCAGGTATCGGTTGCGGCTGCCCCAGAGGCAAAGACCCCCAGAAGAAGCAGCATCCACCCCAGAGCTTTGCTTTTCATCGGTACCCTCTCGTTCTGTTGACCGCAAGTCGTCCAGCCCTCTCCGGCTGAGGGTTGCGCATGGGTTTGCCCGTAGACGCGACGAACCGTGGTCTCGAGGACCACGGCGCGTCAGTGTCTTCTCAGGAAAGGAGGAGCCGGGGGGTTCCCCCGGCCTCGTATCGTGATGGAGACCGGATAGGCGTTACTCGGGCTCCGGCACGGTCAGGCCGATCAGATCAGCGCGGACGCGGACGGAGCCGGTAGTCCCGGCCGGAACCTCGATGTGCAGGCAGTACTCGCCCGGATCCACGGCGAGCGCGAGGATGCTGCCGCCGCTCCCGATCCCTTCCTCGTCGAGGAGCTCGGGCGCACCTCCGGCTGGGTCCGGTGTGTAGACGAGGCCTTGGACTTCGGGGCCTTCCGCGCTGACGGTCAGGACGCCCGGCTCGCGCACTGTGATCTTGATCACATCGCTGTTCCACTCGTCGGTTTTCTTTGCGCTCGTGACCGAGGTGCCCGGGCTGAGAGGAAAAGTATCGCCGGGGAATGCTGTGGTGGCGCAGTCTGCGGGACTCTGGGCCACGGCCGAAACGGCTCCCAGGAAACCGAGGAGGAGGAGGGCGGCGCGCAGATGCCGAGTGGAGGTGATGGACGTGATGGACGAGGCGTTTTTCTCGATGGACATGACTTCTCCCTTTCAGGCCGATGGGCCTTCCTGCGAAGCTCTGCTTGGATTTCTGGTTCTGCCGATCGGCGCGGAGGCGGACCGTACCGCCTCTGAAAAGCTCTAAAGGTGAGCTTTTCGGAATTGGCGGCGTGGGGTCAGGAGAAGCGGTTTCGTTGAGGATGGGATAGGATCTCGGCAAGCGATGAAGAGGTTTTTTCGGCTGCGGCGGACGGACGAGAGGGCCTCCCAGGAGGTCTTCACGGAGTACGTCCGCTCGTTGGAAAAGGGGGAGCCGGACGCCGGAGCCGTTGAGGGTCTGCGCCAGGCGTTGCGCCAGGCGCTACGCGTCGAGCTCCACCGGCGCGGTCTCTGGACGAGCCCGCCGTCGTATCTCGGCGTCGTCGGCTGGCCGAGCTGGAACGAACGGCCGGCTTCCGGCGAGGACGCCTTGGATGAGCTGCGGACGGATGCCTATTCGTTCGTCTTCGTCGACCGGCTCCAGCACCTCCGCAGGCACCTGGAGGTCAAGCCGAACATCGAAGGCCTGGTCGTCCTCGCGCTACGCCAGTTCGTCCAGGAGCGGCAGGAGAAGCACGACCCTCTCGGGACTCAGGTCTACGCGGTCCTGCGGTCCGCTGTGCGGGACGCGCTGGAGGCGAAGGAGCTGTACCTCCTCCAGGGGAGCGAGCGCATCGGCAACGACACGGTCCTGGGATTTGCCGCTGGGTCGAAGGCCGAGCCGCCGGCTGTGGATCTGCGTTCTCTCGTGGCGCGGTGGAACGGTCTTCTCATGCCGGGCCTGGTCACGAACCGCGGACGCCATCAGGAGGAGGTGGTCCGCAGGCTGCGAGGTTTGCTCCCGGAGCTGCGTTCCGAGGGAGCCGAGGTCTTCCTCTTCAAGGCGCTGATCGATCCGCTCAAGGCGGATGTCCGGGCTCGTTGGGCCACGGCGTTCGAGCAGGAGGGAGGAGAGTCGGGCCTCGAGGAGGGCGACGGGGACGAGGCGCGCCGGGTTCATTTGGTCCAGCCAGACCTCGGAGTGGAAGAGCGGCAGTTCCTCCAGAAGGTGATCGCCTGCGTCCTGGAGTCTGTGGCCCGCCTGGAGGTGAATGAGACGATGCGCGGCTATCTCTATCGCCTGTGGCAGTTCCGCCGGCTGCAGGCCGGCTCGGGAGACGATCGCGCGCTCTCGGCGCGCAAGCTGGGAGATCTGCTGGATGTCCCTCGGGAGCGCGTCACGGAGCTGTTCCGGAAGTTGGACGGGCTGGTCGACCAGTGCCGCGCCGCCAATTCGGGAAAACTCGCCGTTAGCTCTTTTCAGGGGGCTTCGTCATGAAGGGTTCTGCTCGGTCCAGGGACCGGCCGCCGGAGCCGGGGGATCTGGTCTTTTTCCCCGAGACCGCGGATCTCCCGATCGAGTGGGCAGTTCTGGAGCGCGATCCCGGCCGGCCCGGGCTGGTCCTGGTCGTCCCTGCGGACACCAACCCCAAGGCAGGGACCGCGGATGTCGAGGTGACCGCGGGCTCAGCAGCGGCTCCTCTGACTCTCCGCTGCGGCTTCGGAATCTGGATCGGCGAGGCCCGGCTGAGTGCGGCTCGGCGAAACGACATCCTGGATCCGCAGGACGTGTCGGCCGCGCGTCGGGTGTGGAAAGCCCGAGAGCGCGGGGAGCCCGTAGGCTCGCTGTTGGCTGAGGAGGTGGACGCCGATCCCGAGTATCAGGACTGGGTCGAAGACGTGCTGGTTCCTGCCCGGGCTGCTCTGATGGTGGCCCCGGCGGTTCCGATACGCCGCGGTCCCGTCTTCTTCGGAAACCCGTTGGCCCTGGCGGCCTCTGTCCTGCTGATGGTGAGTCTGGGCCTGACCGGAGGCCTGTTCTGGCAGGGTCAGAAGCTGGAGGATTTCGCCTCCGAGAGGACGCGGACCCAGGAAGAGCTCCGGCTGGAGAGGGAGAAGCTCGCCGGAGAGCTCCGCCAGGCGGAGGAGGTTCATCGCCGGGAGCTGACCGCGACGGAGCAGAGGGCGGAAGAGGCCCGTCAGCAGGACCGGGAGCGGATTGCCGCGCTCGAACGACGTCTCGCGGAGAGCAGCCGCCTAGAAACGTTTCTCAATATTCCTTTCGTGGGCCTTGCGCAGAGAGATCCAACGCGGGGAGAGCTAGAAGAGGTCAAGCTTCCCGCGGAGGCCCATCTCTTCTTCCTGCTCCTGTCCATGACCGACACCCGTCCGTTCCCGAGCTACCGCCTGGAAGTGGCGAGCAAGGAGACCGGCCGCGTCGTCTGGACCGGCGGAGGGCTCAAGGCCAGCCCGTTCAACGAGGTGAGCCTGGTTCTTCCGCGGGACGCTTTCTCCCCGGGCGACTACCTGCTCCACCTGTATGGGCTGAAAAACGGCAAAGAGGAGCTGGCGGGAGAGTACGAGGTGCGGATCGCGCATCCGTAGGTCCGGGGCAAAAAGCAAAAAAGAGGCGGCACCCCCCTGGCATTGCGGGTGTCGCCTGAAGAAAGGAAGCGCGAGGGCAGTGATGACTTACCGGCTCCACCTCTTGACCCGTAGGTCAAAGCTCTCCCCGCCCCCGACAACCTGAACTTTGTAGTCGTACGAGTCTCCCTGGCCGACAAACTCAACCTCACGATCGAAGGCCTCGCCTGGGCCAACCACGCGGACCCTCTTCTGGTAGCTCTCGCCAGCACTTACTTGCTTCACCCGGTCCATACGCGATTCTCCGATCCCCCATTAGTTAACTGTCCTGAGAGCCCAGGCGCCGGGGATGGATGCGCTTGGCGCTAGCCGTCCCCATGAGACGCGAAGAATTAAGGAGCCGGGGGTCACCATCTTTACTGCCAGTCGCCGTAGATCTGGAAGGCCGCCCAATAGTAGGGAGCCGAGGCATCGAACTCGACCCGCTCGCCCTTGTCGTTGGTGACCTGGATCGGCCCGCGGATAAACTCCATCTGGGCGGCCCGCAGGGCCTCATCCTTCGGTAGGCCCTCCTTGAGGTGGCGGTAGAAGTGGACCATGAACTCGGCGGTCGTTCGATCGGAGATCTTCCACAAGGAGGCCATGACCGAGCGAGCACCTGCATACTGGAAGGCGCGGGTCAAGCCTATAAGGCCTTCGCCCCCCATCTCCTTACCTAGTCCGCTCTCGCAGGCGGAGAGGACGACAAGATCTGCGTCGAAACGGACTTGTTCAAAGATCTCCCAGGCTTGGAGAAGTCCATTCTCATGGCCTTCTTCGAAATGCTCTGGTACGCTAAGAACGACCGCAGAGTTCATGGGGAACCTTCCGTCGAGTACCGTATGAGTGGCAAAGTGAACATAACGTATGGCCTGGGGAAGAGACTTAGCTCGCCCCTCAGAAGCGTCTGCGCCCAGATAAGCTAAGCTGTTTTCAGGAAAAAGTGCTGTTATTCGTTCGACTTCGTCTCGCGCAGCAGGCAGAGCTTCGAAGCTGAGTCCTCGTTCTACAGCTGATCGGACTCCTACGTCAAGCGCAGTCTTTGTGCTGCCGAGGTCTCCAGGGAAAGAGGGATTTCCGAAAGCCACCACAGATGGCGTCGCCATCTTTAGGGACGGCGCAGGGCTTGCGGCCTTGAGTTCGGAATATAGTGTGCTTGAGGCTACGGTGTGAATAGGCTTCAGCTCCATCAAATAAATCGGTCTTGCGCTATCCGTGCTCCTCTGGGATTCGACGATGAGTCCGCTAAAGGGAAGTAGATGCAGAGGCCCATCGGGCACAATTAATATACGCTCACTGCCTTTCACTGCCTCAATAGCTGGCTGAATAAGCTTGCTAAAGAGTCGGGCGGAGACAGCTTTTAAAAGTTTGAGCCGTACTTGGTCGATGCCGGTAGAGTTATGGGTCACGTTGATAAGATTTGTTGTCAATGCAACATCTTTGTCTAGCTCGCTTCTGCCAATATTGATGAGCATTGCGCTCACCGGTCCTTGGCGCTTTACAACGAACAAGGCTGTTTGCTTCTCGCCAACGTCGTAGGCGAGCATTACCGTTCCATAGTCTAATGCCCTTTGTGCATCGGCCAGCTTCAAAGGTTCAGGATATCTCAATGAGGCAAACCTAGCCGAGGCCTGCCGCACTTTGGAGACGATCTCCTCGTGCTCTCGCATTAACCTTCGGCTCTCAGACAAATAGGTTGCCAATTTTCTACGATTAGCTCGGTCGCTATGGCCAATGCCGAGAATCTCCTGTTGGACCCGGTCATATTCGATCTCCAGTCGTCTCTTTTCTGCTGACATCTTGATCGGTATTTCCTTTATTGTCAAATCCCTGCAGGAGAGCATTTCTAGCAAATCGCGGGCTCGCGATCTTTCAAGCACGGCAAATGCTTCCTCTGCTCGGTTTTTCTTGAGGAGAAGCTCAATTAGATTCGAATAGGAGTCCTTGTATTTGGTGCGGTATTCAAGCTTGTCACTCTGCTGTTCCCCAAGCCTAGTCACTTGGCGCTCGATCGATTCTATCGCTCTGTACAGGTATTCGATTGATTTGTCTACGTAGCCTTGCTCGTATAGTATACTTGCAATGGCGGTTGCGCAAGAGGCTTCCTTTGTAGAGCCAGGGGCGAGCCTTTCGACTATGCCTAGCGCCCTTCTGTGATAAATTAAGGCCTGAGCTAGATCACCCTTCTTGTGAGCATAAATACCGAGACTGTGAAGCCCAGTTGCCACATCAATACTATTCGGTGCTATTGATTCTACCATTCTAAGGGCTTGCTTATGGTATTTTTCTGCTCGTACGAGATCGCCCCTCGCAGCAGCTACGTTTCCGAGGTTGTGAAGGCAATCTGTAACATGGAGGCTATTCTGATTTACTTTACGGTATATATTCAACGCTCTGACGAAATAGCCTTCAGCGGTTTTAAACCTCTTTCTTTCGTATGCTACTATTCCAATATTCATGAGCGCCCCGGCCACATCTGCACTTTCGGGATATTTTGCTTGAGCCGATTTTATCGCCTTTAAGTAGTAGTCCTCCGCCGATTCAAGATCTAGGCTTGCGGCGGCGACAGCCCCCATATTGTTCATGATGATCGTCAATTCTCGGCCTGTTGGATCGATTTCCTGAAAGAGGGTTAGGGCTCTTTGGTAGTAGTCCTTGGCTAATTCGAGATCGCCTCGTGAGTAGGTCAAGATTCCAAGGTTGTGCAGTATACGTGCATTGGTGGTGCTGTGGGGTGCTACTCTACCAATAATCGATTGTGCTCTGTTCAGGCAATCCTCCGCTCCTGCGAAATCGCCTCGATCTCTCAGTAGTGCGCCAAGGTTGCTTAGAGTTCGCGCGGTATCAAGCCCATCCGGCGCCAAGCGATTTTGAATCAAAAGGGCTTCTTGGTAGCGCTGCAATGCTAAGTCAAAATCTTCTAATTTCCAAGCCAGGACGCCCAAATTGCCGAGAGCTGTGGCTACTGCAGTGCTTTCAGGGTTTACCTTCCGAAAGTCGGCGAGCGCCTCCTCCTGAAGGCGCTGGGATAGCCGCGCATTACCCCTCTTGTCGGCGAGTGTGGCTAGTTGACTCAGGATGATTGCAACATTCTGGCCTCCAGGATCGCAGCTCTTTTGGATACTAAGGGCACGATTGAGCTCTCTCTCTGCGGCGTCGAGATCGCCAGAGAAAAGTGAAATACTTCCCATCATATTCAGGCCGAGTGCAAGCTCAGTGCTATTGGGCGCAAGTCGCTCCAAGATCTCAAGCGCTAACCTCCCATGTTGTTTTGCTGCGACGAAATCTCCTTTACTTCTTTTTAAAGTTGCCATAGTCTTTAAGCTCAAGGCAACGGGCATGCTGTTTGGCGCTAGATCTTGCTGAATCTTGAGTGCCTTCAGCGAGTATTCTTCCGCGAGATCCACGGACCCCTCAAGTCGTAGGATATTTGCTACGTCATAGTACGCCTTAGCAACAAGTAGGCTATTACGTTCGAAGCCTTCCGCTAGGCTTGTCGCCTTGCGATAGGCCTCTAGAGCTTCATCAAGGTCTTCGCGATCGCGGAACAGGTCTCCCATGTTCAACCAGGCAAGTGCTTGATCGCGGGGTCCACCTACTTCTTTCAAGGCTACTATTTGAAGCTCCTTAGCCTTGTCCCAATTTCCGCTTGCTGCCCAGACATCACTCGCTTGAAGGGAAAGCCAATACGATAAGCTCATTTGTCTCTGGTTCCGGGCTTCATCAATTAGCTTTGTTAGAGCATCTGCGGCCTGCTGGCTCTGGCCCGATTTCGCCAATTCTCTTGCAAATAAAATTGACCTAAAGAAGTTTT
>Ga0307506_10000255_pt1 | contig 12340 bp, 9 predicted proteins | sample 25_S_MG_FD_202175 | JGI IMG/M metagenome (GOLD analysis project Ga0307506, IMG submission 202175) | Soil microbial communities from Populus trichocarpa stands in riparian zone in the Pacific Northwest, United States - 25_S | ecosystem: Environmental > Terrestrial > Soil > Riparian zone > Trees... | reverse complement strand
TCCCCCCTTTCCCAACCGCCTCCCGCCCAGGGGGGAGGAAAGTCCACGGCACCGCCAAAGTTAGCGCCTATGGGGCCAGGGGGTGAGGGTCACACGCGCTGAGGACGATGAGCACGTCGTGCGCGTAGAAGGGCTTGTCCGCCGAGGCGTAGGTCTTGCCCGCATCGGAGATCGAATAGGCTCGATGAGCGAGCGTCTTCCCGCTCTTCGGATCGATCCAGTTCAAGGACCAGCAGGCGACCGCCTTGTACCCGTCGAACCTGCCGCCGCCGATCCGGCTCCGCGGCAGGCTGTGATGGATGTACAGGGCCGAGATCTTCGCTGAACGCAGGGTGGCCCAGTAGACGTTGGCCTCCCTGCCACAATCTGAGACCGGCGAGCCCCACGCCGGAATCCCCCGGCACCAGTCCGCCGCGCCGTTGCAGCTCGCCGGCTCGGCGGCGCCCAGCTCCAGACGTCCCAGGAAATCGGCGAGCACGCCGAGCTGTGCGCTCACTAGTGTGCGCTCGCGATGTCCGCGCCCGGGACGTTCCAGGCGAACAGGCCGGGAGAATGCCCGTTGACCTGGATCAGATGCGGCGGCTTCGAGTCGTTGGCCTGGATCACCGAGATCATCGCCTTTTCGATCTCCAGCACCTGCGCCGCCGTCACCGCTCCGCCGAGGTCCGCGGAGTCCGCGGGGATGAAATCGGGCTCGTTGGCGACCTCCCAGATCACATTCGGATACTTCTTCAGCCGTCCCACGATCGCCGCCACCGCGTTCTTCTGCGCCGTCCGCGCCTCGACGTTCTGCCGGCTCGCATCCGCCGTCGCCGCGTCGTTCTCGAAACGCAGGAAGAAGCGGCGCTGGGTGAATCCCTGCGGCTGTTCCTCGACCGCCACCGTGTTCGCCGGGTTGAACGGGCTCGTCGCCCAGGAGCCGTCCCAGGGATCGAGGAGAGTCACCTCGACGACGATCCTGCGGTTGTAGGCACCGCAGACCACCCTCTCCAGGTTGTCCAGATACGCCTCGTCGATCCGGCGGAGATCCCACTTCCCCTCGACGCGGACGAACGGCTGCTCCTCCTGAAACGGCGCGCCATACGCCATCGCGCCCGGGCTGTGATTGAGCACCGTCCACAGCCCGATCACATTGTTCCTGTTCGACGCGAGATCCGCGAGAACCCCGTCGAAGCTCTCCAGCGTGCAGTACTTGTCCCGGCGCTGTGGCTGCGAGAGATGGCACGTGTACTCATGGGAGATCCCGAGCAGAGGAAGGACGCTCCCCTGCCAGGAGAAATACCGCGGGCTGGTGCCGGACAGCGTGACCGGAGCCTCCGGAAGAGGCCCGGTCGCCGGGCAGGCGATGGCATGGGCATCGGCGGAGAGACCGCAGAGCGCGAGGCCGCAGAAGCCTGCGAAAATTCCGACCCTCCAAGTCATCCTGAGCCCGAGCCGAGCGAGGGGGAAGGATCTGGGCGGGGGCCCCCTGGGACCGCTGGCGTCTCGCCGGCCTCCTGATCCGAAGGATCTGGATTTCGCATCTTCAAGAAGAAGCCTCGGTCATTGGGTGCTTCCCTCAGAGTCCGGCGGTGAATCGCCGGGCGGAAAGCTGAGCGCCGCGAGATTTTCCCGGGCGCTTTTCGTCTTCGGATGGTCCTGTCCGAGGCGAACCTCAAGGATCGTCAACGCCCGCTCAAAATACGGACGAGCTTCCGCAAAGTGTCCTTGGTGTTGAAGGAGGCCACCAAGGTTGCTCAGGCTGTTAGCTGTGTCCGGGTGCTCCGGTCCCAAGATCTTCTCCCGGATCGCCAATGCCCGATCGTAGTAAGAACGAGCTCCCTCGAAATCCCCCTGGCTTTCCAGAAGCCCCCCGAGATTATTTAGACTAAGAGATGTACCCGGGTGCTCCGAACCCAGGACTTTCTCCCGGATAGTCAATGCCCGCTCGTAGTAAGAACGAGCTCCCGCAAAATCTCCCTGGCTATACAGAAGCCCGCCGAGATTGTTTAGGCTGATTGCGGTGTTTGGGTGCTCCAATGCCAGGGTTTTCTCGCAGATCGCCAACGCTCGATCCAAATGCGGTCGGGCTTCGGCAAGATGCCCCTGCCTATGAAGAACTGAACCAAGGTTAGTCAGGATTCGGGCGGTGTTCGGGTGCTCTGGTCCCAGGATCTTCTCTCCGACCGCCAAGGCCTTCTCATAGTATAGACGGGCTCCAGACAGATCCCCCTGACTCGTCAGAAGTGCGCCGAGATTGTTAAGACTCTGGGCAGTGTCTGAATGCTCCATCCCCAGGGCCTTCTCCCGAATTGCTAACGCCCGTATGTAGTAGAAACGAGCTCCCGGATAGTCCCCGATTATTCGGAGGTGAAACCCCAACTCGTTGGCCAGCCCTGCGGTTGTTGTATCCTCTCGCTCCCAGGCGCCTTCGGCTACCGCCCGGAGATGAGCCTGCCAAGCGAACAACGGCCCAGGCACTCCAGCGTTGTTCAAGTGAATAGCTTCTTCGAGAAGAGTCTCCTCGACTGCCGCTTGAGCTTCATCCCCACCACCGGCATTCCGCGCAAAAGAAGCGACGAGGCGATGGACGACAAGAGCCCCCTCTTCGTTCGATTCCAGAAGACCGAGCGCCGTCAATCGATTCAACGCATCGTCAGGGCGGGTGTCGTCCAGATCCTCAGCGCCCGAGCCTGCGGTTTTCAGCAAGAGGTCTCGCGGAATCGGCTCGCCGCAGGCGAAGTACGCCGCGCGGGCAAGGAGAGCCAGTGCCAACGCGTCGGTGTCATCTTCCGAATCTAGTTGCTCGAAGCTGAGAGCGAAGGTTCGTGCCACATGGGCCGCATGCCCGGTCGGCGAGATCGGCGAGTCTTTGCCCTGAAGAGACGGGTGATCGAGCAGGCCCTTCCGACGCAGGGCAGCCAGATAGGCCGCCGGCTTTCCAATCGGAGAATTGGCATACCGCTGAAGGAAGCTCCCCGCCAGATGGAGAGCCAAGGGCAGGTCTCCCAAGTCCTCCGCGATTTCGTTCAGAGCCGGATCATCCGCCCGAAGATCCGGCCGGAATCGCCGTAGCAGCTCGATGCTGGCCGGTCGCGGAAGGATCGTAAGAGAGACAATCTGGACGCCCAACGCCAGATCCCACCGAGCACGCCGGCTTGTCACGAGCACCCGCGCGCCTCCGGTCTTCGGGCGCCAGCGGTCGAGGAGATGCTCGTCCTCGCAGTTGTCGAAGACGAGCAGCCGCGCCACCGGCTTCTGCCACTCTTCCCCCACCAAGAGAACCTGCTGGTCCAGAGGCAAAGTGTCGTAGGAAGGATTAAGGTCCAGGCTGCGTCCACAAGCCGCCACCTCGGCCGGGACCGCCGCCGGATCGGCGAAGCTCATCCAGAAGACGCCGCCTTCGAAATACCGACCGTAGCGGTGGACGAATTCGGAGGCGAGCTGGGTCTTGCCAATGCCGCCGAGGCCGGTGACTCCGGCGATCTCCACCTGCCCGATGGCCGAGGTCTCCTTGGCTTTGAGCTGGCGAGCCAGCGTCCGGAGATCGTCCTGTCGCCCGACGAAGAGCCGATTGACCGCGAACAGTATGCGCGAGCGCTCCGGGAGCGGCCCGGGCTCAGGTATGTCATCGACGGGGAGAGCCGGCTGTTGGTCCGAAGTCGAATCCGGGAAAGGGACAGCGCGGCGCGGACCAGGAAAGATCGGCTTGGTCAGCGGTTTCGCCCGTTGGAGCTCGGCCGCTACGAGGAGCCTGAACCGGGCAGCGGTCTCATCCAGTCCGACCAAGTCCGTGTAGACAATCGGCTTGAGGATGCCTACCGGAGAGACCTCGCGAACCCGAACAGGGAAGAGCTTGCCGAGCGCTCCTTTCGGGTCTTGGACAAACGCTGCCGTCCACTCGGACTCCGCGAAGTCCGAGAGCAGGTAGTCCGGCGAGAGAATGGCCAGCGTGCGGTCAGCTTCCTGGGCTGCCCGGTGCATCGCGGAGGCGAAGTTGGTGCCAGCCCGGAAGTCCCAGGCCTGGACGGTGACCAAGTATCCCGTCTCCTCCAGCACCCACCCAATCCACTCGGCCCAGGCCTGATCGGTCTTGGTGTAGCTGATGAAGAAGTCGGTCATGGCGGATGGTGCTTTCGGGCTGCCGCAATCATAGCGCCCCTCTCCCGGGGCGGGCCCCGTGAGTTGCACAGTGCAACCGCAGCCCGGTATCCTGAATCCGGAACGAGATCTCCATGGCCACCCTCCATGTGCCCGATGACCCCTACGAGCAGATCCGTGATCGCGCGGAGGTGAGCGGCCGTTCCCCGAGCGCCGAAGTGGTGGTCCTCCTCCGCGGGGCGCTTGAGGAGAAGAGAGCCTCGGTCGGCGAGATGCTCAACGAGATCCGGCGTCGCCGAAGCTTCCGCCCAGCGGAAGCTGGTGTCCCCGGCAGCACGGCGCTGATGCGCGAGGACCGGAATCGTTGAGCACCGATCTCGCGGTCAACGCCAACGCGGGAAGACGCCACGCAGGAGAATGAGGCCCAAGCGCGGCGCAGCCACTGCGCCACACAAACACCAGAGGCCCAAGCGCGGCGCAGCCACTGCGCCACGCAAATACCAGAGGCCCAAGCGCGGCGCAGCCACTGCGCCACGCAAACACCAGAGGCCCGAGCGCGGCGCAGCCACTGCGCCACGCAAATACCAGAGGCCCAAGCGCGGCGCAGACCCTGCACCACGCAAACACCCGAGGTCCAAGCGCAGCTCTCCCGCTCCATTCGCGAGCTCAGTCCTCTTCCTGGAGATTTCCGCGACTTCTTTCGCGAGTTTTGTCATTTCTCCCGCGGTTTCAGTCACCGATTTCGCGAGCTCACGGACTTCTGCCGAGATTTCGCGGACCGTTTTCGCGACTCCGCTGATTATTTTCGAGATTTGAGTCACTTCTTTCGCGAGCTCACGCAGCGAGCTCGCGATTCACCGGACTTCGGTGGCGAGCTCAGTCACTGAATTCGAGATCCCGGTGACCGCGGTGGCGAGCTCACTGGCTGCAGTCGCCACCGAAGTGACCGGGGCCGTGAGCTCACTGACTGCATTCGCCACCCAGGTGCGTGGAATCGCGGCAGAAATCAGCGCCAAACCTTCCCCGCTCTTTCTCCGTATCATGGTCAGGAACCAGAAAGGGCCGAAGGCTGTCTATTCGATGACTCCAGAGGAAGTCCGGATGAGCTCACTGCGTCGGTCGCGTCCCCTGCTTCTCATTCTCTTCGTTCTCTTCATCCTCCTCGGGGGGCTCCCCCACCAGGCATTCGCCCAGCCGGCGGCTCAGGTGGCGGACATCAACACGGCGCGGACGGGGGGGACGGACCTCTGGTTCTGGCGGACGTCGTTCTACGCGGTCAACGGTACGGTCCTCTTCCAGGTGGACGACGGGAAGCACGGCATGGAGCTGTGGCGGACCGACGGCACGGCGGCGGGAACCTCCCTGCCTGGTCCCCTTCGGCACGGGCATTCTGTTCCGGGCGGACGACGGCACGCACGGTCGTCGCCGGCAGCCGCGTGTTCTTCCATGCCGGTGACGGCATCCATGGCACCGGTGCAGGACATCCGGCCCGGGACAGGCTCAGGCTCACCGTCCATGCTGACCGCCGCCGGAGGTATCGGAGGGATGGCCTTCTTTTCGGCCGAGACGGACGCCACCGGGCGAGAGCTGTGGAAGACGGACGGCACCGCCGCCGGCACCGTTCTGGTCAAAGACATCCAGCCCGGCCCGGGAAGCGGCGCCGACTTTCTCTACGACAATGACGACGTCGATCTGGGTGAGCGATGGGCCGCCCTGGGGAATAAGGTGGTTTTCCAGGCGGACGAGGGCCTCGTGGGCCAGGAGCCGTGGGTGAGCGATGGCACACCGGCGGGGACGATTCGTCTCGCGGATATCGTCCCCGGTTCCCAGAGCTCCGAGCCGCGATGGATCACCACCGCCGCCGGCCGTGTCTTCTTCGTCGCCGACGGCGGTGTCTCCGGCCATGGCCGCGAGCTGTGGACGACCGACGGCACGCCGGCGGGCACGTCCTTGTTGATCGACATCGAGCCGGGAGCCGGCTCCTCGCTCCCCGGCGAGCTGAGAGCGATCGGCCGCGTCCTCCTCTTCTCCGCCTGGGACGCCGTCCACGGCCGCGAGCTCTGGGTGAGCGACGGCACCACCGCCGGCACCACCCGCGTCCAGGACATCGCGCCGGGAGAGCTGTCGGCGGAGCCGTGGCCACCAACACCGGCACCCGCACCGTCACCTGGAACGGCTCGCTGGCCGCCGGCGCCTCCGTGACCCTCACCATCACCGCCACGATTCAGCCCGGCACCCTCGGCACCACCCTCGCCAACCAGGCCACCCTCGCCTGGGACACCGACGCCGACGGCGTCAACGAAGCCGCCGGAGTGAGCGACGATCCGGGAGCACCCGGGAGCACCAACACCACCCCGATCACCGTCGGCCCCGAGGTCCTCAGCTTCTACACCGTCACCCCCTGCCGCGCCGTCGACACCCGGACCACCACCGCCCTCGCCGCCGGAGCCCAGCGCACCATCCCCCTCGCCGGCACCTGCGGCATCCCGAGCACCGCCCGCGCCGTCGCCGTCAACGTCACCGTCCTCGACGCCACCGGCGCCGGCTCCCTGGTCCTCTGGCGTTCCGGCTCGACCGTGCCGGAGACCAGCAACATCAACTTCACCGCCGGCCAGACCCGCGGCAACAACGCCATCGTCGCCCTCTCCCTCAGCGGCGCGGTGGACGCCCGGGCGTCGGTCGGCGGGAGTGGGACCGTACAGATGTTGATCGATGTGAGCGGCTATTTTCAGTGAGGCCCGGTCCCCCCTGGGACCGCTGGCGTCCCGCCGGCCCCGGTCTCAAGACCGAGAAAGAGCCGCCGGGACGGCGGCGGTCCCAGGGGCCTGACGGCCATTCATTTATACTCGCCTCCCAAAGCCCTACCTCTGAGGAGACCACGATGAGCCTTTTCGACTTTCCGCGGATCCATGTGAAGGGAACGATCCAACTGAATCCGGGCACGGCGAACAATGACGACTATGCGGGCGCGGTGACTCTGCCCGCGGCGTGGGGGCCGTTCGCGGGCGAGACGCTGGCGCTGATCGACTCGAAGACGGTGGAGGCGCGGACGTTCGGGATGTCCGACGCGGCGTTCATCGCCTGGGTGCAGAAGACGCAGACGTTCGACGTCAGCGGGTCGCCGGGGAAGACGCAGCGGATCATCCCCGCGGAGTGGAACTACTACGGCGCCATGGACTCCCAGATCCTCTCCGCCAAGGTGATCGGCGTGCAGACGGGGCCGGGCGAGCCTTTGACCGAGGCGGACGGCGCGGTGGCGCTCACCGGGCTGCTCGGCGCCGATCTGTCGTTCTCCGGCGGCCACATCACCGACGTCAACTCGGAAGGCTCCCCGCCGGCGACGCAGTTCTTCATCGACCGCCTCAAGCTGGCCAAGGGGGACCAGACGTTCGTGAGCGGCAAGCCGTCCAAGGGGGCGTGCCAGTGGCTCAACTTCTATCGCAATGTGAACCTCACGGCGGACGGCGGCGCGGGCGGGTATGTGTACCACGTCATCCCGAAGCAGGGGGCGACGCTGAACATCCCCGGGCTCGACGGCGATGCAGTCGTGGGCCTCGTCTTTCGCTACTACCTCTACCGGGTCATCGTCGGCGAGCGGGACAACGCGAAGATCGAGGCGATCTATGAGAAGCAGAGCACCAATCCAGCCGTCCTGGAGATCGTCGGCACCTTCGCGCCGCTGCTGGCGAGCGAGACGATCCTGACCACGCCGGTCGGCCGGCTGATGGTGTCCGACACGCCGCGGATTCCGACGCCGGTGGGGACGCAGAACAACGGCGGCGGCTTCATCGCCCTGGCGCCGGGCGTGCTGGCGAGCGCCGGGAATCTGGTGTCCGCCGATTTCTCCGGGACCTTCCCCGATTACTACCAGAACGACGACAATCCCAAATTCGACTTCGGCCCGGTCTCCCTCGTCGTCACCGACGGCACCAGCTCCGCGACGATCGGCGCGGTCGACTATGCCAACACGGCGGAGGGCGACCGGAAGGGCTGGATCTTCGACTTCGACATCTCCGAGAATTCGGCGGCGCAGCAGATCCTGAGCGGCGGCGACGCGGTGTTCAAGCTCGTTCATGAGTACCTCGGCGACGTCCTCGGAGAGACCGATTACTACTTCGTCTCCAACCAGCAGGGCCTCTACGCCGAGCAGCTCGGCTCCGGCACGGAGTTTCTGAACCAGGGGACGACCGAGCCTCTCACCGTCTCGGTCTACCACCGCGGCCAGGAGCTCACCGGGACGGCCTGCCCGCCGATCACCTGCTGGCAGTACCGCTCCGTGCCTCTCCAGTCGCCGGGCAACGCCGAGGCGATCAATTCCAACCTGGCGCCGGGGCAGGCCATCGCGGTGGACACGATTCAGCCGGGCAACTTCCTGTTCACCTTCACGGTCAACGGCCCCTCCAACGTCCCACCGGCCGGCTACCCGCCGAAGAGCTACAACGACTTCATGAATCCGCCGTACATCACCAACGCGCCGTCGGTGAGCCTGCGCATCCTGCCCAACGGCGAGGACTTCCGGAAGTACTACGTCGACCCGGACTGCGACGAGCCGGTGGGCAACGAGCTGCTGACCTTCGACGTGGTGTATCAAAAGGTCCTGCGGACGTACTACCTCCTCTACCCCGCGATGAACCAGGTCATCCCGCTCAACGACGAGACCAAGGTCTCCGCGAAAGCCCAGGCGATCCTCGCCGCCACCGAGCCGGCGCTGTGGATGTCGATCCACTTCATGCCGCGGACGCGCGACATGTCGGTGAGCCGGCGGACTCTGCTGCGGGCGTGGTGCAGGAAGGTGCTGGCGGGCTGAGCCCCCTCCCGCTCACCGCGTCCAGTTGAGCTCCAGATACAGCCACCTCCCATCGGCCTCCACCGGCAGGAAGGCTTCGGCCGCCTTGCCGCCCCAGAGCTGGCCGCCGCCCACCGCGAGGCTGAGGTCCTTGCGCACCGTCCAGGTGATGTCCGTGCTCAGCTCCCTGCCGAGATCCTTGGAGGGATAGCGGCCGGCGGCGGGCAGGCGGGGGGTGTAGCCGAAGCTCTCCTTCTCGAAGGCGCCCGAGCCGCCGTACCAGCCGTCGGTGGTCTCCGAGAGGTGGAAATCGTGGAGGGCGGCGCGCACCTTCACCGTCTGGCTCGGCGCGAAGAGCGCCTCGACGTACAGGTCGCGCAGGTTCGAGAAGGCGCTGAAGTCCATCAGGTCGTAGTACTTGTGATTGGTGGGCAGGATGTTGAAGAAGGTCTTGTGGTCTTTCCCCGGCGTGTCTCCGGACGACTGCTCGCCCGCCAGATGGATCGCGGGCTTCCCCGGCAGGTTGTCGAAGCGCCGGCCGGCGTCGACGACGACCGCCCAGGCGTTCTGGTCCGCCTTCCCGTAGTCGCCCTTCTGGATCACCCCCCAGAGAAGGAGATCGCTCTTCTCGCCGCCGTGGAGGACCGAGGCGCCGGCCGTGGTGATGCTGAGGCCGCCCACGGGAGCCACCTTGCGGTCGTCCTCATACTGGATGGCGAAGGCACGCAGCTCGGTGGCGGGGAGCAGGGCGCCGTACTTGCCGGTGAGCGTCAGGCCGTAGACCGAGACGTCGTCGATCTCCCGGAAGGCGTGCTCGAAATCGAAGGCGCCGTCGAGCGGGCGGAGGGCGAAGCCGGCCAGATGGGCGCTCTTGTTGCCATAGCCGAAGCTCACGCCGTCGAAGCGGCGGCCGACGTCCGGCCACTCGAAGACGCCGACCAGGCGGTCCGAGAGGCGCCGCTTCTTGACGCCGTCGAGGTGGGCGACGCCGGTGGGGACCTCGAAGCCGTCGGCAAAGGCCTGCCGGCCGAGGGTGAGGTCGAAGCCGTCCTGCTTGTAGCTCGCCGAGAGCTCGGCGAGGCCGATCTGGGACGGCGAGGTGTCGCCATGGTTGGCCGCCAGGTACGTCGGACCGGCGCCGAAGGAGCCGTTCTCCGGGATGCCCACCGCGGCGGCGGCCTGTGCCATGCCGTGGAGCTTCCAGTGCTCCCACGCGGCGTCGACGCCGAAGCGGGCGCGGGCGAGGCCGAGATCGTAGGTGCGGTCGGCGGTCTTGCTGCGCGCCGGGGCGTCGAAGTCCTCCCAACGCAGGCGCAGTGAAAAGGTTGTGGCGATCTTGGGGGGCGCGGCGAGAGCCGCACCGGTCTGCAGAGCCGCGAGCACCGCGGCGAGAGCCAGCTTGCGCATCCATCCCTCCGGAAAACAAGACAACACGATAAAGGAAAACAGGCGGGTCGTACGGAGCCGCCCGTGAGCCGGTGAACATGCCGGCAGGGGAAGAGTGCAGGGAGAGGGGGAATATGGGACTGCAACAGGGCAGCCCACCCAGCCGCCCCCTCCCCGACCCTCCCCCGCGCGTGCCCCCTCCCACCCTTCCCGAGCGGGAGAGGGCGCCCCCGCCCAAGAACACGGACTGGCACGGACAGGCATGGACGAGCACGGACCAGCGGAAAAAGAAGGAGCGCTTTCCGGAAAACCTCCGCAGGCGTCCCCCCTCTCCCGCTCGGGGCGGGCGGGAGGGGGCACGCGCGGGAGAGGGGGATAGGGGGAGAGGGCCCGGAGAGGGCCTCAGCTCGGCGACGCGCCCGGTCCCATCCCCGCCACCATCTTCTCCAACCGCGAGAGCGCCGCGTCGAGATCGCGAACCGTCGTGTGGCTGGAGACGGCGTGCGCGGAGGCCGCGGTGTCCGTCGTCCGCCGCCTGGCCCGCTTCCCCGGCTTCCGGTCCAGACCCACCTGCTCCCAGAGATTTCGCGGCTCCTCAAGGACGTCGCGCCGCAGGGTGACGCCGTGGCGGGCGAAGAGGGGGGCGAGCTCATCGTAGCGGGCGAGGAGGGTCTGCCGGGTGCTCTGGTAGGCGTGCTCGCAGACGGCGCGCCGCTCGGAAAGACCGAAGATGTTGGTGAAGAACATCTTGTAGTCGTCCCGCTCAGGCTCCAGGAGGACGATGTCGCGGTCCTTGAACTTCCTCTCGTAGGCCGCCATTCCCACCTCCAGGCGGGAGCGCACCAGGGTGCGGAAGGTCTGCGAGAGCACGGTGGGCAGACCGCGCTCGAACAGCTTGCCGGTGGTCATCTGCCCCTGCTCCACGGCGCGGATGGTGTCCACCGGGACGATCGGGTTGATGCAGATCAACAGCTCGGCGCCGGCTTCGAGCGCCACGGAGGCGTGCAGAGTCTTCAGGAGGACGCCGTCGACGTAGTGGCGCCCCGCGATCTCCACCGGCGAGTAGAGGCCGGGGAGGGCGCTGCTCGCCTGCACGGCGACGGAGATCGGCACGTGGTCCAGGCCCGGCTCGCCGAAGCGGGCGGACTGGCCGGAATCGAGATCGGTCGCCACCACCACCAGGCGCTTGCCGAGGCGGCGGAAGTCGTCCGTCCGGTTCTTCAGGCTGTAGATCTTCTCCAGGTAGGCGCGGATCGGCTCGTTGTCGAACAGGCCGATGGGGAGGGCGCGCGAGACCTGGGTCAGCGAGCCGAGGAGGGTCCGCCCGCGCAGATTGGTCGCATAGTCCCAGAGGGAACGGCCGAGGATGCCGGGGACCTTGAGGACGCTGCGCCCCAGCGTGCCGAGGGCGGGCGTGAAGAACGTCTCGGGGGTGAACGGATGCTCGCCCGGCTCCTGCGACACGATGGCGCGGCACATCTGCGCCGTCGTCAGGTCGTTGGCCAGGTTGGCGCACAGGAAGGCGCCCGCGCTCACCCCGACGTAGAGGAAGAGATTGTTGAGGTCCAGCCCATCGAGCGCTTCATCGATCGCCCGCAGGGCGCCGATCTCGTAGATGGCGCCTTCCGGAGCTCCGGCGGCGAGCGCCAGCCCGATCTTGTTGGTCCTGATCCGATGGATCAGAACCTCGGGCTGGACGCCTGCCGCACCATTCGCACCATTGCCACCACCGCTCGCACCGCCGCCACTCGTACTGCTGGGCACGGGAAAGCCTCCTTTTGAACGACGAACGACTAGGCGAGGATCTTCGACGGATCGTCGCCGCTCGGCGTCACGATCACGGGCTCCGCCGCGGCCGGGGTCACCCGCGGCTTGAGCTGCTCCACCTTCGCATTGAGCTCCTCCACCCGCTGCGTCAGGGTGCGGATCTCGTCCCGGGTCGGCACGCCGAGCCGGTGCATGGCGGCGGTCAGCGTGTCGTCGAGCTTCCCGCTCCAGGAGTCCATGGTCTCCTCGACCTTCGCCTTGGCCTGGCCCATCTGCTCCTTGGCCTGCTCCTTGGCGCGGTCGACCTGGTCCTTGAAGTCG
>Ga0307506_10000254_pt1 | contig 12352 bp, 8 predicted proteins | sample 25_S_MG_FD_202175 | JGI IMG/M metagenome (GOLD analysis project Ga0307506, IMG submission 202175) | Soil microbial communities from Populus trichocarpa stands in riparian zone in the Pacific Northwest, United States - 25_S | ecosystem: Environmental > Terrestrial > Soil > Riparian zone > Trees... | reverse complement strand
GCGCACGAAGACGTCGAGCGACCAGTCGTCCGACACGATGTGATGCGTGCCGAGCACCAGCGCATTGCGCCCGCTCTCCAGGCGCAAAAGGAGCAGGCGCAGCAGCGGCCCGCGCCCGAGGTCGAACGGCGTGCCCGCCTCGGCGAGCTCCAGGCGGGCGGCCTCCCGTTCGCGCGCCGCGGCGGGCAGCCCGCGCAGGTCGACCTCGGGGAGCGCCACCGGGCCGGCAGGCGCGATCACCTGCACCGCCGCCGCGTCGGCCCTGGTGAACGTGGAGACCGTGGCGAACGTGGTGCGCAGCGACTCGTGCCGGCGCACGATCTCGCCGCAGCTCCAGGCGAGAGCGGCGAAGTCCAGCGGGCCTTCGAGGTCGAGGACCGCGGCCGTGTTGTAGAAGGGGCTGTCCGGCGTGAGCTGGGCGAGGAACCACAGCCGTTGCTGGGCGAAGGAGAGGGGCAGGGGCCGGTCGCGGGGGACCGGCACCAGAGGCGGAGCGAAGCCCGCCGCCATGCCCCGGGCCGCCTCCACCCGCGCCGCCAGGCCGGCCACCGTGGCATCCTCGAACAGAGCCCGGACGGACAAGTCCACGCCCAGCGTGTCGCGCACCCGGGACATCACCTGGGTGGCGCTGAGCGAGTGGCCGCCGAGATCGAAGAAATTGGCATCGACCCCGAAGCCGGCGCGGCCGAGGACCTGGCTCCACAGGGCCGCCACGATCTCCTCCAGAGGGGTGCGCGGCCCGCTCTCTCCTGCCGGCTCGGCATCGGGAGCCGGCAGCGCGCGGCGGTCCACCTTGCCATTGGCCGTCAGCGGGAAGGCTTCCAGAATGACGAAGCCGGCCGGCACCATGTACTCCGGCAGCCGCGCCTTGAGAAGAGCGCGCAGCGCCGCGGGAGCCACCGCCGCACCCTCCTCCGGCACCACATAGGCTACCAGCCGCCGGTCGCCGTCCTCTTCATCCCCCCGCATCAGCACCACCGCCTCGCGCACCCCTGCCGCCGCGGCGAGCGCCGCCTCGATCTCCCCGAGCTCGATGCGGAAGCCGCGCACCTTCACCTGGTGGTCGGCGCGGCCGAGGAACTCGATCTCGCCGTCCGGCCGCTGCCGGACCAGGTCGCCCGTGCGGTAGAGCCGCGCGCCCGGCTCGGCGGCGAACGGATCAGGCAGGAAGCTCGCCGCGGTCAGCGCCGGCTCGGCCCTGTAGCCGCGGGCGAGGCTCGCGCCGCCCACGAAGAGCTCGCCCACCGCGCCGAGAGGCGCAGGCACGCGGTCGCGGTCCAGCACATAGGTGCGCACGTTGTCGATCGGCCGGCCGATCGGCGGCGCGCCGGCCTCGCCCGCCGGCACCGGCCGGAAGGTCGCCACCACGGTCCCCTCCGAAGGGCCGTAGTGGTTCACCAGCGTGAACGGCAGCCCCGGAGCGGGAGCCCGGTGCAGCCGGTCGCCGCCGGTCAGCAGCGCGCGCAGCGCCGCGTGCTGCGGCCACGGCTGCTCCAGGACGGCTTCCGCCAGAGGGGTGGGCAGGAAAGAGAGGGTGATCCCTTGCCGGACGAGCCACGCCGCCAGCCGCGCCGGGTCCGCGCGCAGCTCCTCCGCCGGGACGTGGACGCTCGCTCCGGCCGTCAGGTACGGCCAGATCTCCCAGACCGAGGCGTCGAAAGCCGGACCCGCGATCTGCGTCGCGCGGTCCACGGCCGTGACGGCGTAGGTGCGCCGGTGCCACCAGATCAGGTTGACCAGGCCCGTATGGCTGAGACCCACGCCCTTCGGCCGGCCCGTCGAGCCGGACGTGTAGATGACATAGGCGAGGTTCTCCGCGACCGCCATCGCGGGCGGGTTGGCCGCGCTCTCGCCGGCCAGGGCCTGCCTCTCGGCGTCCAGGCGGATCACCGCAGTGGGTGTTTGCAGAAGGGTTGGCAGCGACGCGGCCAGCGCCTCGCTGGTGATCAGCGCGGCGGCGCCCGAGTTTTCGAGAACCAGCGCCACGCGCTCGGCCGGCCAGGAGGGATCGAGCGGGAGGTACGCGCCGCCGGTCTTCACCACCGCGAGCAGGGCCGCCACCATCTCCGGCGAGCGGTCGAGCCAGACCACCACGGCCGCCTCCGGCCCCACCCCCGTCCGGCGCAGGCGCCAAGCCAGCCGGTTGGCCTCCTCGTTGAGCTCGCGGTAGGTCCGGCGGACCGTCCCTCCGCACACGGCGAGCGCGTCCGGCGTACGCTCCGCCTGCGCCTCGAACAGCTCCTGGAGCACAGCGTCGCAGGGGAGACCCACCGCCGTCGCGTTCCACTCGTGGACCACCTGGTTGAGCTCGGCGGCGGCGAGCAGCGGGAGCTCCGAGAGACGCCGGCCGGGATCGGCCGCGATGCCGCCGAGGAGCACCTCGAAGCCGCGGAGCATGCGGCGGACCGTGGCGGCGTCGAACAGATCGGTGGCGTATTCGAGGAGAGCCCGCAAGCCTCCCCGCTCTTCGAGGAGGAAGAGGCTCAAGTCGAGCTTGGCCGTGCCGTTGTCGATCAGCTCCGAGCGTAGCGCGAGCCCGGGGACACCCCCGAGATCGGCATCCAGCTCGACCCGGTCGACCGAGAAGCTCACCTGGAACAGCGGGTTGTGGCTCAGCGTGCGCTCCGGGGCGAGCTCCTCGACGAGCTTCTCGAACGGCACGTCCTGATGCGCGTAGGCGCCGACCGCTGCGCTCCTCACCCGCGCCAGCAGCGCGCGGAACGATGGATCGCCGCCCAGATCGGCGCGCAGCACCAGCATGTTGACCAGCATGCCGATCATCCCTTCGAGCTCGGCGCGCGAGCGGCCGGCGCCGGGCGTGCCCACGGCGACGTCGTCCTGTCCGGTGTAGCGCCGGAGGAGGGCGTCGAAGGCGGCGAGGAGGAGCATGTGGAGCGTCGCGCCCTCCCGGCGGGCCAGGGCCTCCAGGCCGCGATAGAGGGGGAGAGGGAGATCCACGCTCTCCGCCGCGCCGCGGAACGACGGGCTGGCCGGGCGCGGACGGTCCGCCGGCAGGGGGATCACCGGCGCCAGGCCGGCGAGCCGCTCCCGCCACCAGGCGAGCTGCGCCTCCAGGCGCCCGTCCGCCAGCTCGGCCCGCTGCCAGACCGCCACGTCCGCCGGCTGCACCGCCAGGGCGGGGAGGGAACCGGCGCCGCCGTAGAGCGCCGCGAGCTCCCGCACGAAAATCTCCATCGACCAGCCGTCCGCCACGATGTGATGGACGACGAGGACGAGCGCGTGCTCGCCGGCGCTCAGGCGCAGCAGAGTCGCCCGCAGGAGCGGCATGCGCGCGAGGTCGAACGGCCGCGCCGCTTCGCGCCGCGCGATCACCTGGGTCTCGGCCTCCCGTTCGGATTCCGGCAGCCGGCGCAGGTCGATCGCGGGCACGTCGATCTCCACCCGTGGCGCGATGATCTGCACCGCAACGCCGTCCCGCTCGGCGAACGAGGTGCGCAGCGCCTCGTGCCGGGCGACGATGGCGCCGAGGGCGCGGGCCAGCGCGCCGCGGTCGAGCCGGCCGGTGAGGCGCAGGAGATACGGGATGTTGTAGGCCGCCTGGGGGCCGGCGAGGCGGTCGAGGAACCAGAGGCGCTGCTGCGGGAAGGAGAGGGGGAGGTCGCGGTCCCGGGGCACCGGCCGGAGCACCGGGCGGAGCGCCGGCTCGCTCCTCGCCGGAGCCTCGGCGATCCGCGCCGCCAGGGCGGCGATGGTGGGCGCCGCGAAGAGGTCGGCGGGCGCCAGCTCCACGCCGAGCTCCTCCCGCACCCGCGAGGCCACCCGTCCGGCGGAGAGCGAGTGGCCTCCCAGCTCGAAGAACCCGTCGTGGACGCCGATCCCGCCGATCCCCAGGACCTGCTCCCAGATCCCGGCGAGGGCCTGCTCCGTGCCGGTGCGCGGCGCCGCGTACGCCTGCGCCAGCTCCGGACGCTCCGCGCCGGGCTCGGGCAGCGCCGCGCGGTCGATCTTGCCATTGGGGAGGAGGGGGAAGGCGTCGAGGAAGACGAACGCCCCCGGCACCATGTGGGCCGGCAGGCGCTGGCCGAGGACGCTCCGCATCTCCGACACCGTGGGTGCGGCGGCCCCCGGCCGTAGGGAGGCGTAGGCCACGAGTCGCTGCTCGCCCGCCGGACCCCTGGCCATCACCAGCCCGCGCTCCACGGCGGGGTGGCGCTCCAGCTCCGCCTCGATCTCTCCGAGCTCGATGCGGAAGCCGCGGATCTTCACCTGGTGGTCGATCCGGCCGAGGAAGTCGATGTTGCCGTCGGGCCCGTCGGAGCCGTCTGAGCGGTACCGGCCGAGGTCACCCGTGCGGTACAGGCGCCCGCCGGGCTGGCCGCCGAATCCATCGGGGACGAAGCGCTCCGCCGTCAGCTCCGGCCGTCCGAGGTATCCGCGGGCGAGGCCGCTTCCCGCCAGATGGATTTCACCCTCGACGCCCACCGGGACCTGCCGGCCGTCCTGGTCCAGGATCCACGCCTCGGTGCCGGCGATGGGCCGGCCGATCGATGGCGGAGCGCTGTCGCCCCGCTCGATCCAGGCGAAGGTCGAATAGGTGGTGTCTTCCGAGGGGCCGTAGAGGTTGTAGACGCGGTCCGCGGCGGTCTGCGCGTAAATCTTCCGCACCAGGGCGCCGGAGAGGGCCTCGCCGGCGAGGCACACCGTCGTCACGCCGGGAGGCAGGCTCGCGGTGCGCAGGATCTCGGCCATCGCCGAGGGCACGGTGTTGACCAGCGTGATGCGGTCGCGGGCCGGCAGCTCGGAGAGCCGCAACGCGTTCTCCGCCAGGATCACCGTGCCCCCCAGGCTCAAGGGGACGAAGATCTCGAAGACCGACAGGTCGAAGGAGATCGAGGTCGCGGCGAGCACGCCGCGCAGGCGCTCCGGGCTGAGCTCCCCGGCCGCCCAGGAGATCAGGGCCGCGGTGCTCCGGTGCGGGATCGCCACGCCCTTGGGCCGTCCGGTCGAGCCGGACGTGTAGATCACATAGGCGAGGTTCCCGGGGGCCGCCCGGCGGCGTCTTCGTGGCGGATCCGTGTCCGGATCGACCTCGGGGGAGGCCGGCATCTCGCCGTCCACGCAGACGGCCCGGGCCTGATGCGCGGGGAGGCGGCCGAGGAGGCGTTCCTGCGTCAGGAGCACCGGAATCGCGGCGTCCTCCAGCATGAAACCCAGGCGCTGCGCCGGATACGCCGGGTCCATGGGCACGTAGGTCCCGCCGGCCTTGAGGACGCCGAGGAGCGAGGGGACCAGCTCGGCCGTCCGCTCCATGCAGACGCCCACCTTCGTCTCCGGCCCCACGCCCATCACCTGGAGCTGGCGCGCCAGAGACTCCGCCCGCTCCCGCAGCTCCCGATAGGTCATCTCCAGGTCCCCCGCCACGAGGGCCGGGGCGTCGGGCGTACGCTCCGCCTGGGCGTCGAACAGGTCGTGGATGCACGCTGCGATCTCGGGGCGGCTTGAAGCGGAAGTCCTCATGGGCGCATATCCTTACACGGTTCAATCGTTAGTTTCAAATATCAGCAGCGCTCTTCTATCTCTCTGCCTGTAACGCAAAAGATGAAAGAATCCCCTCACCGCGTGGGCTCAAAGCCAAGGACCAAAAGGACTGCAAGGACTGCAAGGACGAAGGCGAAGAGCCGTGAGGCGGGGGCGGGGGTTCCCCTCTCCCGTTCCGGGCGGGTGTGTGGGGGCAGGCACGGGGGAGGGGCCAGGGGAGGGGGCCCCCGGAGGCTCAGGCGGTGAGGGTCAGCAGATCGGCCAGCAACACGATCCGCCGCGCGAAAGAAGCCAGGCTCACATGCTCCTCCCGCGTGTGCATGCCGCCGCCCACGGGTCCCAGGCCGTCGAGGATCGGCAGTCGCCCGGGGTCAGGCAGGAAGTTGGGGAACGAGATGCCGCCGCGCTCCCGTTCGACCTCCAGGTGCCAGCCGCGTTGCGCGGCGAGGGCGACGGCGTGGTCCGCCCAGCCGGAATGGGGGCCGCCGGGATCGACCGGCGGGACGCTGCCGGTGACGGAGAAGCTGAGCTGTGTCTCGGTGCCGAGGCCGATGTCGCGGGCGAGGGCGGCCAGGGTCTCGGCCATCCTCTCGCCTTCCTCCCGGCGCAGGTAGCGGACCTCGCCTTCGGCGGTCGCGCGATCGGGCACGACGTTGACCTGCTGGTCGGTGCCCAGCAGGGCGGCGTTCCCGGCCAGGTTTTCGACGAAGGAGGCGTCTCCCGCCACCAGGCGGCCGACGTTGACGGTGGGGCCGCCGTCGCGGTCCGAATGCGCCTCGATCTCGCAGCACCAGCCGGCGGCGGCGATCAGCGCGGAGCGCCCCTGCCAGTAGTGGAGGCCGGAATGGGCGGCCTGCCCGCGGGCCTCCAGGCGCCAGTTGAACATGCCCCGGCGGCCGGCGACCAGAGTCTCGCCGCTTTCTCCAGATTCACCCTGCACGGGCTCCCCGGGCTCGAGCACCCAGAGCGCCCGCGCGGTCTCGCCCCAGGTGCGCATGGCGGCCCGCGAGAGGACGCCGCCCACCTCTTCGTCCGGTACGACGACGAGGAGCAGGTCGTCCGGCGGCGCGGCGCCGCGGTGCCGGAGGAGGTCGAGGGCGCCGAGGAACGCCGCCAGCCCGCCTTTCATGTCGATCGCGCCGGTGGCCACCAGGCGGTCGCCCGCGAAAGAGGGCGGCACGGCGGGGAGGACGGTGTCGAGGTGGCCGATCAGCAGATGATGGCCGTGCGAGATGTCCTTCCCTTGCGCCAGGAGCACGGGCAGCGGCGCGCCGTCCTCGCCGGTCTCCTCCGTGATCTCGACGCGCAGCCCGCGGGTCTCCAGCTCCGCGCCGAGGCGCGCCGCCATCCGCCGCAGGCCGCCGGGATCGCCGCTCGGCGACGAGATCGCGGTGAGGCCGGCGAGCAGCTCGACGGCGCGGCGGAAGAGCGGCTCGGGAAGAGCCCCGGAGAGACTGTCCGGGAGAACGGTGGAGAGGCCGGGAATGTCCATGACGGGTGATAGCCTACCAGTGTAGAGTGAGGCTCGATCGAGCGGAGGAGAGAGCATGGTCAGCGCGGTGATTCTGTTGATGGTCGACAAGTCGAAGGTCAACGAGGTGGCGGAGCAGTTGGTGGGCCTGTCCGGGATCACCGAGGTCTACTCCGTGGCCGGACATTACGATCTGGTGGCGATCGCCCGCGTCAAGGACAACGAGCAGGTCGCCGATGCGGTGACCAACCAGATGCTGAAGATCGATGGCATCCAGCGCTCCGAGACCCTCATCGCCTTCCGCGCCTTTTCGCGCTACGACCTCGAGGCGATGTTCTCGGTGGGGACGGAAGAGCCGTTCACCGAGCGCTGAGGCGCTGCCGCCGCAGCAGCTCCGCCACGACTCTCTTGTACCCTTCAGTCTGGCGGAACGGATCGAAGGAGCGCTCGCTTTCCAGGGCCACGAGGTCGGTCCAGCCTTTCCGCACCGCCTCCGCCAGGAGCTCCAGCGCCTTCGGGCGGTTCCCCTGCTGCGCCCAGACGACGGCCATGCGGAAGGGGATGTGGGGCACGTCCGGATCGATCTCGCTGGCGATCAGGAGGTAGAAGACGGCGCGGTCGTACTGCTTGCGCTCGGCGGCCTCGTAGGGCAGATGCAGGCCGGTCTGGATGTAGACCGCGTTGAGCAGGCGCTCGGCGGCGAGCCTTTCCTCGGGATCAGGCGCCGTCTTCGCCCGCTGCCTGAGCTCCTGGATCTGCAGCTCGGCGACCGTCTGGGCGAGGCTCTGGGCCGATTTATCGCCGGGCGCCGGGGAAAGAATGCGCGGCACTTTCTCCAGATACTCGCGGTCGTGGCGGTCGCGCTCCATCCGCGCCTTGCTGTCGCTCTGGAACGCCTCCGACGCTTCGAGGGCGGCGCGGCGCTGTGCGATCTCGTCGAGCTCCCGCGCCTCGCGCAGCCCCGCGAAGTCGGCGGCCAGCGCGGAGTAGGCACGGAACGCTTCGAGCGGTTTGCCCTCCGCCTCCAGCGCCTTGGCGCGGGCGAGATCGCCGTCCCATAAGGAAGCCACGAGAGCCGGGCTCTTCTCTCGTGTGCCGCGCCGCATCGCCTGCAGCTCCATCCAGCCGAGCGCCTCGCCGAGCAGCTCCTCGGAGGGCCACTCGTGCGCGCCGGCGAAGACCTCCACGCGGTGCGGGATGCCGAGGGAGGCCATCTTCTCGTCCAGATCGAGCAGCTCGTAGTAGTTGAAATCCCTGTTGCCGACCGTGGCGAAGAAGGGGAACGGCGTGTCGCGGGTGGGCGGATGCCCGAGGGGGAAGCCGCCGCTCGCCCCGATGACCCCGGCGAGCCCTTCGGGGGCGGTCAGGCCGAGCATGCAGACGAAGCGCACCAGCCCGGAGAAGCCAAAGGCGTAGACCCGCTTGTCGTCGATCGCGAGCCGGGCGTGGGTGTCCGCCCACAGCCCGCTCATGATCTTGAAGTTCTCCTCCATCGGGATCTGGTGGGAGGCGCCGTACGGGCTGGCCACGATCCAGCCGTAGCGCTCGGCGGCGCCGCGCAGGCGGGCGGTGAGGTCGCGGGCGTTGCCGCGGTAGTCGAAGGCATAAAGGATCGGCGCCGGCCGGCCCGGAGGCACGCCCGCCGGGAGGGTGGGGAGATAGAGGGTGTAGGTCAGCCCCGGATCTTTCGTCGTCGCGACCCGCTCGATGACCTCGCCGCGCGGCAACGCGGGCGCCTCCGGGAGAGCCGCCGCCGGAGCCGGCAGGAGGCAGGCTCCGAGGAGCCACGAGCCGAGCGGCAGCGCCGCCCACGCGGGCCTCATCCGGGGGAGCTCCCCTGCTTGCGCTTGGTGACCTGAGCCAGGATCTGCCGGTATCCCTCGTCCTGCCGCAGGTCCGCGAAGGCCGGCTCGCCTTCGAGCGCCGCCGGATCGTCGAGACCCTTGTCCAGCGCCGTCTTCAGCGCTTCCAGCGCCTTCTTCCGGCCCGGCTTGCCTTTTTGCGCCTGCACCGCGGCGATCTGCACCCAGGGCCAGGGCGACTCCGGCCGGATCTCGGCGGCCACGGAGAGCATGAAGATCGTCCGGTCGTACTCCTTCTTCGCCATCAGCATCTGCGGGATGTAGAACGAGGTCTGCGCCATGAGCGTGCTGAGGATGCGCTGCGCCGACAGCTTCTCCTCGGGATCGCCGGACTGCTCCCGTTTCTTGAGCTGCGGCACTCTGAGCTGGGCCACGATCTGCGCCACGGTCACGGGATTTCCGGGTGTCACCTGACCGAGGATCACCGGACCCTCGGCGAGAAGCCTGGTATCGGCGGCGATGCGCTCCTGGCGCGCCTTCGCCTCCTTCTTGAACGCTTCCCCGGCCGCGATCTCCTCAGCCCGTTTCCGCGCTTCGGAGACATCGCGCAGGCCGGCGTAGCCGTCCGCCATCGCCTCCCAGGTGTGATGGGCGTCCCAGAGCCGGCCCGCGGCCTCCTGGGAGCGCGCCTTCTCGCGGTCCGCCGTCCACAGAGGGTCGACGAGCGCCGCGTCCTTCGGCCGCGTCCCGGCGCGCATCGCCGCGACCTCCATCCACGCCACCGCCTGCCCGGCCAGGGACGCGGGAGGCCAGGCGTGGGTGCCGTCCCAGATCTCGATGCGGTGGGGGACATGGACCTCCGCCATCTTCTGGTCGAGCGCCATCATCTCGTAGTAATTGAAGTCGCGAGTGCCCACCGTGCCGAAGAAGGAGAAAGGATTGTTCGCCTGCGGCACGACGTCGCTCGGGAAGCCGGCGCCGGCGCCGATCACGCCGGCGATCGAGCCGGGGGCCGCCAGGGCGAGGATGCAGGAGAAGCGGACCGTGCCCGAGAACCCCGCCGCGTAGACCCGCTTGTCGTCGATCGCGAAGCGGGCGTGCGTTTCGGTCCACAGCGCCCGCAACGCCGCGAAGTTGGGATCGCTCGGCCCGTCGCTCGCCGAGTTGTAGGAGCTGACCACGATCCAGCCGTACTTCTCGGCCGCCTCCTGAAACGCCTTCGCCGGCACGAGAGCCTGGCCGCGCGCGTCGAGGGCATAGACGATCGGCCACGTCCGGTCGGGGCTGTACGCGGCGGGGAGATAGAGCGCATAGGACTGATCGGGGCTCGCGGCGCAGGTCACTTTTTCAATCAGCACCCCCCGCGCGGGCGCTTGAACAGGCTCACCCGAGGCGGGGAAGGCCGCCAGGGCGATCAGGGCGGCGAGGAAAAGGCGCGGCTTCATAGCTCTCTCCAGGGACGTCAAGGTGTCGGCAAGCAACTTGCAAAAGGTCCGGCCGTACCGACGAGGGGGATTCCATCCATGACCGTTCTCGAACGCGTCCCGTCATCGTTCACCCGGCAAGCTTACGGCATTCCGCGCACCACGTTGCGCCCCGTCCCGGCTCTCGATCCGGATGAGACCCTGCCGCTCCTCCCCCAGAGGCCGCCGCAGCCCCGCTCCGTCCTGTCCATGAAGTGCCTGGGCTGCCAGGGTCCCGTCCAGAAAGCCACCGCCCCGGTCGCCATCTCCCGCAACGGCTACCGCCTCACCTGGGAAGCCGTGCCCGCCTGGGTCTGCGCCCGCTGCGGCACCGCTTATTTCGAGCCGCGCGAGGTGGAGCGCATCCGCGAAGCAGTGCAGGCCGTACGCGGGATCAAACAGTAATCCGTGAGCCTCGACCGGGCGACGATCCGGCTCCAGGACCCTGAAGGTGAAGGACCGCCGCCACAAAGACCACGGTGATCGCGGGGTCGAGTCGGCTCAGGGCGACTGGAGTCGGAACGGCGGCGACTGGAGTCGGAACGGCGGCGACTGGAGTCGGAACGGCGGCGACTGGAGTCGGCGCGGCGGCGACTGGAGTCAGAACGGCGGCGACTGGAGTCGGAACGACGTTTATCGTGGTGAGTGAGCCGCTCACCACAGTCAGATGGCCGCTCACCGTGGTCAGCCTTCCCGCGGTGCAGATCCGCCCGGCCGACGGCTCAATCGCAGGGCCTGGGCGTCGCCCTCCTGATGGACCCCCTCCATCCGACCCGCCTCTATGCCGGGTGCCAAAGGGTGCAGATCCTAAGTGGACGGTGACAAGCTTGGCGACACCACTCTGACGCAGATGAGGCCAAACAGCAGTCCTTTTCATCAACAGCCTACTTCGACCGAGTCGAGCGCCCAATGGCCTTTGCGAGGTCCTGGCGGGAAGCCCCGAGCACAAGCATGCAACGAAACAGCGTATCCAGCGAGGTGGATTCGAGGGATCTCTCCAGCTTCGAAACACGCGCCTGGCCCGACCCGATCAGACGTGCGAGGTCGGCTTGACTGAGCGAACGCACCTCGCGAAGCTCGCGGATGGCTTCCGCCAGCGCAACTTTCATCTCGACCAACAACTCCTCCGTTTCGGAGAGATTGAACAGCTCACCGACCGTGCCAAACTTGAACCCGGCAGCCTCCAGCCTCTTCTTCTTGTCAGCGTTCATCGAGGTTGCTCCCATTAGTCTCATCATGCCTCATTGAACAGGCGCAGGCGCTTCCTGCAGATCTCGATCCACCGCAGCGGCGTTTTCTGCGGCTTCTTGTGAAAAACCCCGAGCACGAGAACCACGTCCGTCGCCACGTGATAGAAAACCCTCCACTCGCCGTTGTCCGCGCTCAGCCGAAGCTCATGGCAGCTCGGCCCGATGTCTGTCATCGCGGCTGCAGCCGGTGGGCCGAGATTGTGCCCCTTTTGGACGAGCCGCAGGAAGTACCCGGCGTCGATCCTGGCTTGGGCTGGCATCGGGGGAGTGCTGATCGGCTCCGCACCAGCGGCCCATGCCAAAATCTTCTCGCGCTTCACCATACAGTTCCATTGTATGACGTGGGCGTCATATCGGTCAAGGACAGACCCGGTGACCCCGCACGGCATCATGCCGTGCGACTTCGTCGAAGAGCCGGTCTGGTGCGATAATCCGAACCGGGGACACCCGACCGTGAAACGGATCTTCATCGCCCTGGCTCTGTTGGGAGCCGCCCGCCCCGTGCTTGCCTGCGGGGTCTGTACGGCGTCGATCGTGGATTCGTTCGCTCCTCCCGTGCAGTGGTGGATCATCCTCGCCTTCACCTGGTTTCTCGCCCATGGGGTGATCCGGACGTTCCGACCTATCGGTATCTCGTCGAGCATGGCAATCCGCGGCTCATCGCCAAGGCGGCGGAAAGAATCGCCGTCGTGGGATCGCCGGAAGTCGACGTCCCGATTCCAGACCTCCTGACATAGGGGGAGTCCGAACTGTCCGCTTTGTCCGTTTTTCCTCTCAGCGCGGCCCTGCGATGGCGTAGTGGAGGCTGAGCCGGGTTCCTGGGAAGCGGACAGGCGTGCGGTTGAGCTCCTCGCAGAGGGCTGCGAT
>Ga0307506_10000253_pt1 | contig 12637 bp, 12 predicted proteins | sample 25_S_MG_FD_202175 | JGI IMG/M metagenome (GOLD analysis project Ga0307506, IMG submission 202175) | Soil microbial communities from Populus trichocarpa stands in riparian zone in the Pacific Northwest, United States - 25_S | ecosystem: Environmental > Terrestrial > Soil > Riparian zone > Trees... | reverse complement strand
CAGAAAGCGCCCCGAAATATTCCTCACCTTCACCTGCTCCAAGTCCCAGGAGCAGAAAGCGTTTTCGAAAAGTGGGCTCTGCCCTGACTCGGTCGACGACGACACGATCTCGGGGTGGGTCTTGTTCAGCGGGATCTCGGGCGGTTGGTCCTTGACCGCTGCCTGAGAGTCGATACCGAAAGACACGATCTCTGTCACGCACCCCTCGAGCGGCGCCGTCGAAGGCACAGGTGAGGTCACATCGAAGATCCGGAAGGTGATGGTGTCATCGGGAATCACTGGATTGGTGCCCGGCGAGGGTATGCCGTCCTGGAGGAGCCCGCCACGCAGGTAACCCACACCCCCGGTTTGAATCGCGTTCCAATCGATTCCGAGCTCCCAGACAAAGCTGACAGGTTCTCTGGCCATGATCGTTCTCCTTTTGGTTGCGAACGTTGTTCTCCAACGTTTATTGCAAGGCGTGCGCCAAGGGTAGCGCGGCTCGGCTCCAAGGGTGCTCAGAGGCTGTTGGAGGTTGTCGGAGGTTGTCGGAGAGCCCGGTCCGACAGTCGGAGCTGTCGCCGACAACCTCGCCTAAGCTCTTTGTCCTCTGTGCTTTGTCTGGCACATCCCTTGCTTTGGTCCAACCGTAGACATCACGGCGATCTTGACGGATCACCGGCCATCGAGCCGGACGGTGCATGCGCCGCGAAAAACGAGCGAAAAGGAGAGCATTATGTCAAACACAAGTGTTGTTCCTGGCGGTTGGGGTGGTCTTAGCTTCACCATCACTCCCGAAGCGAAAAGTGTTTTCGATCAGGCGTTACATGGTCTTTTGGGAGTGCAGTACACCCCCCTGGCCTTTGCGACTCAGGTCGTCAACGGGCTGAACTACTGCTTCCTCTGTGAAGGGCGGGTTGTTTACCCTGGAGCACCTGGGTTCGCAGCACTGATCTACATCTATGCGCCGCCGGAAAAGGACGCCACTCCTCACATCACTGAGATCACACGGCTTCACCCGGGGAGAGCTTCCGGCCATTAAAGATTTGAGTCAACGGGGACTGAGGCCGCCCCACGCGGGGCGGCCTCAGTGTCTCCGGCTTCACTTATGAGGACAAAATCGAAAGGAACAACATGATACCTGAACCTTCACATCACCTGCGGACCGCACGCCGCTCCCGGAGGCACACCGGCTTCCTGCTGGTGGCTGCCGCAGGGCTTCTCGTCACAGCCATTCTCCTGGTCGGGAATTCCATGGGACACGCTCAAACCAGAGCCGAGAACGCCATCCCCAGGAACGCAGAGGACGTCCTCCCCAAGGACGCATATTCCACCTGTGCCGCTCCATGTGCCGCTCCATGTGCCGCCGATTCATGTGCCGTTGCAGAAGACGCCTTCTTCAAGAGCTGGTTCGACGACAAGGGCGTTCTCCAGCCGGCCAACAGCATCGCATTCCCAGACAAGGATAACCGCGACTTCTATCAATGGTCGGAGCAGATGTTTCTGTGGCTGACATCGCCGGACCCGGCCTCCAAGAGCGGCGGCCGGATCATCGATTCATCGGAGTTCTATGACGTCTCGCCCGAGAGGAACGGTAAGCGCACTTTTCTACCTCATGGCACCGCCAGCAGGACTTTCAGCTTGCGCTCCGCTCAGGCAGGTCCGCACGGGCTGCAGGTCCTCTTTGACAAGGCCGGCAAGATGTTCGAGATCGCACCCTTGCGGAAGACCCCCGGCGGCAAGCCGCTGGTCCTCGACAAGCTCGGCAAGCTGGTCGAGGTCGCGAGCGCGCGGATGAAAGATGGTAAGCCAGTCTTTCTCGACAAGGCCGGCCATCCTATTGTGAGCCTCAAACCTGTCCCCGGGGCCTTGGCCCAGGCAGCCCCGCCACTCGCGGGCGCCAGGTCCATCATCTCGATGGCGTATGAATTCATGGTCGGTCAGACACCGATCTTCCTCGACGCGAATGGAGAGGTGATCAACATCGGAGTCGGCCAAGCTGGGGGTGACGGTGTCCTCATGGCACAAAACGGATCGCTGGTCTACTACGCGACGATGGTCAACGACGTCTTCGCCTACTTCCTCACCCGTGCGAAGACGGACGTCAACAAGCCAGCCCCCACCCAGTTCCCCACGACTCCGGCTGAGCTCAAAGAGGTCACTGACTTCGCCATCTCGCACGGCAAGGTGCTCAAGCACCCCAACACTCTCGTGATCGAGGTGAAGTCGTCCTGGGTCGAAGCCGACAAGCTCAAAGCCTCTGGCTTCGACCCGGAAACCTACATCACGATGGAAGCGACCATCCCGACCTACGACAGAACGAATCCCGGGAAGTGGGTTTTCACCGGGAGCAAGCCCGCTCGACTGGCCATGGTGGGTATGCACGTGGTCGGCAGTGTCAAAGGCAATCCAGAGATGCTCTGGGCAACCTTTGAGCACTTCCGCAACACTCCCAATGCCGCCTATGAGTACGTCGCGAAGGACGGCAATGGCAACGAGACCACGAAATTTGGACCGGGGGACCAGGCCGGAACCTGGATGTTCTGGGCGAGCAACTCCAATCCCCCTTTCAATGTCATGCATATGAGGACGAGCGGTGGCGACATCGTAGGTGACCATCAACAGATCAGCGCCAGCAATACCGTCCGCATGAAGCCTTGGGGAGGGGCTTTCAACTCGAAACCCAATGAAAAGGTTGCCTCGACTGCGGCCTCGAACTCCGAGATCATCACCATCAACAACAGCGTCCTCAGGCGGCTACCCGCCGGGGACATCCGCAAGTACTACTTCATGGTGGGTAACACCTGGACCAAGGGCGGAGCGGCTCCCACCGGACCCTACCCCGGTAGTGGAGCTGAGGTTTCCGGGCAAGAAGTGGGAACGAGCCAGTTGGCCAACTCCACCATGGAAACGTACGACCAGGGGGATAGAACCTTTTCGAGAGACACGAATTGTTTCAGTTGCCACACGGCCCACAGGTTCGACGGCGACCCGCTGACCTCTGTAAGCCATATCTATGGAGAGTTAGAGCCGCTCCCGCTCCCGCCGGGCTAGCTAAGCTAGGAGCACGGGAGTTGGGGACGCGGAAGCCCCGCGAGCGGAAGTGGATCGGCTCGGCTCTAAAGGACACCAAGCTGTGACGAGGCCCATCGTGTTCCTCGCACAAAAATCAAGGGATCGGCGTCGCGGTGACGCCGAAGTATCACAAGTAGAAAGAGGAGAAGTCATGTCCAATGAAGTGATGAGCGCTCCGCGGTCGATCTCAACAAGTATCGAGGGGGGACCGACCCTTCAAGTCAGTAGCACCGATCGCTATTCCTGGGTCTGGAGTGACAAGGGCTCGGGCGCCAAAGCCGACTGCACGGTGTGGCGGCCCCGCACCGAGACGGGATATTTCATCATCGGTGACTACGCTCAGGCGAGCTACAAGAAGGAGACCGTCGGCAGCTCGTTGGTGGTCAGGGCCGTCAACGATGATCCGAACCATCCGCTGTTGATGCCGCCCACCGGCTGGGTGCCGGTGTGGTTCCAAGAGAAAGAGAAAGGAGGCGACTTCGAGGGATCCATCTGGGCGCCGACACCGCCCGACGGGTATCACGCCCTCGGCCACGCCGCCTCCACCAGCAGGACCGCTGCACCAAACATCGCCGAATTCCGCTGCGTGCGGGCCGACCTTCTGGGGGCCGCGACGGCGGGGGGCATCATCTGGGCCGACCACGGCGCCCACACGAAGAACAATTGCACGCTCTTCTCGATCCCGCTGGTGCCCAACGCATTCGTCGGCCAGGCAAGCTATACGCCGAGTTATCAGGGGCCCGTTTTCAGGCTCAAGGAGCAGTCCTAGGATCTAGGTACGACCCAGGGTTCTGGGGGGGGGCAGGAACGATCTTCTCCCCCAGAATCCTTCCGGCTCGCAGGGCTCGCCATCGGAACCGACCACAACGTCTAGAGGAGAATATCGTCATGAAAGTTCGTTGCCTTCTTACCGTTGCGCTGTTGTCCGTGCTCGCTTCCATTCCTGCACATGCCGGAAGGAACCCAAATGACGTCTACTTCGCAATGCCCGGTCTGACGGGCTTTGTTTTTGCCGAGACATCAGACTCGGTCGAGAACGGGACACTCTCGGTGACTTCCAACCTGGATAAGCCGGGGCAAGGAGCTCTCAGTGTTCATCTTACCTCCAACAGGTCCGGGTCCAAAAATGTCGCGAAGTGGTTCATGGGGAACGTCGGATCGGGACAGACTCTGGTCTGTGATTCAAAGGGGTCGGCTCCCGACAAGCTGAACTTCGCAGTCCTGGGGACGATGACGTTGCAGCTCGCGGGGCAGTCCCCGATCGTCTGTGAGGACATCGTCATCGGCCAGGGACACTTCGGGGTGAACAACAACTGGTGGATGGGCGGGAAGAACATGTCCGGGGCCCATGTTTCCCTCACCGGGTTGACGGTGCAAAAGTGCAAGCAGAAAGGCACTTTGCTCGGGGTCGTCGAGGTGGTGTTCAGCCCGCAGACTCCTTGCGTCAATCACTTCAGCATCGGCCTCGTGAAGCCTTGACTTGACTGAATGAGGGCCGGGCCCCCCGCGCGGGGGCGGCCCGGCCCCACCAACTGAAATGGAGGAGGGTTCTCATGGCCACCACTTCTGCGAGTTGGATGGAGCAGACGCTCGATTTCTCCAAGACCTTGAAACAGATCTCCCAGTCGGCCGTGCAGGCCAGCGGCTGCGTGGTCGGCGTGGTCGGCGTGGCGGCCAGTATCATCGCGCTGGCGGAGAAGGCCATCGCATCGATCGTCCCGGACCTTCGAGACCACGTCATCACCAGCGCCAACGTGCCCAATATCGTCTACCTGGACGTCAGCCCGGAGCAGGCGACAGCGGCTTGCATCGACGTCAACCGGCGGCTCGGCAACAACGTGTGACGGGGAGCGGCCGCCAAGGAGGAGCCGGAGCTCTGCGATTTCCGCTAAGATCAGCGAACTGTCCAACCGCTGAGGTGCCCGGATGAAAGCGCCGACTCCTTTCCGCCTGAATGGCCGCCCATGCGGAAGACCAGCCCCCGTGGACAACGGCGTCGTGTCGGTCCACGGCGATCCGGGCCGCAAGGTGACCTACGCCGAGCTCGCCCAAGGCAAGAAGATCACCCGTCTGGTCGACGAGAAGGCCGTCCTCCGCTCGGTGGCCCAGTTCCAGGTGATGGGGAAGTCGCCGCGCCGGTTCGACGGCCGGGAGAAGGTGACCGGCGCCGCCAGATACGCCGGCGACGTGCGGCTCCCGGGCCTCCTCTATGCCCGCATCCTCCGCCCGCCGGCGCACGGCTCCACCCTCGTCAAGGCCGACACCGCCGCCGCCGAGAGGCACCCGGGGGCGAAAGTCGTCAAGCTCGACGATCTCGTGGCCGTGCTGCACGCCGATCCCGAGGCCGCCGCCGCCGCGCTCGCGGAGGTGAAAGCCGAGTGGAAGACGGAGCCCCTGGATCTCGACCCCGAGAGCATCTTCGATCACATCGAGAAAACAGCGACGCACGCCGAGGAGAAAGAAAGCCGCGGCGACCTCGCCGCCGCGCGGGCCTCGGCGTCCCGCCTTTTCGAGTCGACCTACCGCAAGGGCTACGTCGCGCACGCCGCGATGGAGCCGCACACCGCCCTCGCGCAATCAAAAGACGGCCGGGTGACCGTCTGGGCCTCGACCCAGACCCCTTTTCCGCTGCGCGACCAGATCGCGGAGGCGTTGAAAGTCGACACCCAGAAGGTGCGCGTCATCACGCCCTACCTCGGCGGCGGCTTCGGCGGCAAGAGCGCCGGCCGGCAGGCGCTCGAAGCGGCACGGCTCGCCGTCGCGACAGGCCAGCCCGTGCAAGTCGCCTGGACCCGCCCGGAAGAATTCTTTTATGACACGTTCGATCCGGCGGCCGTGGTGAAGGTCACCTCCGCGGTCGACGCCGGCGGCAAGATCACCCTCTGGGACTACTCCGTCTACGCCGCCGGCGCCCGCGGCGCGGCCCTCTTCTACGACATCCCCAACGCGCGCGTCAGAGCCTTCGGAGACACCAACTACGGCCCGAAGTCAGGACCGGACGTCCACCCCTTCGCCACCGGGCCGTGGCGCGCCCCCGGCGCCCGCATGAACGTCTTCGCCGTCGAGTCGCAGATCGATCGCATGGCCGCCGCGGCCGGCCTCGATCCGCTCGAGTTTCGCCTGCGCAACACCTCCGATTCACGGATGCGCGGCGTGCTCCAGGCCGCGGCCGACGCCTTCGGCTGGAAAACCGGCAAGAAGCCGGGAAAAGGCCGCGGCATCGCCTGCGGTATCGACGCCGGAGCCTACGTGGCCCTGATCGCGGAGATCGCCGTCGATCCAGCCACCGGAGCGATCAAAGTCGAAAGAGTCGTCGCGGCGCAGGACATGGGCATCATCGTCAACCCGGAAGGCGTCCGCATGCAGATGGAAGGTTGCATCATGATGGGGCTCGGCTACGTGCTGAGTGAAGAAGTGCGCTTCCAAGGCGGCGAGATCCTCGATCACAATTTCACGAGCTACCACCTGCCGCGTTTCTCGGCGCTGCCGAAGATCGAGACCGTGCTGGTGAAAAACGACGAAGTCGATCCGCAAGGAGCGGGGGAGCCGGCCATCGTGCCGTTGGGAGCGGCGGTGGCGAACGCTCTGTTCGACGCCACCGGAAAGCGGCTGGACCGCCTGCCGTTGACGCCGGAGCGGGTGAAAGCGGCGCGTCGTACAATGGAGACCTGATCCGAAAGGAGAGATCCGCCATGCGATCCCCACAGTCCGCCCTCCGGTTTCCCGCCCTCCTCGCCGTCCTGGTCCTCCTGATCCCGGCCGGCTCTTCAGCCTGGGCCGAGGATGCGCCGCTGCCGGTCAAGAAGGCGGCCGGCTCGATCGAATTCACCGACCCGGCCGGGGACGTCGAGCCCATTCACAGCTCCGGCGACAAGGACTACCCCGGCTACGACGTGGTGAAGCTGACTCTCGCCAGCGACGGCAAGACGCTGGCGGTCAGCGCGACCCTGCACGATGCGCCGGGGCCGTTCGCCTCGGATGTGCTCGAGCTTTTCTTCGACACGGACGACAAGGCGGGCACCGGCGCCGAGATGACCTTCCCCAAGATCGGCGGCTTCGAGTACAAGGCCCAGCTCGACGCCTGCATCGACTTCAGCGACAAGAGCGGGGCCTGCATCGGCGGCACCAGCAATCCCAAGGTGAAGGCCACGGCGCACTATGGTGCCACCGATCTCAGCCACTACACCGGCAAGGGTCCCTATGACAGGGAGGACGTCGTCGACGCCCTCGGCTTCCCCGGCCGGAAGGCTTCGATCAAAACGCCGATCGGCCCCGACTTCGTGGTCCGCGGTGTGATCGATTACGCCGACCTCAAGGTGAAACCCGGCCAGACGATCCGCATCCTGGTGCGCGAGGCGTCGTCGTCGTCGGACCTTCCGGGGTACTTCCCGGAGATTCTGCTCACTTTGAAGTAGGGCTCGGCCCGATTGAGCCTCAGCCCCGTCCGGGTATTTCGTCGTCCAGGTATTCCGGCGGGACGTCGTCCTCGGGGACCTGGCGCGTGCGGACCCCGCCCTGGTCGGCGTCGGGCGCGTCCTCGACGCCGCTGATGATCCCGGCCTCGTAGGACTGCCCTTCCTCGAGCAGCTCCTCGACGCTCTGCGGCCCCTCGACCTCGGAGCGCGAAAGGCCCATGGTGTCGCCGGACTGGCCGGCGGACCCCGGGCCGAGCCCCGGCCCCTCCTCTTCCTCGTAACGGACGAAACGCGGATCCGGTCCCGATGTCTTCTTCTCATTCGCCATGGCGTCAGCTCTCCTTGTCCAGGAACGAGCTTGCAAGCGACATGCCCTGGCGGCTCTTTCGCCTGCCGCGGAGCGGAGGAGACGCCCCGACGGTGGTGGACCCGGTGAGGTCTGTGGCTACGGACTGGAGCGTCTATACGGTAGGCCGGCCTCCTCTCTAGAGAGGAGGAAAATCGGTTCAAAAATCATCGCTTGGGAGGATAGGCACGCCGCGGCGCAGGCACTATTCTGAGCAAGTAATCGACAACGCCAAGCGGCTCCCAGTTGGCTCGCCCAGCCAGCTCACGGGGGTCTCCTGGAAAACAAAGAAAAGGAAGACGATGATGAAAACCAATTTCACACGCTGTGGGTTGACCCTCGCCGCGGCAGCTCTCCTCCTCCTCGTGGCCGCCGCCCCGTCGGCATGGGCGATGCTCCCAACTTCCATGGGACCTTCCGCATTCAGGTCACCTATAACGCCAACGGCGTGCTGACCATGGAAAAGGGCGTCTTCACCGAAACCTGCAACTAGCTTGGCTTGAAAACCGTTTCGCGCTGAAGCAGGCCGATCATTCGGTGCCTACTACTATGTGGTGACCGCGACCAACGGAGTGGGGGAGAGCTCCAATTCGAACGAGGCGTCGGCCACGCCGGTGACACCGCCGACCGTCGTCACCCTCACCTCGGTGGGGACCCAGGACGGCTGGGTGCTGGAGTCGGGCGAGACCACCAACGCCGGCGGCTCGATCGATGCCACCGCCGCCACCACCAGCGCCCTGCGGGTGGGCGACAACAACCAGGATCGCCAGTACAAGTCCGTCGTCTCCTTCGACTCCTCGGCGATCCCCGACGGCGCCACCATCCTCTCGGCGACCCTGCGCCTGCGCCGCGGCACCGTCTCCGGCACCGATCCCTTCGCCACGCACGGCACCTGTTGGACCGACGTCCAGCCGGGCGCGGGCTTCTCGGGGTCGACAACGCTCCAGACCGGCGACTTCCAGGCTGCGGCGACCGCCGTCCAGGCGGCGAGCCTCACCGATGCGACCGCCAACGGAAACTGGTCGGAAGGCAGCTTGAGCGCCGCGGGCCTCGCGGCGATCAACAAAACGGGAACGACGCAGCTCCGCGTCTATTTCAACCTCGACGACAACGACGAGGATGAGAGCCCATGAAGCTGATCCAACCTCCTCTCTAGAGAGGAGGCCGGGCGCCAAAATATCCTCCCTAGAGAGGATAGACACGCCACATCGCAGGCACTAACCTGGGAATGTAAATCAAAACAGAGTAACTCCAGGCGGCTCTCCGGTGGCTCCCTGCCATCCTGCGGGGGTTTCCTGGAAAACTGAGAAAAAGGAGAAAACAGATGAAAGCACAGCTCACACGGTTTGCACTGACCTTCGCCGTCGCGGCCCTCCTGATCATCGCGGGCGCCGGCTCGGCCGCCGCGGCCACCCAGACGATTCGCGACCAGGGCCCCTTCTCGGTCTTCGTCCCCTGCGCCAACGGCGGCCTCGGAGAATCGGTGGACGGCATCGTCAAGCTCCACGCCGTGTTCAGTGAGACGGCCGACGGCGCCGGCGGTTCCCACCTCCATTTCCAGCTCAAGCTCCAAGGGGCCGGCCTCGGCAGTGAAACGGGCGATGCCTACCGGTTGCACGCCGACATTCCGGAATTCATTTTCGCCAACCGTCTCAACGATAACGCCGGGGGTTCCTTCAACGCAGCGATCGACTACAGCATCGATGCCATCGGCATGGGCGATGCGCCCACCTATCGCCTGACTGCACGCGCCCGGATCACCATCAATGCCAACGGCGTGGTGACCATGGAAAAGGGTGACTTCGTCCCGGTCGAGACCTGCAACTAAGCCAGCCTCGCACCTTCCGCGGGATGGTGGCCAGCAGCTAGATCCGGCTCGTCTTCGACACCCATCCAACGCCGCTGCCAGGCCGGGCTCTTCAGGAGCCCGGTCTTTTCCTCTTCTGGCTTAGAAGCGAAGTCATCCTGAGCGGGTATGGTGTCAGTGGACATGACAAGAAGAGAGAGAATGATGAAATCTGCCTGTTTGCTGTCAACGGTGGTGCTCGCCGCCGTGCTCACTTTCGCGGGCTCGCCGGCATGGGCCCATGACGAGACCCCCGGCGCGATCGAGGGGTATCTGCACGGCCTGGTGGATGGCGGTGCCATCTCCGAGGCGCAGCACCGGGTCATCGAGGAGCTGTACTTCAAGGGCCAACTCTCCCAGCTCGATCACTGGCTGGACGCTCAGGAGACGTCCGGACAGCTCTCCGCCGACACGCACACGTATCTCGATGCGTTGCTCGACCTCAGCGTTCCGGATGTCACGCTGGCGGCCGCCCCGGCCAACTACACCGGCAACGGCAACGTCACCCTGCTGGGGCAGATCAACGTCCAGCCGCCGACCATCTACTACGAGGACAACACCTCGACCGGCACGCTCTACAACGGCATCTGGGGCTACGCGACCGGCTCGCGGGAATACGCGTTGCAGTGCAACAGCTTCGGCCTGCACGTCATCGACGTCACCGACCCGGCGGCTCCTTTCCGCGTCCAGTACATCGACATGTCGGGCGGCGTGAGCCCCCCGAAAGGCCGCATCTGGCGGGACGTCGACATCCATCTGGACCCGGCTTCCGGGAAAACCTATGCATACGTCGGTGCGCAATCGAACGGCGATCTGTGGGTCGTGGACCTCTCGTATCTGTCCGGCTCCACACCGCACGGCGTCGACTCCAACCCGATCCCGCCGGCGGGCTACGCCGACCGCGGCCGCACGAACTACGGCCACACCATGTTCGTCAACGACGGTCTCGGCCTGCTGTTCATGAATTCGGCCAACAACGCGACGACGCTCGGCTGCGAGATCTTCGACCTGCTCCAGAATCCTTTCGATCCGCCCTTGATCGCGAGTTGGAGCGGCAGCGGGCACGACTGCCACGACAGCTACGCGCGGGCCAACGTTCCGGGGTCGGGAGGCAAGGACCTGCTTTACGTGGCGGAGGGCTACGCCATCCGCTACCGCGTCATCGACATCACCAACGTCCGCACCAGCGGCACCACGGCGCTGGTGGGGGAGTCGCCCACGGTGTCCGGCATCTACGCCCACAGCAACTGGCTGGACGACGACTCGCACTATCTCTATGCGTTCGACGAATTCAACGTCCGCGACATCGGCGTCTACGACGTCTCGAACCCGGCCGGCCCGACGCAGGTGACGACGTTCCAATGGTCGGGCGACGCCACGGCGAATTCCCGCGTTCACAACGGCCAGGTGCGTGGGAAGTACCTGCTCACCGCCTACTACGAGGCCGGCCTCCGGGTGTTCGACATCTCGAATCCGCTCAATCCGGTGGAGGTGGGGAAGTACGAGACCTGGCGCGATCCCGACGGCGACGGCACGTTCAACCAGCCGATCACGGGAAATTACAACGGTGCCTGGAACCTCCATGTGTTCCTGCCGTCGGGCAACGTCATCTTGTCCGACATGAAGTCGGGCACGTTCATCTTCCGGGTCGACCCCGTGGCGCCGCCGGGCGCGACGAGCGGGCTGGCAGCCACGGCGGGCAACGCGCAGGCCGCCCTCACCTGGACGGCCGCGAGCGGCGCCACCGGCTACGGCGTCCACCGCGGCACGGCGAGCGGCGGACCCTATACGACGATCAAGAGCAACATCGTCGGCACGAGCTACACCGACACCGGCCTGACCAACGGGACGGCCTACTATTACGTCGTCACCGCGACCAACGCCGAAGGCGAGGGCCCGAGCTCGAACGAGGCGCCGGCCACGCCGGCGGCCCCCGCCACACCGACCACTACCGCGCTGGCCTCCGCTCCCAACCCCTCGGCGTCCGGGCAATCGGTCACCTTTACGGCGACCGTGACCTCCGGCTCCGGCGTGCCCGCGGGCACCGTCACCTTCACCGAAGGAGCGACCGTCTGGGCCTCCGGCGTCACCGTCGACGGGACCGGCCACGCCGCCTTCAGCACGGCGGCGCTGGCGGTGGGCAGCCACACCCTTACCGCCGCCTTCACGGGCACCGGCATCTGGCAAAACAGCAGCGGTAACGACAGCGGCTCGCCGCAGGTCGTCAATGCGGCTCCGGCCACCACGACCTTCACCTCCGTTGCCGCCCAGGACGGCTGGGTGCTGGAGTCGACCGAGACCTCCAACGCCGGCGGCTCGATCGATGCCACCGCCACCACCACCAGCGCCCTGCGGTTGGGCGACGACAACAAGGACAAGCAGTACAAGTCCGTCGTCTCCTTCGACACCTCCTCGATCCCCGACGGCGCCACGATCGTTTCAGCCACCTTGCGCCTGCGCCGCGGCACGGTCTCCGGCACCAGCCCCTTCACCACCCACGGCACCTGCTGGGCCGACGTCCAGTCGGGCACCGGCTTCTCGGGGTCGACGGCGCTCCAGACCGGCGACTTCCAGGCCGCGGCGACGGCGGTCCAGGCGGCGAGCCTCAGCAACGCCGCCAACAACCTGGACTGGTCGACAGGCAGCCTCAACGCCGCGGGTCTCGCGGCGATCAACAAGATCGGGACGACACAGCTCCGCGTCTACTTCAACCTCGACGACAACAACGACGGAGGCAACGACTACATCGGCTACTACTCCGGCGACAACGGCACCGCGGCCAACCGGCCGCAGCTCGTGGTGACGTACCAGTAGGAAGGCCACCCGCACCCGCCCCCTCAGGTTCGGGGGGGCGGGGAGTGGCCGGAGCGGCGGATTCAACGTCTGTAAGCAGAATCGTGATCCGGGTGAAGAGAGACGAGGCGAAGCCATTCGCCATCCCGGGTAGCCAAGGCGCGAAATCCCTTCCCCATGCGC
>Ga0307506_10000252_pt1 | contig 12744 bp, 10 predicted proteins | sample 25_S_MG_FD_202175 | JGI IMG/M metagenome (GOLD analysis project Ga0307506, IMG submission 202175) | Soil microbial communities from Populus trichocarpa stands in riparian zone in the Pacific Northwest, United States - 25_S | ecosystem: Environmental > Terrestrial > Soil > Riparian zone > Trees... | reverse complement strand
GGAGGTGGTCAGATTCCTATGGATTGAGCGAGCGCTGACACTCTCTGGCGGTCTCTGCGGGTTTCACCAGATCTAAGCGGCTTTTCTCAGCCGCCAACAACTCCCGCTGTTAGGTGCGCTCCCTGCCGTGGAAATCCAGGCTAGCGAAAGGTTAGCGATCAAGAATTCAATTTTGCCCCCACCTCCAGCGCACCTTGCAATACTCGAGCGCTTCCTGCGTCGAGAGCTTGCGCGTCGAGTTTCCCGTCCGGATGTAGAGGTCATCGCCTCCGCTGCCGTCGGAAACGAAGACCGGCTTAGGCGACGGCTCGACGGCAATTCGGCAGACGTCCTTCCCCTCGATGCGATGGAAATGGATCCTGAAGAGCGGGCTGACGTCCTTGCCGTAAGCTCCGAGCAGGAGCGAGGTGAGGAAGCTCTCGTAGCCATCGCGGTTCGGCTTCTTAAGGGTGTCGTAGTCCGGCTGCAATCCGACGGCCTTCCCCTCGTCGTCCACACCGATCAGGAGCTCGCCTCCGGCATCGGAGTTGAGGAACGCGGCGACCGTTCTCACGACGACCCCTTCCAGCTCCTTGTTCGCCCGCGCTAGCCGCTGGTCCCAGCGGCTCGAGGCCTTGAACTCGAGCACCGCGCTCTCGCCCTGCTCAAGCCGCTCCCGCAGGTACGCCTCCGATGGGTCGTGGAGTAGTGCCTTCTCCAATCGGGCGGGAAGCTCTCTCGACAGATCAGGTCTACCCTTCGACAGGTAGTCGAGTATCCCGCGTGTCTTCATGCTCTCCACGCTGTCGTCGAGCTCGGCGAAGCCGGTCAAGATGATGGCGCAGAGGTCCGGCTGAACCTCGCGCAACCGCTCCAAGAGGTCGAGACCCGATACCCCGGGCGCGATCCGTTGATCGAGGATGGCCAGGGCGAAGGACGACGATCGGACCTTCGAGACCGCCTCGTCCGGATCTGACGCCAAGGCAAGCTCGTAGCGGTCGGCCAGCAACATCTCGATCGTTTCAAGCCACGACTCGAGATCATCGACGACCAGTATCCGCTTCCTGTTCACGGCGCCTCTTTCAGGAATGGCAGGTGGAGCTGTGGTTCAAGGCCTGGAACAGCCTCGCCGCTCCGTCCTTTCTGAACAAATCGACTCTCTGGAACTCCTGGATCGACTCCTCGAGCTCGCAATCTTCGAGGCGGGCCGGAATGAAGAAGACTTTGCCCGGGAGCATCTCCTCGACGCGCTCGAGGGCCAGGTTGACCTCCTTCCGCAACTTCCCCTCTCGCTGGCGCGAGTGCCGCGAAACGAAGAAGACGAATCGGTCGCACTCCCGGACGGCCTTTCCGATCTCGGGGTCCCACTTGAGACCTCCGACAATGCTCTTGGTGTCCATCCAGGGAAGGAAGCCCTCCTGGAGCAGGCGGCGAAACCAGTAACCGACGCGTAGGTGATCGGAGCGGGCGTACGACAGGAACACACGGAGAGGCGTTCCGCGCTCGCCGAGAAGCTTGGCGACCATCCCGGGGAGCTCTCTGGGCTCACCCTTCGAAACGTAGCGGATGGCTCCGGCCTTGAAGCTCTCGAAAGCAGTTTCCTCGTTGTAGAGCCCGGTCAGGATGATCGCACGAAGCGTCGGTCTCGAGCGCCGCATCTCGCCGAGGACGTCGAGACCCGAAACGCCGTCTAGCAGGAACATGTCGAGGATTACCAGGTCGAAATGAGTCTTCCTCGATAACTTGCACGCCTCCTTCGCGCTCTTGGTCAGGGTGAGGTCGAATTCAGTGCCCAGGACCTGCTCCACCGTCTTCAGCCATATTGGATCATCATCGAGCACTAGAAGGCGCGGGAGCTCCGCTCCGGGCTTCGTCGCCTTGCGCGGCTTCAGGCTCAGCTGTCTCTGAGGTGGTTTCGGCGCCGCCCTAACGGGGACCGAAAGCTCTGCCGATGCTGGACTTGCTTCCTTCTTGCCCGCTTCTGGCACGGCGGCGAGGAAGGCTTCCCGGACCTCTTGCCATTGGATGGGGTTCTTGCCGAGGTAGCGAAGCACACCGAGGCTCTCGGCTTCGTTCCGGGTCGATTCCTCTGGCTGCCCGGTAAGGACGATGACTTTGCCTTGGAAATGACCGGTAGCGCGAGCATCTCGCAGGACCTCAAGCCCCGGACGGTCGAGGAGCAGGAGGTCGAGGTAGACCACGTCGAACGGCTCGGTGGTCATGAGCCGGAAGGCCGCCTCTCCGTCCTCGGCCTCCGCGAACGAGCAATCGAAGTCCTCGAGAATACTACGCAGAGTTTCGCGCACCATCTCCCGGTCTTCGACCAGCAACACCCTGGCCGGGCGAGGCATCACGCCGCCTCCGGCGTGGTCTGGTCCAGCGGTACCCTGACGATGAACATGGCGCCGGAGCCGGGCTCGCTCCTGACGCGGATCGTCCCGCCGATCCGCTGTAGCTGGATACGAACCAGCCAGAGGCCGATCCCGCTGCCGCGGCGCTTGGTGGTGAACTCCGGCTCGAAGATCCTGGACTTGTGCTCCGGTTTGATGCCCGGGCCATTGTCCCAAAAGAGCAGCACTGCGAATCCCGGACTCCTGGCGCTGGTGATCGAGAGCTTGCCGCCCTCGCGGTCCTCCAGGACCTGGAGGGCGTTGATCGCGATGTTCCGGACGATCTGCGAGAACGAGCGTTCGTAGACCTCGCAGACGAGCGGTACGCTGGTCAACGTGAGCTCCAACTGGAAGGAGTCCGCAACGCCATAGCTCGCGACATCGATCGAGTCGATCGTGGACTTGACGATCGAGTTCAGATCGACCGGGCCCTGCTCGCCCATTCGACTCGCCGAGAACCCGGCGATCTCATTGGCGAACTCCGTGGCCTGTTGCGTCAGGTCGTCGATCCTGAACAGCATGCGTTCGAGCTCGGGATTACGCTCGCCGAGGCGCGAGCGGACGCCCTCGACGTTAGGAGAGATGACGCCCAATGTGTTGTTGATCTCGTGCGCTACCGCCGAGACCAGAAGGGAGAGGTTCTTGTAAGCCTGTGCGTTGTCGAGGGCGACGCCGACGTTGTCGGCGAAGGTCATGAAGAAGGCGAGATCCTCCTCGGTGTACTGCCGGGAGCCGCCGACTTCGCCGGCGACCTTGTTGACGACGTCCTTGTTGACGACCTTCAGCACCCCCAGGACCGTGCTCTTGGCGTTGATCGGTACCACCATCAGCGACTCGATGGCCTTCGGCCCGCCGTGCTTGCTGCTGAGAAAGGCGCGGATCTCGCGATCGTATTTTCCGTCGGGGCGACCGCGCCGCTCCACCAACAATCGCGGCTCCCCCTTCTGCGCCACGCCACCCGTAGCCCCTTCGCCCAAGTTGTAGAAAGCGCCTTCGATCTTCGGCATCCCATAGGACTCTTCAAGGACGATGCGATCCTCGCCGTCCCTCAAGAAGAGCATGCAGATCTCGGACTGCATGACTCTCGCAACCTCCTGCATGGTGAGCCGCAAGACGTCCTTGACGTCAAGCGCCTTGTTGATGAGGTTGCCAACCTCACCGAGCGTCCGCAAGTGGCGGACCTGTGCATCCTTCTCGTGCAGCAGCTCGGCGTTGCGGATCGCCACTCCTAGGTGGCTGGCAGCGATCTCGAGGACGTGCCGGCAGTCGAAGCTGAACCCACGCTCGAGCAGGCACAAGGGCTCCGAGCTCGCGGTCGCGAGGTCGTAGTACACCGACCTCTTGTTCACGGCCCGCAATACACCTCGCGGCTCGCCGCCGATGCGGATCGGGACGCCCAAATAGTGTTCAATCCTGCCCGATGGCAACTGTCCCAGGTACACATCGAGGTTCTGATGATCGAAGTGTTTATCGTCAAGCGGAGAGATGCTCTTCTCGCTGGGGTCTGGGCTTGGGCGCTGGATCGTGCCATTGCTCTTCAACACTGTTCCAGTAAGGCTCTGCCCTTTCTCATAGGACTCGTTCGGCGCTGGGTTTGGGACGCCGCCCCGGAACTCGGCGACATTCTCCAGCCTTTGGGTCGCCTCGTTGAAGAGGAATATGGAGATGAGCTCCGGGCGCACGAGGTCCGAAATCCTCCGGACGACCACGTCGAAAAGGGGCACCAGATCGGAGCCGCCGTCGAGCTGTTGGCTCATCTCACTCAACATGCCCGCAATCTCGCTATAGTCCTCGTAGGCCTCCTCGCGCTTGCGCCGGAGCCAGTCCTTGCTTACCGCCAAAGTGGCCTGGGTCGCAAACTCGTTGATCTGTGCACGCTCCTCTGCGTCGAAGTAGTCTGGCTGGTCGCTACTGACGTTGATGACGGCGTCGACTTTGTAGTGGTACATGCGAGTGATGAGCGGCACGATATAGGCCGCGCGGACAGTTCGCCAGTAGGCGGTCACGGCGGGAGTAGGCTTCGCCGATTCGAGGGCCCTCCGCGCGAATTCCTGGAAGCCGAGATCCTGCTGCAGATCCGCATAAACCTTCGCCTCGCCCGTTTCGACTACGGCGCCCGAGAAGAGGTCGCCCTTGGTGCGGGGAAGAGAGAAGAGCTCGCGGATCTCTGGGTGGTCGCTGGCGAATCCTTCGAGATGGAAGTCGCCCTTCTTGAAATCGTAGACTCGCATGTGACAGGTGTAGGCCCCTACGATCTCGCGGATGGCTTGGCAGATCCGGTCGAGCGTTCGAGGCAGGGGCTCGTTGTCATTGATACCTCGTTGGACTTCCAAGAGCAGCTGGGTCTTGCGCCGCAGGTGCTCGCGCTCGAGGTCGCGGAAGGCGAGGTCGACGGAAAAGCGGATCGCTTCGCTCGACGAGGTCTCCGCTTTGGGGAGGTAGTGGAACACTCTGTACTCACCTGCCTTGTCGGCGCGGAGGAGTTCCTCGTGCGCGGTGAGGACGATCACCCGCGAGGGGGTCCCGCGCGCCGCGAGAAGGTCGAGCACGTCGGTCGCCTTGCCCGCGGCGAACGAGAGGTCGAGGAGTACGACCTGGATCCGCGGATTCGCCGCCAGCACCTCGATCGCTTCCGCGGGGGACTCCGCCTCCAGGAACAGGTAGTCTCCCTCCGGAAAATGAGCGGCAATCGAGGCCCGAAAGAGTGGCTCGTCCTCGACCAGGAGGACCTCTCGAATCACGACGCCCCCCCTCCGAGACAGGCGAGGAGGACGCGCTCCAGCTCCTCCAGCTCGATCGGTTTGCCCAGCAGCGGAATGCCGAGCTCTTGCGCCCTAGCGTCCCGCTCCTCGCTCTTGTTGGCAGTCATCAGCACCACCTGCACGGCGAGGGCCCGCGCCTGCATCTCTCGGAAAGCTTCGAATCCATCCATGCCAGGCATCGTGACGTCCATCAGGACAAGGTCGAAACCCGATCCGGCCTTCTCGAGAGCTTCGCCGGCGTCCGCCGCTGAATCGACTTGCGATGCATACACCTCGGATAGCGTGGAGACGAGCCCCTCCCGAAAGAGGTCCTGATCATCGACAACCAGGACCCGCGGGCGCCTGTCGCGAATGCGCACCAGGGCCTCGCTTTCGGACTGGCAGTTCGGCTCGCCTGAAGTGCCACGTGTCGCGCCGTTATCGCTCGCGCGGCGGCTGGGCATCGCTCCCGGGCAAGGCACGGCCCGCGGATGGAAATCGAGGGCGGTAATTGCTCTATGCAAGGGTCGGTCCTCCTTGAATCTGGGTCAAAGCGCACCTGAAAGGTGCCGCTCTGCGGCTCCGGCCTCGACGGTCGGGAGATCGATCCGAAACATCGTGCCGACTCCCTCCTCCGATTCGACGGAGATGCTTCCCTGGTGGCTCTCGACGATGGTGCGGGTGATGTAGAGCCCGAGACCGCTTCCGGTCTCTTTGGTCGTATAGAGGGCCGTGAAAACTCTCTCCAAGGCTTCTCGAGACATGCCGCAGCCATCGTCGCGCCAAGTCAGATGGACATTCTCGGCAGCCGCCTCGAGAGTCACTTCGATGACGCCGGCTTTGCGGCGTGGTGTCGCTGCCCGCGCCCACTTGATGGCGTCGAGAGAGTTTCCGAAGAGGTTTGCAAAGACCTGACGGAGCTGCTCGGCGTCGGCGGAGATCTGAGGATCAGTCTCCGGCAGGTGAACCACGAGCTGAACTCGCGCCGCCGCGGCGCGGAGACGGACGCTCTCCTCGAACATCTCGAGCGCGGCCTTTAGGGAGGTCACCTGCTTTTGGGGCGGCTGGAGCCTGCCCACAGAAAGCATGTTCTGGAGCTTGTCGCGGGCCCCGGTCGCCGCGGCGCGAATCGACCCGAGTGCCTGCAGCGTCGCCGGCTCGTTGCGAGCGTTCCGCTCGAGGGGGGCCAGGAAGCTGAAGATGGTGCCGAGGTCGTGCTTGATGTCGTGTCCGGCAGTCTGCGCGAGGCGGCCTAGGGCCGCGAGCTTCTCGGAGCGTAGCTTCTCCTCTTCCAAGCGCAGGACCTCACGCTGGTCGCGGAAGATGCCGATGCTCCCCTTGCGGTTGCCGGCCTCGTCGAAGAATGAGGCGGCCGAGAGGAGGATCGGGATCGGCCGTCCGTCGGCGCCGCTGAGCATCGTCGGGTGGTTTCTCAGAACGTGATCTTTCTCCTCTTTCAGGAGGCGACCGACCTCCCGAACCCGATCCTCCGATTCGTAAAACTGGCCCACGTAGGAACCCTTGACCTCCGACTCCTTGCGATCCCAAATGTCCTCACTTGCGTGGTTGAAGTTCCTCACATTTCCTTCGTGGTCCACGACGATGATTGGGTCGGGTGATGCGTAAATGAGGTTCTCGAAGTAGCTCTTCTGCTCGACGAAGGTGGCGTTCCGGATCGAGGCCGCCACCTGGGTCGCGATGACGCTCAGGAGGTTGACGTCCTCGTCGCGAAAGCCCTCCTCCGCGAGGTGGGCTCTACCCTCGACTACCGAGTAGTCCCAGGCCTTCTTGTTGAGCACACGGATGACGCCGAGCACTTCGGCGCCGAGCAGAAGAGGGACTCCGAGGTAGTGGTGGGTGAGCCCCGATGGAAGCGCCTGCGAGTACTCCTCCGCGTGGATCTCGTCGGGCGGGATCTCGTTCAGGCGTACCGGTTGCCGGCTCTCGAAGACGCAGCGGGTGCACGACACAGCGCCACTGGCGTACGAGCGTTCCAGAGCGGAAAGGCGATCCGTCGTCTCCAAATCGGGCCCCGCCACCGCCTTCTTCTCAAGCACCTCCCCCTTCGGGTCGGCAACGAAGAGGGCTGCCTCCTCGGAGCCGAGTTGCTCCGAGACCAACTTGACGACGCTTCGAAACACCTCGCTCAGGCCGTGCTCCGCCTGGATCTGCTCACCGATCTTGTAGAGGAGATCCAGCCTCCTGCGGCTCTCGCGGAACAGCCGGGAATTCTTCTGGGCCATCGCCACCAAGGGAGCGAGGCTCTGGAGCTTCCTGACGTCGTTGGACGTGAAGTAGTGCCACCTTCGGCGGCTGAAGACGCCGAGGGCGCCGACGGTCGTCCCCTCGATCTCCAAGGGCACCACCCGCTCGGGCCGATGCCTCGACGGGTCCGCGGACGGCGCTCTTCCGAGGAGGTCATTGATGGAATCGCTCTCGGCAAGGCCCTCTCGCCACCCCCCTTCGGCCGACTTCCGGTAATGGTCACCTACCCGCCGGATCGCCCACGTCTTCTCTTGCTCGAGCGACCCGGGGCCCCCGGACGGAAGGGGCCTTGCGGCCGCATAGGATCCGGCGCCTCCTTCGCGATCCTCGATCAGAACGATGGCGCTCAGGTCGGATTGGGTGAGGTCCAACGCCGTCTCGAGGATCAGAACCATGACGCTCCGGAGGTCGCCATCTGCGAGCATTCGGAGATCGATCCTCTCGATGGCGGCAATGAGCTTTGCCTCTGTGCTGTCGCGGGTGCGGGCAAGGTTGGCGGCGGTCAGCGACACGCCGCCGAGCGCCAGCGCGCGGAGCGCGAACGCCGAGAGAGAGAGGCTCGTCCCGGCTTCCAGGATCGAGGTGGCCAACGCGTAGGCGACCGCCGAGGCGGCGGCGAAAGCGAGGATCCCCCCTGGACCGAGAAAACGGGCACTCGACAAGACCGGGAAGAGGTAGAGGACGAACCAGGTGCTGGCGAGCCCACCAGTGGCGTGGACCAGAAGCGAGATCGTAAGGATGTCCAGGAGCTCCGGAAGGAGCCGGATGCGCTTGCGGTCGAGCTGGCGCCGGAAGGCAAGGACGGTCAGAACCGTCAGGCCCATGTAGCCGGCGACGATCCAAGGGACCGAGGGCGGGACCGTCCACACCCGGAGGACCCGGGTCAGGAGGAGGACGAGCAGCGAGACGGCGAGACGGGTCTCGACGATCTCGGCTTCCCGGCGCGCCCGATCGCCGAATATACGCGCCAGGAGCGGTCCAGATCTTGTCTTCTTCATCTCTTTCATCTCTGCAAATCAGCCTGCACGTCGCCGGGGAGGCGAGGGCCTCCCCAACTGAGAAATGAAACCGTCGCCACCCGAAACCGCCGCCGGCGAATCTCGTCGAGAGCCAGGTTGAATGGATGGACCTCGCAATACACTCGGTTCTCGCGCACCCGCCCGAGCTTCTACAAGTTAAAGGAAAATTTTAAGGTCGACTGACCTCCCGAGTCAAGCGAGACGGTCCACGGAACAGGGCTCCGTCGTAGTTGGTACTCGACGCAGTATCGGGAGGCTCGATCACAGAACACTTCTTTGCCCAAGAGGAAGCTTCCCGCAAGCCCAGGGATCAAGGCGCCAAATAAGTGCCTCGCGCCAGGCGAAGCCTGGGAAGGGAGGAAGACTGGCGACTGCGGAACCCCGACTACGTCGTGCGCCGGATCGTAATCGCCTGCCGGTCGCTGCCCAGCAGCGACGCCAGAGACAGGATCACCAGGGTCACGAGGAAGATCACGTAGGCCAGGATCTCGGGCGAGAGGCCCACCACCTGGGCCGGCAGGGCAGGGTCGTGCCGCATGATCGCCGCCTTCATGCCGGTGTAGTGCATGCCGCACACGGCCAGGCCCATCACCAGGGCGCTGGCGATGATCTGCCACAGGTGGGTGGTGTTGAAGACCAGCCACAGGGCGGCGATCGACGCCACCACCGCGATGCCCAGCGAGATGCCCACGATGACCAGGTTGTAATCCAGATGGGCTTGCATCCGCATCGCGGCCATGCCGGTGTAGTGCATGGCGGCCACTCCCAATCCCATGGCCGTGCCGGCGCCGATCAGCCGCCAGGGGCTGGTCGGCCCCTTGCCCACGACGTAGATGCCGAAGCCGGTGACGACCACGGCCACCAGCAGCGAGGCGAGGGTGATCGGCACGTCGTAGGCCACGGGCATGCCCATGTCGAAGGCCAGCATGCCGATGAAGTGCATCGACCAGATCGCGCCCGCTCCCATCGCCAGGGCGCCAGCCAGGAGCGAGCGCCACTTCTCGGCGCCGCGGGCTCCGGCGTGCTGGCGGCAGAGCTTGAGGGCGGTGAAGGAGCCGAGGACCGAGATCAGGTAGGAGAGGGCGACGAGGAACAGGTTGTAGTCGTGGTGCATTGTTTCCATGACAGCGTCCATGAATTCTCCCGGCTTCAGGGTTGAAGGTCGAGGCAGATGATGAGGTAGCTCCGGTAGCTGCGCCAGGTGAAGGGGATGACGAAGTTTTTCAGGTGGCGGGGAAAGGAGATCTTGTCCGGCTGCCCGCAGAGCACGACCGGAACCGAGATCAGGAGCTCGCTGCCGAAGTACTGGCGGGCGTTGCCGGCGATGGTATTGGCGACCTCGCCCACCAGGTCCTCGTGCTCGGAGAAGCCGATCACGGTCTCGCCGAAACGTTGCAGCAGCTCGATGAGCTGCTCGGCGCAGGAGGTGAAGTACACCGCGCCGCGGTGGCGCCCGGAGATGCCGATCACGCCGGTGAAGTCCAGGGTGACCGAGTCCTCGCCCTTGAGGTAGGGTGCATCGACCTCCGCCGGCTCGCCGGTGGCCCGTTCAAAATAGCGCACCACGCCGTCGATGAAGACCTGAATCTCCTCGTCGCTCATCAGGCCTCAGGCCTCGGCAATCAGGTTGGCGAGCGCCGCGCGAATCGCCAGGCGGCTTGATCCGCTCCGCATGAGGAGGAGGAGACCCGGGACTCCGTCAAGGTCGCCGCCGGCCGCCCACCCTTCCGCCAGCCGAGTGGGATTACGTCGAGCGGACCAGGAGGCCGGTTCTGGTATTCTGGAGGGGCGCTGCGGCCGGCCTCGCCCATGGGTGGCGTTTATGGCAGCGGTAAGGAGAAGAAGATGGCCAGAAGCACGCTCTCCCAAGTCCAGGGACTGGTGGAGCAACTTTCCCCTGCTGAGCAAGCGTCTCTGTTGTCCACATTGGCGCTTCGCATTGGTAGCATGATCACGTCGGCATCCTCTCCTGTCTCGGTGCCCCCGGCAAAGAAGGTTGAGGAGGCCTGGGAGGATCTTTTTCGTCTTGGCGACAGGCTCGCCGGCAGCGATCCGCGAGAGTCAGCCTCAATGACAGCAGCCCTCTTGGCGATGAGACGATAGCGTGGTCTACACAGTGGATGCCAGTGTATGGGTCAACGATTTTGACCAACTGGAACCGGGGCATCTGGTCAGGCGTCAATTCCTGGAGTTGGTACGGGAGCAGGAGTTTCCTATCGTCGTGCCCAATTTGGTCCTGGCAGAAGTCGCTGGAGCGATCGGCCGCACACGCCGCACGCCGGAGCAGGCACAAATGTTTGCCGTGGCGCTGAGCCGGCTACCGCATGTGACAGTTCGGATTCTAGATGAGGCGGGCGCTCTCCACGCCCTCACCTTGGCGGCAGAGCAGGGTCTGCGGGGCGCCGATGCGGTCTATGCCGCTGTCGCACAGGAGACCGGGAGCACGCTTGTCACATTGGACAATGAGCACCTGACGCGGCTCGCCAACCTCCTGCCGGTCTGTACGCCAGCCGCGGCCCTTGCAGCGCTGCCTTGAGAGCGTTTGTGTCCAGCAACTGCACCCACTGTCTGCACGACTACGTCGTGCGCCGGATCGTAATCGCCTGCCGGTTGCTGCCCAACAGCGACGCCAGAGACAGGATCACCAGGGTCACCAGGAAGATCACGTAGGCCAGGATCTCGGGCGAGAGGCCCACCACCTGGGCGGGTAGCGCAGGGTCGTGGCGCATGATCGCCGCCTTCATACCGGTGTAGTGCATGCCGCAGACGGCCAGCCCCATCACCAGGGCGCTGGCGATGATCTGCCAGAGGTGGGTGGTGTTGAAGACCAGCCACAGGGCGGCGATCGACGCCACCACCGCGATGCCCAGCGAGATGCCCACGATGACCAGGTTGTAATCCAGATGGGCCTGCATGCGCATCGCGGCCATGCCGGTGTAGTGCATGGCGGCCACTCCCAGCCCCATAGCCGTGCCCGCGCCGATCAGCCGCCACGGGCTGGTCGGCCCTTTGCCCACGACGTAGATGCCGAGGCCGGTGACGAGCACCGCCACCAGCAGCGAGGCGAGGGTGATCGGCACGTCGTAGGCGACCGGCATGCCCATGTCGAAGGCCAGCATGCCGATGAAGTGCATCGACCAGATCGCCCCCGCCCCCATCGCCAGGGCTCCAGCCAAAAGCGAGCGCCACTTCTCGGCGCCGCGGGCGCCGGCGTGCTGGCGGCAGAGCTTGAGCGCGGTGAAGGAGCCCAGGACCGAGATCAGGTAGGAGAGGGCGACGAGGAACAGGTTGTAGTCGTGCGACATCGTGTCCATGAAATCTCCCGGCTTCAAGGTTGGAGGTCGAGGCAGATGATGAGGTAGCTCCGATAGCTGCGCCAGGTGAAGGGGATGACGAAATTTTTCAAGCAGAGGGGAAAGGAGATCCTGTCCGGCTGCCCGCAGAGCACGACCGGAACCGAGATCAGGAACTCGCTGCCGAAGTACTGGCGGGCGTTGCCGGCGATGGTATTGGCGACCTCGCCCACCAGATCCTCGTGATCGGCGAAGCCGATCGCGGTCTCGCCGAAGCGGTGCAGCAGCTCGGTGAGCTGCTCGGCGCAGGAGGTGAAGTAGACCGCGCCGCGGTGGCGCCCGGAGATGCCGATCACCCCGGTGAAGTCCAGGGTGACCGAGTCCTCGCCCTTGAGGTACGGGGGATCGACCTCCGCCGGCTCGCCGGTGGTCCGTTGAAAATAGCGCACCACGCCATCGATGAAGACCTGGATCTCCTCGTCGCTCATCGCGGGCCTGAGGCCTCGGCAATCAGGTTGGCGAGCGCCAGGTTGAGGTCCTCGGCCGAGAACGGCTTGACCACGTACTCGTTGGCGCCCCGTTCCACCGCCTCGATGGCGGTCTCGGCGTCGCCGAGGGCCGAGATCACCATCAGGCGGGTGTCCGGCTTCAGGGCCATCATCCTGGAGATGCAGGTCAGGCCGTCCATCTCGGGCATGGTCAGGTCCATGGTGACGAGCTCCGGGCGGTAGCGCTCGAACAGCTCCATCGCCTCGCGGCCGTTGGCGGCCTGGTAGATCTTGGTCACCCGTTCCGAGTAGATGTGCCGCTCGATGCTGCGCCGGACGGTGCTCGAATCGTCGACGATCAACAACCTGCCGCTGGTTTCCAACACGGTTCTAGCCCCCATTCGGCAGCACGATGTGGAATTCGCAGAACTGGCCCCGCCTCTGCTGCCGCAGCGAGATCTGCCCCCCCAGCTTGGCCAGCGCGTCGCGTGCGGCGCTCAAGCCGACGCCGCGCCCGGCGTCTTCGGTCGTCTGGCCGGCGGTGGAGAAGCCGGGAAAAAAATCATCTG
>Ga0307506_10000251_pt1 | contig 12815 bp, 9 predicted proteins | sample 25_S_MG_FD_202175 | JGI IMG/M metagenome (GOLD analysis project Ga0307506, IMG submission 202175) | Soil microbial communities from Populus trichocarpa stands in riparian zone in the Pacific Northwest, United States - 25_S | ecosystem: Environmental > Terrestrial > Soil > Riparian zone > Trees... | reverse complement strand
CGCGCGTGCACCGTCAGGATCGCCTTGCGACCCTCCAGATCCGGCCGGTCGATCACGACCTGGCGGTCGAACCGGCCGGGTCGCAGAAGGGCCGGGTCGAGGATGTCGGGGCGGTTCGTGGCCGCCATCAGGATCACGGTGGACCGCTGGTCGAAGCCGTCCATCTCGACGAGGAGCTGGTTCAGCGTCTGCTCGCGCTCGTCGTGGCCGCCCCCGAGACCGGCGCCCCGATGGCGGCCGACGGCGTCGATCTCGTCGATGAAGACGATCGCGGGCGCGCTGGCCTTCGCCTGTTCGAAGAGGTCGCGCACGCGTGCCGCGCCGACGCCGACGAACATCTCCACGAAATCCGAGCCGCTGATCGTGAAGAACGGCACGCCCGCCTCGCCCGCCACCGCACGGGCGAGGAGCGTCTTGCCCGTCCCGGGCGGGCCGAAGAGCAGCACGCCGCGCGGGATCTTCGCGCCCATCGCCTGGAACTTCGCGGGGCTCTGGAGATACTCCTTGACCTCCTCGAGCTCCTCGATCGCCTCGTCGACCCCGGCGACGTCGGCGAACGTCGTCTTGGGCTGGTCCTTGGCGACCGTCTTGTGCTTGCTGCGCCCGAACTGCATCACCTTCCCGCCGCCACCCTGCGAGCGGTTCATCACGAACAGGAGGATCCCGCCGATCAGCAGCACGGGCAGGAAGACCGTGACCAGGGTGGAGAGGAACGCATTCGGCTTCTGGGGGTCGGTCTCGACCGCGACGCCGGCCTTGTCGAGCTCTGCCACGAGCTCGTCCCCGTACTCGGCCACATAGGTCGTGCGGTACTCGGTGCCGTCGGTCAGCTCACCCGTGACCGCCTGCTCTCCCTCGAGGATCTTCGCGGTCCGGATCTGGCCGTCGGCCAGCTGCTTCTGGAAGTCCGAGAAGGAGATCTCGTTGCCCTTGGGCGACTGACCGATGAACGAGACCACGAGCAGGAACACCAAGGTCCCCAGCACGATCCAGAGCGTCGGCGTGCGGGTGAGGCGCTTGAGCGGCGGTTCGTTCGGCGGTACCTGGCTCAGGGTCGGCTCCTCGAGGAGGGTTGCGGAGATGCATCGAGCCGTAGCGCGACGCGCGCCCGGCCCGTTGACGATGCTAGCACCGGGCTCGGATACGCGGCCCCGCGGTCAGCGGATGCCGGAGTCGACGCTGAGTGCGACCTCGACGTAGCCCTGACCCGGCACCTCGACGCTGACCGGCGAGGCCGAGCCCGGACCCACGACGACCGGCTGCAACGTGTAGGCGCCCGGCTCGATCGCGATCGCGAATCGGCCGCCGCTGAACGTCGCGATCTCGAGGTCGGCGCCGTCACCGGTGATCCGGATCTTGCCCTCCCAGGGGGCGTCGGGGCACGGAGACCCCGCCTGCACGACCGGGCACTGCGGGCCCACGGTCACGGTGCCGTGGATCCCAGAGTCGGCCGGGGAGGGCGGCTCGCGCGAGCCCGAGCCACTGCACGACGTGAGCAGGATGACGGCTGCGAGGACCGGGAGGAGACGACGCATGGCGGTTGGACGACACCGCGGGGCGGAGCGGTTCCGGCGTCGACCCATCTACCCGCCGTACACGCCGGGATGGAGCGTCGCCACGTAGGGCAGGTTCCGGTACCGCTCGGCGAAGTCGAGCCCGTAGCCCACCACGAACTCGTCCGGGATGTCGAAGCCAACGTAGCGGAGGTCGAGCGGCACCTTCTGGATCCCCTCCTTGCGCAGGAGGGCCGCAACCTCGAGGGACTTGGGCTTGCGCGCCGCGAGGTTCTTCAGCAGGTACTTCAGCGTGAGGCCGGAGTCCACGATGTCTTCCACCAGCAGAACGTCTTGCCCTTCCAGGTCGTGGTCGAGGTCCTTCAGGATCCGCACGACGCCGGAGGTCTTGGTGGCCGCGCCGTACGACGAGACCGCCATGAAGTCGAACTCGAGCGGGAGGCCGATGTAGCGGGCCAGGTCGGCCATCACCACGAACGCCCCCTTCAGCACGCCGACCAGCAGGAGCTGCGAGCCCGCGTAGTCCTCGGTGATCCGGGCGCCCATCTCGGCGAGCTTGGCCTGGATCTCCTCGCTGGAGACCAGGACCTTCTCGATGTCGGCAGCGTAGACGTCCACGTAGGGGGCGAGTGTAGCGACCCGGACGGACGGCGTGGGCCTCAGCCGTCGTCGGTCGAGCGCCCGCTCCGCTCGGGCGACGCGACGAGCACGTGGGTCCGGTCCCTCCGAGCGGTGCGCCCCCCCGCGAGGTCCCGGCTGCGCCCGGGTCGCCCCGCCGCGAGGTCGAGCACCGCTCGAACCGAGTCCCGGGTCCACGGGGCGAACCCGTCATCGACGGCCGAGAGATGCCAGAGGGCCAGACGGACGACGCGGGCCCCGAGCGCCGGGGACAGCGCCGCGAGCGACCGGGCCTCGAAGCGCACCTCCCCGTCGCGATGCTCAACGATCGCCAGCTCCTGCTCGCGCGCCTGTCCCAGCAGCTCGAGTCGATCCGCGTGGAGCACCGACGCGGTGCGGGCGAAGGTGGCCGAGATCTCGCGGTCGGTCACCTCCTCGAGCATCGGGATCACGTCGAGCCGGATCCGGTTCCGCAGGAAGCGACGGTCCTGGTTCGTGGGGTCGCGGCGGGGACGCAGGCCCAGCGCGCGGCAGAAGGCCTCGACGTCGGTGCGGGGGACGTCCAGCAGCGGCTGCGCGTGCGCCCCATCCGGCCAGATCCCGGCGAGACCGTCGAGCCCAGTGCCGAGGATCAGGTTGAGCAGGACCGTTTCGGCCTGGTCGTCGAGGGTGTGCCCCTCCACGACGACCCGGGCGCCGATCTCGCGAGCCACCTCGGCCGTCGCCGCACCCCGTCGAGCGGTCGCCCATGCCTCGACCGACTCGCCCTTCACCGGCGCATCGACGGCGACCCTCAGGTGGAAGGGCAGGCCGTGCCGCGCCGCGAGCCGCTTCACGTACGTCGCGTCGGCCGCCGAATCGGCGCGCAGCCGGTGATCGAAGTGGGCGATCTCGAGACGGATGCGGAGCAGTCGCCGGAGCCGCACGAGCGACTCGAGCAGGCAGACGGAGTCGGGGCCGCCCGAGACGCAGACGAGCACGCGGTCGCCCGGCCGGAACATGTCGTGCTCGCGGACGGTGGCCGTGACCCGCTCGAGGACGCGGGCGACGGCCGGGGGACGGCGCATCGGGCGGGCTACTCGACCACCCGCGCGACCCATGCGGCGGGGTCGGAGATCTCGGCGAGCGTCGGCAGGTGGTCGGGGTGCGACCACACGCGGTTGAAGCCGTCCTGGCCCGCGATGCGGACCGCCTCGCGGACGAACCGCTCCCCGGCGTCGTACTGGCGGATCTTCTGTTCGAAGCCGATCGCCTTCTGGAAGGTGCGCTCGACGTTCGAGGCCTTGCGGCGCTTCGCGAGCGTCCGACGCATCCGGTCGACGTCGGCGACGTGCTCGCGGCCCACCTCGTTCATGACGAACGAGGCGTGGCCTTCGAGGAGCGACATGATCCCCTGGAGGGTCATCACGAGCTCACGCTGCTCCGGCGTGAGGATCAGGAAGAGCGCGCCCATGCCGCGGAGGTCCATCCCCGCCTTGGCCTCGTCGGCCGCACGCTTCAACTGGTTCATCAGGTCCTTCGATTCGAGCGAGACCGAGCCGAGGTAGGAGTCGATCATCCCGGCGAGGTGATCGCGCAGCCAGGGCGCCGCGCCGAACTGCACGCGGTGCGTCACCTCGTGGATCGCGATCCACAGCCGGAAGTCCCGCGCGGGGAGGCCGAACGCGCGCTCCACCTCGGCCACGTTCGGTCCTACGAAGTAGAGGAGGCCCTCATCGTCGGGCGGCACGAAGACGTCGTACTGGCCGAGCACGCGCTTGCCGACGTAGCCGAGCAGCGCGCCCGCCTGCGCGCCCATCGCCTTGCGCTTGTAGCTCGCACGGTTCGCCTTGTCGGCCATCACCCGGGCGGCGAGCGGCTCGATCAGCCTCTGGAGGCCGTTGAGGTTGGCGCGGATCCACTCTCCGCGCGACATCACCCACGCCCGCGAGCGGAACCCCTCGACGCTGAGCCCGCTGAAGGAGGTGATCAGGGTCTCGGCGTGCGGCACGAGCTCCGCGAAGTCCTCGCGCATCCGCGCGCGCTCAACCGCGGGAACGGGGACGCCGGGACCGGAAACCTTCTTCCCGATCTGGAGCGCGGTGTCCCAGTCGGCCAGCCGAGCCGCCTGAGAGCCCATGGACCAGTCGACCTCCGTCGCGCCCATGGGGGGTGGGAAGGCGGTCAGCCCTCCCCCGCCGCCTTCTTCTTCGCGGCGATCATCGCGGCGCGCCGGGCCTTGCCCTCGGCGATGCGACGGTCGGTGCCGGCGGCTAGGAGTTCCTCGAGGGTCGAATCGAACACCGCCTGGTCCATCGAGACCTCGACGCGCTCCGCGGGGGCGGCCGGCGGCGCGCTGGGTGCGGCGGCGGGAGCCTCGGCCGGGGCTGCGGGAGCGGTGGCGACCGGGGCTGCGGGTGAGGAAGCGGTGGCGACCGGGGCCGGCGCAGCCGCCGCGGGAGCCGCGACGGCGGCAGGAGCTGCGGCTCCGGCGGGCACCGGCACGGCGGGCGGGGCCACCACGACGGGCGAGGCCTGCGAGAGGTCGACGTTGCGCCGGGGGAGGTCTTGACCGATCACCACGCGGTCGGCGCGGACCACCTTGATCGACTCCTCATCCTTGGCGAACCGCGGGGCGAACCGCATGTAGCCGATCACCATCATCACCACGACCACGAGCCCCAGCAGCATCAGGAGTTGCGCGGCCTGGAAGACCCAGCCCCCGTCGTTGCGCACGGGAGTGGTGGTGGGATCGATCTTGACCTGCGCCTGGGCGACCCCGGCGGCGAACATCACGGTCACGGCGGCACCGGCGAAGGCGGCGAGGAGTCGTTGAGAGGTCTTCATCACGCGGCGGATTCTAGCAACACGGCGACCCTCGACAGGAAGGGCCGTGTGAGAGCCGGAGGTGGGATTTGAACCCACGACCTACCACTTACGAGGCGGTTGCTCTGCCCCTGAGCTACTCCGGCGGCGGTGAGCGAGTCTACCAAGGGGTCGTTCGGGCCCGCGGGACACCGGGATCGCGGGGTGCTGGCACCACCGGAGAAGTCGCGGACGCCACCCTTCCGCTCCCGTAGTCTCCTCGTCCATGATGCGCGCATGGCCAGGACCGACGTGGACGTGACGGGGCCCGTACAGCGGGTGATGGTGGGGACCGATCGGTCCGAGACGGCCGAGCGCGCTGTGAGTTGGGCGGCCGCGTTCGCCGAGCGGTTCGAGGCCGAGCTCCACGTCGTCCAGGTGATCTTGCCGCAGCACCCCGGCGACACCGCCTACGGCGCCGCCGAGGCCACCCGCGCCCGGGGCGCCGCCGACGCCCTCGAGACCTACGTGCGCGAGCTGGCGGGCGAGCGCGGCCGGGCGCACGTCGTGATCGACGACGACCCCGCGATGGCGATCGTGCACGCGACCGAGGATCAAGGCATCGACGTGCTCGTCGTCGGCAACGCGGGGATGGCGGGCCGCAAGGAATTCCTGCTCGGCAACGTCCCGAACCGGATCAGCCACAACGCCCGCTGCACGGTGATCATCGTGAACACGGCGGGAGCCGACGGCCACGTGCAGCCGGTGCGCGACCCTCGAAGCACCGCGGTGATCCGCAGCTCGAAGATCGAGGAGGACGTCGAACCGCACCTGACCCGACGCGGCACCCAGATCGCCGCGGTCTTCGCCAAGCACGGCCTCAAGGAGCTCTTCGGCCGGCCCGACGAGGAGGGCGCGGTCGGGCGGCGGCGGCAAGCCAAGCGTCTGCGCAACGCGCTCGAAGAGCTGGGACCGACCTTCGCGAAACTCGGTCAGATCCTCTCGACCCGGCCGGACCTGCTGCCGCCCGAGTTCATCGACGAGCTCGCCACGCTGCAGGACCACGTGCCGCCCCTCACCGAGGAGCAGGTCGTCGCGGTGATGGAGCAGGAGCTCGGGGTCCCGTGGGAAGACGTGTTCGACACGCTCGACCCCCAACCGCTCGCCGCCGGGACGATCGCCGAGGTGCATCGCGCCAAGCTCGCCTCGGGCGACCTCGTCGTCGTGAAGGTCCAGCGCCCCGAGGCCAAGGACCTGATCGAGCAGGACTTGGCCCTGCTCGAGGTCTTCGCCGAGAAGGTCGGCGAGCGGCAAGGGCTCAAGGCCGTGATCGACATGGAAGCGGTCTTCAACCACCTCTCGGACTCGCTGCACCGCGAGCTGGACTTCCGGCAGGAGGCCTCGAACATGGAGCGGATGCGCGGCGTGATCGCGCCGTTCTCCCGCCTCGCGGTCCCCGTCGTGATGGCCGAGCTCTCGACCTCTCGTCTGCTCGTGATGCAGGACGTGCAGGGCGGGCCTCTGTCGATCGCGCCCGAGGGCGCCGCGCGCCACGAGGCGGCGCGTCAACTCCTGGAGTCCTTCTACAAGCAGATCATGGTCGACGGGTTCTTCCACGCGGACCCGCACCCCGGCAACCTGATGTGGCGGCCGGACGAGGACAAGCTCTACTTCCTCGACCTCGGCATGGTGGGCGAGGTCGGGCCCGAGATGCGGGAGCACATGATGCTGCTCCTGATGGCCTTCTGGCAGGAGGACACCGGGTTCCTCACCGACGTGTCGCTGATGCTCGCCGGGGCGATCGACCGGAGCGATCTGGACGTCGACGCGTTCGGCGCCGAGATCGGCGACCTCATGGGGAAGTACCGCACGGCGAACCTGAGCGACATCCAGCTCGGCCCCATCTTGCAGGAGATGACCGAGGTATCGCTCCGTCACGGGGTGCCGCTGCCGGCCTCCTTGACCCTGACCGGCAAGGCGCTCGCCCAGATGCAGCTGGCCACCGCACAGCTGGACCCCGAGATCGACCCGTTCGACGTGGCGGGCAAGTTCCTGATGCGGAGCATGTTCAGCCAGATGGGCGGAAAGACCGATCCGAAGGCGCTCTTCTATCAGGCGCAGAAGTTCAAGGTGCGGGCGATGCGGGTGGTCGAGGCGCTCGAGCGCATGATCGGCGCCCGTCCCGGACAGAAGCTCGAAGTCAATTTCCGGGCGGCCACGCTCGAGGCGACGATCAGGCGAGCGGGACGCCGGCTGGCGTTGGCGCTCACCGCGGGCGCGGCCGTGCTTGCCAGCGGCATCACGGCCGTCTCGGACAAGCCGGCGGCCTGGGTGCCGATCGCGTTCGGCGTCGCAGGCGCCGTCCTGACGTTCGCGATGATCGTCGACATCGTTCGCAAACGCTGACGAGCGCTACTCGAGGTCGACCTCGGCGCCCGAGCCGGTGAGCTGGGTCGTCACCTGCTCGGGCTCGAGGGTCGACGCGTCGCCGCCGCCCTTGCGCACCGATCGCATCACGGCCTTCTCGAGCACGAAGGCGATCACCGCGAAGAGCACGCCGACCACCCAGCGCTCGAGGCGCCGGAAGCCTTTCGCCTTGGGTGCGTCGTGTCGCGTCATGGCGAGACCATACGCTCCTCGAGGGGCATCGCGTTCCCCAGGGTTGCGGCGGACCCCGCCACCGGGAGGCGGCCGACGATCGTGGTTCCCGACCCCGGCGCGCTCGTGACGTGCAGGGTCCCGTCGAGCGCGCCCAACCGGTCCGCGATGCCCTGAAGACCGGTGCCGTAGCCCGTGGCGTCGGGGTCGAAGCCCTGCCCGTCGTCGGCCACCGTGAACCAGAGCGATCCGTCGTGCGCGTTCAGGTCGACCATGACCTGCGAGGCCTCCGCGTACTTCGCCACGTTCTGGAGCGCCTCCAGCGTCGAGAAGTAGACGGCCGCCTCGATGTCCTGGGGGAACCGCCCGACGTGGTCCGCGGACAGGGAGACCTGGACGGGCGACTTGCGAGCCTGCGCGGTGAGCGCCGCCTCGAGCCCCTTGTCGGCGAGGAGCGGAGGATAGATCCCGCGGGCAAGGTCCCGCAGGTCCTCGAGCGCCGACTGCATCTCCGCTTCGATCTGCTCGAGCAACTGCGCGGCCTTCTCGGGATCGCGATCGGTGAGCGTTCGGGTCAGGCGCGCCTTCACGGCGAGCGCCACGAGCTGCTGCTGGGCCCCGTCGTGGATGTTGCGCTCGAGCTTGCGGCGCTCCTCGTCCTGGGCGGCGACGAGACGCTTCTGGGCGGCCTTCAGGTCGTCCAGACGGAGCTTCAGCTCTTCGGTGAGGCGGACGTTCCGGAGCACGAGCCCGGCCTGCGAGGCGAGCCCGGTGATCAGCTTCTCGTCGGCGGGTGAGATCGGATCGCTGGACGGCTTGCGCACCGCGAGCGCGCCCAGCAGCTCGCCTCCGTGTTCTACGAGGCTCACGCGATCCATGCCCGGGAGGATGAGCTCGCCGCCGGTTGGCGCCTCTACGGGCTCGGCGCTCACGGCGGTGTCTGGCCAGGCTGCCACGTGGCGCAGCTCCGTTCCCACGGCGAGCCAGACGTCACTCCGCTCGGCGCCGATGCCCTCTCCGAGGACTCGCGCCATCCGCGGCAGCACGTCGACCTCCGCGTACGCGTCGCCGACGCGCTCGGAGAAGTCGGTGAGGATCTCGTACGGCGTGGCTCGCTCGCCGTACACGATGCGGTTCGCGAACCGACTGAGACGCGCTCGGACCGGCTGGAAGGTCACGGCCACGATCACGGCCGCGACCATCGTGAGGAACGAGCTGCCCTTGCCGAGCCAGGTCCCGAGCCCGACCACGAGACCCAGGTAGACGACCATGGCGAACAGCGCGAGCGCCGCATACACCACCGCCTTCTTCACGACGACGTCCAGGTCGTAAAGGTGGAAGCGCAGCACCGAGATCCCGATCGAGACGGGGAAGGTCATGAACGCGATCCCGCCGATGAGCCCGTTCAGCGTGGGATCCGATATCGGGATGCTGACGATGATCAGTACGAGCCCGCTGAGGAACCCGAACACGACCCACTTGATCTGTTGGCGTTCGACACCGGATGAGCGTCGAAAGCGTCGAAAGAGGGAGTAGTTGGTCAGGCCGAAGAGCACCGGGAAGAGCAGGCCGATCACCGGGTCGAGGGAGGGCAGGCCCCCGATCGTGGGTGAGTACAGGGGATTCTCCACCCCGACATCGCCCGACCCCGACAGGGTCTTCTGCCCGAACACGAACGAGACCGCGAGGAACGCGAGGAACGCGAGGACGAACCAGACGTAGACCCGCCACCGCCGAGACGGGAGTCGGCCGTCGGGGAACAGGAGCGGAAGGAAGAAGACGACCGGCAAGATACCGAGCAGCCAGCCGAAGTTGTTCATGTACCCCATGAACACGGCGAGCCACCCCTCGTGTCCCCGGATGGCGAGCCAGGTCGTGAGCTCACCAGAGACGAAGGCGAGACCCGTGATCACGGCCGACCACACGAGCATGAGCCCGATGACGTTCCGGCGGTCGCGGCTCACGATCAGCGCGCCGACCACCGCGAACATCGCGAACGCGACGAGGTACGAGACCTGCCCGACCATCGACTCGCCGTTAGCAACGACGAGGACGGTCCCGACGGTGGCCAGGGCACCGAAGACCGCGACCAGGAGCCACGGCCAACGGACGATCGCCGGAGCCAGCGCTTCGTCCCGAACCGGACCGCTCGCGTCGGAGACCCCGCGCGCCGGCCGATCCGCGGAGGTCCCGGTCATCGAGCGGCCTCCCCGGCGCCGACCGGGACCCGACCGTCGACGGTGGTGCCCTCGCCCGGTCGCGAGCTGACGGAGACGCTCCCGTCGAGCGCCGCGAGCCGATCCACCATCCCCTGCAAGCCGGTCCCGTAGCCCGTCGCCTCGGTGTCGAAGCCGCGCCCGTCGTCGCGGATCTCGAACGTCAGCGCGTCCGCGTCGCGCCCGAGCCGGACCTCGGCTCGCTGCGCCTCGGCGTACTTCGCGATGTTCTGCAGCGCCTCCAGGACGGAGAAGTAGACCGCCGCCTCGATCTCCTGCGGGTAGCGGCCGACCGCGTCGGCCGTCACCGTGACGGGGATCGGCGACTTGCGGGCCTGCGCCGTGAGCGCCGCCTGCAGTCCCTTGTCAGCGAGGAGGGGCGGGTAGATGCCCCTGGCGAGGTCGCGCAGATCCTCGAGCGCCGACTGGGTCTCGGCTTCGATCTGCTCGAGCATCTCAACGGCCTTGGCCGGGTCGCGCTCGGTCAAAGTGCGCGTGAGACGCGCCTTCACCGCGAGCGCGACGAGCTGCTGCTGCGCGCCGTCGTGGATGTTGCGCTCGAGCTTTCGGCGCTCCTCGTCCTGGGCCGCCACGAGACGACGCCGCGAGCTCCGGAGATCCTCGACCAAGCGGACGTTCCGCAGCACCAAGCCAGCCTGGGCGGCGAGATCCGTGATCAGCTTCTCCTTGCCCGGATCCATGGGATCGTTCGCCGGCATCGCAACCGAAAGCGCACCGAGCAGGTCGCCCCGGTGACGCACTTCGGCTTGATGATCGTCGGGGCGCTCGAGATCGGCGTCGGGCGGGTAGACGGCGACCGGCCGGAACCCGCTCCCCTCCGCGAGCCAGACTCGGGCGCGATCGGCGCCGACGCCCTCTGCCAGCACCCGCGCCGTTCGCGGCAGGACGTCGTCGGCCGCGTACGTCTCGGCGAGCTGGTCGCCGAAGGTCGCGAGCACCTCGTACGGCGTGGCTCGGTCGCCGTACACGAGCCGGTCGGCGAACCGGCGTGCCCGGACGAGGACCGGTTGGAAGAGGGTGGCCACGATCGCGGCCGCCGCGAACGACAGCGCCGTATTGCTCGAGCCTTCCACCAGCGCGCCCACGCCACCCACGACGAGCGCGTAGACGAGCACGAAGAACGCCGCGAGCACCGCGAGGATCACGGTCTTCTTGATCACGACGTCGATGTCGTAGAGCCGGTACCGCAGGATCGCGACCCCGATCGACACGGGGATGGCCGCGTAGGCCGAGAGCACCATCAACGTCATCAGGGGCCCCGGCTCGGATCCCTGCGTCGTCACGAGCGTCGTGGCCCAGATGCCGATGAACGTCACCGCCCCGATCGCGATCCAACGCAGCTGATGCCGCTCGTCGGACCCCGCTCGCCGGAAGCGCACCACCAACGAGGCGATCGATAGGACCGCGCAGAGCGCGAGGGCCATCAACCCCACGACGCCGACGATCGTGAGATCGAGCTCGGGGATCGGATCGCCTGCGTTCTTGGGATCGAAAACGATGCCGACGCACGTCAGGACCATCGCCGCGGTGGCCGCGCGCGACACCCACCGCCACCGAGGCGAGAGCAACCGTCCGTCGGGGAGCCGAAGCGGAAGGTGGGTCGCCATCAACCCGAACGGCGGAACCCACCCCCACGAGGTGGCCCACGCCACGACCGAATCGTTGGACGTCTGCGGGCTCACGCCAACGCTCCACATCGTTCCGATCATGAGCATGAGCCAGGCGCAGGCATTCCGCGGCTGACGTAGAACCACGACGAGCCCCACGATCGAAAACGCCCCGGCCGGGATGATCAGCGCGAACTGGCTGATCGCTTCCGCCGTGGTCTGCGTGCCGTCGGCGAGGCCCAGGATCAACCTGACCGATCCCACCGCCACGAAGGCGCCGCCGACCAGGAACAGACCCCAGGCGAGCCAGCGTCGTGAGGGGGCCGGTGTGGTGGTTTCGGTCGTGTGCGCCGCTGCGGACTCAGCCGTCGACGCGGACACGGAAGACCTCGACGGGCTCTTCTCGACCTTTGACGATCCGGGGTCCGATGGACTCGCAGGCCACCTCGGGCGCGGCAGCGACCGTGCTCGCCGCCGCGACGATCTCGCCGCCTTCGGCCTCGGATTGCAGCCGCGAGGCGACGTTCACGGCGTCGCCGACGACGGTGTACTCGAGCCGGCCGGCTCCGCCGATCGTGCCGGCGATGACCGGGCCGGTGTTCACGCCGATCCCCACCCCCATCGTGGGCAGGTCCTCGACGCTCCATCCCTCGGCGTTCAGCTCCGTCTGACGCCGCTGCATCGCGATCGCGCACCGCAGTGCCCGTGCCGCGTGATCCTCGAGCGGCTCCGGCGCCCCGAAGATGGCCATGACCGCGTCGCCCTGGAACTTATCGATCGTGCCGCCGTGCGAGACGACGACCTCGGCCATGGCGGTCAGGTGCCGCCCGACCACCGCGGCGACGTCGCGCGCCTCGAGGCGCTCGGCGATGGTGGAGAAGCCACGGATGTCGGAGAACAGCACGGTCACCACGACCTCTTGGGGCTCGATCGCTGACTCCGGATGCGCCGCGAGGCGGTCGGCGAGCTGCGACGGCACGAAGGATGCGAGCGTCTTGCGGGACTCGGTCTGTTCGATCACCGCGGCGTGCATCCGCTTGAACTCGTCGACGAGGCTGGAACTGCCGGTGCCGTCGGCCATCCCGCGGAAGAGAGCGGTCACCTGACGATCGACGGCCTCCTGCGTGGTGCCGAGAGCCGCGGCGATCTCTTCGTAGCCGAGCCCCTTCGCCATCATGTCCAGCAGCTGTCGGTCCAGCTCGGGAGCGCCGCTGCGATCCGAGAGCCGTTCGGCGATCGAGGGATCGACCATGCTCCCACCCGCGTGCACCTCGCGGATCGCACGCGCCAACTCGTCGCCCTGCGCGATCCGATCCTTAAGCAGGTACCCAAGCCCGCTGTGCCCTCGGCCGAGCAAGGCGATGGCGTACTCCTCGTCGTCGTGCGCGGAGAGGACGACCACGCCCGTGTCGGGGTGTTGCTCCCGGATCGCGTGCGCGCAGTCGATGCCCTCGAGC
>Ga0307506_10000250_pt1 | contig 12860 bp, 17 predicted proteins | sample 25_S_MG_FD_202175 | JGI IMG/M metagenome (GOLD analysis project Ga0307506, IMG submission 202175) | Soil microbial communities from Populus trichocarpa stands in riparian zone in the Pacific Northwest, United States - 25_S | ecosystem: Environmental > Terrestrial > Soil > Riparian zone > Trees... | reverse complement strand
CCGAGATGGTGGAAGAGGTGGTGTCCTTTCTGCGGCGAGCTGAGAACGATCCGAACGCGCGCTTCGATCCACAGCCGAGATAGGCCCCCCTTCGAAAGCACGATTCATCGGTCCAAACCGTCGTCCGTCGCCGTTCCCCGACGTTGCGGGAGCGGTGACGGACGTTGCGTCAACGGTTCCCGAGGTTGGGGAATCGCTTCCCGAGGTTCGGGAAGCGTGGACGGGTGATCGGCGCGGGCGACGGACGATCGGGAGGTGGAGACGAGAGGCGCGGCAAGGGTGACGGAGGATCCGTCGACGTTGCCCGATGACCGGTGAAGGCTGACGGAGCTTCAACGCGGCCGACGGACGATCGATAAACGCCGACGGATGATCGGGGAACGGTGACGGAAGACCGGGGAACGGAGGGGGAAGGTCCGTTTCCAGCTCCTGTCGCCTGAAGAACGGTCGCGGATGGCCCGTCGAGCCCGGTGGCGGCGCGGGAACGGCGCCGGAAGGCTCGGAAGCCGGTCCGGAGAGGCCGCGAGCGGGGACGGAAGGCCCGCCATCAGGTCTCGCTCTCTGGTGAGGCGATCTGCCCCAGGAGCTTGCGGATCGTCTTCATCATCATCTCTTCGATGTCCTTCTGCGTCGGTGTGCCGGATGTCGCCGGAGGCTCCGGAGCTGCTGTGGCGATGGGGGGGCCCCCGAGAAGCCTCCGGATGCGCACCGCCGCCGCCGTGGGCGGCTCGTTGGGCTGCGGATAGGCGAGGTACAGCATTTCTTCGGGCTCCATGCCGATCGCCCGCGCGATGTCCGCGATGTGCTGGAACTTGAGCTCGATCATCCCTGAGAACAGACGGCTGAGGTAGCTGGAGCTGATGCCGAGCTTCCGCTCGACATCCCGGTTGGTGAAGCCCAGGATGCGGATGGTGGTCTTCAGAATGGTCAGCATGTGATCGGTTTCGGCGCTCATTGGTGGCGACTCTACGCGAAAGGAAGAGGCTCGGCAAGTCCTGGTGGCAAATTAGGCCTATTGACGGATCGCGAAGACATGGTGTAGAACTAGAGGACCGCCGGGAGATGTTATTTCGTCAGAAGGCGGAGAAGGTCATCGGAAAGAGAGGACGATATGCTGCGTAAGCCGGTCTTGTTGCGTGTCGCGGAAGAGGGAGAGATTCGGTTGCCGCGGGAGTGCCTGAAGGGGCTTGGGCTGGATGCCGGGTCCCGGGGCATGGTGCAGGTCTCCCAGCAGAGGATGGTTCTCGTGCCGTTGGTGGAGGTCCCCGAGGTGAAGATGGAGATCGCGGCGTTCGCCGAGGAGATGGAGACAGGCGCTGTCGCGCTGGAGCGGTTGTTGGGCGGCATGCCCCGCAATCTGCTGGGGCTGAGCGGCGCGGAGCCCGGTGAGGAAGAGGGCGCCGAGGTGCGCGCCGCCCTGGAGTGCGTCCTGCACGACGACCTGCGGCCGGCCATCCGGAAACTACGGGAAGCGGCGGGGGTGGCCGAGGCGGAGGATGGCCGTTGACGGGAGCGCCGGCCTCCCTCAGCCCTGGCCCAGCGGCGGGCGCGGGACCTCGCGGACGACGACCCAGCCTTTCTGGTCATCGATCTGGTAGTACCAGGTGCCGGGGCCTTTCTCGTTGCGCTCGCCGAGGAGCTCGATCAGGCGGCTGTCGGTGCGGAAGGCGGCGGGATCGTTGCCTTCGCCCCAGCAGCAGAGGGTGAAGGGGAGCAGGAAGACCTTGCCGGCCTTGCTTATGTTGAAGAATATCCTATAATGATGAGGCTGCCGTATTAGACTTGAGGCAGGAGGGTGGGCCGGCGGGCTCATCTCTCGGCCAGTGGAAGAATTTCACGGGAAGCAGGAATGACTGATGTTCATCATTCTTCCACGGTCCTTCTTTTTTTGACCTTGCCGGCCTCGCCGGGGAGCGGGGCTAGCCTTCTTTCTTGGCGATCTCGCCGAACAGCTTCCGGATCGTCTTCGTCATCATCTCCTCGATGTCCTTCTGCGTCGGCATGTTGTTGGGGGCCGCGGCAGGAGGCGTGGCGGGTGTAGGGATGGCCGCGACGGCCGGCGAGCCGAGGAGGGTGCGGATGCGGGTCGCCGCCTCGGTGGGCGGGTTCCTTGGATGCGGGTAGGCGAGGTACAGGATCTCCTCGGGCTCCATCCCGATCGCCCGCGCGATGTCCACGATGTGCTGGAGCTTCAGCTCGATCATCCCTGAGAACAGACGGCTCAGATAGCTCGAGCTGAGCCCGAGGTGCCGCTCGACGTCCCGGTTGGTGAAGCCAAGGACGCGCATGGCGGTCTTCAACATGGTCAGCATGTGGTCGGTTTCGGCGCTCATTGGCGGTGACTTTATCCGAAGGAGAGGGGTGCGGGCCAGACCCCCTCACCCCCGCCTCCCCTTTCTCGCCTCTTCTGGAGTACCCTATCGTCAACTGGCTCTGGATTCGAGGCTCGCGTGACGATGTGGATTCGCTGGTGCGTCTGTGGTTTGGCGTTGGCCCTGGGGTTGTGTGCCGCGGGGGCGCAGAGCTTGACGTCCTGGCAGGACGAATGGCTGGCCCGTTTCAACCGCGAGCGGGAGCGGGCGGGAGCGCCGCCGCTTCGCTACTCCCCGGTGCTGGCGCAGGTGGCGCAGGAGCAGGCGGAGGAGATGGCGCGCGACGGCCGGCGCTTCGAGGCTCTCTCGGTCGACGCGGTCACCGCGGGGCTGCGGCGGGCGGGGTACTCGGCCCACGATTGGCGGGAAGAGGCCGTGGTCGATACCCCGCGCTCGGCGTCGAGCGCGGGGCCGAGCCCGGGAGCGGCTCTCGAAGAGCGCTTCCGCGACCTCGGCGTCGGCGCCGCGGTGCGGACGGACGGCTCGCGGCTCTCTGTGTTCCTCTTCGGCGAGCACCAGGGGGACTACTTCGCCGGCGCCACCGCCGGCCTCGGCGATCCGGCGCGCCTCGCGGCCGACATGCTGGCGCGGGTCAACGACATCCGCCGCCGCTTCGGCCTGCCGGCGATGCGGCGCAGCCCTCTGCTCGACCGGCTGTCCCAGGAGCACGCCGAGGACATGCTGGCGCGCTCCTACTCCGGGCACCGCACGCCCGAGGGGCTGAGCCCGTCCGACCGCGCCCGGGCGGGCGGCTATGGCTCCGGCATTGGCGAGGGTATTGGAGAGAATATTGTCGAGCAGCGCTTCTCCGTCGCGGCGGCGCTGAACGCCTGGCTGGACAGCCCGGACCACCGCCGGAACCTCCTCGATCCGAGCTGCCGCGAGATGGGTCTCGGGGTCGCCCTCGGCGGCGGCTATGACGCGGCCCCCGGCGGCTACCGGGTGGTCTGGGTGCAGAGCGTGGGGCGGGGAGCCGCCGCCGCGTCACGAAATTCCTTGCTGGAACACCGTACTCAATAGAGGAGAGGAGTTTTAAAACGCTGTTCCTACAAGGAGGAGGAAGAGATGTCGACCCGAAGAATCGTCCTTCCAGCCATCTTTGCGGTAGCGATTTTCACTCTGTTGAGCGCGGCTCCGGCGCAGGCTCAGATCGTCGCCTGCATCTGCCAGATCGGGTGCAACGTGATTTCCGGTTCCGCCTTCGCGGACGTCCTCACCGGCACCGCGGGCTGTGATTGCATCAACGGCGGGGGAGGCGACGACGTCATCGACGGCGCGGGAGGCAACGACTTCATCTGCGGCGGCGCCCGCTACACCGGTCTCTATTGGAGCCCGGGGATCGGTCTCCGCCGTATCGTCGCCCGGGACGGCAAGCTCTTCTACTCGCGGAGGTCGGACAGCGAGTCCGAGCTCGCCTCCTTGGGAGGAGACCGCTTCCACATGCTCGGCGTGCCCGCCTGGTACATGACGGCCTGGGTGGGGATCCTGCCGAAGATCAGGCCCTTGCGACCACAGCCCACCGGACCGACGCCTTCGACCACGGCGAGGGTGAGGCCGCGCGCCGCCAGCTCCACGGAGAGCAGGCCGCCGCCGGCTCCGGCATCGAGGACGCGGGCGCCCGCCGGTGGCAGCGCGTGGCGCGCGAGGAACGTCAAGGGCGGAGGAGCTCCACGATCTTCAGGCCGATCGGCGGAATGAGCGCGACGCCCGCCACCATGACCGCCGTGAAGTTGCGCCTGCCGAACACCGCCTCGAACACATTGCCGTCATGGGCGATCGAGGAGCCGATGGCGTAGCCGGCCACCTCGAGCGGGATGAACGCGGTGACGCAGACGCAGTACTGCAACGGCAGCGACAATCCGCGCACGAACAGCGCGAGCGGCACGACGAAGCCGAGGTAGCAGGTGCCGATCTGCCAAAGGTGCTTGAACTCCGCGATGCGGGCCCACTTGCCGAAGGCGTTCATGAGGACGCCGATCGAGAGGAATACGGCGCAGGTGATCGCGAGCTCCGCAGGCGTCGCCCGGAAGCGGAGAAAAAATGCGGCGAGCATGGGGGGAACTGTATCGCAGCGCGGGTCGCGCGGGTCCCGGCGGTTTGGGCTAAAACCGAACGATCGTTATACTCCCGCAATGTCCAGCGGACCGGCAGCGAACGGCGAGGGTGTCTCCCCAGTCCCGCGGCAAGACGTGCCGGCGTACTCCTGGTACGCGCTGCTCGTCCTCACCGCGATCTACGTCCTCAACTTCCTCGACCGTTCGATCATCTTCATCCTCTTCCAGCCGATCAAGAAGGAGATGGCGCTCAGCGACTTCCAGCTCGCGCTCCTGGGCACCACCTCCTTCGTCATCTTCTACACCCTCCTCGGCATCCCCTTCGGGCGCCTCGCCGACCGCGTGGTGCGGAAGAACATGATCGCCGGCGGTCTCGCCGTATGGAGCCTCTTCTCCGGCCTGACCGGCTTCGCCCACGGCTTCTGGGCCCTCTTCCTCTGCCGCGTCATGGTCGGCGTCGGGGAGGCGACGCTCGGCCCGGCGGCGCTCTCGCTGCTCAGCGACTATTTCCCGCCGCGCATGCGCGCCACGGTGCAGGGGATCTACTCCTCCGGCATCGCCCTCGGCGGCGGCGCGGCCTTCTTCCTCGGCGGCTGGATCGGGCAGAGCTACGGCTGGCGGTGGGCGTTCTACCTGCTCGGCTTCCCCGGCCTCCTCCTCGCCGCCGTCGCCTTCTTCCTGCGCGAGCCGCCGCGCGGGCGCACGGAAGTCTCGGCCGTCCGCCACGGGCCGGAGGACTGGAAGATCCTCTTCCGCTCCGTGCCGCTGCGCTATCTGTACGCCGGCTACGCCCTCTTCGGCCTCGCCGCCAACAACCTCGGCATCTGGGTGCCCACCTTCTTCATCCGCGTCCACCAGATGAGCCTCGCCCTCATCGGCACCGCGGCGGGCACCCTGTCGGTCGTCGTCGGCGTCCCCGTCACCATCCTCGGCGGCTATCTCGCCGACCGCTTCCGCCGCGCCGGCAAAGGCGGCCGCATGGCCTTCAGCGCCTTCGCCGCCCTCGCCTCGATCCCCCTCTGGCTCGGCCTCCTCTACAGCCAGCAGATCGGCGTCCTGATCTTCCTCAACGTCGTCCTCTACGGTCTCGCCCTGATGTGGGTCGCCCCCGCCGCCGCGGACCTGCACGAGATCGCCGGCCCGCACCTGCGCGGCCTCGGCATCGGCATCTTCTTCTCGACTGTGAACATCGTCGCCTACGGCATCGGCGCGCCGATCATCGGCAAGCTCAACGACCACTTCGGCGTCGCCACCGATCCCGGGCAGATGCGCCTCGGGCTGCTGGTCTGCCCCGCGGCGTGCGCGGTGGCGGCGGTGCTGCTGTGGCTCGGGAGCCGGGCGCGGGTGGCGAGCGACTAACCCTCTCCGAGCTTCCTGATCTCCTCCTCCAGAAACGCCAGCGCCTGCTCCAGGGAGGCGCGGCGTACGTCGGAGCGGGCGGCCTCGATGTCCTGGAGGACGCGCCGCCGCGACAGCTCGAGACTGCTCCGCTTGTGCTCGATCTCGCGTTGCTCGGGCGTCAGGGGCTGACTGCGGTCCGGACGCGCATCGTCCTGCTGTGATTCGACGGATTTGCTTTCCCAGCCGCGTGCCATCGTGCGCTCCTCCTCACGGCAAACTGACCGCCTGGCGGAAGAGCTTGTCGATCGCCTGCTCGGGATGGTCGCAGAGGCCGGCGTGGACGGGGGAGACCTGGATCATGGTGCTGCGTGGCGCGACGAGCCAGTGGAAACGCTCGCGGAGGGAGAGCCGGCCGATCGGGCCGGCGTCCGGGCTGCCGGCGCAGATTTTGGGGATGGCTTCGAGATGCTGGCGGACGAGGTCGAGATCGATCTCGGGCCAGAGGGCGCGCAGGCGCTCCTCGTTCACTTCGACGCGCGCCTGGAGGAAGTCCTTTTCGAGGCAGAAGAGGATCACGCCGGCGTTGAGGACCTCGCCGCGCTCGACGCGCGGCATCACCCGGATGAGCGCGTAATCAAACGAGCTGTGCGCGGGCATGCACCGCCTCCTCCAGGAACGGCGCCGCGGCGAGCCGCTGCGTGAGGAACGCCGCGTAGCCGGCCCGCTTCTCGTCCACACCGGGTCCTGGGTCTCCGGAGACGCCTCCCTGCGGCAGGAGCCAGTCCGCCGGGATCTGCTCGACGATGCCGGCGAGCAGCGCCGCGTCCAGCCGGGGACGCAGGCGGCGGTCGGCCTCTTCGAGGCGGCTCGCCCAGCGCAGGAGGACGTGGTCGCGGATGGCGGGGAAGCGGCTGCGCGCCATCGTCTCCAGGCTCGGCCAGTTGTGGTGGAAGTAGAGCGCGGCGCCGTGATCGATGAAGTAGAGCGCCTTGTGCCACCACAGAAGATTGGGATTGCGCGGCGTGCGGTCGACGTTGGTGACGAAGGCGTCGAACCACACGGCGTCCGAGGCGAGATCGGCCTCGACCCGGTCGGCCGCGGCGTCATAGGTCGCCGAGCCCGGCAGGTAGTCGAGGGCGAGATTCAGGCCGACGCTGTTGCGCAGCAGGTCGCGGATCTCCGGGTCCTCCTCGTTCCGCCCCAGGACCGCATCGACCTCCACCAACACCAGCTCGGGCACCGGCAGGCCGAGCGCCCGGCCGATCTGCCCGGCGAGGAGCTCGGCCACCAGGGCGAGCGGCCCCTGCCCGGCGCCGCGGAACTTGAGCACGTAGAGCCCGCAGTCGTCGGCCTCCACGATCGCCGGCAGCGAGCCGCCCTCGCGGAGAGGCGTCACGTAGCGGGTGGCGCAGACGGTGCGCAGGCCGGGGATGTCGGTGGTGGATAGGGCCGCGGGCACGCCGCGATGTTATCCCACGTTTCAGGTACTGCCCAGCGCGCTATACTGTCCGATCATGACAACCAGCATCGACGCTGACGAGGAGTCGCGCCGTCTCGCGCGCCTGCTCCTCACTCTGTTGCGGACGGCCAACCGCTCCGTGCGCTCGGTGGAGCAGCAGATGGGCGTCGGCAGCTCCGGTCTCGGCAAGGTGCTCAACGGCACGATCCGTCTCCAGATGGGGCATATCTTCCTGGTCCTGGAGGCCCTCGACATGACGCCGGGGCAGTTCTTCCACATCGCCTATCCCGGCCGGCAGCCGGCGCATCCGGTGAGCGATCAGTTTCTGCGCGAACGGGGAATGGGCCCGGCCGACGCGGAGCTCGACGCCCCGGAGATGGAGGCGCTGGTCCGCCGCACGGTGCTGCGGATGATGAAGGAGTTCCTGGGCCGGGAGGCAGCCGCCGCGCTGATGGCGACGACGGCTACAGAGACGGCGGCGGAAGAAAGCGAAGGCCCGGATCTCGCTCAAGCCGCTGGAGGAACCGCAAGACCGTCCGGGCCAGAGCGGCGGTAGCCGAAAAAGAGGCCCGGAGGTAATAGAACGCCCCCCCGAGCCCAGGATCACCTGCTGGCCGTACAGCCGCCGTTGGGGTCGATGTGGATTCCGCGGTCACAGTCCGTCTGCACCGTGGCTGCTGTGGCGCATCCGCCGTTTGGGTCGATGTGGCTCCCACAGTCCATCTGAGCAGCGGTGGCGGCGCATCCTCCGTTCGGATCGATGTGGATCCCGCAGTCCACGATCCACGCCCACACCGCCGCCAGGCTGGGCCACCTCCAGCTCGCCTGCGCCGCAGGACCGGCAGCGTGCGCTGGTACAACGGGGCCGGCCAAGGCCATCGCGAGGGCGAGCGCCGCCACGATACGAGCTCCTCTTCCTGTCCGCATTTCCATCCTCCTGGGGACCGCAGAACACGGACGGTCGGCATTGACCGGACGTCTTCAGTTTGCGACGACGGCTACGGCGACGGCTGTGGATGAAAGCGCAGGCCCGGATCTCGCTCAAGCCGCTGGAGGAACCGCAAGACCGTCTGGGCCAGAGCGGCGGTAGCGGTCTTCCGCCGGCACGCCTCGCAGAGATAGAGGACCGCCTTCCGCGCCTCGCTATTGATCTTGAGAGCCTGAAAGGTTTCGAGCGCGCGCCTTGCCGCCTCCTCCGCGCCGCCGGTCTTGCCCTGGCGCAGCAAAACGGCTGTCAATTCCAATCCCACCATCGCGGCCTCGTACTGCCGCTGCCGGAGCAGAAAGCCGTCCTGCACCTCGCGGAGGATCGCCTCGCCCCGCCAGAGCTTGCCGCGGCCGGCGAAGATCTTCCCTTCGAGCCATCGCAGCTTCAGAAGATTCAGCGGGTCGTCGGCGAAGGCCTGACGGAGATCGCTGTTGAGGAGGAATCCACTCGCTTCCTGGATCTGATCACAGTCGATCAGGGAATGGAGGAGCTCGTAGCGAGCGTTCATAAAGAGCTTCGGATCTCGCTCCGGATCAATCTGTGCGAGGCCTTGCCGGATCAAGCCCGCTGCCTCATGGGGACGCTCCCCGTACGCCGTGGATATGCCCTGTTTGATTAGCGCGCGGCCGGCGAGGTGAGATTCTCCAATTTCTTCATAGATTCGGCGGACTTGATCGAGAAGGTCGAGGGCGGCTCCGAGCTCGCGCTGATCGATACGAAGTGAGGCCAAGAGATCCAGAAGCCGGGCATGGATCAGGGGGTCGCCGGTCCCCTCTCTCTGGAAGTAATGCAGAGCCCCAAGCAGCACTTCCTCGGCTTGGTCAAAGTGATAGTTCCGGCGATAGGCGTTCGCGAGCTCGCCACCTGCTCGAACCTTGAGGTCTGCAATCTGGGACGGGGTATAGCGCTTATGCGCTTGTTTAGCGTTTTCGACTCCCTCAGCCGCCGTGGCTGCCGCAAAGGCGAGAGCTTCCATGGCGATTGGGTCGGTATAACGGGCATCGTAGCTCAGGGTCAGGAGCGCCTCCGCGTAGGACCATTGCGGTGCCTTCCATTGGAGCCCATCGAAGAGCTGGAACACATCGTCGATGCGTGTGATGGGACGGCCCTCCGCGGTATCGACGAGCCGCTCCCGCCACTCCGCTACTTTGCGCCAATGAGGCTCCTGACGCTTCACTTTCTTCACTGCACGATTGATGGCCGTGTCATATGCCGCGTCCTCTCCTGCAGAGGACAGCTCAGCCATCGCGGGACCAAGGGAAGAACGTAGGAGCGCCAGCTTTGGACGGAGCCGGGACCGGCATTGGAGGCACGTCGCAAGATGGCGGGCCAAGCGCCGCAGATCCGGAGTTTTCAGGCGCCCAGAGAGGAAAAGCTCGATCTCGGCTTCTGTCACATGCTGCCCTGTCGCCTGATCCAAGAGGTCTTCCCTCCCAAAGGAATTCATGCCGGTGCTTCGAGATTGTCTCATAGGTCCAGGCCCGAAGTTCCCAAAAAAGAGGCCCGGAGGCGGAGATCGCGCCTCCAGGCCAAGGATCACCTGCCCGAAGAAGGGACGGTGGCCAGGCTGGAAGTGCAGCCGCCGTTGGGGTCGATCATGATGCCGCGGCCACAGTCTGTCTGCGCTGTGGCTGCGGCGGCGCACCGGCCATCTGGGTCGATGTGGCTCCCGCAGTCCACCTGCACTGCGGCGGCGGCGCACCGGCCATCAGGGTCGATCATGATCCCGCAGTCCACGAACCACGTCCAGACCGCCGCCAGACTGGGCCACCTCCAGCTCGCCTGGGCCGCGGGGCCGGCGGCGTGCGCCGGTGCGGCGGAGGCTGCCAGAACCACTGCGAGGGCGAGCGCCGCCACGATACGAGTCGTTCTTCCTGTCCGCATCTCCATCCTCCTGAGGCCGCGGAACACGGCGGGTCGGCATTGACCGGAGCGTCCGCGGTGTCGCAAAGCGACGCCTTCAGTTTGCCCCGTTCTCGGCCTCTTTGACATGCCGAGTTGCGAATTCAGCAACCCCGTATCTCCTGCGCCGCGCTTGAAGTCGCGCCGGCAGGTGATCGGGTGGCGCCGCGGCGTGTCCGGCGGGCGTTTCCGGAGGCGAGACGGGGTGATGCGGCGGACGGCTCGATTCGTCCTCGGGATCGGCAACGCCGGGCGAGGAATCGGCGAATCTGAAAAATCCTCTTGACAGACATCCGATTGCGGATTAGCGTTCCGTATCATGAACAAAGCAGCGGATGGTTCGGATGAAGCGGCGGAATTTACAGGAAAGCATCTACGGCAGGTCGGTTCCCGGATTGCGGAACGGCGGATGGCGAAGGGTTGGAGCCAGCGCGAGGCCCTGAAACCGGCAAATGGAGGAACGGGCGATGCCCTCTGACACCGCGAGGGCTCTCCAGCTTCTGCGCGCCGTCACCTCCATCCTGGGCGGTGTCCGGCGGTTTGTTCTCGCCGAGGCCGAGCGCCTGGCCCCGGCGGTGTCGATCGCCGAGGAGAACGATGAGCCCGAGGAGGGCGCGGCCCTCCTCGGCTCCGAGATCCGCTGCATCGTGCGGGATCAGATCGAGCCCGCCATCCAGGCTCTGAAGGGGCTGACGGGTTGAATCGGGCTCAGTGGCCGCAGCCGTCTCCATCCGTGACGCCGGTCAGCAGCCCGTCGTGCGCGGTGATCGACCGGCTGGTGCAGGTGCCGGGGACGTCGCGGGAGACATAGCTCTGCGAGCTGTCGCGGTCCCGGAAGCCGGTCACCGCTCCCGCGGCGCTGAAGAGGAGCGTGTCCTTCGACTGGACGGTGTTGGAGACGCTGCTCAGGGAGGGGATGCCCTGCCCGGCGTGGATCTCGCGGCTGTCGAAGGTCTGATCGCTGTTCGTGGTCTGCGAGAAGGAGCCGTCCGCGTTGACGATCTGGGTGATTTCGAGAGTCAGCGGATAGGAGAGCTGCGTCCCCGAGAGCACAATGGAATGTCCGTTTTTCGTCTCCGTCCCCGAGAGGATCCGGGTTCCCTGTTGAATGTTCTGAACGTACTGCGTGTCACCGACGACGAAATCCTGCCGGTTCGAGAAGCTCAACGTCTGCGCGACGGTGGTTTCGACTCTGCCGTGCGACGTGTCGACGTAACCCGCGAGCGTGAAATGCCGCTCGGACTTCGTCGTCACCGTGCCGGAGAGAGTCTCCTTTCTTCAGACACCGCGTATGGTAGCCCCTCCTGCCCGTATAATCCCCCCGCACCGAAGGGGGGCATGTGGCGATTCTCGAGAGCAAGGTCAACAGGACAGAAGCGCGGAACGAAGCGTTCGAGCGGCAGGCGGAGCACTGGCGGCGGGAGGTGGAGCGGCTGCGCGAGGAGGAGGACGTGATCCGCCTCGGCGGCGGCCTCAAGGCGCAGGACAAGCAGCGCGCCCAGGGCAAGATGACCGCGCGCGAGCGGGTGGAGGCGCTGTGCGATCCCGGCACGCCGTTCCTGGAGCTCGGCCTGTGGACCGCCTACGGCTTCTATGAGGAATATGGCGGCGCTCCCGCGGCCGGCGTCGTGGTGGGGATCGGCGCGGTCCACGGCCGCGACGTCGTGGTCGTCTCCAACGACGCCACCGTGAAAGCCGGCGCGTGGTTCCCGATGACCTGCAAGAAAGTGCTGCGGGCGCAGGAGATCGCGCTCGAAAACCGCCTGCCCATCGTCTACCTCGTCGACTCGGCGGGCGTCTTCCTGCCCATGCAGGACGAGATCTTTGCGGACAAGGAGCACTTCGGCCGCGCCTTCTACAACAACGCCCGCCTCTCCGCCGAGGGGATCTTCCAGATGGCGGCGATCATGGGCTCGTGCGTCGCCGGTGGCGCCTACCTGCCCATCATGAGCGACGAGTCGCACATCGTGGAAGGGACCGGCTCCATCTTCCTCGCCGGCTCCCACCTCGTGCAGGCGGCGATCGGCGAGAGAATCGGCAACGAAGAGCTCGGCGGCGCCCTCGTGCAGCACGACATCTCGGGCGTCGTCGACCACCGCCATCCCGACGACGCCTCCTGCCTGGCCAAGATCCGCAGCCAGCTCCAGCAGCTCGCCACCGGAGAACGGGCACCCTTCGCCCGCCGCCCGCCGGCCGCGCCGCTCTACGAAGCCGAAGACCTCTACGGCATCATGCCGATCGACCGGACCCGGCCGTACGACACCCGCGAGATCCTCGCCCGCCTCCTCGACGGCAGCGAGCTCGACGAGTACAAGGCCAGCTACGGCCAGACCCTGATCTGCGGCACCGGCTGGATCGAGGGGCAGGCGGTGGGCGTGGTGGCCAACCAGCGCTCGATCGTGCCGCGGCGCATCGGCACCGGGGAGCAGGAGCGCGAGCTGCAGATCGGCGGCGTCATCTACTCCGACTCGGCGGACAAGGCGGCGCGCTTCGTCGAGCTGTGCAACCAGAAAAAGATCCCGCTCCTCTTCCTCCAGGACGTCACCGGCTTCATGGTGGGCAGCCGCGCCGAGCGCGGCGGTATCATCAAGGACGGCGCGAAGATGGTCAACGCGGTCGCCAACTCGACCGTCCCCAAGGTCACTCTCTTCGTGGGCAACTCCTACGGCGCCGGCAACTACGCCATGTGCGGCAAGGCCTACGGCGCGCGCTTCCTCTACGCCTGGCCCTCGGCCGCCATCGCC
>Ga0307506_10000249_pt1 | contig 12993 bp, 8 predicted proteins | sample 25_S_MG_FD_202175 | JGI IMG/M metagenome (GOLD analysis project Ga0307506, IMG submission 202175) | Soil microbial communities from Populus trichocarpa stands in riparian zone in the Pacific Northwest, United States - 25_S | ecosystem: Environmental > Terrestrial > Soil > Riparian zone > Trees... | reverse complement strand
GGCGAACAGCACAGCCTCAGACCTCACCCACGCAGCAACCACTATGGCCACCTCACGGCCATACCCGTGGGACGCCACAAGGTTTGCGCGCGATAGCGCGCTAAGTTCTATGCTTTCGACTGGGACGCGGAAGGATCGAACACTCAGTTCCGCTCCTATTGTTGGGATGCGAACGGCCAGATGCTGCGTAAGCGGATCCATCAAGCCAACGGCAGCGGCCAGGGCAACTACGACGTCCTCCGGGTCAACGCCTACTCAGGGGGCAACCTGACGAATGAGGCCTGGTATGGAGGGGACACGCAATTCGTCAACCTCTCCGGCCCCGATTTCTGCGCCATGGCCCTGCCGGCCTCACCGCTCTATCAGATCAATCACACGTATGCCTGGGGGGCGCGGGCGACCTCCACCTATGCGGGAATGACCTTCAAGACCCTCGATCTGACCATTGATCCGAGCACCGGCCTGCCGAGCCGGAGCCGTGACACGGCGGGGCTCGAGACGGTTTTCACCTACGATTCGATGGGAAGGCCGTTGACCGTCGATCCGAGCAGCGATCTGATGACGACCTACACCTACCGCCTGCCCACAAGCGCGAGCAGCCTGGCGCGGGTGACGGTCGCGCGGGTCACCGTGCCGGGAGCGGTGGCGACGGCTGAAAGCCGGATCGATTTCGATGCCTTCGGCCGGCCGGTGAAAGAAGAGCAGCGGATGCCGGACACATCCTGGTCGGGGCGCCAGACAGCCTACAACGCGCTCGGATGGAAGACCTTCATCTCCGAGCAGGGCTCGCCCTACGGTACCTCGTTCCCGAGCTTCGACGCCTTTGGCCGGTCGAAAACCATTCAACCGGCCGACAGCAGCGCCCACAACGTGACGCTCGCCTATTCCGGCGTGCGCCAAGTGGCGCGGACCGTCAAGGTCGCGACCAGTGCCGCGGCAGAAACCAGCCAGACCACCACCGAGGTCTACGATCGGCATGGCCGGCTTTTCGAGGTCACCGAGCCCAATAATGTGAAGACGCGCTACGAATACGACGTGGCCAATCGCCTCGCGAAGGTCTGTCAAGGTTTCAACGCCGCCAACAACACTTGCGGGCAGACGCGCCTGTTCACCTATGACAACCGGGGCTTTCTGATCGGGGAGACGCATCCCGAGAAGACGGCGAGCAACGATTATTATTATGACGCCTTGGGCCATCCGTCGCGCAGCGTGGACGGCCCGAACGATCTGACGTTCGTCTACGACAAAGCCGAGAGGCTCACTCTGGTGCGCGATTCAGGGACCGGATTCGCCGACTGCGTCAACAACGCCGGCCACCGCTGCCTGAAAACCTTCACCTACGCCGGCTCCAACACCACGACCTCTACCGGCGCCACCGACTACCGCAAGGGCAAGCTCACTGCGGCCTCACGCTACAACTATGTCGGAGCACCCTTCAACGCCACCGTGGAGATCAAGGAGACCTACGAATACGCCGCACCGGAAGGCCGGATCTCGCGCAAAGACACCTACAACATCTTCAACAGCTCACAATCGGAAGTCTTCCGCCAGAGCTTCACCTGGGACGACCTGGGCAATGCCTCCGCCGTGACCTATCCGGACTGTATCGCGCCGACCATCTGCGGGACCTCCTCGCCGCGCACCGTGACCTATGGCTACACAAAAGGCCGCCTGACCGCCGTGCCCACCTTCGCCTCGGCGCTCACCTACAGCACCAACGGCATGCTGTGGCAGGTGACGCACAGCAATGGCGTCGTCGACACGCAGGACCCGGATACGACGGGTCTTCCGCGGCCCATCGGTATGCGCGCGGCGAAATCCGGAGCAGATCTGTGGAACGCCGGGGGCACGTTCCAGTACGACGGCTCCGGCAACCTCTGGAAGCAGGGCTCCCACGCCTACACCTACGATTCCCTGAGCCGCCTTGCCACCGCCACGCTGTATGACGGTCCCACGGGTGGAGGAGTCGCGCACCAGCAGAGCTTCGCGTACGACAACTACGGCAACCTGCTGAGCCTCACCACTGACGGCTCACTGCTGAACACCCCCACCTCCAGCGCCACCAACCGTCTCACCGCCGGTACCTACGACACCGTGGGCAACCTCACCGCCTGGAGCGGCAACACCTACGCATATGACGCCTTCAACCAGATGACGCGCATGGTTTCCGGAGCCGAAGACTGGCGCTATATCTATACCGCCGATGACGAGCGCTTCTGGATGTACCGTGTGGGAGGAGGAGGCTCCCTCTGGACCCTGCGAGGCCTGGACGACAAAGTCCTGCGCGAATATCAAGCCCACGTGAGCTGGGCCACCTTCAAAGACTACGTCTACCGCGGCTCCACCCTCCTCGCCGAAGCCGACTCCGCCGCCCTGGGAAGTGCCGTCCGCCACTTCCACACCGATCATCTTGGAAGCGTAAGGGCCGTCACCAACGCCACCGGCCAGCGCATCGCCTACCACCTCTACTACCCCTACGGCCAGGAGCTGACCGCCTTCAACCAGGACACCGAGCGGATGAAATTCACCGGCCACGAAAGGGATCTTGCGAGCCTGGCAGGGGCGGGAGATGATCTGGATTACATGCATGCGCGGCATGCAAGCCCTTTGACGGGACGGTTCTTGAGCGTGGACCCCGTCCGTGGCGCTCCGAACAGTCCCCAAGGATGGAACCGCTATTCTTATGTTCTGAGCAGCCCCGCGAATCTCATCGATCCAACTGGGCAAGAGCCTCTTGATCCGGCCGTGCGCACTTTTCTTGAAGGGTACTATCACGCGGACTTTGCAAAGGTGCAAGTACATGGTGGATTCCTCGCGCGCCTCTTGGTCAACAGGAACATCGCCATGACTGTTGGAAATCACATTCTTTTCAGTCGAGCTGGGTGGAACGCTTACAAGTCGGTTCATGATCCAGGGGCAAGCCGCCAGAGCGCCATCAATGGGGTTGCCTGGACCGGCCATGAGATAGCCCACACACTTCAGGCCCGGAAGTATGGCCTTTTTTCTTTTACCTTCCGCTATCTTGGGCAGTGGGCGAAAGTTGGATTTGATTACTGGAAGATACCCTTTGAAGTAGAAGCTTACGCACACGAGCGGCTTATTGAGAGCCGGCTCAAGGTCGTGCCAGGTCTCCTCGAAACGATTCAGGGTGGTGGCTCCGTTAGTGTGGGGCAAACCCCGAGCGCCTCCGGTTGGTCTATCGTCACGTCAATTTCAGATGGACCGATCGGCGGACTTTCGTCACTCTTCGACTTCGGCGGCACCATCTTCATAGACGGCATTAATGTAACCAGCGCCTTCTAGCTAAACTGCACTGGACGCCGAGGGAGGTATTCATGTCAAAATTTTGTCTCATATTTTTAGCCGTGCTTGGCGCTTGTTGCCTTCACCGAATTGATCTCGATGTTTTCGATCGGAGTGCTTTGGATAAAAAAATTGTGCTCTATGAAGAGGCGGTCGGCGAAAAATGCCTATACTCCGAGAAGGGCGCCCTCATTCGTTCGATGGCTGAGCATGGGGTGGCTGCTGTGGACGCAATGGCCGAGATACTCGAGAGCCCGCGATCGGTATTTCCAGCAGAGGATGCGATCGACGTCATTGAGTCTGTCCACTGGAATGGGGTGGATCTCCGTCGGCATCGCGCGATACAAGCCCTTGCCCGGATCGCGGAGAGCGCAAGCGACCCTGCGCTTCGAAAGAGGGCGAAAGCTGTCTCGGATGAGTTGGAGAGATAACAAGGAGCGGATCACAACCCCTGCCGTATCCGCCGCGAGAAATCCGCCCGTCCCACCGCGCGGAGGGCGTCGTCGTCGATGCGGAAATGGCGCTTGGCTGCGGCGAAAGGCAGGCCGGTGTCGATCAGGCCCAGGTCGTAGGCGAGCTCGTCGGAGTAGCCGGGGAGGAGGACTTTGAGGCTGAAGGGAATGCGCCCCGGGACGAGCTCGTTGACGTGGCGGACGATGCTCGTGGTGCAGGTGTTGGTCAGGGTGTTGTAGTACTCGGGCTCGGCGCGCAGGTGGCCGGCGCGGCGGAGCATGCTGACGAACAGTTGCTCGATCCGCTCGCGCGGGGCACGGATGCGATAGAGATAGACCGGATCGCGGCGGTAGGTGGTGCGGAGCTGGATCAGGTCGCGCTCGTCGCCGACGACGTACATGATCTCGTACTGGCGGAGCAGGCCTTTCCAGGGCGAGAACGATTCGCCTCTCTCCTTGCGGATCTCGACGGAGATGGCCAGAAAGTCGTCGCCGGCGAATTCGAAGCTCAACAGGGTGTGCGCCGGACCCTGTGAATCGGTGTCGAACGGCTCGACCAGGAACCAGACCGCCCGCAGGCGGTCGAGGTCGTACGAGCGGTCTTCCCAGGCGATATCGTAATCGTCCGTGGAGCGATAGCGGGCGTTGCGGACGTTGTGGACGTCCACCCGGCGTCCGGTGAATTCCGCCCAGGGGAGGCGCTCCTGGTCCCGCGCCCAGTCGCGGTTATTGGAAGGCTGCGGGCCGAAAAGGGAGAATAGGAGTGCGCCGGCGATCAGGACGAGGGCGGAGAAGACGATGGAACGGAGGAAGCGGCGGAGCACGGGCTCATTCTACGGCGATTGAGCCCCGTGGTAGATTTGCAGTCATCATGAAACGCTTGATCGCGCTCTGCGTTCTCCTCCTCGCGGCCTCTCCGGCGTCCGCCGCCGGTCTCGATCAGTCCCCCACGGTCTCGACGTTCTCCATCGTGGCGATCGATCCGGCGAACGGGGACCTCGGGATCGCCGTGGCCTCGCGTTACTTCTCGGCCGGATCGGTGGTCCCCTGGGCCATGGCCGGCGTCGGCGCCGTCGCCACCCAGGCGGTGGTCAACGTCGGCTATGGGCAGCAGGGGATCGACCTCCTGCGCCAGGGTCTGACCGCGCAGCAGGTGCTCGCCAGGCTTCTCGCCGAGGACACCTTCCCGGGCAAGGACGGCCGCCAGGTGGCGATCATCGACGCCCACGGCAACATCGCCACGTATACAGGACCGAAGGCGCCGGCCTGGGCGGGGGACCGGCAGGGGAAGACCTGGTCGGCGCAGGGCAACATCCTCGTCGGGCCGCAGGTGCCGGAAGCCATGGGCAAGGCGTTCGAGGCCACGCCGGGAGAGCTGGCCGAGCGCCTCTACGCCGCCCTGAAAGCCGGGGACGACGCCGGCGGCGACTCGCGCGGGCACCAGTCGGCGTCGATGCTCGTCGTCCGCAAGCAGGGCGGCAGGAACATCAACAACGACCGCTACCTCTACCTCAACGTCGACGACAATCCCCAGCCGTTCCCGGAGCTGCGGCGGCTGCTCGACCTGAATCTCTCCTATCTGCACGAGGCGGTTGCGAATCGCTCGCTGGAGAAGGGGAGCCTGCCGGAAGCGCTGGCCGAGGCGCGGAAGGCCGCGCACTATGCGCCGGCCCGCTCCTCCACGCATATGACCCTGGGGATCGTGGAATACCTGAACGGTCACAAGGACGCCGCGTTGCAGGAGCTGCGGGAAGCCCGGAAAGGGAATGCGGACTTCCAGAAGACTTTCGACAGCCTGGTTCATGACAGCCCCGCGCTCAAGAGCCTGGGAGAGGATCGCGATTTCCTGGCCGCGCTGAGCGGCCCGGGATAGCCGCCCCGAAAAAAATTTTCTCGGTCCGTCCAACCCTTCCGGAGCCGGTAAACGCCGTTCAACGGTCCGCTGCGGGAGGTGTCTCATGACGTCCTTGGCGCTCGAGCTGCACCAGGTGTTGGAAGACGAGTACGTTTCGATGTACGGTCCCCTGGACGGGACCTCCTCCCTCTACAGCGCGGACGACATCCTCAGTCTTTACCAGGTCCGAGCCATCCTGCAGGAATGCGGTCTGCCGACGGCGGAGGATGCCGAAGGGGTGGCCGGCCAGCTCTCCGAGCTGGTCAGCGGCACGGCATCGCTCGCGCCGCTCCTGGAGTCGCCGGCGATCACCGATTGCGGGACGCGCCTTCTCAAGGACTACGACAAGCTCAGCAAGCTCGCTCAAGAGAAAGACAGCCGGGTGAGCTTGCCGGAGCTGCGGCGCACGATCATCGACGACGCGTTCTCGGACGTCGTGAGGAAGCTGCGCGACATTCGGCTCGACAAGGTCTACGCCGCGCTGCACGCGCGCGCCAAGGTGGGGAAGCCGCGCACGGCTTTCTGCATCTCCGGCGGCGGCATCCGCAGCGCGACCTTCGCGCTCGGCGTCATGCAGGGTCTCGCCAGCGCGAAGATCCTGGACACATTCGATTTTCTCTCGACCGTCTCGGGCGGCGGCTACATCGGAAGCTGGCTCTCGTCCTGGATACGGCGGAACCGGCACGGCGCCACCGGCGTCCAGGAGGATCTGCACCAAGCCGACACGGCGGTCCCGGAGAGCCGGGCGTCGGGCTCGCGGCGCAAGCTCAATCCGGAGCCGGAGCCGCTGCGCCACCTGCGTGCGTACAGCAACTACCTGAGCCCTCGCCTGGGTCTCCTCTCGGGCGACTCGTGGACGATGGCCTCGCTCTACATCCGCAACCTGCTGCTCAATCTCCTCGTCCTCGTGCCGCTGCTGGCATTTGCCCTGTCTTTTCCGCGGATCTTCAGTTGGCTCCTCCTGTTGAGCGCCGATCCTCGAATCAGGGATCACTGGCCTGTCGACGCGTGGGCCTGGATTGCGGTCACCTTCATCGCCCTCGGCTTCGCCTACCTTGGGCAGAAACGTCCTGTCGTGCAGGGGAAAAAGACGCAGAGGACAGAGCTCATCGCCGGCACCGACGGCCGCTTCATCATCTTCTGTGTATTTCCGCTCGCTTTGGGAGCGACGGCCTTGGCGGTCTACTGGGCACGCTTGAACATCGTCGATCCTTCGGCCTCGACCCTGATCAAGAAAGAGTTGTTTCCCTGGGCCGCCTTCCTTTCCCTGGTTGGGGTGATGACGGTCCTGCCGTTCGCTTTGTACTACTACCGGGTCATCACGACTCAACTGGCGGCGCAACGGAAATCCTTTGCCTATACCGGAGAGCGGCGGGCCGGGCTCTGGAAGAAGCTCGGCTGGGAGCTCCTGGCCGTCGTCGTCGCCGTGGCGACGACCACCGCCCTGCTGGGGCTTCTCGCTTTCAAGGTTTTCGATGACCCGATGCGGCTTGTCCCCCTCGTCGAGACTCTGCCGCCGATCGAGCGCGCGGGCTTGGCATCCTCACCGCAGGCGCAGCTCTATGCCTGCTTCATCGTGCCCCTGCTTCTGCTCGTCTTCTTCGCCCAGGCGAGCATCTTCGTCGGGCTCTCCAGCTTCCGCAATGAAGATTATGATCGCGAATGGTGGGGCCGCGCCGGCGCCTGGCTGCTCGCCATCTCCGTCGGGCTGGCCCTGTTCAATGCGGCCGCGGTCTTCGGTCCGGTGGCGTTCTACTACGGGCCCGTGATCTTCGCCTCCGTCGGAGGAGTCGCCGGAGCCGCCTCCGCTCTTCTCGGCTTCAGCGGCAAGACGCCGGCCAATCAGCGGGAGAAAGAAGAAGGTGGGAGTACGGCAAAGGCCGGCAATATCGCCTCCGCCGTGGCCGTCCCGCTCTTCGTCGCGGCCTTGCTCGCCGCGATCTCCCTCGGCACGACATGGATCATTCAGAAATTCGGCGATGACCCGAAGGTCTATTCCGGCTCGCCTGTGACCCTTCCGGAGCGCGTCGCAGGTGATCAGAAGATCATTCTGCCCGATGAATATACTCAGGCGGCGCAGTTGTTGTCGCGGTACTGTCAACCTGGAAGTGATCCAGCGTGCCCCAGCCTCTCCACGAAACCTTCACCCCGCGTCAGCCTCCCGGCGCTGCGTGCCATCGCTCATCTGCAGATCATCCAGCAGACCAGCGGCTGGCAAGCCTTGAGCTTCCTGGCCGTGGCCGCCGTCGGAGCTTTGCTCTCCCTTTGCATCGGCGTCAACAAGTTTTCGATGCACGCGTTGTATCGGAACCGCCTGATCCGCGCGTACCTTGGAGCGTCCCGCTATCAACGCGATCCGGACCGCTTTACCGGCTTCGACGAGAACGACAACCTCAAGATGTGGGAGCTGCGCCCCGAGCTTCTGTGGGTCTCCAACCTGCGCGACGTGGAGGGCCTTCTCGATGCCTTCAAAGGCGCCGGGAATCGGCTCGCAGCCCATCTCTGGACCGCGCTCGATGAGGAGACCCGGAAGGCGCTCGACAAGAAGATCGACTACGTATCCACTCAGGCCCTCGTCGAGAACCTCAACGCCCTTCTCTTGAATGGAGATCTGAGGGCGGCGGGTTTTTCCGCACCGGCGTGGACGGCCACCCGTGACAGCCAGATCGGCTATTCCCTTGCCTTGATCAATCGCGCGATCCTCGACGAGCACTGCGTAGGGTGGATCACCCCGATGACGCCGCCGGCCGATGCCCCCGATGTGCCCGAGACGGGTCTCCACCGCGGGCCCCTGCACGTGGTGAACACGGCCCTCAACCTCACCAGCGGCGACAATCTGGCCTGGCAGCAGCGCATGGCGGAATCGTTCACGGTGTCGCCCTATCACTCCGGCAGTCTCTTCCTCGGCTATCGCCCGTCGCGCGAGTACGGCGGCGAAATTTCCCTTGGTACGGCGGTCACGATCTCGGGTGCGGCGGCGAGCCCCAACATGGGCTATCACTCGTCGCCGCTCATGGCCTTCCTGCTCACTTTCTTCAACATCCGCCTCGGCTCGTGGCTCAGCAATCCCGGACCGCACGGGCAGACGTCGTATGAGAGGAAGCATCCCAGGACCGGCTTGATCCCGATGTTCAAGGAGCTCACCGGCAACTCCAACGACACCGCGAAATGGGTCTATCTCTCCGACGGCGGCCACTTCGAGAACCTCGGCCTGTACGAAATGGTCGTCCGGCGCTGCCACCTCATCGTGCTCAGTGACGGCGGCGCCGATCCTCACTGTTCGTTCGACGACCTCGGCAACGCCATCCGCAAGATCCGCACGGACCTCGGCATTCCGATCGAGATCGACAAGATCCCCATGGCGCCGCGGGCAGAGGACGGCAAGCCCGTGGTCGGCGAGTACTTCGCCTTCGGAAAGATTCGCTACAGCGCCGTCGACGAGGGCGCCGAGGACGGCCAGCTCATTTATATCAAGCCGGGAATCTACAAAAGCGAGCATTTCCCCTGGGATGTCTACAACTACGCGCAGGAGTCCCGGAACTTCCCGCACGAGCCCACCAGCGATCAGTTCTTCAGCGAGTCTCAGTTCGAGAGCTACCGCGCCCTCGGGCGGCATGCGATCAACGACATTTGCGAGAGCTACGCGAGACCGAAGACGTTCACGTCGGTCGCCGAGCTCGCCAGCTTCGTCGAGAAGCGGTTGGAGGCCAAGAAGCAAAGCCAGGCGGCACGCGGTACAATGGAGGAAGGGAGTGACGATACGCGCCGCTCCTAGGAAGGAAGGGTGCCGTGATCGAAACGCCGTTCCTCATTGCCGCCGTCCAGGCGTCTCCCGTCTTTCTGGACCGTGCCGCGACGATCGAGAAAGCCTGTGGGCTGATCGCCGAGGCCGGCGCCCGTGGCGCGAAGCTGGCGGTGTTCCCGGAAGGGTTCGTCCCCGCCTACCCGCTCTGGGCCTGGTTCATTCCGGCCGGCGAGACGCATGCGCTGCGGGAGCTCTACGTGGAGCTTCTCGAGAATTCCGTGACCGTCCCCGGCGCGGCGACGGACCGCCTGTGCGTTGCCGCCCGTGATGCCGGCGTCAACGTCGCGATCGGCATCAATGAACGCAACGCCGAGGCGAGCGGCACGACGCTCTACAACTCGCTCCTCTACATCAGTGCCGAAGGGCATGTCCTGGGCACGCACCGCAAGCTCGTGCCCACCGCCGGTGAGCGCCTCGTGTACGGCCAGGGAGACGGCAGCACGCTGGAGGTTTACGATCTCCCGATCGGACGCCTGGGCGGCCTGGTTTGCTGGGAAAATTACATGCCTCTGGCGCGCTACGCCCTGTATGCCTGGGGAATCCAGATCTACGCCGCGCCCACCTGGGACCGCGGCGAGCCGTGGATCTCCACGCTCCGCCACATCGCCAAGGAGGGCCGCGTTTATGTGATCGGTGCGTGCTCCGCCATGTGCCGCGACGACGTGCCCGACCGCTACGCCTTCAAAGAGAAATACCTGCCCCAGGGCGAGTGGCTCAACCCCGGCGACAGCACGATCATCGATCCGGACGGCAAGTTCCTCGTCGAGCCCGTCCGCAACCGCGAGGAGATCCTCTACGCCGAAGTCTCTCCGCAGCGTCTGGCCGGCCCGCGCTGGCAGCTCGACGTCGCCGGCCACTACGGCCGGCCGGACGTTTTCGAGCTCACCGTCCGGCGTGAGGCGCGGCCCATGGTGCGGGTGGTCGATTCCCCGCAGCCGTGAGCGCCGGCTGCCTTCCTGAGGTACCATGGCGCCCATGAGCGGCGCGCCGTCCGAAGCCTCTCGCAGGCCCAGCTACAAAGGACTCTCTCCGGCATCCCCCCGAGCCAGCGTGGCGGCCCGGGGGAGCAGCAAGAAGACGGATACGCGCTGCGAGGTGACGCTCCGCCGCACCCTCTGGGCGGCCGGGTGCAGGTACCGGAAGAACGTCGCGGACCTGCCGGGCCGGCCCGACGTCGTGTTCCCGGGGGCACGGCTGGCGGTCTTCTGTGACGGCGACTTCTGGCACGGGCGGGACTGGGAGAGCCGGCGGCAGAAGCTGGGGCGGGGGAGCAATCCCGAGTACTGGCTCGCCAAGATCCAGCACAACATGGAGCGCGACCGCGAGAACACCCGCCGCCTCCAGGAGATGGGCTGGACCGTCCTGCGCTTCTGGGAATCCCAAATTCGGTCCGATGTCGAGGCTGTCGTCTGCACAGTCCTCGGAGCAAAGAGCCACCGATGCGCAAACTGATCAGCCTCTACACCGGCGCGGGCGGCCTCGACCTCGGTTTCGAGGCGGCGGGCTTCGAGACCGCCGCCGCGGTGGAGATGGACCCGGAAGCGGTCGCCACCCTGCGGCACAACCGGAGCTGGCCGGTCCTCGGCCGGGACGTCCATACGGTGTCCTCCCAGGAGCTGCTCGACACGGCCGGCCTCGCGGTCGGCGAAGCGGATGCGCTGATCGGCGGGCCGCCTTGCCAGCCGTTCTCGAAGTCCGGCTACTGGGCCTCGGGCGACACGCTCCGCCTGGACGATCCCCGCGCCGGCACCCTCGGCGCCTATCTCCGCGTCCTCCGCGACACCCTGCCGAAGACCTTTCTTCTGGAGAACGTCCCCGGCCTGGCCTACCAGAAGAAGAGCGAAGGGCTGGACCTCATCGCGCACACCATCCGCACGATCAACCGGAGCTGTGGCACGAGCTACACCCTGGCCGTGGCCAAGCTCAATGCCGCCGACTACGGCGTCGCCCAGATGCGCGAACGGGTCCTGGTGATCGGCGCCCGCGATGGACAGGAGCTCGTCTTCCCGGCGCCGACGCACGCCCCCGCATCCTATGCGACCGCCTGGGACGCCATCGGCGATCTCGCGGACGATGGCGATCCGGAGGTCCGGGTCCGCGGCAAGTGGGCCGATCTCCTGCCCTCGATCCCCGAGGGAGAAAATTACCTCTTTCATACCGAGCGCGGCGGTGGGCTGCCCCTGTTCGGTTGGCGCCGGCGCTATTGGAGCTTCCTTCTGAAGCTCTCCAAGCGGCTCCCTTCGTGGACCATCCAGGCGCAGCCGGGGCCGGCCATCGGACCCTTCCACTGGAAGAACCGGCGGCTCACCGCCCGCGAGCTCTGCCGTCTGCAGACCGTGCCGGACAGCTATACGGTGCTCGGCAGCATCGCCTCGGTGCAGCGCCAGCTCGGCAACGCCGTGCCCTCCGCCCTGGCCGAAGCCCTGGCCCGCGCCATGCGCCGCCAGCTCCTCGGCGACGAGGTCGATCTCGTCTCGCGGCTCCTCCCCGCGCCGCGCCTCCCGATCCCGGAGCCTGAGCCCCTTGCCGCCGTGCCGCTCAAATATCGCCACCTGATCGGCGATCATGCAGCGCATCCCGGAACGGGGCAGGGTTACGCGGCGGTCCCGCGGATGGCTCGTCGCGAGGCTGCCCTTCCATCGTCATCCTGAGGGCGAGTTGCACGAGCGGGAAGGATCTGGGTGGAGGAAAGCTGCCGCCCTCCCAGATCCTTCATCTCGTCCCTCGCCTCAGGATGACAGAATCAGGCGCGACATGAAAGACGAAGCAGACCTCTACACTGCCTTCGACTCCGATCCGAAACCGGTGATCGATTTTCTGCGCTGGCTCGCCGCGGCCCACCATCTCCCGAGCCCGCCCCACGTCCTCGACGTCGGCTGCGGTCCGGGACGGCTCCTGCCGCCCCTTGCGGAGCTCGGGTGGCATGTCACCGGGATGGAGCCGAACGAAGCGTTCTTCATCCACGCAAAGACAGTCGCCGAGCCGTTGGATCACGTCGAAATCCACCGCGGCGGCTTCAACGACATCACAGAGGTCGAGACCTTCGATCTCATTCTGGGCATCAACAGCACCTTCGCCCATGTCGCCACACCGCGAGAACGCGCCGACGCCTTTGCCCGGATTTTCCGCGCCCTGCGCCCGGGTGGGCTGCTCGTCCTGGACCTGCCGAATCTGCTCCGGATCCTGAAAGAATGGGCCGGCACCTTCGAGCATCGGTCGATCCTCGACGAAAGACCCGTGACGCTGATCCGCCGCCATGGGGTGGATTATCACCGGGCGATCTTCACGACGTTCGAGGAATACATCTATACGGGTGGGGAAGGGCAGGAGGTCCGATTCCACAAGGAACATCCGTACGCCATCACCTCTTTCCCGGAGCTGGAGTATCTCTTGGGAGAAGCGGGATTCGGTGAGATTCAGACGTTCGGATCGTTCGCGGCGAGGGATGTCGAGCCGGTCGGGCCGGGGCGGATGATCGTTGCCGCGAGCAAGGCCGTGACGACAAGCAATCTACTCGCGGCTCCGTAGACCCATGAGGT